>OBZU01000104.1_pt1 | contig 54462 bp, 69 predicted proteins | sample 1495561 | NCBI WGS metagenome assembly OBZU01 (sample SAMEA2580250, study PRJEB22360) | human gut metagenome | biome: human gut; feature: human-associated habitat; material: faeces | place: Denmark | collected 2008/2010 | reverse complement strand
CCGCCGCAAAGCTCTGCTATTCCGCTGCGGATGTGGAACATATTATGGACGGCCTCACAGAGGAAAAAACCGCCCGTTTTGTCGAGATGCTCTCTGAGATCGGGCATGAAAGCCCGATTGAGCACGCATCGTTTACATTTGCGATCGAAGGGGTGTCGCGCGCGTTTCTGGCGCAGATGACCCGTCATCGCATTGCTTCTTACAGTGTGCAGAGCCAAAGATATGTAGCGGAGCACCAGTTCGGCTATGTGATCCCGCCCGAGATTGAGGCGATCCCCGAGGCACGGCAGGAATTCATCGAATCGATGGAGGAAGCCCAGCGCCGGTATGAAACTCTGACCCGCCTGCTGCAGGAAAAACATCAGGCCCAACTGATCGCGGAGGGCAAAAAGCCGGAAGAAGCTGCCCGCGCGGCGCAGAAAAAGGCGATTGAGGACGCGCGCTTTGTGCTGCCGAACGCCTGTGAAACCAAAATGATCTGTACCATGAACGCCCGGTCGCTGTACAATTTCTTTTCGCACCGCTGCTGCAATCGCGCTCAATGGGAAATTCAGGAGGTCGCGATTCAGATGCTGCGTCTGGTGCGCGGCGTCGCGCCGAACCTGTTCTCTCACTGCGGCCCGCCGTGCGTGCGCGGCGGCTGTCCCGAAGGGAAGATGAGCTGCGGCAAGATGACAGAGGTACGCGCGTATTACAAAAATCTGGAGGAGCAGCCGTGAGCGGCCGGCTGGTCGTGATCGAGGGCCTTGACGGCAGCGGGAAGGCCACACAGACCGCGCTTTTGTGCGAGGCGCTCACAAAGAGCGGCGTGCGGCTGCGGCGGGTTTCTTTTCCGGATTATCAGGAGAAATCCTCCGCGCTGGTGAAAATGTATCTCGGCGGCGAGCTCGGCGCGCATCCGCAGGAGGTCAACGCCTTTGCGGCCAGTTCCTTTTACGCGGTGGACCGCTTTGCGAGCTATGTGCGCCACTGGCGCAGTGACTATGAAAACGGCAGCCTGATCGTTGCCGACCGGTATACCACCTCTAACATGGTATACCAAATGACGAAGCTGCCCCATTCCGAATGGGATTCCTATCTGGATTGGGTCTGCGATTTTGAGTATAATAAACTGGAGCTTCCCGCACCGGACGCCGTGATTTATCTGGACATGCCGCTGGAAATCTCTCAGCGTCTGCTCCGGGAACGGTATGAGGGCGACGAAGCGAAGAAGGATCTGCACGAGCAGGACACCGCCTTTCTGGCTGCCTGCCGGCAAAGCGCATTATACTGCGCGGAAAAGCTGGGATGGCTTGTCATCCCATGCGCCGAAAACGGGCAGATCAAACCGGCACAGCAAATCCATGCAGAAATCATGGAAAGTGAAATCATAAAGGAATGTAGCGATTTATGTTAAAATTTGAATATGCAACGATCGAGGATCGGAAATGGCTTCAGCCGATTTTGGCGGCCAGCGGTAAAATGGGGAGCGAGAACGCGTTCGGCACCCTGCTTATCTGGAATGAATCGTATCATTCCCGTATTTGCCGTCAGGATGGGTATGTGCTTTTGTCCTCGGGCGAGCATTTTCACACCTATAATTTCCCTTATGTGGCAGACCCTGCAAGCGCCGGGAGCCTCAGGGACGCTCTGCAGCTGCTGATTGACGACGCGGCGGAAAAGGGCTTTCGCTTTCAGATGTGGGGCATGACTGAAAAAGAGGTCGCCCGCATGGAAGAGGCGATGCCGGGTCGTTTTGAATTCAGCATTGACAGAGACGGCGCGGACTATATTTATAACAGCAGCGATCTGATTGAGCTGGCGGGCAGAAAATACCACGGCAAGCGCAATCACGTTTCCAAATTCAACCGCCAGTATCAGTGGGAATATGAGGACGTTACGGTAGATACGCTCGATGCGTGCCGCGAGGTCAGCTGCGAGTGGTGCCGCCAGAACGGATGCGACCCGGAAAACGGGCTGGATAAAGAGGTGCGTGCGCTTCGAAAAGCGTTCGCCAATTTTGAAGAGCTGAAGCTTTCCGGCGGCCTGATCCGCATTGAGGGCAAGCCTGTGGCCTATACGATCGGTGAGGAGATCAATCCGCAGGTATTCCTGCTCCATTTTGAAAAGGCGCTGGCCGGTTACGACGGTCTGTACGCAGCGATCAACAACGAGTTTGCCCGCCGCAATCTCTCGGGCTACCAATATATCAACCGGGAAGAGGATTTGGGGCTGGAGGGCCTGCGCAAGGCAAAGCTGTCTTACCACCCCGCAATCATACTGGAGAAGTACCGTGCGGTACTGAAGGGAACGGAATAATGAGCGGCAGAATCATCAGGCTCGCCCACTGGGGCATGCAGCCGGAGCTCGAAACGATATGGCAGGTTTGCTTTGGGGACCCCAAGCGGCCCGTTGCCTATTTTTTCAATAATGCCTTTCAACCGCGTACCTGTTTGGTCTACGAAATAGACGGCAGGGCGGCTGCAATGGTGCATATGCTGCCGGTGCGCATGGTGCAGCCGGGCGGCGAGGTGCGCGGCCACTATATTTACGCCGCCGCCACTCTGCCGGAATACCGTAAGCAGGGCTGCATGGGCGCGCTGCTGCGGGCCGCGGCGCATTTGGGTGTCAAACGCGGCGAGCACTTTTCGTGTCTGCTGCCGTCGAGCGATGCGCTGTATGATTACTACGCGAATTATGGCTACGAAGAGGCCTTTTTTACCCGCTTTGTCACAGTTTCGGCGGAAGAGCTTTCGCAGCTTTCCGCGGGGGCGCAGCGCGGCCGGGTGGTTTTGGGCTATTCCAGGATGAAACAAATCCGGGAAGAACAGCTTTCTTCCCTTTGGGGTTCCGTTTTGTGGGATGAGCGCGCGCTCTGTTTTGCGCAGGGCTTCAACCGCCAGTACGGCGGCAAGCTGATCGCCGTGCAGTCGGGCGAGGATGCAGCCTATGCGTTCAGCCGGCTGCTGGAGGACGGCTCCTGCGAGGTGACCGAGCTGATGGCAAATGAAGCGGCGTTCCCGGCGCTTCTCGGGCAGTTGCTTGCCGAAATGCCGGCGCAAAGCTATCATCTGCGCCTACCGGAAAACGGAGCGCTGTTCCCGAACAGGGGCGAGGTTCGGCGGTTTGGTATGCTCCGGCCGCTCAGGCCGGTGGAACATAACGGCAAGGCCTATTTGGGGCTGACGCTGGATTAACTGAAAAAGGGGATGTGACTGGAATGACGTACGTATTTTTGGCGAATGGATTTGAAGAGATTGAGGCTTTAACGGCGGTTGATCTGCTTCGGCGTGCCAATGTGCCGATTCAGACAGTGGGGGTCGGCGGCAAGCAAATCATGGGTGCCCATCAAATCCCTGTCATCGCTGATCTGGAAGAAAGCGAAATCTCTCTGGATGGCCTTCAGATGGTGGTTCTGCCGGGCGGACTGCCGGGAACACCGAATCTGGAGCAGTCACAGGTGGTAAAGGATACGGTGATGCACTGCTATGAGCGCGGCGCTTATGTGGCGGCCATCTGCGCGGCTCCGTCGATTCTGGGGCACATGGGGCTGTTAAAGGGCCGGCGCGCCACGGTCAGCGACGGATTCGTTTCTGAAATTACCGGCGCGGAATATACCGGTGAGCTTGTCACTGTGGACGGAAAAATCATTACGGGCCGCGGCCCGATGGCTGCGATGGCGTTTGCGCTGCAGCTCACTGATCTTTTGGCGGACAAAGAAGCCGCGGAAAAGCTGAGGAATTTGATGCAATGCCAGTAAAGAACATCAAAGAGGTAAAGACAGGTCTGCGGGGCAAATATCGCAGGCTCAGAGAAGATCTGTCGGAGGAAGAAAAGCTGAGGCTGGATTCCGAAATCCAGTCCCGGCTGCTATCTTTGCGGGAATACAGTCAGGCCGATACGGTATTTACCTATATCAGCAAAGAGCTGGAGGTAGATACCCTTGCCATTGTGCAGGCGGCCTGGGCAAATCAGAAGCGGGTTGCTGTTCCCCGGTGTATTCCGGGAACCCGCGACATGGAATTCTATTACATTCGCTCCTGGCAGGACCTGGAGCGCGCGTCGTTTGGCGTGATGGAGCCGATTGTGCAGCGTTGTGAAAGGGTGGAAGACGAGTCCCGCGGCTTTTGCCTGGTGCCCGGCTTCAGCTTTGACGTACAGGGTTTTCGGCTCGGGTATGGCGGCGGCTATTACGACCGCTTTTTGTCCCGCTTTGGCGGGTTTACGGTGGGCGTGTGCTATTCCTTCTGTGTTCAGTGGAATCTGCCGCACGGCTATTACGACAGATCGGTCGATCTGTTGGTAACGGAAAAGTATGTCCGCAGGACATCGAAGAAAGCAAGATAGGGGGTCTGTCATGCGCGACGACGACAATCAGCGGCGAAACCGCGGCCAGGAGGATCAGCGGCAGAACCGGGCCCAGCATTTCAGGGTCGAAATCAATGACAACGACGATATGGATCAGCCCGTTTCGCAGGAGCCAAGGCCGGCTGCCGGTGAGCCGGATGTGCTGCACAGCTACAGCAGCCCCCAGACGCGTAAGGCGATGGCGGAATCGGAGCGCCGCGCCCAAAAGGCCGAAGAGAAGGCCCTGCGGGAAAGAAGCCGCGAAAAGGGCCGCAGAAACCGGCGTTTTTTCCGCATGATCTGGATGTCGATGATCCTTATCCTCGGGATTGGAACGGGCCAGTATCTGGTAACCGGAATGGCGGATATGCTCGCGTACCAGAAACCGGAATCCTCAGTGACTGTCGAGATTCCGAAAGGCGCAAGCGTCGGTGAAATCGCCAAGGTACTGTACCGCGGCGGCGTGATCGAACAGCCGGGCTTTTTCCAGCTGTATTCCACCATCACGCGCGCAAACGGTTCCTATCTGCACGGCACGTACGAGCTGACAACAGATATGGACTACGAGGCGATCATCAATTACCTTCAAACGAACAATAACCGTACCGATATTGTGAAGGTCTTGTTCCAGGAGGGCCTGAACGTGCAGGAGGTCGCCGCTCTGATGGAGAAAAACGGCGTCTGTTCCGCACAGGACATTTTAAAATATGCCAATTCTCAGGACTTTAACAACTACGACCTGATCAAGACAATCGGCAACGACAACGATCGCTATTATCTGCTGGAGGGCTACCTGTTCCCCGACACCTATGAATTCTATAAGGACGAGGATCCGAAGCAGGCCCTGGGCAAGATGATCAACAACACGAGCAAAAAGCTGACCGCCGATGTGCGTGAGAAGGCGGAGGAGCAGGGAATGACGCTCGATCAGGTGCTGAACCTTGCCTCCATCATTCAGGAGGAATCCGCAGACGAAGAGGATATGTATCAGGTTTCCTCCGTTTTGCACAACCGCCTGAAAAACGGCGTGGCGACCGGCACACAGCAGCTCGGGTGCGACTCCACCATCTACTATCCCTACCGCACGAAGGCGCAGGTGCCCGAGGCGCAGCGGGATACGTACAGCAGCCGGTACAACACCTATAACATTGTTGGGCTGCCCCCGGGGCCGATCGCAAATCCCGGCAGTGCGGCGATTGACGCGGCGCTGAATCCGGCGAAAACAGATTATTATTACTTCTGCCACTCTGCGGACGGCACGGCCTATTATGCCAAGACGGCGGAGCAGCATCAGAAAAACTTGAAAAAGGCGGGTCTGACTCAGTGAATATGGAACTATTGGCTCCGGCGGGGGATTTTGAACGGCTGGAGGCCGCTCTGGCTTTTGGGGCGGATGCGGTTTATCTGGCGGCAAAGGAGTTCGGAATGAGAGCCGGCCCGGCCAATTTCTCACCGGAAGAGCTGGCGGCGGCCGTTCAGGCCGCCCACCGGAAGGGTACCCGGGTTCACATGACCTGCAACACGCTGCCCCGTGTGGATGAGCTCGACCGCCTGCCCGATTTGCTGCGCTATGCCCAGCAGGTAGGGGTGGACGCATTGATCGTCGCCGATCTCGGCGTGATGAAGCTGGCGCAGAAATACGCGCCGGACGTGGAGCTTCACGTTTCTACCCAGGCGGGAGTCGTCAACCACGAGACCGCGCGCGTCTTTTATGAAATGGGCGCGTCGCGCGTGGTGCTGGCCAGAGAGCTGAGCATGGACGAGATCGCGCAGATCCGCGCAAAAACGCCGCCTGAGCTGGAGCTGGAAGCATTTGTGCACGGCTCGATGTGCGTGTCCTTTTCGGGCCGATGTCTGCTGTCGAACTACCTGACCGGCCGGGACGCCAACCGCGGCGACTGCGCACAGCCGTGTCGCTGGTCGTACCGCCTTGTGGAAGAAAAACGACCCGGCGAGTATTTCCCCATTGAAGAGGACGACCGGGGGACTTATATCCTCAATTCCCGCGACATGTGCATGATCCGCCATATTCCGGAGCTTCAAAAGGCGGGGATCAGCAGCCTGAAAATCGAGGGCCGGGCCAAATCGGCTTATTACGTCGCGGTCACGGTCAACGCGTACCGCAGCGCGATCGATTTCTGCGAGCAGCATCCCGGCGAGCCGCTGCCGGAATGGATTCCCGAGGAACTGAACAAAATCAGCCACCGCGAATACAGCACCGGCTTTTATTTCGGCACACCGGGGCAGGTATACCAGAACGGCGGCTATGTGCGCGATTACGAGGTCGCGGCTGTCTGCGAGGGCTGGGAGAACGGCGTGGCGACTCTGTCGCAGCGCAACCGCTTCTTCCGGGGAGATACGGTGGATGTGCTGGAACCCGGCGCGCAGCCTTATCTGCTTACGCTTGACGAGCTGTACGACGCGGAAATGACGCCGATCGACGCGGCCCCTCATGCGACCATGCGGGTTCTGGCAAAAACCGAGCATCCCGTTAAACCCGGCGCTTTGCTGCGGCGGATGCGCGGCGAATGATTCCGTAATGCCGAAAGGGCAGAAAGCCGGAAAGCTTTCTGCCCTTTTCCAAATTTGTAATATAGAGGCTTCATTTTCGCCTTTGGCGGCGGAAGAAGCGAACGGTACGATGAATAAGGCCGGAGAATCCGCAAAGTATGATAAAAGGAACCTTCAGCTCGAGATGGAATTTTTACCACTGTGTTTGCCCTGGTACAGCTTTTGATCCAGGCGGTCGAAAAAATCAACGGCGGAGGAACCGTCCTCCGGGTTGGCGCTGGAGACACCGCAGCTGATCGTCGTAGAAACAGTGCAGCCGCGAAGCTCAAATGTTTCCTGCTCAACCTGCTGCCGAATCCGCTCTGCGATTTTCCCGGCGTTTTTCAGGTCGGCATCCGGCAGTACCACCAGAAATTCGTCGCCGCCGTACCGCGCGACCCAGTCGCCTTTGCGTTGGATATTGCTTTTCAAAATCCCCGCTACCTTTTGCAGCACGCTGTCGCCCATGCTGTGGCCGTAGGTATCGTTGATCTGTTTGAAATCATCAATGTCGATCAGGATCGCGGAAAGAACGCCGCCGTTCAGAACAACGGCATATAAATCGATCGGCAGCTTTTCATTGATAAAGCGCCGGTTATACACCTGGGTGAGCTCGTCGGTAATGGCGGCCTGGTTCAGGCTCTCAATAATCTGGTTGATTTCCTCAACGCTTTTGCCCTTCAGGTCGGGCACAATACCGGTTTCGGAAACATCCTTCAGCATCTCCACAATATAAGTGCGGCCGCTCAGAATCACCGGGGTGGCCATCACCATGAAAATTTTATCCTGGTTGTATTCAATCTTGACGAACGTATCGTTTTCGTTGGCGGCGCGCATCGAAACGCAGTTGGCGCAGTGGCTGTTTTTTTCCCAGAACTCGTAGCAGATGGAATCCTCAATCATTTCTGCACTGCAGCCGGTGATGGAAATCACCCGCTTTGCCAATGGGTCAACAACACGGACCAGATTGTACATCTTTTCAAATTGTTGAAGAAATTGCATGAGCTGCTGGGGATTCTCCATTTCCGACATTCTGCTTTCACCTCTGCGCGATTCCGGTATATGGGATCTGTTTTTATTTGATAGCATGATGGCAGTCAAGGCCATTTTTGGCCATGAAAGCAATTTCCCGTACAATGTGATCATGCTTCAATGCTCTCTCAGCCGCCCAAAGCTGTGCTTTGGGATGCGGCGTAAGGTTATTGAAATTATTATAACATGTCCCTTACTTCGACACAAGCAATCAAAAAGCAAAAAATGCAAATCAAGAACAGCTCGTTTTATCAGAATTGGATAGACTGCGGGCCGTCAGGCCATAACATGGGGAGGCAGTATGGACATTACAGCAAAATATGAGATTGCGGTTGTCGGCGGCGGCGCGGCAGGGCTGATGGCCGCCGGCGAGGCGGCAAAGCTGCTTGGCGGCGGAAAGGTTGCTCTGTTGGAGGCGGCCCCGCGTGTGGGGAAAAAACTGCTGGCTACCGGGAACGGCAGATGCAATATCACCAATCTGTCGGCGGCCTGGCCGGTGTATCACGGCGATGCGCCGCTGGCCAGAGAGGTGTTTGAATCCATTTCACCGGCAGAGGTATTGCAGCAATTTGAAGCGATGGGCCTTTTCTGCCGGGAGGAGGAGCAGGGCCGGGTATACCCGCAAAACGGGCAGGCCTCCGCTGTGCTGGACGCGCTGCGTCTGTTCTTTCAAAAGCAGGGCGGGGAAGAGCTGTGCGGTGCTGCGGTGGTTCAGGTAAAACGGCAAAAAAGCGGATATTTGCTGAGCCTTGAGGATGGCAGAACCCTTTTGGCAAGCCGGCTGATTCTGGCGCAGGGCGGCAAGGCCTCACCGCAGATCAGTTCGGATCAGGGAATTTCTCTGGCCTGCCAGCTCGGCCACAGTCAGACTGCGCTGCTCCCCGCGCTGGTGCAGGTGACGGTGCCGCAGGCGATGGTCCGGGCGCTCAAGGGCGTGCGCTGTTCAGGCGCCGTCCGTTTTTTGGCGGACGGACATGCAGTGCGGCAGGAAGAGGGAGAAATCCAGTTCACGGAGCGCGGCTTGTCCGGTGTCTGCGTGTTCCAGCTGTCGCGGCTGGCGGCGGAGTATGCCGCGTCGAAAACCGTTCAGGGCAAACCCTGTAAAAATGTGCAGATTGCAGTGGACCTTTTGCCGGAATCCTCTTTTCAGGAGGTCTGCGAGCTGCTGCGCCGTCTGGTGTCCATTTATCCGCAGCTTGCGGCAAGAGACTTGCTGTTTGGCGTGCTGCCCAAGCGCGTGGGCCAGCAGGTGATGGCGTCCGCCCTTTCCGAAAAAGCCGGAGAACCGGCAGGCAGTCTCGGCGGCCCGTGGGTGAAAACGGTGGCCGGTGTGCTCAAGGGCTGGGCCTTCCCAGTCACAGGCACGCTGCCCTGGCAGCACGCACAGGTGACGGCGGGCGGAGTACCGCTTGCGGAGCTGTTTCTGCCATCCATGGAATCACGCATCAGCTCCGGCGTTTATCTGGCCGGTGAGCAGTTGAATGTGGATGGAGACTGCGGCGGCTTTAATCTGCACTGGGCGTGGATCAGCGGCATGGCAGCCGGCAGAAGCGCCGCTATGGCGGCAAAGGAGGAAAACGCATGATTCGAATTTCAGAGATCGCCCTGCCCCTTTCCGCGGGGGAGGGAGAGCTTCTGCGGCAGGCGGCGGCCCGGCTTTCCCTGCCGGAGCAGCAGATCCGTTCCCTGACCATTTTGAAAAAATCGGTGGACGCCCGAAAAAAGCAGGATGTTCACTTCCAATATACCGTCGGCGTAACGCTGGAAAGCGGGGAAGAAACAGTTTTGTCCCGGTGCGGCGGCGCGAAGATTTCCCGCTTTCAGCCGTACAGCTATGAACTGCCGCCCTGCCGCAGGCTGGGGAAGCGGCCGGTCGTTGTGGGCTTTGGGCCCGCGGGGATGTTTGCCGCGCTGATTCTGGCGCAGGCAGGGCAGCGCCCCATTGTGATCGAGCGCGGAGCGGATGCGGACAAGCGCACACAGCAGGTGGATGCTTTCTGGAAAGGCGGCGCTCTGAATCCCGAAACGAATGTGCAGTTCGGTGAGGGCGGCGCCGGAACCTTTTCGGACGGCAAGCTGAACACCGGCACCAAAGACGGCCGTGCAGGCAAGGTGTTCGAGGAGCTGGTCAAGGCCGGCGCGCCGGAAGAGATCCTATATGAGGCCAAACCGCATGTCGGCACCGATTTGCTGCCGGGGATCGTGAAGAAGATCCGCGGTCAGATCGTGGAGCTGGGCGGAGAAATCCGGTTTGAAACAAAGCTGGTCGAGATCGTATCGGTGCAAGGCAGGGCGACGGGCGTCATCGTAGAGCATGATGGAGTGCGCCAGCAACTGGATACACACCATGTGATCCTGGCGATCGGCCACAGCGCACGCGATACCTTTGAAGGTCTGCTGGAGCAGGGTGTGGCGATGGAGCAGAAGCCCTTTTCCATCGGTGCGCGCATCGAGCATCCGCAGGCGGCCATCAACCGCGCGCAGTATGGCGCATTTGCGGAGCATCCCGCGCTGGGAGCGGCGGATTACAAGCTTGCGGTGCATCTGGAAAACGGCCGGGGCGTGTACACTTTCTGCATGTGCCCCGGCGGTCAGGTCGTCGCGGCCGCCTCGGAGCCCGGGCGGCTGGTGACGAATGGAATGAGCCGCTGGGCGCGTGACGAAAAGAATGCAAACTCCGCCCTGCTCGTCGGCGTATCCTCTTCAGATTTTGAAAGCACGCATCCGCTCGCGGGCATGTGGTTCCAGAGAAGGTGGGAAGAGGCGGCGTTTCATCTGGGCGGCGGGGATTACCGTGCCCCTGCCCAGCGCGTCGGCGATTTTCTGAAAGGCAAAGCGTCGGATTCGTTCGGTACGGCCCCCAGCTACCAGCCCGGCGCGGTCCCGGCGGATTTGTCGGGTTGTCTACCGTCTTACGCCGTAGAATCGATGCGGCAGGGGATTTTGCTGATGGACCGCAGGCTGCGTGGATTTGCCCATCCGGACGCAGTTCTGACGGGTGTGGAAACCCGCAGCTCCTCCCCGGTGCGGCTGACGCGCGGGGCCGACGGCCAGTCGATCACTCTCGGCGGGCTGTATCCCTGCGGGGAGGGCGCCGGTTACGCGGGCGGCATCGTATCCGCGGCAGTGGACGGAATCCGAAGCGCAGAGGCCGTGCTGACCTCGCCAAAAGAAGGATAATCAGATTTTGATTCTGTAAAACCCGGAAGTCCGCACCCGGTAAAATTGGAACTTCCGCCGAATGAGCACGGGCCTTGCCGGGTATGCTAACAGTGTACCCGGCGCGATATAGCGGGCGATCATTTCTGCTTTGCCCAGTGCCTATATCGCTTTACTGCGGAAACGACAGAATTCCTTTTTTCCGTTGGATAAAATTCAAAAACATTCAAATTTTCAGTAGATTTTTTTTAGAAACCTATTGACATTCGTTGGAATTTTGCTATAATAAATGACGTTGCTTCTGGCAATTAAATATTGATGCGGAATTGTGTAATGGTAGCACGACAGACTCTGACTCTGTTTGTCTGGGTTCAAATCCTAGTTCCGCAGCCATATAGCCTCGGGAAACCGAGGCTAGCTTTTTCGAGGTGTGGCTCAGCTTGGTAGAGCGCTACGTTCGGGACGTAGAAGTCGCAGGTTCAAATCCTGTCACCTCGACCATTGAAAAACCGCATCAGACAGCCATTTTCAGGTTGTTTGGTGCGGTTTTTTTGTTTTCAGAAATCCATGAAATCATAGGAAAAAACAAGATAAAATATAAAACATGTGGCATTCATGTGGCACTTTTACTTGCGATAGGTACGCATGATTCTGGATTCGTGCTTTTTCCGGAGATATATTGACTCAGTTTGTCCATGCTGTGCCGCTTATAGACCTTATCCAGGTGCGTGTAAATCTCCAGAGTGGTTTTAATATCGGAATGGCCGAGCTGATCCCTTGCGGTTAATACATCCACTTCCGCCAAATACAAAAGCGTCGCAAAAGTATGGCGCAGCCAGTGTGCAGTGATCGGCGGGATCATCGGCGGCACGCCGTGCGGATTGTAGACAGATTCCGGTTTTTCAAAATCTATTTCGGGGTGAGCTTTTTTGTATGCGGTAAAATCGCCATATTTCAAATTGAGAGCAGCCCAATAAGATTGCCATAGCCTCTGCCAGCCGCTTTCTGTCAACATGGTTCCTTTTGCAGATTGTAAAACCAGAGTGTTTTCGGTTTCCGGTGTGATGCTGGATTTCTTTTTTTCAAAGGTCAAAAAGTCAACGAGCTGTTGCGGGATATTTACGGTTCGGATGCTGGACTCTGTTTTTGCTTCGCCGTCCTTTTGAACAGATTTACCGTTGATGATTTCCACGGATTTATTAACGTCAATCGTCTGGGCTTTTAGGTCAACGTCAGACCAGAGAAGCGGGATCAGCTCCCCGCGGCGCAACATCATGATCATGGCGCCGCGCTGCGCACGATGAGGCGTGTTGACGATCCATTGCTGCTCCTCGTGCGTCAATGCCCTGCGCGTGGATTGAGGGGCCTTTTTTGGTATTTTGACGGCGGCCGCCGGATTGTAGTCGATCACGCGCTGCTCAACGGCGAGTTGGAAAATCTGTACAGCGGCGCTTTTTACATCGATCAGGGTCTTTCGGGCGGTGGGTTTGCCGGTCCGCGGGTTTTTCTCGGCCAGATCGTTAATGATGTCCTGTATATCTCCCGTACGTACTTTGATGATCGGGGTGAGCCATAAAGGATCCATCTTATCAATGGCGTAGCCGTAAATATTCAGGCGGCCGGCTGATACATCATCTTTTTTGAGAGCGAGCCAGCGATCAGCCCATTTTTTAAAGGTGTCCCTGTCCGCGGTAACATCGATCCCCTTACGCATGGCAAGCTTGATTTGTAAAGCCTTTTCCGCAGCTTCAGCGTCGTTTTTGCCTGTGACAGATTTATAAACCGGCCGGCCGTTATCCCCTTTCCCGAGGTACACCCGTTTCCTGACGGGCTTGCTTTCTTTTTTTGGCATAGAAAAGCCCTCCTGTGTTGATTATGGAGGGCTGAAACAGTATAATAAATATGTGTTATCGTACCGTCAGCCCCTGGTTGATGGTGAGCCGTTCCGGATGCAACCGGAGCGGCTTTTTTATTTCATATATTGCGATTCTTTCCATAAAAGATTCTGCCGTTTTCTAAATTACTTCTGTACTGACAAGCTGTCGCATATGCAAGATCGGGATGTGTACAACGTTTCGCGTCGCTGCACTGTTCGTAGCTGGAACAGCAGCCAAAAGAGGGGAAAGAAAAAAGATCAATAAAAATTCGATTTATAATAGTTGATAAAGCGTCGTGATCTTGAAATAAAGGAGAAAATATATTGCCGTCTATCTGAATAAAGTTTTTTCCAAATTTGCTTTCGAAATATTGAATGCCCGCTTTTTTAAAATCATCCGAATATTTTTGAGAGAAACTAACAGTGCACCCGTTCTTATCTGTTAAGACACGCCCTAAAAGAAGCTCACCTGTATCTGAATTGCGATAAACAGTTTTCTTGGAAGTGACGACGATGCTATCGTATTTTGAGGCGTTTTTCTTTATCTTAATTTCAGAGCCTATCAGATATTCGGGTTTGATTATGTCGATAAGAGTGTTTAATATATCAAAGCTATTACACACTGAGCTGTTCCGCCTCCTTTTTCGTTGGCTGCATTTCCTTTAAGTAATCTAAATGTATTTTGTGGGGGCCATCAGAAATTTTAATTACCACTACATAATCATTCAGAACACCGAGTATTTCAATTGGAATCAACTTGTTTTTTGAATAGATTCCCTGATAATAGAGTTGCTTTGGTTCACTCGCGGTTTTAGGTGTCAATCCTAAGATTTTTAGCTGTTCCAATTTACTTTCATCGTCAGGAAATCTATTCCAGCCATCCCAATTGCTTTCGTCTGTCGTACCATTTAAAAATTTCAAAAAGTCAACATCTGACACAATTTTTATATCTGAACCAGATTCCTGCAATTTTTCTGCCTTTATAATTTTAGTGCTTTTAATGTTGGCTTTATCTTTTACAACATTTAAATTCTGCAAACCGACTATAAGATAATCCGTTTTACTGACAACCGAGTTTTTAATGATCCCGCCACGTTCAGCAACCAAATTTTCAACATCTGACCTTTCATATCCTTCAATATCCCCGGTAAAAACAAAAATTTTATTTTCAAAAGCCATGTATGGAATATTATCATATTCCATTTTAGCTTCCTCAAAATCAGCAATGCCAATTTTAGGATCGTATGACATTTTTGTTGTGGCCTTTGGATGATAGGATAGTAGTTGAAATTTTGGCGATTTCATCATTTCAATTGTTAAAAGAGCGCAAGCAAGACTATCTTCATCACATGCATGGTGATTTTTCAAAGGAATATGGAAGCTTTCGCAAAGCGATACCAAACTAAAACTTTTAAATTGAGGGAAATTATGTTTTGCAAGAAGCATGGAACAGTAAAGGTCTAAATTTGGTATCGGTAATTGATACTTGCGTAAGGCTTTTTCCAATACTGAATAGTCGAAACTCATATTGTGAGCTAATACAGGGTAACTTGTTAATAGAGGTTCAATATCATTCCACAGTATAGGAAATTCAGGGCTTTCAGCAACATCAGCAGGCTTAATTCCATGAATTTTAATGCAGTCTGAATTAAAAGATTCTTTTGGATTAATCAAAAAGCATTTGTTTTCTTTTACTTGATTATTTTCAACAAAGGTTAGGCCCAGCGAGCAGGGGGCCTGATTATAATTTGCTGTTTCAAAATCAATAGCAATAAAATCCAACACTATCCCCTCCAAAGATTGACATATTATTCCAATATGTTACAATATTTCTGGAGGCTACCCGTCCCGGGAGTGTCCACTTTGCCCCACATACTATTAGCGGTAGTGTGTGGGGCTATTTACGCTTCCTGCGATATTTCAGGCTGATTATTTTTTGTGTATCTGCCGGATGAAACCAAGTCTTCCGAGTAATCAAAAAGTTTTTCCTGCCCTTCATCATTAAGAGCACGGTAATTATGTATTAACGTCTGTTCTTGTGTATTCAGTTCCCCTGTTTCGGCTTTCGCCGGGACGGGGGAATTTTTATTTTCTCTTTCAATTCCGAGGAGATAATCAGAATCTATGCCAAGCACCTGAAGAATATTTCTAATATTGAAAACATCGGGTTCACGTTTATCTTTTTCCCAGTAGTTCAGCCTTGTAGGAGTAACGCCGAGAAGCGCGGCAAACTGTTTTTGGTTATATCCTTGTCGCTCTCTTTCGTTTTTTAGCCTTTCTCCGAATGTACTCAAATCTTTCACCTCCTTGTCTAAAGAATAATACACGGCTGAAATACTGTCAATAGAAATGTAAAAAATAATTATCAAAATGCTAATTTAATCAGACGAAAAGCATTGACAAATTATCAAAACGCTAATATAATAATCTTGAAATCAGCAAAATGGTAATATTGGAGGGAGAGAAATGTTCAGAAATCTGGAAGCAGAGCAGAAGAGGCTCGGACTCACAAATCTTGAAATGGCATGTCTATTAGGAATTTCAAGGCCAACATTTGAGGCCAAGAAAAGAACCGGCAATTTTAATCAAAGTCAAATCGTCGCATTACTTAAATTGTTCAGCTGTAAATTTGAATATCTCTTTGCGTGCGATGATGACCAGCCACAAAAGTCGGCATAAAAAATGCCCCGCGTAAGCAGAGCAGAAAGGAGATACTACCGTGCCAAAAAAGGAAAACAATTGGGACAAAGTACCGGTTATTTTTGACATCGCCTATGCGGCGACCTTGCTTGGAATCAGCCTTGATACCATGCACAAACTCTGTCAGAAGGGCAAATTCCCGGCCTTTAAGGTCGGGAAACTCTGGCGAGTAAATAAAGACGACCTAATGACGTACATTGACCAGCGAAAGGTTTCGTAGGCTCAGTGAGCCGGTGGCGGCCTGATTTGGACAAGCCCTGCGGGGCGAGAAGGAGCCTTTTTATGAAATACAAAGAGTTGGCCCCATCAGAGCGAAGAGGCGCCCGGGTCCTACTGCTCAACGCCTTAAACAGCATGGAGCGGGAACAGGCGGCAGATGCCGGAAAAGCACCCGAGCCGTACAAAATGACGGACCCGCTTTTTAAGCAGATGCTCCCGGAAATGGAATTCGAGCGTTTTTTTGATGAAGATGGATTCAAGCACGTGAGGTTGATTTAGTCCGGCTACGGCCGGCGGAAAGAAGAGTGAAAAAATGTTATTTTACAGGGTTACGGTTACGGCCGAACGGGAGCAGTTTATGGAGCGACCGCTGCGCGACACTTCTGAACATTGTATCGCGGCCTATTCCAATGATATAGCGATTCGACATGTAAAAGAAAACCTTAAGCGGGGTGGCTGGAAAGTCATTGATTTAGCCGTCAAGGAAGATTATCTGTACGATACTAGGGACCGTGACGACCAGGTTACCTATTGAGGTCGGCAGAAAGGAGAAAAGCTATGCTCGACTTAACAGATGGAGGCCGGTGCATATCCGGTCCCGCCGCTATCGATTTTTTTGAAATGCTGGCTGCAAGCGAAGATATTATTGAAGATGCCAAGACGGAAGAATTTTGTAACGAATATGAATGGGCGTTGAACCGTCTGCGGTATGAGGTGCGGAAGAGTATTCCGGTCCCGCCGAAAGTAATCAAGGCAAAATACAGGGGCCACGATGATTTTTACAGTTGCGGTGCTTGTGGGTTTGGTTTTAAACGGTCCGATTTGCCGTTGTATAAGTTTTGCCCGAATTGTGGACGGGCTATTAAAAAGGAGGGCTAACACTTGAAATCCACCGGAATGATACGGCCGGTTGATAAATTTGGTCGTGTCGTAATACCGAAAGAACTCTGCAAAACCATGGGAATAGCGCATGGAACCCCGCTTGAAATCTTTGTGGATGGCAGCAGGATCATCCTGCAGAAATACCAGCCGGAAGTGACGGACATATGGAGTAAAGAAGAACTGAGAGAAGCGCTGATAACTGCCGCCGCAGATGCTGGCAAGGATCCGCTTGAATATCTCCAAAACACATAAAAAGGAGCGTGATAAGGCATGAACCAAGAAGTGATTATTTCGGCTCTTTCCGCATCATTTGCGGCTCTGGCGTTGGTCTCGCTTGTGCTGGCTATGCGGTTGTGCTGGCTTGAACAATGGGTGGAAAAATCCTTTCGGCGTAATCAGAGACAACACCGCCGAATCAGGAGGGACCGCGCGTGAACCGAAGAGAATGTAACGGCTGCCAATATCGAGGAAAGACCGGTTCTGGGGACGTTACCTGCGACTTTATGTTTCTAACCGGGGTCCCGCGCGGCTGCCCAGCCGGAAAAGGCTGCACCCGCAAGGTGACCGGGAAAAAGCCAAAGAGGAGGAATGACATCAGTGTCAGTGGCTATTCCAACGGCGAAATTGCCGGACGAAATCGTTAATTTGGCAGCCCAAATTGCGGCGCTGCCGGATACCGCAAAGATTAGTTTCCCAAACAGCTATTACTTAGTAAATATCAATCATCCAGTGGTACTGGATTTGCGGTTGCGATATTGCGACAAGTACGGCGTTAATCCCCACTATCCAATGTCAGACATAGAACGCATTGCGTTTGAGCTGATGCTCTTTCGCCCGGATGTTTTGAAAATGATAGAGGACTATTGTCAAAAAAGGATAAAAGAAAGTCGGTCGGAATCTGATGCACTTTGAAAACAGGATAAAAAAAGGATGATGGAAGCGCCGGAAACGCTTACCATCATCCTGCCCTGCACGGACAAAAATGCTTTAATTTATTTTATCATGTAGGGCTGAAAAAGTCAAGCAGGATGCGGCCGTGCGGGCCGCGATCAGGCTTGATAAAAGTATTAGATTTACGACCAGATGGAGGTTAACATGCCTTATGTGGTCGAGCATGCTTATACCGGCCGGGTGATAGAGACCAGAAAATTGTATTCAGCCAGAATTGGCGTGAAGGGGATTCCCCGGGCGGAAAATCAAAAGCAGACCCCAGAAGAGATGGAAAAGGTAAATCAGCAAAATTCAGAACGAAGCCTCCGCTGGGACATGAATACCAATTTTCAAGAGGGAGATTATCATGCTGTGGCAGGATTCGCTGGAGAATACAATCCGGAACCGGCAGAGGCAAGGCAACAATTTGAAAACTTTCTCCGTCGTGCGCGAAACGCATACCGGAAAGAGGGAAAAGAGTTCAAATTTATTTTTGCCGTAGAACGCGGGGAGCGCGGACAAAAGAAAATCCATTTTCATGTGGTGTGCAATTACATCGATCCGCGAATATTATCTGCTTTATGGCCATGGGGCCGGATCAAATTTTTCCCGTTGGACGGATCCGGACAATACGGAAAGTTGGCGACCTATATCATCAAGCGTACCAGCAAGACCTTTCGCCGCGGGGATAGCCCATATAAAAAGCGGTATTCCCGTTCCAGAAATTTAACTCCACCCAAAGTTGTGAAAAAAGTGGTTCCCCGTAGCAAGTGGCTGAAAGAACCGCGGGCAGCGTGGGGGTACTACATAGAAAAGGATAAGACGGTAAATGGGATCAGCAAGGTAACCGGATACCCGTACCAGTTTTATAGCATGGTGCAGCTTTCGGACAAGCCGCCGCGCAAAGCCCACAAGAAAAAAGAATAGCCTGGGAGGGACGCAAAATGGGAAATGACCCAAGAATCATGCTGCTGATTGACCAGTTGGGGCCGGAGGGCTACGGAATACTCCTGCTGCTGGATGATACCGCACAACAGCACCCGGAGAATTGCCGGGTAGAGTTGATACCGGCGCTGGCCAGAGAATACAATACCACGACCGCAAAAATTGAAACGGTGATCAGGCAGTACGGCTTTTTTGATATTGCAGAAGATGGTTGCTATTCACTTCGGCCGGATGTGCCATGGAAGCGCAAAAAGCGCAGTAAACCTAAATTACCTGCAGGCGGATCGGCGCAGGCCCTCGCGGAACATACGGGACCGCCGATGATCTGCCTGCCGCTGAATGATAAAACGGAGTATCCGATTTACCCGGATCAGGTGCGGGAGTGGGCGGCGCTGTACCCGGCCGTAAATATCGAACAAGAGCTGCGGAATATGCTTGGCTGGTGCAAGGCCAATCCATCAAAGCGCAAAACCGCCAGCGGAATACTGAGATTTATTACCTCATGGCTTGCTCGGGAGCAGAACAAAGGTGGCAGCCGGGGGCCAGCAAACAAAGTTGTTTCCGGATCTTCCGCGGCACCCACGTATGATCTGGAAGCCTATGAACATATGAGCCTCGCGGCCTTGCCCAGGAGCGGAAAGGGCGGTGCGAGATGAAAAGCAAGCAGCGCCACGATGGCGGAGCCTACCGGCGAATGAAAACAATGGTGTCTATGTACGCCAAGCCTGCGAAAAATCGGGCCGCCACTAAAAAGCGCCGGAAACGGAAATAGAGGAGTGAGAGTTTTGCAGTATAAAGCAAATCCCATCAACCAGATTCGCGGAATGCGGAATAATGCGCAGGGCCATATTTTCGAGGATGCCCTGAAACAGGCTTGTGAGTATTACAAGCAGACCGGCCGGGCGGATATTGACAAAACACCGGAGCCGTTCCGGGTGCTGAAAAAGAGTCCGAACGGGATTTTTACCGGTCGCTTTACCGATCGGGCGCAGCCGGATTATCAGGGAACGCTTGCGGGCGGCCACTCTATCATATTTGAAGCCAAGTACACCACCACCGCCCGGATTGAGCGCCGCGCCCTCACGGATAGGCAAATGGAAACCCTTGAAAGCCATTACAAGATGGGAGCGGCTGCGCTGGTTGTGTTTGGAATTAAAGATAGGTTTTATGCTATGCCGTGGGAAGTTTGGCGTGACATGAAACGGCACTTCGGAAGGCAGTACCTTACGCAAAGAGATGCGGAGCCGTGGCGAGTGAAATTTAACGGAGCGGTTTTGTTTCTGGATACTGTTAATCGTTCCAACTTTGGGGGAAAAGGGGATTATGTTGTGCTTAATATGTTTTACCCCCAGGAGGCAAATGCGAAATGAAAGCCAGAATTCCCCCGCAGCAGTTTATGTCCCGAGCGGGAGGGAGCATAAGGAGGAATTATGAGAAGTAAAAAGTTAGACGGACACGAAATTCTTGATAACCCGGTCAACGGACAAAGAATTTTCAGACTGCTCGACCAGAATTGTCATTCCTGCGGGAAGCAGCTGAATACATGGGATGCTCGCTGCGGAAAGGCTCTGAAATATAAGTACGCGGTCTGTGAGGATTGCATTTGCAAAGAGTATGATATGACAGAAAACGAGCTCCGCAATGTTATGGAAGAACACTTTGGAATGATTCCGTGCCAGGGGATATGAGCATGAACGAGCCAGAGCACGAGCCGAATAAACTGACCAAAAGACTTTTTGCAGAAGGATATACTCGCGAGGATTACCCTGATTATGTAAATTCTTACTTTTGGTTTTATGGCGGATTTACCTATACTTTGGAGCATCTACGAAAAATGGTATTTGCCGCTCCATGCGGATTGCTTGTATCAGGCGACCACTTTACCAGTGGGACCATGTCATACATGGGAATCGATTGGATTCCCGAAAACGATAATCCGACGGTCACATGCCCTTATTTTAGTGCTAAAGAGCCTTGCCTACTTAGAAATGAACTGTTGAGCGGATGCAGATTGCTGAGCCGGACGGGGGAATTGGTTTCCTGCGCGTGCCATCAAGTCAATGAGCCTTACGATTACGAGCGCAGCTATGATAAGGTTCTTGAAGATGTTGATAAGGAAAGTAATGAGCTTTTCGAGGTATTTAACGCTAAAAAACATGGCCGTGCTTGCAGGTTCCAAAGTTATTACGACAGGACCACTAAGCAATGGCACATGAATTACGACCCGAGAATGTGTGCTGAATACGGCTGCTCTTACTGCAGCGTGTTGCAAACCGAATTATCCCATAAAAAGGGCAATGTGTATTACGATGAAATTGTCACCCGCACCGAAAAAGGGAAAGGGCTATTCCCGGATAAAGTGGTAACCACGGCAACGAAAGGCAAAAAGATCCTCAATCATCAGGCATCGCTTACGATCTGTGAAGCAATTGCAAAATATGCAAAGTGGAGGATTATCGAACAAAAAACAAACTCATATGAGCACAAAGAGCGGCTGAAAATCAGGAACGACCCTGCGTTCGCGATACAGTACACAAATTTCAGGGCTGAAAATAGAGACACTCGCGATCTGGTGCAAGATTTGGCTGACATCGGCGAAGGGATAGAGATAATCCATGCGAGCGATCAGCAAAAAGCCGCCAAGGCCCAAAAGCACGAACGCCGGGTTTCTGCCAGAGAAGCCAATAAAAACAAGCTGAAAAAACGGATTTTTGAAGAGGGTTTCGGCGGATTGGACAATATCGAAATTAACCGCTTCCAAAAGTGGTTCAAGCCCGAAGAAGAGGACGAAATTGCAGAAGAATTAGAAAACAGAAAAGCCATTGAAAAAGGCTTCATCACCGGAGAGCAAACTCAATTATTTTAAGTCATAGGTAAGCTTTTAAAGCGGCCGCGCCTTTTCGACGGGAAAGGACTATGGCAATGGAACTATACCACGACCATTTTCAAAATTACAAGCGGTACAACATCCCAAAAGCACAGCTTATCATTGCGGATATACCGTACAACATTGGAGTTAATGCCTATGCTTCCAGCCCGCAGTGGTACAAAGATGGCGATAATTCCAACGGGGAAAGCAATCTTGCGGGAAAGAATTTTTTCGATACAGACAAAGATTTCAGGGTCCCAGAGTTTATGCACTTTGTTTCAACGATGCTCAAAAAAGAGCCGAAAGAGGCAGGGCAAGCGGGTTGCATGATCGTTTTTTGCGAGTTTGAGCAGCAGTTCATGCTGATAAATGAGGGCAAAAAGTACGGATTCCAGCATTATATCAATCTAGTGTTTCGCAAAAATTATTCTGCGCAGGTACTAAAAGCCAATATGAAAGTAGTCGGAAACTGCGAATATGCTGTGCTGCTCTATCGTGACAAACTTCCAAAATTTCGCAATGACGGGCGGATGATATTTAATTGCATGGAGTATCAACGGGATAATGAAACCCCCAAAATACACCCCACACAGAAAAGTATCCATGTGATGAAAAATCTGATAAGTATATTTACCGATCCGGGCGACGTGGTGATTGATCCGACGGCGGGCAGCGGCGTTACTCTTTTAGCGGCTGAACAGCTTGGCTGCAAAGCTTATGGATTTGAGATAAAAAAAGAGTTTGTCAGTAAGTATCAGGCGGAAATCGCGAGCAAAGTTCAAATCACATTTTTTCAAACCGTGCCAGAACAAAGGAGGTTTTTTTAATATGGATATGAAAAAAAGCATAAGGCCCGTTCCGCAGCAAGATTTGTTTTCATACATGATTGCAAATTTTGCGATTGATGGAGGAGCGCCGACGTGGTTAAAGACTCCCTTTGACTGCCCGGATATAGTGATCAACCATGATCCTACCCCGATTGCGATGCACGACGTAAGAAAAAAACGGGTGCAGCAGGAGGGCAAGGAGTGAAAAGGAAAAGCACAAGACCCGCTCCGCAGATGGATTTGTTTAGAGAATTGATTGTCGATAATTTTGCCGGAGGCGGCGGGGCCAGTACGGGAATTGAGCTGGCCACCGGCCGGCCGGTGGATATTGCGATCAACCATGATCCGGATGCCATTCTGATGCACAAAACAAATCACCCATACACTAAGCACTATCAGGCCAGCGTATGGGATATCGATCCGGTTGAGGTTTGCGGCGGCCAGAAAGTAGGGCTCGCCTGGTTTTCGCCTGATTGCAAGCATTTTTCCAAAGCCAAGGGCGGGAAGCCGCGGGATAAAAACATTCGGGGCCTTGCGTGGATTGTTCTTCGATGGGCCGGGAAGGTCCGGCCGCGGGTGATTATCCTCGAAAATGTGGAGGAATTTCAGACATGGGGGCCGGTTCGTAAGGGCAAGCCGGTCAAAAAACTGGCCGGAACAACCTTTGAACGCTGGAAAGAGCAGCTCGGCGCACTCGGATATGTAATTGAGCACCGGGAACTGAGAGCCTGCGATTACGGAGCCCCTACTATTCGCAAACGATTCTTCTTGGTTGCGCGGTGTGACGGCCGATCGATTGCTTGGCCGGAGCCTACGCACGGGGACCCGGAAAACGAGGCCGTAAAATCCGAAAAGCTGAAACCTTGGCGCTCTGCAGCGGAAATCATTGATTGGAGTATTCCTTGCCCGTCTATTTTTGAAACCAAACAGGAAATCAAAAAGAAATACGGGGTACAGGCGGTCAGGCCCCTTGCGGATAACACCATGCAGCGCGCCGCCCGCGGTCTGGACAAATTTGTTTTAAAATCCGCAAAGCCATTCCTGATTCCTATCGGATATGGGGAGCGGCCGGGACAGGCCCCAAGAGTGCAATCGATCGATGAACCAGTCAGCACAATTGTTTCGAGCGCAAAGCAATACTTATGCAAACCCATTATAGAGCCGTGGACCGTAACCAACACGACCAACGCGACAGGGCATCCGGTGTCGGAGCCGGTCGATACCATTCGCACCGGAGGTGGCGGGGGACAGATGCTGGTTACTCCGATAATGACGGCAATCGGGCAAACTGGATTTTCAGAGGATCGTTCTTACGGCGTGGATCAGCCGACACGCACAGCGGTATCCAAGGCAGAACAGTGTGTTGTGGCTCCATGCTTAATCCAGTATCACACAGAGCAGTCTGAAAAAGTGCGGGGACAGGCTGTTGATGAACCGATCATGACGGTAGATGCCGCAAATCGATACGGAGCCGCGGCCGCCTATTTAACGGAGTATTACGGCGGAGCGGAACACGGCCAGCGAATGAACTCCCCGCTGCATACATCGACCAGCCACGACCGGCAGGGCCTTACTATCGCACACATTGCAGAATTTAAAAGCGAAAACAAGGGGCAGAGTTGCTGTGACCCGCTCAAGACGATTACCGCCGGCGGATTTGAGTTTGCAATTATCCAGACCAAAATTACAACGTCATGTGATCTTGGCCGGTGGCCGCAGATACGGGACATGCTCAATAAATACTGCGGGTATCATATCGGAGCAGATGAAATATTGCTGCTGGTAATAAACGGGGTAAGGTTTTTTATCAGTGACATAGGGTTGCGAATGCTCACGCCGCGCGAGCTGTACGCCGCCAACGGTTTTCCGCCGGATTACATTATTGATCATGATTATCTGGGCCATGTATACGGGAAAACAAAGCAGGTAGCGCGATGCGGAAATGCTGTTCCACCGCCGTTTGCTTATGCGCTTGTGGCCGTAAACCTGCCGGAGCTGTGCGTAAGGCACTGCAGGAGCATGGCGGAGCTCAACGATACGATAGCAGTTTAAGAAAGGGTGAAAACGATGGAAAAATGCAGATTCTGTGCTTTGCAGGATACGAAGCCTTGCTACGAATGCAATGAGTGCTTGGGAGGAGATAATCACTTTCGCCCGTTACCGGAAGTCCACAAACGGGAACAGGAGGATTCAAAATGAGCGTCACAGCCTACGATATAAAAGCTGCCTTGGGGGTCAGGCATTCAGCAGATTTCTTCACGACAGAGGTCATGGATGGCCCGGCCAGAAAAGGCGGATTCCGCTTTGATGCGGTAGCAATCACCAAAAGCTGGACGCGCCCCACCTTCATCGGTTATGAGATAAAGGTTTCCCGCAGCGATTTCAGAGCGGATTCCAAGTTTTATGCCTACCTACCATATTTTCATGAGCTGTACATTGCTTGCCCGAAGGGGATGATAACCCGCGAGGAGCTGCCGGAGAGCATCGGCCTTGTGTGGTATGATCCGGAAACCGGAGCGGTTCGAGCAAAAAAGCGGGCCGTGTACCGGGACATAGAAATAGATGTGGATATGCTGCTTCACATTTTTTACAGTCACATGAGGTCTGACCGCACCCCGTTTTCATCCTCTCGCACGGAATATGCGCAGCGGCTCTTAGAGAAAAAGCACATAGAGTACGGCATAGGCCACCAACTCGGAACAAAAATGGCGCGGAAAATCGAAGAGCAGGATAAACTGTTGCAAAGGTACGAGCATAAAAGCGGTGATCTGAAAAAGCTTGAAACCGTTGAAAAAGTTCTGGAAGAGCACGGGATTTATACTTGGAGCGGCGATGATTTGGCAGAGCGGCTAAACGAAGCCTTATCCCGCTCATACCCAAAGGCATTAGATAATATTGCCGATAGCCTCCACAATTGCATGGAGCGGCTTGACCGGATATGCAGTGTCAAACACACGGAGGAAAGTAAAAATGAGTGAATTTGATCCTGTTATGCACTCCAAGAGCAGAAGGCAAAAGGTTGATTTTATTGTACCGGAGCGGATTAGAGAAGCCTGTGCTGTTCGCTGCCTGTCATATGCAGAAGCCGCGGAACTCTGCAAGATAGATAAACGGGAATTTGGGTTTATGGCAAACGGACACAAGGAAATTCCGCAGCATTTAATATTCAACCTGATGCAAGGTCTGAAATTTCCAGCAGATTTCTTCTTTTTCGTTCGATGGGAAAGGTGCTGAAAGGGGGAACGGTCAACATGATTTCTGTATTAGCCAGTATCCGCCCTTTCTGGTGCGGAAAAATCCTTATCCGTGAAAAAACCGTTGAGCTCCGCAAGACATATCCGCGCGCCGCGTGCGGCCTGCCCTTTAAGGTGTACATGTATGAAACCAAGCCGGGGTCCGGTGCCGTGGTTGGGGAATTTCTCTGCTGGTTCGTCGAACGCGCCGCCCGCCGGCCGTATCAAATAAGCCTTGTGAAGGGTAGTTGCTTAGAGCCGGACGAAATTGCAATGTACGCAGGGGGTAAAACGGTTTACGGGTGGCACATATCCAATGCCATTAAATACGATCAACCTGTACCACTGGAGCGGTTCGGCCTGACCCGGGCACCGCAAAGCTGGTGCTATGTAAAGGAGGATGTAGCATAATGCCTACCTATGCCAAAGAAACAAACGTGGCCAGTGAGATTTCAAGGCTAGAAATCGAAAAGACCTTGATCCGGTATGGAGCGGCAAATTTCGCATATGCCACGGCTGCAGGAAAAGCGATGATCGGTTTTTCCATGTACGGCCGGCAGGTAAAGTTTCTTCTCCCTTTGCCCAGAAAAGAAGAGTTTACCCAAACGCCAACGGGCCGCGCCAGAACAGAGAAGAGCCAGTATGATGCATGGGAGCAGGCTTGCCGCCAAAGATGGCGGGCGCTGCTCCTGGTCATAAAGGCAAAGCTGGAAGCGGTTGAATGCGGGATTTCAGTTTTTGAGCAGGAGTTTATGGCAAATATCATGCTGCCGGATGGCGGTACCGTCGGGGAATTTATGTTGCCGCAGATCGCACAGGCATACGAAACCGGAATAATGCCTGCCATGCTGCCGATGTTGGAGGGCTGAAAATGGAGGGAGGAAAAGCAAAATGAAAGTAACATATCTCGCTGGGCCGATCACGGGAATTGATAATTATCAGGAGCGGTTTGCGCTTGCCGAGCTGGATTTGATATGCAAAGGGCATAAGGTATTTAGCCCTGCGTCGATGCCGTCCGGTTTACCCCATGAAACCTATATGCCAATTTGTTACGCCATGATTGATGCCTGCAATACCATTTGCTTTTTACCCGGATGGAGAAACAGCCCGGGTGCGATGATGGAATATGAGTACGCGGCAGCCAAAGGTTTGACCATGATGTTTTTGGAGGGGGTTGAAAAGTGATGGAAAAATATTCTTGGAGTTTCCACGGTGATGCAGAACGATGGTACGAAAGCGCCGACACAATTGCTGAATGTATTGCGCAAGCCAGAGCATCAGAAGAACGTGGGGATAACATTGCGGTTTATATCGGTGAAAATATTTCTTTTGATGTTTCGGTTGACGCTGAATCAGTGCTTGAACAAATTGCTTCCGAAGCATACGACTTTTGCGAACTGGCCGAAGATTGGGATATTTACGACCATAAAAAACAAGACGAACTGAACGAACTTTCCGAGCAGTTAACCGCTGTCGTAAAAGCGTGGCTTACAAAAAACAATCGTGAGCCTAGTTTTTGGAAAGTAGAAGGTATTAAACGATACAGTTTGGAGGGTTACCGATGAAATGGACTGAGTGCGCAATTACGGACCTGAAAAAATACCGCGCCATGAGCGAGAGCCTCACCAACATACCGGAGCGGATCCGGGTGCTGGAAATACGCTTCAAATCTGTAAAAAGTGGATCATCCGACTCTACGCCGGTGCAGGGCGGCGGCAGCCGTTCGGAGGATGCGATGCTGGATAATATCGTGGAGAGGGAGCGTCTTAAACTGGTGTATCATGCGGATCGGCGGCTTGTGAGGTTGATTGAGCGTGGATTGTCAAAATTATCTGAAGAGGAGCGGCTTGTAATCGATCTGTTTTACATAGATCGGCCCCGTGATCACTTGGACGAGCTCACAAAACGGCTTGGCTATGAAAAGACTCAGATATACCGGATTAAGGATGCCGCCCTCTATAAATTTACTGTTACCATGTACGGGATCACCGAATATTAAAGCATGGGAAAAAGAGGGGAATTTTTTACCTGAAAACTATGGTAATATAGTAATTAAGAAATTGGGCGCGAGACAATTGAAAGTCCTCCTGATTTTAGCGGCGGTCACATGGCAGCGGCCGCCGCGAAATATACCACCGGGCACAGCGAGTGCTGGGGCCTGCCGGGTCAGGACCGGGCGGTGGTACCAGACGGCCCGCATACGATGCTGAGCTGCTAGCAATCCGCGAAATCCATGCGGAGGTGTGTAATCAGGTTGACAGCCGTGAACAGAACGGCACATAAAAACAAAAGCGTATCGCTTCGGCGGTACGCTTTTTTATAAAAAGAAATCCCCGCCTGATAAAGACGGGGATTTTGATTATCGGTCTGAAACATGAAGCTTTTGTTTCAGACCATCCTGCAAGACCTGAGAGAAATTAACACCAGAGTTTTCAGCAAGTTCATTCAGCCAGCTTGGAATAGTAACGTTTTTTCGGATTGTCCGCATGTCGTTCGCTCGCCGGTACGCATCAAAGTCGATGTCAACCAGTGTTACAATTTCGTTTGCTTCGTGGAATACTTTGGACAAGTCAGAAGGTTCAGGGATAGCCCTTCCAAAATCCTGCTCCGTAATACCCCAGAGACCGATCGCGTCGCGGGCCATTGAAATAGCGTCAGCAACGTCATTTCCTTCTGTATTTATTTTAAGATCAGGGACATATACGACAAAACCGAGTTCGGCAGGGGTGAGGACAACGGGATAAACTTTCTTCACAAAAAAACACCTCCATTTGTTAAACCGTCGCGGCGGGGCTTTATTTCAGCCCCTGCCGCTTGATGATAGACTTTGCGAGTAATTCATTAATTTCGGTGTGGCGGGGGATCGGTTCGCTTTGCGTCCCGTTAGTGTAAATGTCGTGGTTTGCACCTTCCCTTATTTTCCACCAACCATTCAGTTCTAACCTTTTTATTAAGTCCCTGCGCTTCATATTGTCTCACCTCATGATTATATTATACGCACTTAATACGCATAAGTCAAGGCTTTTCAATAAATAATTATAAGTATTTAATGCGCATTGGTATCTGCGCAAACCTGAGTTTCTATTTTATAGATTGGAGAGAAAAAATGGAATTAAAACCGAACGCTTTCTTTTGCGAGAACGGTCACATTTCAAAAATCAGCAAGCAGCAACTGCGTCTTGCAGACGGAATGGTTTGCCCCACATGCAAAGGAAAAGGAAATCTTGTCTGGGTTGGAATTGATTTGGCTGGAAGTAATGAACATGATAAAACATTTCTGCGCTTATAGAGGGTGTAACAACCTTGTCGATGTGGGCTCTAGGTATTGCGCAGCCCACTCTGAATACGGAATGAAGAAAGAGCAGGATCGGCAACGTCAGTATGATAGTCATGTTAGGCTGACCCGAGACGCTGAGTATCATGGTTTCTATCTTATCCCCGAGTGGGATCGAATGAAACTGTTCATCCGTGGCAAGTACCGTGGTCTTTGTTTATGGTCCTACTATCAGGAGCAGACCTTAGCAGAACTGGAAGAGGTTCATCATATTGAGCCATTGCGCATTGCATGGGAGAAAAGGTTGACGATTGGAAATCTGATACCGCTCACCCATGAGTTTCACATGATGGTGGAAGCAGAATATAAGAAAGGAAATATGCCGGCCATGCAGCGCGAACTATGGCGGCTGCTGGACAGGTGGGAAAGAGAGTTCGGGGGTAGGGGTGGGTGAAAAAGTTTCACTCATGATGCAGGAAACCGCATAGCCTCAATTCCCGCGCAAAAACTCCCTAAATCAAAAATTGGAGGTGAAAACGGTGGGGCGGAATGCAAAACCGATTGAGCTGCTTACGGCGGAAGGTAGGAAACACCTGACAAAATCTGAAATTGAGCAGCGAAAAAGCAGCGAGATTAAATTCGGCGAAAAAAAGTTAAAGTGTCCGGATTTTGTGAAAAACGATCTTATCGCGTTTAAAAAATGGCGTGAAATAGTTGCGCTTTATAAAGATTTTGATTTTGTCGCCGCCGGTGATTCTGGGTTGCTGGCCAGGTATTGCAAATCTTTCAGCGAATATCAGGATCTGCTGGCCTCCTATCAAAGAATCAAGGAAATCCATTATGATATGGCGGAGCTGGACGAAGCTCTGGACGGCACTTTTTATGATGATGAAACAGAGGAAACAAAAAAGCTTTTCAGCTATAAGGTGAAAAAGCAGCTGCGGGATATGATTTCGGTGAATGCTCTGCTGTCCGTTGAATCGGCTATCAACAAGAAAATGGATATGCTGATAAAAATGGAGGATCGGTTGTTCCTGAACCCTCTGGCAAAAATAAAGAGTATTCCGCAGCAAAAGAAGGAGGAACCGCAGCAATCCAAATGGTCAAGGTTTGGAGCGGATCGGAGTGGCTGACAGGGCAATTAAATATGCTGAAAAGGTAATTTCGGGCAAGCACGAGCGAAAGATAGGAAATTCTGAAATTTTGGCTTGCAAGCGGTTTTTGGAAGATTTGGAGCATCAGGGTACACCTGAATTTCCATACGTTTACGATGAACATAAAGCGAGAGAAATAGTAGATTTTGCAGAAACATTAACGCTGGATGAAGGAGAAGAGCCGCAGCCGTTTGTTGCAGCCGATTTTCAGTGCTTTGTTTTTTCAAATTGGAACGGCTGGGTAATTAAGGATACCGCGAACAGAAGATTCCGAACTTCATATTTTCAGGTAGCACGCCAGAACGGAAAATCTGTAGGTAATGCAATTCCTTCGATGTACTATGGGAATTTTGCTGGGTACAAGTATCCTCAGATATACAGCGTGGCGACAAAAGAACTACAAGCGAAAATTGTGTTAAAAGAGTGCGGAAAGTTTATCCGCGCTGACATTGAACTTTGCGGGACAAAGACACACCCCGGGCTTTTCACGATTCAGGACTATAAAAGTGAAATTCAATGCAATTTGACAATGGGCGTTATCAAAGCGCTGGGACGCGACACTGACAGTATTGACGGTTTCCGTCCTTTTTTTGGTTCCGTCGATGAATACCATAAACATAAAACCAATCAGATGTTTAGTCTTTTGGTGGATGGCACTAAAAACCTGAAATCGTGCTTGATATCCATCATTACGACAGCGGGATTTGATTTGAATAGCCCGTGCAAAGGTGAATATGATTACGGTTTATCTATTCTCAATGGATTTAAGGATGAAAGCCACTTTGTTTTGATCTGCGAACCTAACCCGGAAGATATTGTGGGCGATGGAATCTGGAAAGAAGAAACTTGGCAGGCTGGAAACCCGCTTTGGACACCGCAAACGATCACCAGCCTTAGAGCGGGCGCAACAAAAGCGCGCGAAAAGGGCGGCGAAACCTTGCTGAATTTTCAGACAAAAAGCCTTAACATTTGGGTGCAGTCGACCAATACGCGATATATTGACGGACAAAAATGGAAAGAATGTGGCTCAGATACCACAATTGAAGATATGGCCGGCCGTGAATGCTATTTGGGTCTTGACCTTTCCAGCGGTGGGGACCTGGCCAGCGGCGCGCTAGAATTTCCGCTGCCAGACGATGTTTTTTTTATTGACAGTCATAGTTTCATGCCCGCGAATCGACTTTTAGAGCATGAACAGACAGATAAAGCACCATATCGAATCTGGGCTAACGAGAAACTGCTGACTCTGACCGAAACAGGGGGAGGTTATAAAACAGATTACAAGTATATTTTGCAGTATTACAAGGAACTGATTGACCGGCTGGGCCTAAAACTGTTGGGGATTGGATATGATCCGCATAATGCTTCCGCCTTTTTAGAAGATTTGGAGGTGTTCGGCTGCGATATTGTTGAAATTGGGCAGTCGGCCAGATCACTGAATGATGCGACTGATGATTTCAGGACCAGTGTAAAAGGAAAAAAGATACTCCACGATCGCAGGAATCAACTGCTGACGTGGAGTTTTTTAAACGCCAAAATAGTTTCAAACAGTTTTGGTGAAATCAAAATCGATAAAAACCTGCAAAACAAAAGAATTGACCCTTGTGACGCGGTGATAGATTCCCACAAACTGGCCATGGCAGCGCGTCGCAACCGGGTAGATGTAGCAAAATACGACGATGATTTTTATAAAAAGTGGTGGGGAGTATGAAAAAAGTAATTGGAGCGGTTTTAGCGGTCCTGTCAGAGTATGCGGAAGATTTGCTGATTCTTGCCGGACTTGCGTTTATCGCTTTGGCAACGTTCCTATGGTCCTTCATTGTTGGGCTATATGTCACAGGAGCGGAATTATTTGGACTTGGTGTGTGGTTTACCATTCATGGGAAGCTGATTCAAAAGAAATAGCGAAAGGAGTGATGCGGCTTGATTTTTCGTAACGCCTACCGGGCAACGAATCAAGTTTTGACTGGAGCTGATGCAGAATGGGAAAATTTGCGCAAATGGTTCGGTCTTTCTGATACGGACATAAGGGGCACAAAAGCGCTAAAAGAGATAACGGTTTATACCTGCATCAAAATTCTTTCGGAAACACTTGGAAAACTGCCTTTAAAAATCTATCAAAAAACGAAAGACGGCCAAAAAAAGGATGCAGACCACTATTTGTACCCCATATTAAAAGAGCGGCCAAATCCATATATGTCAGCGTACACATTTTGGAGCGTGATGGAAGTTCAGCGGAATATTTACGGGAATTGTATTGCTTGGATAGAAATTAATCGAGTAAATGGCCGCATTACAGGAATTTATCCTTTGGATTGGAATCAGATAAAAATTTATCTGGACGATGAAGGGTTGTTTTCGTCGCGTCAGGGCCTATGGTATGTGTACACGGACAGGCTCGGTAATCAGTATAAACTCCACCCAGATGAAGTGTTGCATATTAAATCGGTGTCGTGTAATGGGCTGATTGGGTTAAGTCCGATCGAACAGTTAAGGGCATCGATTGAAAACGGCAGCGCATCAGCGCGGTACCTGAACACCAGCTATAAAAGCGGACTTTCTGTATCAGGAATTTTGCAGTATGTTGGTGATCTGGACGAAAAAGGAAAGGAAACCCAAAGACGGAATTTTGAAAAAATGGCATCCGGGCTTGAAAATGCAAACCGAATCGCTGTTATGCCGCCGGGGCTCTCCTTTCAACCTCTGCAACTGAAAATGACAGATGCGCAGTTTCTGGAAAACGCGCGATTTACTGTACAACAGCTTACTGCAGCCTATGGAGTCAAACTGCACCAAGTGAACGACCTAACCAAATCTTCCTACGCTTCTGTGTCAGAAAGTAATCGGGAGTTTTACACAGATACCATGCTTGCAGTGCTGACGGGATATGAGCAGGAAATCAATTACAAGTGCTTCTTGCCGTCGGAGCGATACTATTCAAAGTTTTCGGCAGATGTGATTCTGCGCGGCGACATTGAAAAGCGTTACTCTATGTACAAAGACGCAGTTCAAAACATGCTGAAAACACCGAATGAATGTCGCGCCATGGAAGAGGATCAGCCATTACCCGGAGGTAATGTATTGTATGGTAACGCGGCCCTTGCGCCGGCCACTTTGCTGGCGGAAGGGGTAGCTTTCAAGAAAGGAGGAAAAAAAGACGATGCCTAAAATTGAAATCAAAGGGAGCATTGTACCTGATGAAGATAAATGGATTTACGATTATTTTGAAATTGCGGCAGTTTGTCCAAAGGATGTAACCGAAGCATTAAAATCGGCTGATGGAAAGCCGGTCGAAGTGGAAATCAATTCAGGCGGCGGTGAAATCTTCGCAGGCTCTGAAATTTATACATCATTAAGGTCTTACAAGGGCGATTTGAAAATCTATATTATTGGGTTGGCTGCTTCTGCTGCCTCTGTTATTGCAATGGCAGGGTATTCTGAAATGTCGCCAACGGCAATGATGATGGCACACAATGTATCATCGTCTGCGGGAGGAGATTACAGAAGCATGGACGCAGCCTCTGAAATGCTTAAAAAAGCAAATAAGTCTATTGCGGCTGCTTATGTGAATAAGTCCCAAATGAGCGAAGAAGAGGCCTTGGAAATGATGAGCCATACCACGTGGCTTACTGCACAGCAAGCTTTTGAAAAAGGGCTTGTTGATAAGGTAATGTTTTCTGAACCTGACCAATTGGCAGCTTCTTTCGGCGGCGGTTTGCTGCCGAAATCCGTCTTAGACAAAGTGAGAATGGAGTTTGGAAAAGAACGTCCGCAAGAAGCCAGCGCCGCGGAAAAGGAAAAATTCCTGTTAATGCTGGATTTAATTTAAAAAACGGAGGGAGTATTTTTATGACCAGAGAAGAAAGAGAACTGAGAAATCAGGCCAGTACCCTCAAAGCAGAGGCAAGAGATCTGGTATCTAAAAACGACATGACAAGTGCTAAGGCAAAGGCCGAGGAGGCTAAGAACCTGATTGAAAAAGCGGATTTGCTTGCTGAACTTGAAGAAAAAGAGCAGCCGAAAAATCAGATCACTGCTGGTGAAGAAAAGGATTTGCTCGAGCGCAAGCAGCGGTACCAGAACGCTTTCATGAAAAATTTCCGTGGAGTCAAAATGGATGCCGAAGAGCGGCAACTCCTGAATGAAGGGGAAGAGCCCCCGGTAACCGGCCTGCACAGCGAGCCGGATGAAAATGGTGGTTTGCTGCTTCCAAAAGACGTGCAAACCGCAATCAACCAGTACAAGCGTTCACTTTCTCAGTTGGAGCCGTTTATCACAGTCACACCGGTTACTACACTGAGCGGTACGAGAGTTTATGAAAAGCTTGCTACCATGACGCCGCTGGAAGAACTCACGGCGGACGATCAGGACATTCCTGAAACCGACAACCCGAAGTTTGAAAGTATTTCGTACAAAATTCGCGATTTTGGCGGTTGGCTGCCGGTTCCAAATAATTTGATGAATGACAGTGACCAAAATATTCTGGCATTCCTGCAGAAGTGGTTCGCCAGAAAATCTGTTGTTACACGCAATAAATACATTCTGGATATTTTAAGGGCTCTTACACCCACCACCTTTGCGGATTACAAGGCAATCAAAAAAGCCCTGAACGTGACGCTCGATCCTATGCTGTCGGCTTCCTCAATTCTCGTAACGAATCAGGATGGATTCCAGTACCTCGATACGTTGGAAGATAAAAACGGAAAGCCATTGCTGCAGGTAGATGTCACGCAGCCGACACAGAAACTGTTTGCGGGTAAGCCTGTAAAAATCGTCGGGAACAACGTTTTGACGACAATCGGTACCACGACAAAACTCGCGCCGATTTTTGTTGGATCATTGGAGGATGCCGCGACAATGTTTGAACGGCAGGGATACCAGATTGCAACAACCGAAGTCGGCGGTACCGCGTGGAGAAAGAACCGCACTGAAATTCGCATGATTGAGCGCGAGGATTTCCAGCCGGTGGATAAGGACGCGGTTATTTATGGTCAGATCGACGTAACGAGCGTGCTGTAAAAGCACGCTCCCCGAAAGGGGGAATAAGATGGAACTTATCGATGAAGTGATGCAGTATGCTCACGCCGAGGAAAGCAAAGATCAAGTGCAGCCTCTTTTTGATGCGGTTTACGCTTATATCACCAACGCAATAGGGGAAAAGGACCCTGAAAAAAATGATAACAATCCTATTTTCCGCTTGGCCGTAAAAATGCTGTTTGCTCAGTGGTACGACGACCGCAGTCAGGAAAAAGGACTTTCGAAATTGGCTTTTGGCTTGCGGGCGGTGATCGATCAGCTCCAGAACGGCAGCGGAGGCGATGAAAATGCAGGCGGGTGACCTGAATCGGCCGGTATCCATTTTGCAGTTGACACAGGAAAATATGAAATATGACTGGACGCAGCAAAAAGAAACGTGGGCCAAGGTAGAACAAAAAACAGAAAAGAATCTGTTTTCTCAGGTCGGTATTGGAGCGGATACTGTTATTTTCACAGTTAGAAAGCAGGAGATAACACTGCATAACGCAATTCGCTGGCGCGGAGAGCATTATTTTTTGACCAATATTGCGGAAGATGGCGGCATGTACTATGTGGTGATGGCGGCGCGGATATATCTAAAAACCTGCGTCGTTACCCATGGTACAACGACGAAAAACGAGCTGAAAAACCCGGTGGCCGTGAAAAGCGAAACCATTACATTTCCGGCGGTACTTACTGAGAAATATCTTGGCTTTGAGCAACGTGAGCCGCAGGCCGTCACCGAAACCACCTATGTGCTGGTCACACCAAAAGTGATTGAGCTGTCGATTTCCGATTTGGTGGATGTGGCCGGCAAAAAGTATTGCGTGCAGGTGGCCCACACGCTGGACGAGTTCAAAAATGAGTATGAGGTATACCGGAAAGGGGAACCCGATGCAAAGCATTAATCTGTCTGCTCTTGATGGACTGACGAAAGATCTCGATTCCCTGCTGAAAAAGATGCCGGAGAAAAACCGTGCGCTGCATGAAGAACTTGCCGAGCTCGCAAAGGCGGAAGTTGATGCGCAAATCTCCGCATCGGGGGTCAACGACAGCAGCGGAGAAATTAAAGGCTGGCAGGAACCGCACGTCGGCAGCCGCGGGGGGTATGCGGCGGTGCGGGCCAGTGATGCCGGTACCGGAAACAACAGCCCCGGCGCGATCACAAACTATGTGGGGAGCGGGCACAAAATCCGGCGCCCCGGTGGGAAATCGAAGCGGTACCGTCCGGCAATCAAAAAACCTTATGTTGATGGCCGGCACTTTTATCAGAAAGCGCAGACGGCGATGGAATCAAAGGCGATTGATGTCGGGAACCGGTTTGCAGATGATTTAGCAAAGGAGCTGGGCGGATGATCACAGCGGAGCAGGTAGAAATTGAAGTCAACCGCATGTTAACCGTGAGCTTTCCAGAGGTGGAAACCATTTACCGGAACCGATATCCGCAAAAATTCGACCGACCTAGTTTTTTAATTGAAACTGTAAAGTTTGATATCGACGCAGCCAACCGGAAAACGGTGCGCTGCGTCGACTATCTTACCATCACATGCTTTGTGGAGGTGGACGAATACGGGAACGCTCCGGACGGCGCCTTGCTTGCGGTACAAAGTGCCGTTATGCAGCTTTTCCGCCCGGGATTTGTTCGGTGCGGGGATCGCGCTTTGAAGGTTAAGGCCAGCACCGGCGGCGCAGATTTCGATCGGTCATATGTTGAACTGCAGCTCGAATTTTTTGATGATCGTACAGACGAGCAGGACACCATCCCGCTCATGGAAGAAGTTGAATTCGCACTGAAGGAGGCAAATTAAATTATGGGAATGCCTAGTTTAAACATTACTTTTCAAAACGTAGCACAGACGCTTTTACGCCGGTCGCAGCGTGGAATCGTAGCGGCGGTGCTGCTCGATTCAGCGGTAAGCGGCGAACAAATCATGACTAGTACAACCGATATACCCGCGGAACTGAATGCGGTCAATAAGCGGTATCTGACCAGCATTTTTACTGGGTATATCAATACCCCCAGTAAGGTCATTGCATACGTACTGCCCACCGATTCGGAAAACTTCACACAGGCGCTGAGCTACTTTGAAACACAAAAGGTCAATTATGTGGTTGGCCCGCCTGATTGCACGGCGGCGCAGGCAACGGAGATCAAGACATGGATCATCGCCCAGCGTAACAGCAAAAGGTACCCAAAAGCTGTTTTGCCTAAAACCGCAGCAGACAATGAGGGTATTATCAACTTTACCACGGACGAGATCAAAGTAGGTGATCAGGAATATACCACGGCCGAATATTGCGGACGCATTGCCGGCCTGATTGCAGGAACGCCAACTTCGATTTCTTGTACTTATGCGATACTGTCCGAGGTTACGGACGTAAAGCGGTTAACAGATGCTGAAATGGATGCTGCTGTCGATCGGGGGGAGCTGATAATCTTCCATGATGGCGAAAAGGTAAAAGTTGGTCGCGGCGTGAATAGCCTGACAACGACAACCATCACCAAAGGCGAAGCCTGGAAGAAAATTAAAATCGTCGAAACAATCGATATGATCAATGACGATCTGCGGCTGCTGGTGCAGGATAACTATTTCGGAAAATTTGCAAACACTTATGATAATAAATGTTTGCTGATTACGGCAATCAGCCAGTATTTTGCCCAGTTAGAGGCAGACGGAATTTTGACCCCGGGGAAAACCGTCGTTGAAATTGACACCTCGGAGCAGGAGCGGTATTTGAGGGAACGCGGGCAGGATGTGTCCCAAATGACTGATGTGGAAATAAAAACAGCCGATACCGGATCCAAAGTGTTCCTTGGGGGGACAGTCAGCATTCCGGATACCATCGAGGATCTGAATTTGGCCATGGTGTTTTAAGGAGGAAAAATGATGGACAGCGCAAAAAGAATTATGTCCGGCACATGGGGCGAGGTGTGGCTGGATGGCGATTATGTTGGAGAGTGCTATAAGTGCCAAGCAAAATGGTCGGTCAATAAAGACGAGGTTTCGCTGGCAGGACAAATGGCAGTTGACACAAAAGCGAAAAGTATAAAAGGAACCGGATCTATTGGGCTGCATAAGGTATCAAGCCGCATGGCGACGAAAATTGGCGATGCAATCCAAAGCGGGAAGGATCTTCGTTTTACACTTATCTCGAAGTTGGACGATCCTGATGCAAATGGAGCGGAACGTATAGCGTATTACAATGTGTCGTTCGATGATCTGACTTTGGCCGATTGGGAGGTTGCGGTTATCGGAAAAGTGGAATGCCCGTTTACTTTTACCAAGAGTAAATTATTAGATGCAGCGGAGGACAGATAAATATGAACACTTTGGATTTGCTTTTAAAAATGGATGTGCCGGAAACTCCCCGAAAGTCAGTAAAGATCCGCAGACTGAGTAAACTGGCCGGGGGCGATGTGGTCTTTGAGCTGCGCGGGCTTACATATAGCCGAGCGGCGGAGATTACGAAGCAGCATCCCGATGAAACCAACGTGCATATTCTGCTGGCCGGGGTAGTATCGCCGGACTTTAAATCCTCGGAGCTGGCCGAAAAGTACAGCGCGGCCACACCGGCGGAGCTGGTGAAAAAGATGCTGCTCCCCGGTGAGGTAGAGGACATTTCCCGCCAGATCGAGAAATTGAGCGGGTACCGAACCGACACGCTGGAAGAAATCGAGGAGATTAAAAAAAAATAGACACAGATCCGGAAATGAATCTGCTGTACTATCTTTTTCGAGATTGGAAGATGATGCCCGGTGACTACTACCACAAGCCGACCGGAGAAAAACTGATGATCCGGGCATTTTTTTCTCAATATGCTGAGGAGTTGAAGAACAATGGGCCGTGAAATCAGCCTTGCGATTATGGCACACGAAAATTTTTCAGACGCGGTTACAACCATGCGAAACGCAAATCAGACTTTTAATAAAGATCTGACCGGAACCATGCAAAAGCTGGACGCATTTAACAAAAACAAAATCACTCTGAAAGTGGAAACAGATAAGGCAAAGCAGGCTTTAAAAGAAGCGGAAAAGCAGTTTTCCAAAACCGGGGACGCGGCAGACAAGATGGCACTGGAGCTGGCCAACTCAAATTATGAGAATGCACGGCGCAATCTCGATTTGGTGGCAAAAAATGCACGGCAGGCCGAAAAGGATATTCTGAGCATGACCGGGGCAATCAGCAAGGCAGAAAACCGGGCCGGAACCAGCAGCGCAGCGGAAAGCACTATGATGAAAACGCTGTCAAACGCCGGGCTTTTTAAGATGGCCGGGGACAGTTTGTCAGGGCTGGCCGGGGTCGCGGTATCCAGTGCGCTTGGTAATACCATTGGCGGCGCGATACAAAGCACTCTCAGTTCCGCGGCGACCGGCGCGGCAATGGGGAGTATGACGGGAAATCCGATGGGCATAGCCATTGGCGCAGGTGTAGGCGCTGCGTCTGGATTGATCAGTTCTGCAGCCAGCGTTTTTTCTTCCCGCGATGACGCGTATAAAAGTGCCGTTCAGGATAGTTATAACTCGGTGCAGGAGGAGCAGCAAAACACACTTTCCAGCGGCTCACAGATTGCCGGGCAGCGGGAGCAGAACCAAATATCTTTTGCAACCCTTTTAGGCGGGGACAATAACGCGAAGAAATATCTTGCTGAAATGACGAAATTTGCTGGCGACACTCCATTTGGTTACGATGATCTGACTGCTACCAGCAAAACCATGTTGGCATATGGGTACAAACAGAATGAGATCCTTCCGGAACTTACTAAAATAGGAGATGCGGGATCCGCGCTGAGCATGTCCAATCAGGATATGACCTACGTTGCGACTAGCCTGGGGCGTATGCGAAGCACCGGAAAAACCACGCTGGAATACCTCAATCCCCTCTTGGAGCGCGGCATACCTGTTTGGAAATATCTCGCCGAATATACGGGGAAATCCAGCGAGAAGGTGCAGGAAATGGTGTCAAAGGGGCTGCTACCCGGCGAAAAGGCAGCAAAGGCCATTTCGGATGCCATGGGTAAAGAATTCGCCGGCAATATGGAAAAACAGTCCAAAACATATCAGGGGTTGGTTAACTCCCTGGGAGATGTGCAGGATTCCATGAACGCTGCTATGGGAGAAGGTTACAATGAGGAACGCAAAAAGGGGCTCTTAGCCCAGCAGGAATGGCTCTCTGGAAAAGATGGTACTAAAATGTCAGATGCTTATTCCATGATAGGGTCATGGAAAGCGGAACTTGAAAACACACGGGAAAAAATGATTCGAGAGTCTATGAGCAAAGCCGTGAACGAAGATCCTGAGTATCAAAAGGCCAAATCTGCGGGGGATCGGGCCAAAATGGGTGAAATACTCGCAAAAGCAGAAATCGAGGGTGAGGCTGAATATAAAAAAACAGAAGGATATAAATTGCAGGTAGAGACCGAAAAAAGTCTGGTGGGCGGTATTCGCGAAACCATGATTAAAGATGAAGTCTATAAGCAGTACGGATATGATATGGAGCAGGAATTTACGAAAGGGTTTGGTGAGAAGTATGCACAAGACATGCTGAGCATTATATCCCAAATTCATCAGCCTGAAAACTCTATGGGGGCGAGTAAGGTTGCTTCTGAAGAGGACTATGTAAATAGCCTGCATTCTTTGTTTAGCAAGAAGCCGGCTGGAAAAGCCTTTGGCATGGCCCGTGTGCCATACAACGATTTTCCCGCACTCCTTCATGAAGGGGAGCGGGTGCTGACGGCCAGCGAAGCCAGAGCGCAAAAAACCGCGCCGACTATCCATGTTACGGTAACCGGTAATGTCATAAAAGATGAAGCAGACGAAGATAGAATCGCACAAAAAATAGTAACAAAAATTTTGAACGCAATGCAAATCACAAATTAAGCGCCCGCCACCCGGCCGGCGCTTTTGTTATGCCAAGAATTCACGGGGAGGCGGTGCCTATGCTCCGAAAAATGATTTTTAAGTACAATAATGCCGGGTATGATAACGAGCTGATTCTGCCGGTTACTCCGGAAAGCTTTGAGGTGTTACACGGAATCAATATTGAAACCGTAAATATCCACGCGCTCGGTGATGTGAATATTGCCGGGTATCCGACGCTGGCGACAGTCAGCATCAGCTGCATGTTCCCCGCGCAGCAGTATCCGTTTGTGGTGGGGCCGTTTAACCCTGACCCGTATGTGTTTACCCGTGCATTTGAGCAGTGGGCAGATACAAGGTTGGTAGTGCGCTTGGTTGTAACCAATACGTCGATTAATATACCGGTGCTGGTGGAAAGCATATCCTACGGTGAAAAGGACGGTACCAACGACGTTTATGCCACCATCAGCCTGCGGGAATACCGGGAAATGGCGCTGGTAACAAAGCAGACGGCCGCGGCAACGCAGCTGCGGAGCAGCCCCACTACTTCCCCGGCCACCGCCCGCGGGGCGGTCAGCTATCCCATAAAAAAGGGGGACACGCTCAGCGCGATTTGCCGAAAGTATTATCAAGATGAATCACTGTATCCAAAGCTGGCAAAGTTGAACGGTATCAAAAACCCGAATCTGATTTTTCCGGGGCAGGTCCTGCAAATTCCCCCGAAAAATCAATTGTAGGGAGGGATCCTCATGCTTCGTCTGGTGGTGAATGGTGCAGATGTTATCAATTTGGTGCCTACCGTAACATGGTCCGGTGATTACCTGCAATGTTCCCGCACGCTCGAATTTGGAGCGGCTACGTCGCCCGCCGATCAGCGGATACCGGTAATAAACTGCCCGCTGGGTGCTGCAGTGCAGCTCCTGCAGGATAACACCTTGCTGTTTGACGGCTTTGTATTTGGGCGGGATAAAGCCACAAACAGCAGCGTGATGGACATTACCTGCTTTGATCGTGGAATTTATGTTAAGTGCAACGAAAAATCGTACAAGTTTAAAAACTCCACACCGGAAGCAGCCACGAAAAGAATCTGTGCTGATTTCGGGATCCCGATCGGGGACATCGTTTCCACCGGGTACAACCTGACCCGAAATTTTCCTCAGGCGAAGCTATACGACATCATCCAGACCGCCTATACTCTGGCATCAGAAAAAACGAAGAAAAAGTATCAGGTAGGGTTCCGCGGTGCAAAGCTTTGTGTGTGGGAAAAATCCGCTATAATGAACGCGCCGCAGATTGCAGCCGGGGTGAATCTGATGGATGCCGCCACCTCGGAGAGCATACAGAACATGGTGAATCAGGTCGCGATCTATGACAAAAACGATAATTTGGTGAAAACGGTCAAAAATGCCGAACTGGTGAAGCTGTACGGGGTGATGCAATCTGCTTTAAAGCAGGCTGACGGAGAGGACACCGCCGCCAAAGCCCAGAAGCTGATGGATGATAATGGAGTGGAACAGAAAATAACCGTGAACTGTCTGGGCGACTTCCGATACATTACCGGCACTTCTGTTGTTGTGCAGGAGCCTTACACCGGCCTGAAAGGACTGTTTTACATTGACAGCGACACACACAGTTGGAAAAACGGCGTGTACACAAATAAGCTGGTGCTGAATTTCCGCGCGATGATGGATGAAAAGCAATCCGGCAGCGCATAAGGAGGGATTTATTTGCAGGGTAATCCATATTCAAAACTGGTGCAGGCGCTCCGGGAAGATCGGCGGATGAGTTTGCCGGCCGTGTTTCGGGAGGGAAAAGTAATAAGCGCCAATCCGCTGCGGATGGAGGTTGCCGGAAACATCCAAGAAAAAGATGATTTAATCGAAAGCCGCGGTATGCCACCTTTAGAGGTTGGGGATCACTGTTTGCTTGTCCCTCTGGATGATGAGCAGCAATACTGGATTATATGTGTAAGGCGGTGAGCAAATGAGTTTATTTCCCATCATTCAGCCGCAGGCGGCGCCAGAAATTAATTCCAGCCTGCCAATGTACCGCGAAACTGCATGGGACTACGAAAAGAACGAACCGATCTGGGAGCGCGGCGCCCCGGTGATCGTTGAGGGAAAAGCAGCCGTGCTTGTCTGGGCGTGGAACGCTCTGCACACGCCCCGGTATCGATATGAAATTTACACATGGAATTTTGGGAACGAAGTGGATAACCTGACGGGCCAAAGCTTTTCGGACGACCTGAAGCGCGCGGAGGCCGCCCGATACACGCGGGAGTGCCTGCTGATAAATCCGTACATAACGGATGTCAAGGATCTGGCCATAACGTTTTCAGGGGACGTACTGACAATCAGCGGCACGATCGTGACCGTATACGGGGAGGTGGAACTGAATGTATGAAAGCATTACACCGGAAAGCATCAAAGCAGAAATCGTAGAGAGCCTTACAACGGATATTGACACCCGGGAGGGCAGCTATGTCGATACATTGATCGGGCCGGTATCGCTGGAACTCTGGAAGGTTTACACTTCGCTGAATGCGGTATTGCCGATCGCCTTTATCGACGAAACGTCCGGGGAATATATCGATAAAAAGAGCGCAGAGGTCGGGATCACTCGTAAAAAAGGAACTAAGGCGAAGGTGATGCTGCGGTTTACTGGAACAGAGGGGGCAACGGTCCCGGCCGGCAGCGCGTTTTTGACGCTCGCCGGACAGGAGTTCGTAACGCTGGCCGCCGCAGTAGTTTCCGGCGGCGCCGCGGAAGTTGTTGCCGAAGCGGAGGAGATCGGCGCGGCCTACAATGTCGCGGCGGGGACCATTGTCAATCAGTACAACAGCATCAGCGGAATCACCGCTGTAATCAATCCGGCGCCCGCCGCCGGCGGGGCCGATGCAGAGAGCGACGCCAGTCTTGTGCAGCGCTATTATGCGTACCTGCAGACTCCCGCCACCAGCGGGAATGTACATCACTATGAACAATGGGCGCTGGAAACGTCCGGCGTGGGAGCGGTTAAGGTGACGCCGCTGGAAAACGGTCCGGGGACCGTCGGCGTGCTGATTGTTGGGCCAGAGAAACAGCCGGTAGATAGCGCGATTGTAACTGCATGCGCAGCACACATTGAAGAAAACAGGCCGATCGGGCCGGCCGTGACGGTGAACAGCGCGGAGGGTTTGGAGATCAACGTTACAGCGACGGTAAGCATCAGCGCCAGCACAACCGCGGCAATGGTACAGGCAGCCTTTTCGGCGGCGCTGGACACTTATCTCAAAAGTATCGCCTTTGTAAAGTATGAACTGTTGTACAATCAGGTGTCCTATTTGCTGATGGGGATTGATGGTGTAGAGGATTTCGGCAGCCTGCAGATCAACGGCGCCGCGGAAAGTGTGACCATCGCGGCGAAACAGGTGCCGGTGCTCGGTACCGTGGGGGTGTCAGTATGAGTCTGATTGATCTGGTACCGTCTTACCACAAAAACAGCAAGTACACAGCAGATATTTTGCAGGCGATGGACCGGCAGACCGAAAAGCTGCTGAACGCAAAGGATGATCTGCTGGCACAGCTCAATGTTAAGACGGCCACATGGGGGCTGGAACTGTGGGAAAAGGCTTTAGGCATCCAGATTGATGCGATAAAGCCATACCCGTTCCGCCGCAGCCGCATAGAAAGCAAGCTGCGGGCGCAGGGAATAACCACTAAGATCATGATCAAAAATGTCGCTGAAAGCTTTTCAAACGGTGTTGTTGATATCTTCGAGCATCCGGAGCTGTACCTCTTTGATGTGAAATTTATCGGTACGCTCGGTATCCCGCCTAATATGGACGATCTCAGCGCAGCGATTGAAGAAATCAAACCGGCGCATTTGGCATACCGGTATATTTACACATACATCACATGGGACAAGGTGGAAACATATCGGCATACATGGGACGAATGGGACACAAAAAATCTGACATGGGATGAATTTGAGACCTATAAGGAGGGATAAACATGCCAAGCGAAAATAAGACGCCGCATTATGGTCTGAATCAATGGCAGGGAAACGAATACCCGATGCGAGAGGATTTTAATCGAGACAATGCCCTGATTGATGCAGCAATGGGAGACCATGAAGCCAATTCCATTGTTCACATCACCCCCGCCGAGCGCGAGAAGTGGAACCGAGTTTCAAATCCAAACATTTTGCACAATTGGGACTTCCGCAATCCTGTAAATCGGAGAGGACAATCAAGTTACACGGGGGCTAATATATATTCAATTGACCGTTGGCATACAGGTAATGCTTCCTTGACGGTTCAAGTAGCTTCTGGATATATTGGCGTTACCGGGGGCGATTGGTTTTCACAAATCATTAATGGCAATTTCCTTTATGGGAAAACGCTGACTTTTTCCGTTATGCTTTATGACGGAACAATTGTGTCAGGAACAGGCGTATTACCTATCGAATCGATTTCATGGGACTTTGTTGAGGTTGCAAGTGTAAATAATATATCATTAGTACTGCAAAATTATGATGGAAAGCATTTGCAAGCAGGAATCATAAATGCCACTGGTGATCAAATACAGCTCGTGGCGGCAAAATTAGAGCTGGGTTCCGTTTCCACCATCGAAAAGGATTCTCCTGCTGATTTCAACGAACAGTTATTACTTTGCCAATCAGTGACAGATGAGGGCAGGTATACTCGCGGCTTTGGCTCTAACCCAAACCTGCTCCACAATTGGGATTTTAGAAATCCTGTGAATCAAAGAGGTTTGTTAAGTTATGCTACTGAGGAATATACAATTGATAGATGGGCTTTATTCGGAAGTACTGGATGGAGCGGAACAGTAACTATTGATTCTGGATATTTACAGTTTGATGTTACAACTGCAAATGTATATTTCTTTCAAAAATATGAAAAATTTATTCCGGGGACTTATACTCTTTCGGCAAATATCGATGGAACAATATATTCGGGGGCAGTTATTTGGGATGGTAGTACGTGGGTAAGTACACTACTATCTAATGGGGTGAAAATGACTATAGAATCTGATGGCGTTTATGCGCGAACAACTATTATCTTTGAATCGAATGGCACTTTTAAACTATATGCTGTAAAGGTTGAGAAAGGGTCAGTGTCAACGCTCGCGAATGATCCACCAGCCGATTATGGAGAGCAGTTAGCTTTATGCCAAAGGTATTTGGTGCCCATCAAAAAGTTTGACTTTTTTTTGGCACGTATGCAGAGACCCGATGATTTGGATTTTATGGTACCGTGTCCTGTCCCAATCAGAACTACGCCAACAATTGTCAATCCGGCTTTTAAAATCATGGCCGGTAATGCCGTGATTACAAATGCAACGTTTCGCGTCGCGACTGAGGGACACGACCTTAATCAAGTGCGGGTTAGAGCAACAAAGACTGCGCACGGGATATCGGAATTAGCGGTAATAGAGGCTACTGATAATGTGTTTTTAGACGCAGGACTATAGAGGGCGGTACGGTATGAATAAGCATTATATAAGACTGGACAACACTGGTCGAATCATCAAGGGCTTTTCGAGTGCATTTGAGGCCCCACAGGACGACGATATTTGCATCAACGAGGACGGCGGCTACCAGTTTAGGCTGACACCGGGCGGCACTGAAAACCCGATGCTGTTTACCGAATACGGTATCTCGCTGTACAAATATGAAAATGGTGCGGTTGAAGCCCGAACGCCGGAAGAAATCGCCGCAGATAGCCTGCCCGATCTCGACACAATTAAGGCCAGCAAGCTTGCCGAGATCGACAAAGCATGTACGGAGACAATTCACGCCGGAACTGACGTGGAGGTATCAAATAGGACGGAACATTTCAGCTTTCAGACTACCGATCAAATTAACCTCAAGACCGCGATCGACGAATGCAAAGCTGGTGCTGCCGGGTATCCATATCACGCTGATGGCCAATTATGCCGCATCTATTCGGCGGCGGACATTATTGCTATCGTAACGGCTTTGGCACAGCATAAGCTTTACCACACGACATATGCAAATCATCTCAACATATGGGTACGCCGTGCCATTGATGCTGCGGAGCTGGAGGGCATCATATACGGTGCGGAACTGCCGGCAGACCTGGCCGCCAACATGAAAGGGGTGCTTGCTGATGCACAGAATATTATTTAAATATGCTGTGCTGTTGACTGTCGGCGGCATAGTGTATACCACAATCGAATTACTATGGAGGGGTTACACATACCTCTCCATGTTTTTTGTTGGCGGGATCTGTTTTGTACTGTGTGGGCTGATCAATGAAGTAATTCCTTGGAATATGCCGCTACCCCAGCAAATGGGACTTGCAGCGGTTGTTGTCACAGCAATTGAGTTCATCGCCGGGTGCGTCCTGAATCTCTGGCTGGGGTTGCGAGTGTGGGATTATAGTGGCTTACCGCTTAATCTGTGGGGCCAAATATGCGCAGGGTATACCGGCTTATGGTATTTGCTATCTCTACCAGCAATTATTCTGGATGATTATTTGCGATTCTGGTTTTTCAACGCAGAAAGACCTCATTATATTTTAAGGAGTTGAGCATAAATGCTTAAAGGTATCGACGTATACAATGGGAACGGAACGGTAAATTGGTCACAGGTCCATGCCGCAGGGTATGATTTTGCCATGATCAAATCCAGCGAGGGCCATACGCTGGCGGATGCAAGCATGGCCCGCAACCTTTCCGGGGCGGCAAAGGCGGGGCTCCATACCGGCGTGTACCATTGGCTGCATGCAACAACGGTTGCAGAGGCGGTTCAGGAGGCAGACTTCTTCCTCAAACTCATCCGGGGCTGCAAAATGGAATATCCGGTTGCGCTGGACATTGAGCAGGATACCATCCTGCGCTTGTCTAAGCAGCAGCTCACCAATGTTGTGCTGGCGTGGTGCCAGAGGGTGCAGCAGGCCGGTTACTATGTGGTGCTGTATGTAAACCTGAACGTCTTGCGCAACCACCTTGAATGGAACCGCATCAAGCAGTATGATATCTGGCTTGCACAATATAACCCCACCATGACAAAGGATTTCCCCGTTGCGATCTGGCAGCACAGTGAAACCGGCCGGGTGCCTGGGGTAAAAGGTGGCACCGGTGCGGTTGACCTGAATATCTCCTACAAAGATTACCCGTCCATCATCCGCATGGGCGGGTATAATAATTATCCGAAGCCTGCGGCGGCCCCGGCGATCACCGGGCTGACGCTCGACACCAGCCCAAGCAAGGATATGACCGTAGGAGAAGAATATCACGTGCTGGCCAAATGCGCCGCAGCGCCTACCATTGCCACTACCGGAAGCGATAGGATTCAGGTAGGCAAACCCGTAGCCGAATATCAGGGTAAAACCTTGATAGGCTATAAAATCTTGGTAAAGGCGATTAAGGCCGGATATGCTCACATCGACGTGACCGCCGCCGGAGTAACAAAGAGCTGCAATTTTAATGTTTTGTGAGAGGGGCGAGAGAATGGATTTATCCGCAAAAGCGATTTATGCCTCCGTTCTTGCCAATCTATCGTTTCTTGGTGCTGCCTTGCTTTCCGCGCTGGGTGGCTGGGATTTCAGCCTGCAGTTTTTAATTGGCATCATGGCAGCGGATTATGTACTAGGTGTTCTGATTGCTCTGGTCTGGCATAAATCTCAAAAGAGCGCCGACGGAACATTTGAGAGCAACGCCAGCCTCAAGGGGTTACTGAGAAAAATGAGCGTGCTGCTGGTCGTATATGTCGCAGTACAACTCGATGTTGCGGCCAATACCGACGGGTACTTACGTACAGCGGTGATCCTGTTTTTTACAGCAAACGAAGGTTTTAGTGTGTTTGAAAATCTTGGTATCATGGGTGTACCGTTGCCCCCGGCAGTGAAAAACGCTTTTGCGGCCATGAAGCAGCAGGGCGAAGAAATTAAATAAGCCGGCATAAACCGGCGGAAAGAAGGTAATTATGAAAATCAATTGGACACAGAAACTGACCTCCCGTAAATTCTGGCTGGCGCTGGCCGCTTTCGTGGTTGGCGTGCTGGCTCTCTTTGGCACAGAAGCAAACACCACGCAGCAGATCAGCGGCGTGATCATGTCGCTGGGTGCTGTCATTGCCTACATAGTAGGTGAAGGGCTGGTCGATTCGGCCAGCGCCGGGGCCGCGACCTATGCTACCGATTTTGAGAGCGTTGCCCATGTGATCGGCACAGTCAGCGCAGATGCAGCGGATACGGCGAGCACCGGCGCGGAGCAGGCGGCAGAGGTTAAGGCGGACACTGCGCTGTCCGGGCAGGATAAATAATAAGTAAAAATCAAAGTCTCTTATTTTGCTAAAAAGTTGATATTTTGTCAACCACATAAAAACAACGATCCCCGCTGCTGGCTAATTCCGGCGGCGGGGATTTTTTATTTTCTCATAACCTCTATTTTATTTGAAAGCCATTCTATCATTTCTGATCGGCCGACATCGCTAAGTGCAAATTCAGCTCTATCTTCCATTTCTGACTTTTCATAGCAGTATGGCCCAAACCACACCTGTATAGTCAATTTATCATCAACAGGTTCAATTTTGTATCTTACTCTTCCATTGCCACCGCTTCCTTTATATACTCCGCCATTTTGATAATATAACAGTCCTGGCAAATCCATCTTATCACCTCACATAAAGACGATTATATACCGATAAAAATAAATAGCAAGCAAAAGCTCGGGACAGTCGTTGCATTTAATTTCCATTGATATTTACGAACGCATGTTCTAATATAAGGGAGCATACAATATAGAACAAGTGTTTGGTGGTGATGATATGGATCGGATAATTTTGCACTCAGACTGTAATAGCTTTTATGCAAGCGTTGAATGTCTGCACCGGCCAGAGATACGCGAAAAGCCGGTTGCTGTAGGCGGCGACGTAGAGCAACGCCATGGCATTATCCTCGCCAAAAATGAACACGCCAAAAAATACAACATCAAAACCGGAGAAGCCCTATGGCAGGCCCGGCAAAAGTGTCCCAATCTGGTAATTGTGCCGCCACGCTTTGAGCTGTACCAGCGTTTCTCGCGGCTTTGCCATCAAATCTATCTCGATTACACCGACCAGGTGGAGCCGTTTGGTCTGGACGAGTGTTGGCTCGATGTCACCGCAAGAGACGCAGACGGCGTGAATATCGCCCACGGGATACGGGAGCGTATTAAATATGAGCTGGGGATCACTGTGAGCATCGGCGTATCCTACAACAAAATTTTTGCAAAGCTGGGAAGCGATTATAAAAAGCCAGACGCAGTCACAGAGATCAGCCGGGACAATTATAAAGACATTGCATGGCCGCTGCCGGCGGGTGATCTGCTGTATGTGGGCAGCGCGACCCGACGTAAGCTGGAGTCTTACTGTAAGCGCACCATTGGCGATCTGGCAAACACCCCGGAAAAGACGCTGAAAGGCTGGTTCGGCAAATGGGGCAGCGTACTGTATTGCTTCGCGAACGGTTATGATTTGACGCCGGTCTCACGATATACTGATCAACAAACTGTGAAAAGCATCGGCAACAGCACCACCACGCCGCGTGATCTTAAAAACAATGAGGATGTTAAAATCATTCTGTACGTTCTGGCCGACAGCGTCGCCCGCCGACTGCGCGAGCAAGGATTCAAAGGCCGCACCATCAACATCAGCGTCAGAGACAATCAACTCAGCAGCTTTACACGGCAGCATACTTTGAGTTGCTACACCAACATTACCGCCGAGATCGCACAGGCTGGCATGGAGCTGTTTGTTCAGCACTATCACTGGCAGTGTCCTATCCGCAGCATTGGCATTAGTATCTCTGACTTGGTAAGCGATGCGGCCCCGCTGCAGCTCGATCTGTTCGGCGACGGACAGGAGCAGCTACGCAGAGAGCAGCTGGATGCCGCTGTGGACGGTCTGAAAAACCGCTTTGGAAATGCGATCGTCCGACCGGCGGTTCTGTTGCAGGATACAAATCTATCGGCAATAGACCCGAAGCGCGACCATACCATACATCCGGTGGGCTTATTTAAAGGTGCGCTATGAAAAAATACGTTGAGATGATCGTGCAATATACAGAGGATGGACAAATCATCCCTTTGGCTATCCGCTGGTCGCCGGAACAGCTATTTGAAATTGACAAGGTATTAGATGTACGACAGGCGGCATCCCTGCGGGCCGGTGGTACAGGGATTCGTTATTTATGTCGGATTAAAGGGCAGGAACGTTATATCTGGCTCGAAGAAGATAAGTGGTTTGTTGATACAAAATGAACTACGTGGCATTGATGTGGCACGTGGATTTTTTCAAACCCGCATATATACTGAGAAAAACGCACGTGTAATGGCGCGTTCGGGACGTAGAAGTCGCAGGTTCAAATCCTGTCACCTCGACCATTCGAAAGACCGTCGACTTTTGTCGACGGTCTTCTGCTATACTTGTATATGTGTAAATTTGGAGATAGCAGATTCCATGCCGACACTTAGAGACGAACCAAAGAAAATTCATTATTTATGGTATCATGCAATTGAGATTTTATCATATTATTTAGATGCCGGAGATATTGATATGGCCAGAAATTTAGAGAGAGCAAAAGCGTTTTACAATCAAGGATTACGCTTTATGAGATGTGCTGAACGTTGTATGGGAGAAAAAAACGCCGATGGTTCTATAACAATTATCGGTGGGAAATATCAAACATTATCTTCTCCTGTTATGGTCAACGCTGCGTTTTCCTGTGAATTGTTTTTTAAATCCATACTTATTCTTTGCGACGTAGACTATCATAAAGGGCATGGTTTAAAATATTTATATGATTTATTACCGAATGAAGAATATAAAAACATATTGAAAAATAATTCTGCCAGTGGCAAAACATTTGAAGATGAAATGGAGAAGCACTCCAATGATTTTATAAATTGGCGTTATTATATTGAAACTCCTGGCCAATATAGCATGGATCCAATGTTTACATTTATTCTAATGAGTGACTTACAAGCCTTAACTAAAGCAATAATTGATAACTCTATGTAGCGCTATAACTTATAAATATATTGCTTGCTAACTTCCTCAAGCAAATAATTAAGTTGATTCCCTCCAAGTCTTATAATTGCACTCCAACCAATGAAAAAAACTATCAGATAGCCGTTTTAAGGTTGTTTGGTATTTTTTTATTTTTATAAAGTCCATGAAATTATAGAAAAAATGAAAAGCTTGTGGTACTCATGTGGTGCTTTTGCTCACAATAGGTGTGCCTGTATTTGAATCTACACTTTTGCCAGAATGGATAGATTGACTCAGTTTATCTATATCGCAAGCTTAAAGTCCGCAAGCTTGACTTATTTGTCCTGATGCAAAGAAAGGAATACAAACCAGAAAGAAATCTGTACCCTCATAGCTCAATCAGGGCGCAGGCTTTGACATATCTTCGCTAAATATCTAATTACTGACAATTCTTGCTGCCGTTTTGATTCATATTGACATTTTTAGTTCGCCATGCTAGAATAAGCGCGAATTAAGCTTATTGGTTCTAGGATATCCTCTTGGAACTGCGATAAGTGAAGCACATAATGAAATTTGCCTCTGATTCATTCTTACTTAGAATTTTAGGAACAAGCGCTCTTTTCGCAAGCCTTTCAAAACAGATGAGGAGAAAACAAAGCAGATGTATTATCCGAAGTCTTCCGTCTTTGTAACTGGCGTTGCGCAAATCGGTAAAACGGATGCGATCAACGCGATGTACGGAACGTTTTCTTTGAGTCTGATTATAGACACGCACAGCGATACTATCATCAGTCTTAGCTGTAATATGGTAATGGCTGAAACCATTGAGTTTGTCCGTCAGCTTCTGATCGGCAAAAACATCGTTACAGATATGGATGAAATGATTGAGACCATTCAGAAACGCTTTTTGGCGCTTTCTCAAAAAGCGTTAATTGTTGCTTTGCGTGACGCGCAGAATCGTTACCAGATGTCAATGAAAGAGCTTTAATTTTGTTTTAGGAAATATAAAAATTGAATAGCCTCTTTTTTAAAGGGTGACCAAAAACCTTGGGTACTCGATTTAAGGAAGATCAGATTTGAATTTTTATTCAGATGTGATCTTCCTTTTTGTTTTTTCACCGATCATTTCCTAATTCCGAACATTTTTTATTTTGAAAGGAGTTTTTCTCTATGTCTATCCCCACCAAACAGGACGCAATGAAGCTTCTCGACATTTTTGACCCCGAAATGGCCGACTTACTCCATCGCGAGGAAAAGCGTCAATTCGAAACACTCAGTCTGATTGCCTCTGAAAATGTGGTTTCTCCCCTGGCCTCTTGTCTGGAAGGTTCCGTCTTTACAAACAAGAACACCGAAGGCTACCCCGGCAAACGCTTTGTCGGCGGATGCCAGCTTTCCGATCAGGCAGAGATTCTGGCCATTGAACGCGTGAAAAAGGCCTTTGGTGCGGAACATGCCAACATCCAGTCCGGCAACGCAACCATTGCGAACATGGCGGTTCTAACCGGTCTGCTGAACCCCGGTGACACCTTTCTGGGCCTGACGCTGGACAACGGTGGACATTTGAGCCACGGTGCGAAATTCCATTACAGCGGCCGCAATTTCAACGCTTTGCACTATGGTGTCGATAAGGAAACCGGAATGATCGATATGGATCAGGTGCGCCAGATGGCCCTCGAAAACAAACCCAAGCTGATCGTGACCGGCGCTTCCTCTTATCCCCGTGCGATCGATTACAAAGCATTCCGTGAGATTTGCGATGAGGTCGGCGCCTATTTCTGGGTCGACTGCGCGCATGACTGTGGTCTGATCGCAGGCGGCGCGATCCCCAGCCCGGTGCCTTATGCCGATGTAGTTACGATGTCCACCCAGAAAACACTGCGCGGCCCGCGCGGATGCGGCGTGATTCTTTGCAGGGAGGAACTCGCAGCCAAACTTGACCGCGGTGTGTTCCCCAGACTGCAGGGCGGCCCCAAAGGCGATATGCTGGCTGCGCGCGGCGTCCTGTTCCTCGAGCTGCTTCAGCCGGAATTCAAGACATACGCCCATCAGGTCTGTGCAAATGCCAAGGCTTTGGCACAGGGCTGCCAGGAGGAAGGTATGCGCATCATCACCGGCGGAACCGATACTCATATGGTGATGCTGAATGTCACCCCGGTGATCGCCAACGGTCAGGAAGCAGAAGATTTGCTGAGCAGCGTGGGAATCGTCGCCAACAAGAACATGATCCCTTACGATACGCTTCCCCCGAGCCTTGGCAGCGGCCTGCGCATCGGCAGCCCCACCATGACGACCCGGGGAGCCAAGGAAGAGGAGATGAAACATATCGGTCATCTGCTCGGGCGCACCTTAAACAACAAAAATAACCCTGCGATGCTGGCGGAAATCAAAGAGGAAATCTACAAAATCGCCACCTCTCATCCCATGTTCTCCAGCGAGTGGGTTTCTCCCAGCATTCGTGAAGAGTTTGAGGCAATGTATTACAACCGGTAACCCACAGGGCACTGATCGTAAGAGATAATAAAACATTCCGAGAGGTGAACAGTATGTCATTGAAAAGTGATATTGAAATTGCACAGCAGTACGAAGCAAAAGACATTCGAGACATTGCAAAG
>OBZU01000103.1_pt1 | contig 55325 bp, 48 predicted proteins | sample 1495561 | NCBI WGS metagenome assembly OBZU01 (sample SAMEA2580250, study PRJEB22360) | human gut metagenome | biome: human gut; feature: human-associated habitat; material: faeces | place: Denmark | collected 2008/2010 | reverse complement strand
CCTTTTAGAATTTGCTTTTGGTTATGTTAGGGAATCAGAGGTTTCGCTTAATCAATCAGTTTGGCGAGCTCGCCGGCCATTTCCTTAATGTCCAGTCCGTTGGTAAACTGCAGGCAGGTGCCGGTGGGATACCGCGTTTTCTCCACCCAATGAGCAGGGATGGAAGAAGCGCCGTACTTCGCGCCCAGAATGGCCCCGGCCACCGCGCCGATCGTGTCCGCGTCGCGGGCAAAATTGGCGGCCAGCACAACGCCCTCGCGGAAGGTTTCGTTGCGCATGCGCAGGCACGCAAAGGCGGAGGGGAGAGCCTCGGCCGTTGTAGCCCAGCTGCTGGTGTAAAGCTCGTCATGCAGCGGCATCCAGGCGTCCAGAATGGAACCGTTCGCGTTGTCTACGATCTCGAAGGCGCGGTTCATCGCGTGATGGAACCAGGATTCCTCGGGGATCACCTTCATGATCGCGTCAAAGATTTCTTCCATGGTCGCGTCTACCATGGCCATGGATACCGCCACGGCCACAGCCTGCGCCCCCCAAATACCGTCGCGGTAATGGCTGACGGAAGCGTCGATTTCCGCCATTGCGGCAGCCCGTTCCGGGTCGCCCGCGCAGATGATGCCCACCGGGCCAATCCGCATGGCAGAGCCGTCGCTCATGTGGAACGCGTTGTATTTTCCTGAAAGCGGTGGACGGATTCCCTTGCGCAGGTTATTGGCCGCTTCAATCTCACTGGCGCCGCCACGTTTAAATTCGTCCTGTACAGCCACATCCTCCAGCCAGGCCTTTACCACAATATCGCTGGTCAGGTTCCCGCCGCAGCCGATGAGGGTTTTTGCGGTAAGCAGTGCAAATTCCGTATCGTCTGTGCTCCAGGAAGCACCCTTGTTAAAGTCGGTGGTAATACCATAATTGGCACGATTTTCCGGTTTGCGTGCGGCATCTCCCAGCGAATCGCCGATTGCAAGGCCCGAAAGAGCCCCGTATGCTTTGTCAAACGCTTTAGCCGGGTTGCCGGCCAGTTCAGATCTTGTTATCATAAATCCTCCATCACTTGTCAGTATTCCTTTAGCCGAGCTTTTCCTTCAGGTATTCCGCAAATTTGTCGCCCCCGGCCTGATTCCACTTCGTCACGAACTCATCAAAGGCAGAAATCGGCTTGGTTCCGCGAATGATATCGGCGGAATACTCGTCATACAAAGATTTCATGGCATCCCACTGCGGCGCCAGCTCTTCGGGGATCAGCACGTTGACATCTTCTACATAGTACTGGTTTGCCAGGTCGAGAGAGCTCTGGGCCGCCTCGGTGTAAACCGGCCGCGCCAGGGGCGGTTCGGGATCGAACTTGTTTGTTGTCACCCAGATGCGGGACCACCACTCGGGGTATTTGTCGGTAAAGACGATCTTTCCGTTTTCAACGTTGTAGTGCTTGCCCTCGATGCCGCACTTGTCGATGATGCGGCCCTCAGGGCTGGCCATAAATTCAAGGAAGGCCCAGGCGGCAGCTTTGTTCTTGCTGTCTACATTGATGCCGAAGCCGCGTTCCTCCTTGGTGACGTCAACCGCCTGGAAGCCCTGCGCCACACCCTTTGCAGGGGGGAGAACCACAAGGTCGCTGCCGGTGCTCGAAGACATCTTGTTGTTGTAAATCTGTACGACGTCGCCGATCGTGCCGGAGATGATGCCGGCCTTGCCCTCATAGAATTTCTGCTCCAGCACATCCCAGGTGTTGGTCAGGTATTCCGGGTCCAGCAGGCCTTCTTTGTACAGGGTGGCATAGAATTCCAACTTCTTCTTTTCCGCTTCGGTCGCTCTGGAGAAAGCCCAGCGGCCGTTTTCTTTTACCAGAGTGGCGCTCACGCCGAACGCCTGGTTAAAGAAGGCGTTGAGACGGCGCATGTTGCCTTCGCCCGCGTTGTTCGAGTCGTCGGCGGTAATCGCGTACTGCACAAGGCCCTTTGATTTCATCTCTGTAAACAGAGCGTGGTAATTATCGATGGTGGGGTCTTTGACGAGCGCGTCATAGCTGTCGAGCTTCTCTGTCAAATCTTTTCTCATCACCGGAACATAGGTGCGTGCCGGGGCCAGCCACAGCAGGTACGGGTAGTTCTTCATGCGGGCCTCGTTGACGGGCAGCATCAGATCCTTGACATAGGTAGAGCCTTCAATGTACGAGGTCAAATCCTCCAGCAGCCCCTCCTGAGAGATGGCCAAATCTCCGCCGCCCTGGAAGTAGATGATGTCCGCGTCGATGTCGCCGGTGCGCATTGCGAGCGGCAAAGCGGTGGCGTAAGAACCGGCCGGAGGCTCGACGAACTGAAGATCGATGTACTGACCGTGGTCAGCCATTTTCTTTTCAACGACATCGCACATGGCGATCACGTCTTCTTCTGTGGGCAGTACGTCCTTGATCAGAACCTTCACCGTTACGGGAGCGTCCTTGCTGCCGATTTCCGGCCAGGGGCCGCTGCCCGTGGGCGCCGACTGCGGTTCGGAGGCGGTGCCGGACGCCGTGTTTGCGGAGCTTCCGCAGCCGGTAAAGGCTGTAGCTGCCATTGTCATGGCCAATAAAAGCGCAATACTTTTTTTCATGATTCTCCTCCTAATGATTGTTCTTGATTCCCGGTTAGAACACTGAAAAGATCAGCCTTTCACCCCCCCTGCCATCACATCTTTCGTGTAGTACTTCAGTACCAGAGGGAATAATACGAGGATTGGAATAATTGCGATTACAATGACTGCATAAGACAATGCCGTATAGTCGATCTTGGCCAGCTCGTTGTAGTTGAGCAGATTCTGCGCGCCGATCAGCGTGGTAGTATCGCCCTCCACCAAAAACTTGCGCAGAACCACCTGCAGCACACTGTCTTTGAGCTTGCTGATATACACGCCGGAGCGCAGGTATTCGTTCCAGCGAACGACGGCATAGAACATGGTAAGCGTTGCGATGCCGGACCGACACAGGGGAGTCGCGATGGAAAAGAGCGTGCGGATATGGCCCGCGCCGTCGATCTTGGCGGCCTCATAAATGGAGAGCGGAATTTCTTCAAAATAGCGCATCATGATGATCAGGTAATAGACATTGACGGCCAAAGCTAGAATCACAGACCAGCGGCTGCCGATCAGGCCCAGGTCCTTTACCACGAAATATTCCGGAACCAGGCCGGGGTCAAACAGCATCATGATGATGAAGAAAACCATAAAGGCCCGCTTACCCACCAAATTCGGGCGGGTCAGCACATAGGCCGCCGAAATGGTCAGCAGCATGTTCAGCGCGGTGCCCACCACGGTGATAAACACAGAGGTCACGAGGGATGGCACCAAAACGGGGTTGCTCATAATAATCTGATAGTTGATGAAGCTGAACCCACGCGGGATAATGTCCAGCCCTTTCATCTGGGCGGACTGAGCGGGGTCGGACAGGGACTTTGCGACAATATGCAGCAGCGGGATCAGAATGGTCAGGATAAACAGGCCCATAATGAGGATCAAAATCAGCTGACCCACGCGGAATTTTTTACGCAGCTTTGCTTGTTTCAATTTAGACACCTCCAACTGAATGCGCGTTCCAGCATTACCAAACACCCTGCCCGGTCAGTCGTTTCGACGTGACGTGGGTCAGCAATACCAGAATCAGTCCTACTCCGCCCTTGATCAGGCTGACCGCGCAGGCCAGCGAGTATTGGCCGTTATCGAGGCCAAGGCGGTAAATGTAGGTATCCAGAATATCGACCACGCTGTTGACCGCCGGATTTGTAAAGTTAAATACCTGGTCAAAGCCCGCCGTCATGAAGAATCCCAGATTTAAGATAAATACGGTGGTCATGGGGATGATCAAAGCCGGCAGGATGATCGCGCGGATGGTCTGCGCACGATTTGCGCCGTCCATGTCCGCGGCTTCAAACAAGTCGGGGCTGATATTGATGATCGCCGTGAAGAAAATGATCGAATCCCAGCCGAGGCTGCGCCACGCTTCTGAGAAGAAGAGTACCCACCGGATCGCGCCCTTGCTCGTCATAAAATCGTAGGGCCCGGCGCCGAACCAGCCCAGCACCTGATTGACCGCGCCGCTGGATGGATTGAGGAACGAAATCCAGATGCCTGCAATCACGACCCATGACAAAAGGTGGGGCAGGTAAGACACCGCCTGAATGGTATTGCGTGCCCGGCGGCTTCGGATTTCGTTGAGCAGGATCGCAAACAGGACAAAGAAAGGGAATAACAGTATGTATTTCATGAAGCTGATAATCAGTGTGTTTTTCAGAATATCGGTAAACGCCGACGTGCTGAACACCATATGAAAATATTTGAGTCCCGCCCACTCCCAGGGGCCTCTGGCTTTGTAATTGAAGAAAGCCATGCGCATGTTCCAGATTGGCCACACCCGGAAAATAATAAAATAGAGGATAGTGGGCGCGATCAGCACATACAGGATTTTGTCGGTGCGCATCTGTTTGAAGGCCGCTTTCCATCGATCACGGCGAGACACCGACAGTTGTCGGTCGTTCATAAGGGGAACCTCCTTTAACCATCAATCGCAGACATCATACCAGGGGCGCTTGTAATAATCATTGCAATGATTCATTTTGGGTAAACAGGCCACGGCTGCGTTAAAAATCCCCGGAACCAATCCATACACGTGCCCTTTGGGGATTCCTGCGGTGCCGCCTTGCCTCATTTTTTCTCAAAATATCCGGCATCTTTGAATTTGCAAACAAGACCTGATCTTTTCGTAAAAACAGGGAAAGAGAACCGTGCGTTTCTTTTGTCGCAGATCCGTATCGATCATTGAAGCAAAAGGGAAGAATGATATGTAAAAGCAGTTTAAGAAACCGGTTTATCTGATGAATTTCATTATACAAGGTTTGTTTTACACACGCAATCATTTTATTGCACAAAAATACAGCGGATTTAATATACAATTTACATTAACGCACAAAAATACGTCGATAAATTGATATTTTATCCGCTGTAAAAAGTCGTTTTATTAGGAACCGGTTACTTTCTGGTTGTTTCTCGAAGAACTAAAGTAGGCTGAATGGTCATGTGCCGCATGCTCCCGATGGTACCATTGATAATCGAAACCAGCATGGTGGCGGCCTGCTCGGCCGCTTCCCGCCTGGGTTTCAGCACGGTGGAAAGCGCCGGGTCGTATGTTTCAGAGATTTCGATTCCATCGAAACCGATTACCTCGATTTCGCTCGGCACATGCCTGCCGGCTTCCTTCAGCGCTTTCAGCGCGCCGATGGCGATCATATCGCTGCCGGAGAAAACGGCGGTGAAATCAAGCCCTTCCCGCAGCAGTCGGGTCACGGTTTCCTGGCCGAAGTGTGCGGAAAATTCCCCGAAATGAACGAGCCGCTCATCAATTGGAATCCCGGCTTCTTTCAGCACCTGCTCATAAGCCCGGTGCCGCTGAACAGCGCCGGAAACGCCTGCGTTGCCGTCCATATATAAAATGCGGCGGTTCCCGGTGGATAGCAGCTGGCGCATGGCCTGCGCGGCACCGTATTCGCTGTCGCTGGCGATGCTGGCGTCGCATACGTGGTGGTCAAAATTGCGCCCCATCAGCACAAGGGGAATATTGTATTTGGAAAACTGCGCCAAAAACGTGTCGTTCGACACGCCGGAGCAAAGGATGATGCCGTCCACCCGGCGGTCAACCATCGATAATAAATGATGCTTCTCTTTTTCCGGGTCAAAATCCGAATTGCCAAGATACATGGAATATCCGTTCTTGTCCAGTACATCGCTGATCCCGCGCACCTGGGCGGGGAAAAAATGATTCAGAATATCCGGAACCACAACCCCGATCACACCTGAGCAGGAGGTCGCTACGCTGCGGGCCAGGGTGTTGGGGCGGTAGTTCAGCTCTTTTATGGTGGTAAGCACCCGCTTTTTGGTTTCTTCACCCACGCCGGTGGCTTTATTATTGATCACACGGGAAACAGTCGCTTTCGAAACTCCGCAAATCGCTGCAATATCTGCAATACTGTACTTTTGCATGCTTTTCCCTCCAAACGGCCAAATCAGGCGGCTCAAATCTTTGCGCCTGCACTTCTTTTGTCCTATTATAAACAAATTGAGAAACAAAAAGCAAGCGGTTTCTTTTTTATTCCCGATTACCACAGAATTTTAAGGACAATAACCATAGAATTATCGTATTTTTATGGATAACGCCTCTTGAAAAGCAACAAAAGAATGAGTATAATACTGAGTAACCGGTTTCTTAAAGTGTGTCCGCTTTGCAAAGGAGTTTACGTAAAAACAACGGCTTTTGAAGCGGCATTGCTATCAATAAGTGAAACGATTGGGAGGCTAAAAAATGATCAAGGATTATCTCGAAAAGGCTTATTCCGGCTTTTTAGGAATGAACATCGGCATTCGGCTCGGCGCGCCAGTGGAACCGACCATTTGGACCTACGATCGCATCCGAAATACATATGGTGAAATTACGGACTATGTAAAGGACTTCAAAAACTTTGCGGCCGACGATGATGTAAACGGCCCTGTTTATTTTTTAAGAGCGCTGTACGATGACGCGTCTGACCGTCCGCTTGAGCCGCAGGATGTGGCGCGGGCCTGGCTCAACTATGCGCGCGAGGGCGTGGGCATGTTCTGGTGGGGCGGCTATGGCCGCAGCACCGAGCACACTGCGTACCTGAATCTGAAAGCGGGCATCCCCGCCCCGCGTTCCGGCTCGATTCAGCAGAACGGCAAGACGATTGCCGAGCAAATCGGCGGACAGATTTTCATCGATACGTGGGGGCTGGTCAATCCTTGCGAACCGCACCGTGCGGCGGAGTACGGCGCGGCGGCCGCCAGCGTTTCTCACGACGGCGAGGGCGTTTACGGAGCGCGCTTCTTCTGCGCCGCGATCGCAAAGGCGTTTGAGACCAGCGACATCAACGAGATCATGAACGCCGGATTTGCGGAAATCCCGGAGGACTCCCTCTACCGGAAGGTGGCCGACGCGGTGCTCAGTTTCCACGCGGAGCATCCGGATGACTGGCGTGCCTGCCACCAGATGCTGGTGGACGACTGGGGCTACGACAAATACGGCGGAGTATGCCATATCATTCCGAACGCCGGTGTGTGCATCCTCGCGATGGCATACGGACAGGGCGACTTTGCGCGCACGGTGGAGATCGCCACCATGTGCGGGTGGGATACCGACTGCAACGCCGGGAACGTCGGCACCGTGCTGGGCGTGGCGTGCGGCATCGATGGGCTGCCGGAGCGCTACCGCGGCCCGATCAATGACGGTCTTGTGCTTTCCGGTATTTCCGGTTACCTCAATATTCTGGATGTCCCCACCTACTGCAAAGAGGTTGCTGCTCTGGGCTACCGCATTGCGGAGGAAGAGATGCCCGCCGAAATCAGCGATTCCTATCGTCTGGGCGAGGTCCATTTCGATTTTGAGCTGCCCGGCTCCACACACAACATGCGCGTGTCCGACCCGTTCTTCTGCCGCACCTGGCATTCCACCGAGCAGGCGGCAAGCGGCACCGGCTCTTTGAAAGTTCTGGTGGACCGCATGGAGCGCGGCCATCAGTGCAAGCTGTTTTATAAACCGTTCTACCGCCGCGACGATTTTTCAGATGAGCGGTACAGCCCCGTCTTCACGCCGACTGCCTACCCCGGCCAGACCGTTTCCATGAAGCTGTATCTGGACCAGTGGAACGGCTGGGAGACCATCGGCATCGCGCCTTATGTGCGTACCACCAGCGACAAAAAGGATCATCTGCAGGGCTATATCAAGCTTCAGCAGGGCAAATGGCTGGATATCTCCTTCCAGATTCCGAATACCGACGGGGACATGGTCGATGAGGTCGGTATCGTGATTGAGGGCTACTCCCCGGCAAAATCCAAAACGCTCGGCTTGCTGTATCTGGATGATTTCTCGATCACCGGGAAGAGCGAGTACCGCATTGCCCTTGCAAAGCAGAAAACGGAGTTCGGCTGCGTGACGCCCTTCTCGTTCGACCACGGCGCGTGGGATCTGGACGGCGGTCAGTTGTTCTTGATGCGCTGTGAACCAGCCTTTGCCTATGCGGGCAATTACTACGCGGCGGATTACACCGTCACGGCCCCGGTCACGCCGCTCAACGGCGACAGCCACCTGCTTACCATCCGCGCGCAGGGCGCGATGCGCGGCTATGCCGGGGGTCTTGCCGCGGACGGAACCGTGAAGCTGTACAAAAATGATTTCGGCTACCGCGAGCTCAGCAGCGCCGCGTTCGAGTGGGAACAGGAGCAGGCTTATGAGCTTTCGCTGAAAGCTGTTGGGGATACAATTACCCTCTTGGTCAACGGGAAAGAAATGCTTTCCGCCAAAGACGACTCTTACCAATACGGCATGTTCGGCTGCGGTTCGCTGAGCATCGGCCGTACCGCCTTTGGAGATTTCACCGTAAAGGAGGGATAAACATGAAAGAGCTCAGGCTGCTTTCCCCATGTGGAATCCTGGGGTATGGATTCCCGGAAAGCTCTTTTCTGAACGGGATGGCAATGAATCCGGACGCGATTGTGGTGGACGCAGGCAGCACGGACGCCGGCCCCCACAAGCTTGGGGCCGGGGTGGCGATCGTAAGCCGCCGCGCCTGCAAAAAGGATCTGGAGATCATGATCACAAACGGCGCCAAGGCGAAGATTCCGGTTGTGATCGGTTCGGCCGGGGGAGCGGGAGGCCGCGTTCACGTGGAGTGGACGCTGTCGATCATTGAGGAAATTTTGAAGGAACATGAGCTTCAGCACCTGAAGCTCACCGTCATCTGGGCCGATATAGAGAAAGAGGTCGTCAAGCAGCGCCTGAGCGGGGGGGAAATCGACCCGCTGGGCCTGACCGTGGGCGAACTTACCCCGGAGCGCATTGAAAAAACAACGGGGATCGTGGCGCAGATGGGCCATGAGCCGATTGTACGGGCGCTGGAGCAGGGAGCGGATATCATCGTCTGCGGCCGTGCCTACGACCCCTCGCCTTTTGCCGCCGTGGCCGTATTCCATGGGTTTGATCTGGCCTACGGCTACCACGCGGGCAAAATTCTGGAATGCGCTGCGCTGTGCGCGCAGCCCGGTACCACCAAGGACTGCATGCTCGGCATCATCCGCGAGGACGGCTTTATCGTCACTCCATTATCGAAAGATCGGGTCTGCACAAAAACGTCGGTTGCGGCCCATACCTTTTACGAAAAGGATCATCCCTATCTTCTGCACGGCCCCGGTATCGTGCTGAATCTGGAGCATTGCACCTTTACCGAGCTGGAAGATGGTCGAAGTGTTTTTGTCACCGGCAGCCGGATCGAAAGAACCGATCCCTACCGAATCAAGTTGGAAGGGGCTATACCGGTAGCGTTCCGCACCTTTGTCGTGGCTGGTATCCGCGACCCGCTTTTGATCGGCCAGCTGGAAGAGGTGCAGGATAAAGTAAAAGCACAGGTGCGCGACTATTACAGCGATGTGGACGAAAAGGATTACAAGATCAACTTTATCAATTACGGTATCAACGGCGTGATGGGCGAGATGGAGCCCTGCCGCGACCTTCCGCATGAGGTGGGCGTGGTGTTTGAGGTGATCGCCAAAACGCAGGAGCTGGCCGATACCGTCTGCTCCTCGGTTCGCTCCACGTTCCTGCATTACGGGTACGAGGGGCGCAAGTCCACGGCGGGGAATCTGGCGTTTCCCTTTGCCCCGAGCGACGTGCCTTTCGGCAGGGTGTACGAGTTTTCTCTCTACCACCTGATGGATGTGCGGGACGGGGAAGAGATGTTCCCCGTGGAAGAATGGAAAGGGGGCGTGGCGCGATGAAAAAGCGGCTGTATGAATGCGCGAAGGTGCTGCGCTCGAAAAATAGTGGGCCTTTCGAAATCACGCTGGATTGCCTGTTCGATGACGAGCAAATCTACCGGAAGATCAAAGAAAGCGGTGTCATCAACCGTGCGTTGGTGGCAGACCTGTATCACATTCCCGAAGATCTGATTACCAACATCGTGTTCTTTGACCCCGCGCTCGGGTTCAAAATCACATTTGCCCGCCGGATTTCGTCCGGTACCAGCTTTGACAGAGACGTATACGGCGCGCAGCAGCACGCCCCGCTGATGGAGCTGCTGGTAGAGGTATAAGGGTTGGCTTACCTGCTGCGTCTTTCTAGGAAGTGAAACGGAAAGAAAGGAACGCCGCACAGTAGCACGTGCTTTAAAACAATAATTGGTTTCTTCCCCGCCTGCGGTGGGGAAGAAACCGTCGTAGTTGTATCGGCCCATTCTAAAGTGAATCGACGATAAAACAGTGCCTTGCTGGAAAGGAAGGAGGAAACCGAATGAAAATCCTGAACTTCGGTTCGCTCAATATTGATTTTGTCTATTCTGTGGATCACATCGTTGCCCCCGGCGAAACGATTTCTTCTACGCAGCTGAATGTCTACCCCGGCGGAAAAGGGCTGAACCAGTCGGTCGCGCTGGCCCGGGGCGGCGCTGCGGTGTTCCACGCGGGAATGCTGGGGGAAGACGGTGGTATGCTCCGCAAAACCTGCGAGGAAAATCACGTGGATTTCTCCCTGATCCGTACTGTGGGGGAGCGCAGCGGCAACGCGATCATTCAGGTGAGCGCCAAAGGGCAGAACAGCATCGTTCTGTTCGGCGGGGCCAACCGGAAAAATGAGAAAGCGTATGTCGACGAAGTGCTCTCTCATTTTGGGGCGGGCGATCTGCTGCTTCTCCAAAATGAGATCAACCTGCTTGATTATCTCATCGAGCGCGCGGCACAGCGGCAGATGAAAATCGCGCTGAACCCTTCCCCGTACGACGATGCGGTAGAGCAATGTGATCTTCACAAGGTACACTGGCTGATGATGAACGAGGTTGAGGGCAGCCAGATCACAGGCGAGCGTGAGCCCGATGCCATACTGGAACAGATTCAAAAGCGCTACCCGCAGGTTCACACTGTACTGACTCTTGGAAAAGACGGGGTGATCTACCAGGCCGGCCGGCAGCGCTTTCACCACGGTATTTACGACGTTCCCGTGGTGGATACCACAGCGGCGGGGGATACCTTTACCGGTTATTTCTTCTCCGGGGTTGCAAGGGGCGATTCCCCGCAGGAATGCCTGCGGCTTGCGTCCATCGCATCCTCTCTGGCGGTTTCCCGCAAGGGAGCAATTCCCTCCATTCCCTGGCGGGAAGAGGTGCTCGGCACAGAGTTATCCCCCGTAACATGAGCCGAATCACTCATTCTTTTCTTTGCCATAAATTTGGAGCCCGTCGTTGCTCCATACGCTTTCACGGGATGTGAAAGCCTGAAAAAGCCTCCTCAAAATAAATCAAATAGAATCAATCGCATGGCCGGCAACCGTATTTCGGTTTGCCGGCCATGCGATTTTAATTGGTCTGCATATTTCAAAAAGAATTGGTCTGGTGTTATGATTCACAGTCCTCAAACATCGGCTCGATATCCTTTTTTATCAGTTCTATCCGGTCCTTAGCATCCGGTATAAAGGTAGAGGCGATCGAAACCACTATTTTTTTCTCAGCATTGACGTAAATCACATTTCCACCATCGCCCATAGCAGCATAGGTGTGTTCTTTATCATCAATAATCCACCAAAGGTAGCCATAGGGCAGATTGCCCCATTGGGCGCATCGGCTATGTTCCCTGGTGCTCTCTGTTATCCACTCAGCCGGTACGATTTGCTTCTGGTCCCACATTCCGCCGTTTAAATACAATTGGCCTATTTTTGCCATGTCCTCAGGTGTCAGAAAAAGGCCCCAGCCTGCCGTGTTGATTCCTTGCGGGTCAACCACCCAGCCACTGGTGTTTTTATCGTTCATAACGGCGAAATGCTCTTCTTTATTACGCAGCACCACATTGTGCGGAACACGGATTCCAAGTGGTGAGAATAAATTTTTCGTAGCAAAATCAAGGATCGGCTGGCCCGTTGCTTTTACAAGAATCCCCGACAGAATGTGGGTTCCTCCGATGGCAGAATAATTGAATTTACCGATCGCTTTCTCCCCGCCCAATAGATCGAGCGCATCTTGAATCGGATTCTGGCTGGTGAAGAACATTTCGTATGGTTCCGTCTGATATTTATAAGGAGCTGTCATAGTAAGCAAATGCTGAATGGTAATGCGTTGTATCGTTTTTTCCCCTCCCTTCACAGTGTAATCCGGGAAAAAGTCCAATACCTTCTGGTCAGCATTGTCAATATAGCCTTGATCAATGGCGATACCGATCAAAGCAGAAAGAACACTCTTTGTCACCGAAAACACATGAAGGGCATTATCGGCGGTATATCCGCGAAAGTAGTTCTCGTATACCGCTTCACCGTTTTTCAGAATCACTACGCCGGTAATATTGTCATAATCACTATTGATCGCCTCTTCAAGCTCTTTCCAGTTTTTCTGATTCATACAATTCATTTTCTCCTTTCAGTGAAAAAGGATATCCTTGAAATTAAGGATAAGTCCATTAAAAATGATTTGCAACCCCCATTTAAAATAAAATAAAAAAATAGATTAGCTGTATTTCAAGCTAATCTAATCCTTTTGATTTACGGCGCTGCACCTTACTTGGGATGGCATTTTTTTCAGCAAACGTATGATAAAACAAAACTTACGCTTTCGCTTTTTGCGCTTCCGTGCGCTTCATTGTCAGCGAGATGCGCTTTTTCGCTTCCTCCACACTGAGCACCGTAACCGTTACAACGTCACCGACCTTCACCAGATCAGACGGGTGTTTGATAAAGTGATCCGACATCTGCGAGATGTGTACCAGCCCATCCTGATGCACGCCGATATCTATAAACGCGCCGAAATCAGTCACGTTTCTCACCGTGCCGGTCAGTTCCATCCCGGCTTTCAGGTCAGACAGACTCATAATATCCGTTCGCAGCAGCGGCGGCGGGAGCTCGTCGCGAATATCGCGCCCCGGCTTTTGCAGCTCGGCGATGATGTCGGTAAGCGTGGGAATGCCGACTCCGCAAGCTTCGGCGGCTTTCTTCCAGCCGATCTTCTCAATCTGCTGCGACACCGTACCCACTCCCTGCATCGTCAGGTCGGAGGGCTTCATCCCGAGCAGTTCCAAGAGCTTTGTAACGGCGTCGTACGATTCCGGGTGAACAGAGGTATTGTCTAAAATGTTCTTTCCCCGCGGAATCCGCAGAAAGCCCGCGCACTGCTCGTAGGCCTTCGGCCCGAGCCGCGCCACCTTTTTCAGCTGGCTGCGGTTCTGGAACGGGCCGTTGTCATCCCGATAGGCAACCACATTTTTCGCAACCGTTTCATTCAGGCCCGAAATGTGAGTCAAAAGCGAGACGGACGCCGTATTCAAATCGACGCCCACGCTGTTGACGCAGTTTTCCACCACGCCCTCCAGGGCGCTGTCCAACTCGGCGGGCGGCATGTCGTGCTGGTATTGGCCGATCCCGATGGCTTTGGGGTCGATTTTCACCAGCTCTGCCAAAGGGTCCTGCAGCCTGCGTGCGATAGACACCGCGCTGCGCAGGGAAACGTCGAACTCGGGGAATTCCGCGGCGGCCAGCTTCGACGCCGAATACACCGAGGCCCCGGCCTCACTGACGACCATATAGCTGACCGGCGCTTCCAGCTCGCGGAGCAGCTCCGCCACAAAGATTTCGGATTCCTTGGAGGCGGTGCCGTTCCCGATCGAAATAACGGTGACCCCGTGCTTTTCAATCAGGCGTTTCAGCTCCTTTTTGGCCTCTTCCGTCTTTTTATGGGGAGGGGTGGGGTATACCACAGTGGTATCCAGTACCTTGCCGGTTGCATCCACCACCGCGATTTTGCAGCCCGTGCGGTAGGCGGGGTCAAAGCCCATGATCACCTTGTCCTTCACCGGGGGCTGGAGCAGAAGAGGCTTTAAATTCAGGGCAAACATAGAGATGGCCTGCTTGGCCGCCCGCTGCGTCAATTCGTTCCGGATTTCCCGCTCAAGGGAGGGGAAGATCAGGCGCTTCCAGGAATCCTCCACGGCCTCCTTTACGCAGGCAGAGGTGACGCTGCCGGGTTTTACAAACCGGTCGCACAAAGCCGCGAGTGCGGGCGCATCGTTCAGCTCCAGTTTAACTTTCAGACATTCTTCCTTTTCTCCGCGGTCGATCGCCAGAATCCGGTGGCTGGGGATTTTTCCGACCGGCTCGGAATACTCGGCGTACATTTCATAAACCGGGTTCTCCTGAACGGCGCGAGATACCACAAGCCCGTCTCTTCGTATGATCTGGCGCAGCTTTTTTCGCATCTCCGCGTCGTCTGAGATCTCCTCGGCCAGAATATCCTGCGCTCCCTGAACCGCATCCTCCCAGGACTCCACACCCTTTTCCGTGTTGACATAGGGCGCGGCGAGCTTTTCCAGCGTTGTGCCGCGCTGCGTTTGCGCCATGATCAGGTCTGCCAGCGGACGCAGGCCTTTTTCCTGCGCGATGGTGGCTCGGGTACGGCGCTTAGGCCGGTAGGGGCGGTACAGGTCCTCCGCTTCCGCGAGTGTTTTCGCGTTTTGAACGGAGAGAGAAAGCGCATCGGTCATTTTGCCCTGCACCGCAATGCTCTCTAAAATCTCTTCCTTGCGTTTTTCCAGGTTCCGCAGGTATTGCAGGCGGTCCGACAGCTCGCGCAGAACCTGGTCGTCGCAGGAGCCGGTCATTTCTTTGCGGTACCGCGCAATAAACGGGATGGTGTTCCCGTCGTCTATCAGTGCAATCATATTTCCCACATGCTGCTGGTTCAGGCGGAATTCCTTCGACAGCTCCGCGATCATATCCATACATTTCCCTCTTCCTGCTTTTTCATTTGCTCCGTATTGATAATGGTATTTTACCATAGAATGGCTGAAAATTCACAGGAAAATAAACAGCGGCCGTTCAGACGATCCATCTTTCTGCGAGAATCTGGTCAGATAGGCCCCCAGCTGGGCAGTTAGGCCATCAATAGAAGTTCTTCCAATTAAGAAAGGCATGACAGTCTGACGACCGTCATGCCCGGAATAGTCTGATAGATATTCAGCGGCCAGAGATATGATAAACACCGGAGCTTTTTTCCTGCAGTTCGATCTGCTCCAGCCGCGCGTTTACATCGGGAATCTTTTTGGCCGCGTCCCGAAAGACAAGGTTCATAAAAACCATGGGGGTGCTGTAAATGTCGAACAGCGAAGCTACGGTGATGGGAACCACATTGGTGGCGTCTGCGATTTGGCAGATGGGGGAGAGCTGGCTGTCCGTAACGGCAATGATCCGAAAGCCGCTGTCTTTGAGCTCCCGCGCTTTTTTCAGCAAAGCATCCGGATAGCGGGGGAAAATCGGCAGAACGATCCCCGTGTCCTTGGGGTCGCGGTATTCCAGCGTGTTCCATGCCGGGGTTTCCGGCGTTACCGTATAGACATTGTTGCGCAGCTTGTTCAGAATATATTGCATATAGGGCAGCAGGGTGGCGGACATTCTGGACGACAGCAGAATCAGGTCCCGCGCGTTTGCCACCATATCCACCAGAGCTTCATACGCGGGCCCGCCTATGGAGGCTTCCAGCTCCACTAAATTATTCACTTCGCTCGACAGAATGTCGCCGACCGCACTCTGCCGATCCTTTGATACATAATTCAGTCGTTGGGGCCCGGTCATTTTTTCGCCGACGCTTTTTTGCAGCTCGCGCTGAAACTCATTATAGCCGTTATAACCGAGCGCCATGCAAAAACGCGAAACGCTGCCCTGGCTCACCTTGGCTTCCAGCGCCACGTCTACGGCGGTCATGAAAATAACGCGCATATAATTCTTTTCTATATAATAAGCCAGTTTTTCGTAGGTGGCAGACTCCTTTGCCGCGGCAGACAGCTTGGTAATTAAAAATTGAATCGGTTCCGTCTCTGCCGCTTTTTGCAAAGCTGCCCTTCTATTTGTCATCAAGCTCCACTCCCGTCATGATCAGATACTGCTCGCAGAGCGTATCTACATGAATTATCATACCTTCTGCGGGATTGGAAATCAACAAGAAATCATTTTTTTCTATGGAATAGCTGGAATCCTCGGCCATTACGTGCGCCGAACCAGATGGGAAATACAGCCCGGTAAAGCGGCTTTGCGGCGAAAACTGCCACGCCTTTTCGGGGCGGAGCTTTATCGCTTTGAGAAATCCTTTGGCAGATGGGGAAAAAATCAGATTGAAATTTACGCCGGTTCCCCGGCTGAGGGTATGCCATGTGCCGGAAAATGCGGCGCTCTGCATTGGCGTCAAACGGATGCTTTCTCCCCCGCGGAAGGTCAGCGTGATGTCCCCCTCCAACAAAAGCAGGATTCGCTGCTTTTGCGGGAACAGGGTAAAATCACTGGCGCCGCAGGCAACAGAGGCGGTGCTGATCCGAAAGAGAAAATCCTGCGCCGTTAAAGAAGCCTGCGGCGGATAAATAAATAGCTCAGAGGTTTCCCCTCCCGACCACTTCGTCGTCTTTTGCCGGGCACGCGGAATCAACTGAATCAAAACGGCACCTCTTTTCTGAATGGATCAGATCGCGTTCATCAGGCGCAGGCTTTCTTCGCGGATCAGCTCGGAGGCACGCTCCTTATACTGCAAAAACTCCTGCGTCATGCGGGTGTGGTGATCGCGGGGGCGCTCAAGCCCCACGTCGATGATCTCTCTGACCCGGCCGGGCCTTGCGGACATGACCACCACGCGGTCTGCCAAAAGGATCGCCTCGTCGATATCGTGTGTGACCATAATGATCGTTTTAGGGGACTTCTGCCATACACTCAGCAGCAGCTCCTGCATCAGCTCGCGGGTCTGCATATCCAGCGCGCCGAACGGTTCGTCCAGCAGCAGAATGTCGGGGTCATTGGCCAGCGCTCTGGCAATGGCCACCCTCTGCTTCATACCGCCGGAAAGCGATTTGGGGTACAGCGATTCAAAGCCGCGCAGCGCGACCAGATCCACGTATTTTTCTGCGATTTCGCGGCGTTCCTTTGCGGGCACGTTTTTCTGCTTTAATCCGAACTCGATGTTTTCCAGAACGGTCAGCCAGGGAAAGAGGGTGTAGTTCTGGAACACCATGCCTCTGTCTGGGCCCGCCAATGACCCCGCCTGCTGTTTGTAGCTGATGGTGCCGCTGCTGGCGGTTTCCAGCCCGCCGATGATGCGCAGCAGTGTGGATTTTCCGCAGCCCGAGGTTCCCAGCAGGGTTAAAAATTCCTTGGAGCGCACGTGAAGGTGAATGCCGTCCAGGGCCTTTACCGGGCCGTTCACGCTCTGGAACAGCTTTGAGACGTTCTTGATTTCAAGCCCCTGATGCGGGCGTTTGGCGGTTACTTCCGTTACGGTTGCCGCTGTCTGCATAATAAATCCCTCTCTTTCTGTCATTCGTTCCACGGGTACAGCTTTTTGTTCAGGAACAGCAGCAGGTTATCGATGATCAGGCCGATCAGGCCCAGAATCAGAATCCCCACAAAGATTTTTCCCACGTCTACGGTGCGCTGCGCCTGCAGGATCTTAAAGCCGATGCCGGAGGACGCGCCCACCATTTCGGCCACGATCACATACGTCCAGGCCCAGCCGAGCACGATGCGCAGCGTATCGGTGATATCGGGCATCGCTTTGGGGAGGATGACCTTCCACAGCACGTTTTTGCGGTTGGTGCCGAGTGTGTACGAAACCTCGATCAGCGAGGAATGTACGTTGCGGATGTTGGTTGCGGTCATCAGAACCAGCTGCGGCAGACTGCCCAGAATGATGATGGCAACCTTCTCGCTTTCACCGATGCCGATCCAGAAGATGAACAGGGGGATGAAGGCCGAGGCCGGCATGTAGCGCACGAACGAGAATACCGGCTCAAAAAAGGCCGAGATCGGCGCGTAGGTTCCAATGAGCACCCCCAGCGGGATCGCCACAACTGCCGCGATGACAAATCCGGTCATCACGCGGAACACCGTCATGCCTATGTCCGTCCAGAAGCCGCTGCTGAACAGCTGCAAGCTTGCCTGAAGGGTGGCGGTAGGGGTGGGTAAGAAGAGCGGATCAACCATTTTTCCGTAGCTCAGGCCGCTCCATAAAATTAAAATCAGAAGAAAGGCCACGATGCCGAGAATCATGGCGGTATTTTGTTTGATTTTGCCTTTTGGCTGAAAGGCTGCGGTTATTTTATCTCCATACATCGATTTGTTCCCCGTTTCTCGTTTTGCGGATTTTGCGGCCAGGGCTGCGGAGGGAACCGCCGTCGTTTTTTCTGCCATAGCACGAGCTCCTTTCGTCAGGGCGCCGTCTGCCATTCTCTGCGGCACACTTCGCTCTAAATAACAAGATCTCTTGGGGAGAGCAAGAACGCTCTCCCCAGAGAGGAATGGGTTTTATTCAGATCGTCTTGCTGATTATTTGGCGGCGTTGACAAAAGTGGAATTCAGCACCTTGTCAATATCCGCTTTGTTGCTTACCATTTTGGTGTCGACCCAAAGCTGTGCGGCAAATTCAGAGATCTTGTAAATGTCGCCCTTGCTTTCCGCGGTTCCGAAATAGGTCTTGTTGCCGTCCTTGCCGTAGAACTGAACTTCGGTTTCGCAGGCGGCTTTCAGGGCGTCCGGCTCCATGCCCGCGGGCACGCTCATGATTTTATATGCGTCGTCCGGGTTGCTCTTCATGTAATCGATCGCGTCGTTCCAACCGTCGATGATGGCCTGTGTTGTCTCGGGGTATTTCTGGATAAAATCGGTACTCAGGCCGAGCGCATCCACAATAACGCCGGGGTATTCGCTGCTGGAGAGCAGTACCTGGCCGAAGGTGGTTTTCTTTGCGTTGTCGAGCCAGGGCTGCCAGGTCATAGCGGCGTCCACCTTGCCGGCGGCAAACGCGGCGCCCGCGTCGCCGGAGCCCATGGACTGCACGTCAAAGTCGCTCATGGACAGGTTCTTTTCCTTGAGCAGGTAGTTGAACCAGAAGAAGCTTGCGCCGCCGGTCGTGTCAAGCGCGATGGTTTTGCCCTTTAAATCCTCAAAGGATTTAAATTCGTTCTTCGCAACCAGACCATCGCCGCCGGAGGAGGTATCGAGCGCCAGAACCACCTGCAGGTCGATCCCGCTGGCGGCGCTCATGATGTTGGTATCCAGCGAGGTGGCGATGCCCTGAATTTTCCCGGCGGCCAAGGCACTTTTGCTGTCGGATTTGCTTTCGATGATTTCTACCTTCACGTCTGCGCCGTGATCCTTAAAGAAGCCCTTTTCCACAGCCAGATCAAGCGGGTAGAAGCCGATCCAGCTGGAATGCGCCAGCGTGACGGTACCGTCGTAAACACCGCCGGAAGTACTGCCGGATGCCGCGCCCTGTGAAGCGGCGCCGCTTTCCGCCGGGGCCTTGCTTTCGCTGCTGCCGGAACAGCCGGCCAGCAGCGAGGTGCTCATGGCGGCGGCCAGAGCCAGAGAAATGATTTTTGCAGATGTTTTTCTCATAGTAGATTCTCCTTCATCCTGTCTCAATTCATTTTCCGCATGTGTTGTGCATTCACTTGAAATTGCCTGTTCGAAAGGTCATCGGCTTCTTCTGCCGCAGACGGAGAGGAAGCCACAGGCCGTTTTCAGCGAAGTTATATTTTATGAAAGAGCAAGCCCCCTCATAAAGGCAAAGAATTCAGTTTACCAGGTCTGCCGGTTGTTCCCCGCGCAGCATTTTGATGGCGTTCCAAGCGGCGCGGCCGCGCAGTTCCTCAAAGGATTCCTGCGAAATGTACGAAACGTGTGGTGTGACAATGCAGTTCGGGGCGCCGAAAATCGGTTCGTGCTCCCGGGGTGGCTCATGTGTGATGACGTCCAGCACCGCGCCGGCGATCACGCCGGTTTCCAGTGCGCGGATCAGCTCATCCTCTTTCAGAACAGCGCCGCGGGCTGTGTTGATGAGATACGCACCTTTCTTCATGAGGGAAAACTCCCGCTCCCCCAAAAGACCGGTGGTGCTTTCGTCCAGCCGCACATTGACGCTGACGTAATCGGCCAAACGGAGCCCTTCTTCCAAAGAAACCTTTTCCACACCCTGTTCGTTCAAAAAGGCGGCGTCGCGGTCGGGGTCGTAGCCGATGATTTTCATTCCAAGGCTTTGACAGCGCTTTGCGACGGTGAGGCCGATCCGCCCACACCCGACGATGAGCAGCGTAGATTGTGAAATCCGTTTAGGCAGGCGTTCCACCGCCTGCGCGCCCCATGCTCCGTTTTGCAGTCTGCTTTGATATTCGGTCAGTCCTTTATAAAAATGGAAGATGGCCGCCAGAACATAATCCGCCAGATCCTCCGCGCAGTAGCCCTGCACGTTGGTGACACCAATTCCTTTTTCGCGGGCCGCTGCGGTATCGATACGGTCGTAGCCGCCGCCGAGTACGGCAATCCCTTTGCAGTTTTGCAGGCGCTGTATGGTGGAAGCGGGAATCTGCGCGTACACCTGCGCGATGATTGCGTCCGCGCGGTATCCGAATTCCTCCAGATCGCGTTCGTAATCGTAATTGGAAAATTTCAGCTCGCAGTCGGGGTACTGCTGACGCAGAACAGCGGTTTCTATGTCGTAGTCCTTCCATTCCTCATCGATAAACCAGAACAGAGGCTTCATTGGCGCTCCTCCCTGGCGTGCAGCGTCAGTACCCCGTTTGTGGCGTCCAGCTCCGCCAGATCGCCGTTTTGAACGGTTTGGTAAAACTCGGGCTCCAGCCGGTCAACCATCGGCATTTCCATTAAAATCGCACTTGCCACCAGGGTGGTATCCGGATTCTGGATCACCAGTGCCTTGGGCTCGGTGCCCTTCATCTTTAATTGGAACATGCCGTCCGTCTGTACCACAGAGCTGCCCTTTCCGTTGGGGAACAGAAGAATCTTCCCGGAAATGCTCTGCCCGTACAGGGAGTGATTTTTCTCGATCACCACGCCGGTTTGAGGGTCCACCAGATAAAAGCAAAAGTCGTCGGCAGAAATCAATACCTCGCCCTTGGCCTGACCCTCCGAAATCTTATGACAGTGAAATGTCTTGTTCATAGGGTAATCTCTCCTTCCAAAGCGGCCGTTACGGCATTTTCCAGTTCGGTCACCACGAACTGCATCTGGCGGCGGCGCGTGTAGTAAGCACATTTTGGGGAATCAGTAACCCCTTTTTTGCCATACAGGAACTTCCAGCAGGGCTGATCCATGCACGTGTCAGACACGATCCAGCCCCCGGCCTCCCGTATGATCCGCATGTAATCCATTCTTTCCGCCAGCACATAGGACAGGGAAGAGGTCATGATAAACAGCGGCACCGCCAGACGCTTCCCCTGTACCATCCCGGCGACCGTGGCGATCTGGTCGATCGTCAGGTGAGGACACCCGAAGAGCGCGAAATCAATTTTGCCGTAGGGATCCGTCAGCTCGCTGCGCATGATGTCCAGATCCTCCTGCGTGATTTTGACCACCGCTTCCGGCTCTCCGCCCTGAAAAGCCGACTCCATGGTTTGGGCCTCCGGCGTAAAGCCGAGAATATGGTACATCGCCACATTTCCGCCGGTATTGAGCTGCGCTCCCAGATTCATCAGCGCTTCTTTCCCGGGATTTTTCAGTCCGCTGAACACGGGAAGCTTAAAGCCGGTCTTTTTCGGGGTGCAGTACCCCAGCAGCTGATAATCGAAATCGCTTTTCATTTCCGCTTCCACTTCCACCAGAATCTGGCCCCTGCGGTTCTCGTTAAGCAGATAGCCGTAATACGGCACCACGCCGGTCACGGCGGCGCACAGGGCGCTGACGGCGGCCTCCCGGTTGCTTCGGGCGCCGTACACCGAATTCACAAACGGCGTGGCGCTGGATTCCGAAAACGCGGTGATCTCCCCGAAGCGGGGAACGTTCTTTTCCAGGTAGGGGGTACAGTTGTAGGTCATGATCGCGCCGATTTCTTTGTAGGCCTCGTGCGTACGCCGCACGATTTCCTCATCCTCCGCCTCAAGCATGGTAAACTCTTTGAACTGCTCCCAGTTGAAGCTGGGGTTTACCGTGGGGCGCACCCGGCAGACGGCGCCGCCGTTGACGAGCTTTTCCACAAACCACAGGTCGGCCTCCTGATTGCTCAGTGCCACGTGGGCCCGGGTAATGGGCACCATGTAAGGTGCGTCGTAGCTTTCGCCCACCGCAACCTGCACCTTCATGGCAAGCTGAACTCCGGTTCCGTATTCTCCGTCGAGCATGGCCTGCTCTTGTGCTGTCAGTTTCATAGCTTCCTCCTTTGATACGGAGTAGCGCCTGCTTTCTCTCCGCCGCGGGCGGGGGAGGCGCGCTCCGTTTGGTATCTATTAAAATATGGATGATTGCTCCGGTCAGGCGCTTTGCAGGTGCTCCATCGTGTCCTTGATTTTCAGCAGAACCCGCGATTTTTTGATCGTGAGAAAATCGCCGCTGCTGTAAACCTGCCGCCCGTTAACCACGACATTTTGAATGGCGGAGGGCTGCATGGAATAAACGATATTTGGCAGAAGCTGCTCCATGGATGCGCTCAGAGGCTGCATGGACAGATCCCCCAGATCGACCCCGAAGAAATCCGCGTAACAGCCAGGCGCAATTTCTCCCACAGGCAAGCCCAGCGCGCGGCCGCCCGCCGCCGTTCCCATCTCGAACGCCTGCTCGTAATTAACGCAAAGCGCATCGAGCGTATGGGCTTTTTGCAGCAGCGAGACCATGCGCATTTCCTCCAGCACGCTGATCCGGTTGTTGCCGCAGGCGCCGTCGCTGCCCAAAGCCACTGTTACTCCGCTTTTCACCATGCGGGGAATGTCGGTGATGCCGTCTGCCAAAAACATATTGCTCGAGGGGCAGTAGGCCAGCTTTGCGCCGCACGATCCGGCCAGATCGATTTCGCTGTCCTTGAGCCATACGCCGTGGATCATCATCATGCGTTCGTCCAGAACGCCCAGGCGATCCAGATATTCGATCGGGTGCAGGCCGTTGTGCGCCGCTTTGACCTCTTCCACCTCAAAGCGTTCCTCCGCCACATGAATGTGGAACCCCGTCCCAAGTTCCATCGCCAGCTCATAGCCGGCCTGAATCATTTCCGGCGAGGCGGCGTGCAGACTGTGGGGCGCGGGCAGCACGGTCACCATGGGATCGTTCCGGTGCATCCGGGCCAGTGCTTTCGTGCGCTCCACCGCCTGTGACACCGTTTCGCGGTAGCCCTCCGGCGCACCGTCCCAGTCGTACATGGTTCTGGCCAGCACCAAACGAATCCCGACATCCTGCGCGGCGCGAATGATCGCCTCATCGCTTTCCGTGCCGTAGTTGTGCAGGTAAAAGAAATCTGATACGGTCGTCACGCCGCATTGCAGCATTTCGGAAAACGCGAACACCGCTCCGTTGTAAATGTCCTCCAGCCGCATTCTGGGGGAGTAGCGGTACAAGGATCTGTCGCGCCATTCCAGAAAAGGGCGGTCTGCCGCGATTCCCCGCAGCAGGCTTTGAAAGGAGTGGTTGTGCGCGTTGACCGTACCCGGCAGCAGCACCTGATTTTCCCACCGGTGTACATAGCTGTTTGGAAACTGCGCCCGCAGCTCGGCGAAAGGGCCCACCTTTTGAATCACTCCCTTTTCCACCGCCAGAACATAGTCCTTTAAAAACTGTTTTTTGCTGTATAAGTAAGACGGATAATACAAATCCATTTAGTCCAGCTCCTCATCCAGGATCAGCAATGCGGAAAGCATTTCATTTGCGGTATACTCTATGTCATCCATCGTGGCGGCTTCATCGGCGCAATGGCTTTTGCCGTTGACGCTCTGCGTGAAAATCATGCCGGAGCGTGTCACTCTGGCCATGTGTGCCGCATCGTGCCCCGCCATGCTCACCAATTGGACTACCGGTTGGCCGCCTTGCTCAATGCCCTGCTCCACGGCTTTGATCACGGTGGGATTCATCGGCATGGGTGGCTGATCCAAAATCGTTTTCCGCTGGATTGAAAGCTTTCTGCTTTCGGCAATCCGATTTACCCCCTGTGTGAACAGTTTCAAAAATTCTTCCTTTTTTGCGGGGTCGGACGTTCTCATTTCCAGTATCATTTCTGCCGACGCGGGGATGATGTTCGTCGAGTTAGGTTTGATTTGCAAAAAGCCTACGGTAGCAACGGCTTCGTCGCTGTGCAGTGCCGCCGCGGATGTTTCAGCCAGCAGAACTACCTCGGACGCGGCGCAGAGAGCGTCCTGCCGGTCTCTCATCACCGTGGTGCCGGCGTGATTGGCAATACCTGTTACGGTGATGATTTCGCGGTAAATTCCGGTGATGCTGCAGACCGCAGCCGAGGGGAGCTTTTGGTCGGCCAGCCGCCGCCCTTGTTCGATGTGGCATTCCAGAAAGGCTGCAATCTGCCCCTGCCCAATTTGCAGAGAATCGATCTCCTCCAGATTTCCGCCGATCCGGCAGATGGCGTCCGCCAGGGTCTGGCCGGTCTGCATATGAGTGACGTCTTTCAGGTCCTTGTATTTCAGCACTCCGCCCAGTACCTTGCTGCCTAAAGTAGACACATTGAACGGATTGGGTTCTTCTGCGGTAAGGGATACAACCCAGAGGGGATGGCGCAGCTTTTTGCCGGATTCCTGAAGCGTCTGCAGAATTTCGGTAGCCATTAACACGCCCAGCGCTCCGTCGTACATTCCCCCGTTTGGAACGGTGTCGTGATGCGAACCGATTACCAGAGGGGCAAGGGGAAGCATCCCCTTACTCTTCGCCCACAGATTGGCGATCGCATCTGTATGAAATTCTGTACTTGTGTGGTGTTCCCAGTAATCCCGCAGCCACCTGCGGGCGGAAGAATCCGCCTCACTGCCCAGCCATCGGTCAATTCCGCCCTGCTGATTTTTCCCGATTGCAGAAAGCTCCAGCAGATTAGCTTGCAGCCGGCTCCTGTTAATCGTCAGGGCATCTGTTTTAGATTTCATGAGCTCCTCCTGTAAATAATAATTTCATTCTTATTTCAATAGAAATGATTGAATTATTTATGATCTGATAAAGAAAAGTGCGCCGGGAATGCTCTGCTTGCCTCCGAAGCATGAATTCCAAAAGGAAAACAAAAAAGGCGCTTTGAAAAGTAATTTTCAAAACGCCATTGTTTATGGAATATTCTCTTTATGCCGCTATCATATAGCTTTCTGCACTGACTTGTCAATAGTTTTTCAAGATTTTAGATTACCCTCCAATTATCAAAAAGTCATTCCGGATGAAATGTGCAATTTTTATAAATAAATGATTGCGGTCTTCCTCTCTCATTTTTCAAAAGGGGATTCAGTCGCCGGTCAGAGAAAAATTCCGGTTTTTAAAGAGATCGACAATGAGGCCCGGTTGTGGGATTACCCGGGCAGAGGAAGCCTTTGACGTTGTCCACGACGGCTTCTCATGCTATAATAACCTCATAGAATAAGCGAAAGTAAAGCCTTCGAAACCTGAAAAAGTATGGAATCATCGGTCTTTAGACAGGCTGCTATGAACGAGAAAAGAGTTCATAGATCCGCCGCCGTTTTCGGCCGGAAAAGAATACTATCACCAATATCCAAGGATGTTATGTCGATCAAAACGAAGAAATCATTATTCTGACCAGAGCAGAGAGCTGTATGAAAGGAAACGGAATTGTTTCTTTTGCAGCTGAGGACAGAAATACTTGGGGAAAGATGTTCAATGAAATTCATCAATATTTTTACACTGGATATTAGACGCAATGTAACTTCAGTGACGAAACAAAATATGAAAAGATATCATGACAGTTTGCTTGCAGCATACCTGCTTGCCGCGTTTTGGGCGATCGCAATCGTTTCTGTTGAATATAAACTTCATGATATGATTTTATCCATTTGGCATGATTCAGCCCTTGCGGTACCAGCGTCAAAAGTGATTCCGGTTGCAATGTGTGTTGCGATGGTATTTTCCAATATCAAGATGGTTCTGAGACCGGATGGAAAAGGAGACGAATCGGCAAAGTCTTCTGCAAGATTTACAGTGTTCGTTCTGCTGCTGAATTTGATCGTCTTGATCGGTGGAAACTACTACATTGTTTTTTATAGAGAACTGCCAGATGTGGCGGTGCTCGTGTTGGGTGCCGTGGCTTTGCTGTGTGCGATACTGTTTTTAATAGAGCTCATTGAGTATGTGGTATACCATCTTTATGATAAAATATTTTGAAGGCAGATAACAAAGCGGGGCTGGAATCCGGTATGTTCAAAAGCAAACTGCCCGGACTGGAGCGCATGTCAATTGGGCCCGGATATAGCCGGGGGTTATACGTGTTGTGAAAGCGTGAGCATTTCGTCCATCCGCCATGTTACGCAGGTTCTCAGGCGTTCCCGATAAAAGGAACATCACAGGCGGGCAGGCCATGCCGGCAATCGCAAAGGTTTGTTTTCCGTCGTTTTAGAAATGGATTGTAATCAATGTTCTGACGATAAAAACCCATGGCCAAAGTCAATTGGAGCATGGGCTTTCTGTATATTTGCATGTGTATTATACATGTGGTATATTAAATCCGAATTCTGATGGTACATACGCGAAGAAAAAAACGTTATACAGGAAAATTTTTACTGTTTTCAGCAAATATTCTTTCCAAAATCCTGTCTATAAAATAGAGGATACTTTTAAGAACAAGAGGAAAGGAGGGTATGGATGGACGATCTTCAAATCATCGAACTGTATTGGCTTCGGGACGAGGACGCTATCAGTGAGAGCGGTGCGAAATACGGCCATATGCTGAAGCGGATTTCACTGAACATCTTATCCAATCAAGAGGACAGCGAGGAATGTGTGAACGATACATACGAAAAGGCATGGAACACAATGCCGCCGCATCATCCGAACTGTCTTTCCGCTTTTTTGGGGCGGATCACACGCAATCTTTCCATCAATCGCTGGCATGAAAATCACACGAAAAAACGCGGCGGCGCTGCGGGCGCGGATGTACTGCTTTCAGAGCTTTCCGATTGTATTCCCGCATCACAGACAACAGAAGCGGAGATCGATCTGAGCATCGTAACGGACGTGATTACCAAATGGCTGTCATCTTTATCTCAGGATGATCGTGTTTTGTTCTTACGGCGTTATTGGTTCGGCGACACCTTGAAGGCTCTTGCGGAAGAAAGTCTGACAACGCCGGTCAAACTGGCCGGGCGGATTTATCGCCTGCGCAAAAAACTCAAAGAAACCCTTGAAAAGGAGGAAATTTTGCTGTGAAAGAAAAGCAGATATTTGATGCGATCACGAATGTACCGGATGAGCTGGTGGAAGAGGCGAGAGAAATCAGTCTGAAACCAATCGCAAAGCCCTGGAAAAAATGGACCGCGCTTGCGGCTTGTGCCGTTTTGGTGTTTACGTTTGTTTTCACCCTTCCTCATGGCTCGAGCGGCCCCGGCGGCGAGCTGCTGAGCGTTGGGTTCCCGAAGGCTTATTCCTATAACGATTGGGATGCAAAACAAGCTGTGCTGAAGAACAATCCGGTGGAGGACACCTTTCTGAAAGCCGTGAACGGATTTTCCTATGAAACCGGATCGAAACTACTGGCAAGCAGCAGCGGGAACAGCAACTATTCTCCGTTATCCCTTTATTACGCGTTGGCGATCACTGCCTCCGGTGCGCGGGGAGAAACGGCGGATGAAATGCTTTCCCTGCTGAACATGCCCGACCAGGCGGCGCTTTCCGTGCAGTGCGGAAATCTGTACCGGCAGCTTTACACAGATAACGAGATCGGAAAGCTGAAGATCGCAAACTCCGTCTGGATGAATCAGAGCGTACCCTGGAAACAGGATTTCGTCAAAAATGCCGCCGAGAATTTTTATGCTTCTTCCTTCAGCGTGGATTTTTCCGATCCGAAAACGGCGCAGGCCATGGGCAAGTGGGTGTCTGAGCATACGAACGGTACCTTGGAGCCTCAGTTTGAAATCTCTAAGGATAAGATTCTTTCCATCCTGAATACGGTTTATTTCTATGACGAGTGGACGAACAAGTTCGATTCGGCGAAAACAGCCGCAGATACGTTTCATTCGGCAGACGGCACTACGATCAATACCGATTTTATGAATGGAACGAACTCATCCGGCAGCTTTTATAAAGGGGATGGTTTCATTCGCTCGAGCCTTTCCTTAAAAAATGGCGGGAAGATGATCTTCATTCTTCCAAACAAAGGGATTTCTCCCCGTGAGCTGTTGTCCACCCCCGAGAAAATGCAGAATGCTTTTGAGGGCGGGGAAGATCAGAACGGAGAGGTTGTCTGGAAAATGCCGAAATTCGACTTCGGAGCAAAGATTGAGCCGATCGATGCGTTAAAGGCCTTGGGAATTCATTCCGCTTTTGAACAGAGCGCAGACTTTTCCGGCATTACGGATCAGATGGCGTCTGTTTCAGATATCCGGCAGGAAACTCACATTGCGGTTGATGAAAACGGAGTGGAAGCATCGGCCTTTACCGAGGTTGCGGTTTCGACCTCGGCACCAATAGCACTGGACAAAGCCGAAATGATTTTAGACCGTCCGTTTCTTTACGGGATCGCTGCACCTGACGGTACTCTTCTGTTTGTCGGCGTGTGTGAAAATCCTGCCGCAAAATAACCCCTGCCAAAGGGAAAACACAGGAAATTTTATAGGCAGAGGAGCGGAGATTTCCGTTTCGTCACCATTCTTCAAACAATCTTATCTATGTGTATTGCACGAATGAAAAAGCGGACTGTAAACCGGTTTACAGTCCGCTTTTTTTGACGATGCCTGGGATGATGAACCATTTCCGATATCTGTCGTAAGGAGGAGCGGGCATTCCTTGTCTTGTATCGAAACGATAGATGCAGCTGCGACCATGTTCGACAGATACTATTAAATTTCGACCGCACCAGAATAGTTTTTATAAAAATTAAACAAACGGCGCTTGCCTAATCCTTTCAACATTACCAGTTGACTTTGCAGTTTGATCCTATTATGATAAAGGAAAGATATGGAATCGGTTCCATAATGAAGAGACTTTATTTAGGGTTTGAAGAGTCTGTTTGTTTATGTTTTAACCTTTTTATTGGCAAAATTGATTTGATCATTTCTAAAATATTGATATTTGTTAGACAAAATACATAGAGTTTTATAGTGGGAACGGTTTTATAAATACTGAAATGGAATAAGGTTTTCATTATGCTAACGATCAAAGAAGTGGCTGAATTGGCCGGAGTCTCCAAATCCACAGTGTCCAGAGTGCTCAATAACAATGGCTATGTCAGCAATGAGGCGAGGCAGAAAATTGAGAAGGTGATCAAAGAACACCAATATAAGCCCTCGGCGGCCGCAGTAAGCCTTTCCAAGCAGGAAAGCAGTATTATCGGTGTGGTGATCCCCGAAATTGACAACCCCTTTTTTGCTGAGGTGTTAAAGGGAATTACCGAAATGGCCGATGAAAACGGCTTTTCCCTGATTTTTTGCGACACGCAGAACAGCGGCGAAAAAGAACTAAAAGCACTGGGCATGCTGGAGCAGCAGCGGGTCAGGGGGGTCATCATCACGCCCGCCATGGGCTATGGGCTGGAATCCATTGACAAAATCAAAGCGGCGCTCTCCAAACTGGCGGTTCCCATCGTCGTGGTCGACAGAGATTTTGATTATTCGGAGTGGGATACCGTTTATTTTCAAAACTATGAAAGCGGTTATCTTGCGGCAGAGAGCCTGATTAAGGCGGGGAACGAAAGAATCGGGATCATTCTGGGGGATATGCAGCTGAAAATCGCAAGAGAGCGTTACCGGGGCTTTAAGGACGCGATGGCGTCGTATCACAAGGTAATCTGCGATAAAGATGTATGGAAGGGCGATTTCACCACAGATACGGCTTATGATCTGATGAAGCAGATGATCGCTTCAGGGGACCTGCCGGATGCCATGGTGACCACAAACAACCGCACAAGCATGGGTTTTCTCAAGGCGATGGTAGAGGCCGGAATTACCGTCGGGAAAGACATCGCCGTGGTTGGAATCGATCTTATTCCTACGCTGGATGCGCTGGGGTTTCATTTCAGCTGTGTTTCCCGTGATACGGAGGAAATGGGAAAAATGGCGATGAGATTGCTGATGCGCCGCATGGCGGAACCGGACGGCAACAGAAACATATGGGTGGTGCCCTGCAAATTGGAACTGAAGGGTTCTGAAAGCAAGCGGAGATGATATATTTCCTGCAAATGATGTGGAACCGGTTCCACATCATAGAAATCCTTTATCGTTAACAGAAATTTTTCTGTTATATATTTTTTATATCAAAGAAATGGAGGATGTTTGTATTATGAAAAAGAAGGTCTTGTCAGTGTTCCTGGCGGCTGCAATGGCCGTATCCCTTGGGGCCTGCGGGGGTACGACAACACCCGCGCCGGCGTCATCCGGCGGGTCCGGGGCTTCCAGCGCGGCGAAAGACACCTATAATGTTACCGTGATCATCAAAGCAACCGACTCCTCTTATTGGCAGACGCTTTTGCTGGGGGCGAAGGCCGCGGCAGAGGAAAGCAACGGGAAAATTAAGGTCACAACAGACGGACCTGCTTCGGAAACAGATATTGATAAGCAGGTGACCATTCTGGAAAATGCAATCGCTGCGAAGCCGGACGGCATCGTGCTCGCTTCCATCAGCTCCACCTCCACCGTGCCGGCTGTTGAGCAGGCAAACGCAGCGGGAATTCCCGTGGTAACGGTCGACAACAAGCTGGAAACAGACGCGTACACCCAGCATATCGCAACGGATCACGCGATTGCAGCAGCGACCGCCGCGGCGGATATGGTAGAACAGTGGAAGACAAAGGGCATTGATCCCGCAGGCAAAAAAGTGGCTTTGATCAGCGCGGATTCCGGTTCGGCTGTCAATCAGGCGCGCTGCAAGGGGTTCACGGATGAAATCAAGCGCCTTGTTCCGAGCATCGTTGTTCTCGAAACCCAGTATTGCGACAACGACATTCAGAAAGCGCTCGACGCAGCCGATAACCTGGTTCTGGCCAATCAGGATCTGATCGGGATTTTCGGCGACAACAACCACATGGGCGACGGCATTGCAAAAGCGATGGAGCAGAGCAAAAAGGGCGACAAGATCGTTACCTATGCCTTTGACTCGGACGATACCGAAATTGATGCGATTCAAAACGGCAATCTGACCGGTATCGTCGTTCAGGATCCTTTCGGAATGGGCTACAACGGCGTATTGGCCGCGGTATCGAAGCTCGAAGGCAAGGACCTGGAAAAAGATAAGGTTTCTGAGACCACACTGGTGACGAAAAAGAACATCCAGGAGGATGCGGTGCAGAAGCTGCTGTATCCCGGCAAATAAAGAATCGATACTTTCTAAACGTGTAAAATCAGACTTCCGAAGCCGATGGTTCCGAGCCTGAATGATTGGCGGAAGAAGTCTGATTTTCAGACATGGAGGTTCGTATGCAAACACAAAAACAGCCAATCGTCGCCATAAAAGGACTGGTAAAGGATTTCCCGGGTGTACGCGCTTTGTCCGGAGTGGATTTAGAGGTCTACCCCGGGGAAGTTCACGCCCTGATTGGGGAAAACGGCGCCGGAAAGTCCACCGTCATCAAAATTCTGATGGGCATTTATTCCAAAACGGCGGGCGAAATTTATGTGGAGGGCGAATTAAAAGAAGCCCGGTCCCCCGTTCAGGCCCAATCCTTTGGATTCGGCGCGGTCTATCAGGATGTCAATCTCGCGCAGCACCTGTCTGTTGCCGAAAATTTTTTTATGGGGCAGCTGCCCAAAACGAAGCTCGGTACCGTTGATTTCAAAAAGATCAATCGAGCCACGAAAGAGATTCTGGAATCCATTCACGTGCATGTCGATCCCAAAGCGATTATCCGAACGTTGTCGGTGGCGCAGCAGGAAATGGTCGCAATCGGCAAGACCATATTTCAAAAAGCCAAACTGGTCATTTTTGACGAGCCCACCGCATTGCTGACGAACGATGAAACCCAGCAGCTTTTTCAAATGATCAAGCAGCTAAAGAACAGCGGGGTGGGAATCCTGTACGTTTCACACCGGATGGAAGAGATTTTCTCCATCTGTGACCGGGCCAGCGTGCTGAAGGACGGCGCGTTGGTGGGTACTGTTCCGATCGACCAAACCACACAGGATCAGCTGATCTCCATGATGGTCGGCCGAAATGTGGAAAATATGTACCAAATTCAGCATCAGGCTCCAGGGGAAACGATACTGAAGGTTGACAATATATCCAGGGGAAAGGCCTTTTCCAATATCAGCTTTGAGGTAAGAAAAGGGGAGATCTTCGGCATGTTCGGCCTGGTCGGCTCCGGGCGGACGGAAATTGTCAGAAGTATTTTCGGCGCCGATGTCAAAGACGGCGGTACCGTCACCCTTCACGGAAAACAAGCGGATTATGTCAAGCCGACGCAGGGCATCAAGGCAGGGATCGCTCTGCTTCCCGAAAACAGACGTGCGCAGGGGTTGGCGCTGGGGTTATCCGTTTCAGACAATATCAATATGGTGGCCCAGAATAAAATCAGTCGGTTTGGCGTGGTGAATAATCAGGAAAGCGTTAAAATCGCCAAAAGCTTCTGCGATAAGCTCAGAATCAAAACGCCGTCTGTTTACCAGCGGGTCAAGAATCTTTCGGGCGGGAACCAGCAGAAGGTCGTTATTTCCAAATGGCTGGAGCAGGACAGTGATCTGTTCATTTTTGACGAGCCGACCGTGGGCGTGGATGTCGGCGCCAAGCTGGAGATTTATAAAATCTTTGAAACCTTGATCAAAGAAGGAAAAACGATCATTATGATTTCCTCCTATCTTCCTGAGGTAATGGGGCTGGCCGATCGGATTTTGATCATGTATGAGGGGCAGCAGACCGGGATTTTATCCAGAGACGAATTTCAGGAAGAACGGATTCTTCGCCTGGCCTCCGGGATAAAGGGAAAGGAGTAAACGATGACAGCAGAAAATAAATCATTGAAACAAAGACAATATAACAGCTTTTTGGCACGCTATCAAACAGAGCTGCTTCTGGTTGGCATTCTTGCAGTGCTGTTCCTGTTTTTCGGGAATACATCCCCGGTGTTTTTCCAGTTAGAAACACTGATGAAGCTCCTGAAACAGGCTTCTATCTACGGCATCATTGCAATCGGAATGGTGTTTGTCATCACTTCATCGGGAATCGATATCTCCGTCGGTTCCGTGGTTGGGCTTTCCGGCGTGATTGTCGCTATGGCTATGGTGAACGGCGTGCCCATCCCGATTGCCATCTTGCTGGCGATCGCGTCCAGCGCTTTGGTGGGTCTGTTCAACGGGATTCTGGTGTATGACGCAAACGTCCCGCCTTTCATTGCCACATTGGGCTCCCTGACCATCGTCAGAAATTTTATTTTACTAATTACAGGCGCAAAAACCATATCGGATCTTCCAAAGGTGTTTACCAATTTTGCGGCAGACAGCCTGCTCGGAATTCCCTATCTGTTCCTTTCGTGGGCCGTGTTCGTCTGCATCGGTCTGTTCATCGCGAAAAAGACTACCTTCGGGCGCAACATGTACGCTTACGGCAGCAACAAAGAGGCCGCCAGGCTGAGCGGCATCCGCGTGCGCTCCGTGGTGTACGGCGTATACATATTCTGCTCCAGCGTGTGCGGTGTAGCAGGAATCCTCCTCGCTTCCAGACTCGGCAACGGAGTTCCGAATGCAGGCACGGGGTATGAGTTGGACGCCATCGCGGCCGCGGTGGTCGGCGGAGCCAGCCTGGACGGCGGCGAGGGCTCTGTAATCGGCGCGGTGCTGGGCGCTATGATCATGGCTACCCTGCGGCAGGGCGGAACCCTTTTGGGGATCAATTCTTTTATCATGGAAATCATCATCGGTTCCCTGATTGTAATAGCGGTTGTTCTGGATAAGGTGCGGAAAAAGAGAAATTGAATAATACAATTTTGAGAGCAATGGAGGTACACGGATATGCTTTACAAAAAGGTGAAAATGATAGAGGAAGAAATCTCCATCATTGGTGTGGGCTGTTGGAATTTCGGCGGTGACTGGGATTCGACGGATGATAAGAAATCCATTGATATCATCCACAAAGCGATTGATTTAGGAATCAACTTTTTTGACGTGGCCCCCGTATATGGGTGGGGACATTCGGAAAAGGTTTTGGGAATGGCCCTGAAGAAAGGGCATTTGAGAGATAAGGTTCTGATCGCATCAAAGGGCGGGCTTCTCTGGAACGATGCACACGAAACGACCAACAATCTTTCCAAAGAGAGCTTGATGAAGGAAATCGATCAAACCCTGACCAGGCTGCAGACAGACCATATTGATATCTACCAGATGCATTGGCCGGATCCCAACGTGCCGCTGGAGGAAACCGCCGAAGCGCTGGAGGAGATCAAACGGGCCGGGAAAATCCGTTATGTCGGGCTGAGCAATTTTTCTCAGGCGGATGTGGAAAAAATGATGAAGCTGACACAGGTCCATTGTCAGCAGAGCCTGTATAATATGCTGGAACGGAACACCACCAGCTATCACGGTATTCCGCTGGATTACCGCACGGAAGAGGAAGTGCTGCCCGCCGTCAGAAAACACGGTCAGGCGTTTTTGCCTTACAGCCCACTGTTCCAGGGGCTGCTGGCGGGCAAATTCCATACCGGGATCACTTTTTCCAGGAATGATATCCGAAATGAAAATCCAAAGCTGGTGGGCCCCCAGTTCGAGCAGTATTTTGAGGCAGGGGAAAAGCTGAAGAATCTTGCGGATGAATACGGGAAGCCCATGAACGAGATCGCCTTAAACTGGCTGAGACAAAAGCCGGAGGTCACCTCCATCATCGGGGGCGCTTCCTCGATTCAGCAGCTGGAACAGAACATTCATTGCCTGACCTGGGACATTGACGATGAGATGATGGGAAAAATCAGTGAGATCATAGCTCCGTTTGAGAATCTTTAGTCTTGTAATTAAACAGGGAGGATACTGCCCGCAAAGGGTGGTATCCTTTCGTTTTTTCTATGATACTGAAAAGAGAAGAACGGCGGGCAGTTTCTGTTGTTTTTAGTTCGGAGAAAAACACAATCCCATGATTTAGCTCTTATACAGATAACTCCGTTTTCAAATTATAAAAGTTATAGTATCAACCTGTGTTTTGTATTCTGCTATTTTATTGAATTCTGCCGGTACAAAACCCTGGCGATAAATTGAGAAGGCAATGTTGTGAATGCATGGAACAATATTGCAATTTACAATAAAAGCCAGTATAGTTAGAGTAGACTAACTTAGAGCTTCAATACAGTTGCGGCCAACGAGTGTTGATCAGAGCTCATGACATCATCGTATTTTGAGAGGGGACGGGCATATGGTGATCATAGATGAAAGTAGTAAAATGCCGCTGTATACCCAATTGTATGAGGGGATTAAGGCGGATATCGTAAACGGGACACTCAAGCCCGGAACAAAACTTCAGTCGAGCCGGACAATGTCTACAGAACTGCATCTCAGCAGGAATACCGTTGAACTGGCTTACGGTCAGCTATTTGCGGAGGGCTTTATTACAAGCATCCAGCGAAAAGGGTATTATGTGGAAGCTCTGGATATGGAAACATTTCAGCAAGGTGACTCCTGCTCTTGCTGTGACTCCTGCATTTGTCATGATTTCTGCGATTGCCGTATCACCGGCAAATGTTGTGACGCCTGCACTTGCCACCATCAGGACGAATCTGATGAAACACCAAATCAGGATATTCTCTATGATTTTAAGAGCGGGAAGCTTCTTCATTCCGATCTTCCCTGCAACCTGTGGCAAAGACTGATCGGCAGGTGCTTTCATGACTATAAAGAAGATTTGGCGCTGCAAAAATCGGTTTTCGGTGAAGCAGGACTTCGTTCAGAGATACAAAAACACATCCTGAATTACCGGGACGTCAGCTGCACCGCGGAACAGATCATTGTGACAACGGGCACGCAGTTTTGCCTGGACCTTGCCTGCCAGCTTTTGAAATCGTTCAATAGAGGACTGGATATTGCCATGGAAGAGCCGGGCTATGATCAGTCACGCACCACCTTCCGGAACAATGGCCTGAATATATGTCCGATGGAGCTTGACAAGCATGGAGCGGATGTAAAGGCGCTCTCAGCGACCAATGCGATCGCGGCGTATATCACCCCTTCCCATCAATTCCCCACAGGGATTGTGATGCCCTTGTCCCGGCGAAATGAGCTTGTGGAGTGGGCCAGGCAAAAGGACACTTTTATCATCGAAGACGATTTTAACTGCCACTTTCAGCATGGCGTCAGGATGCTTCCCTCCGTTCAATCCCTCTGTGCGGACAGGGTTTTCTACATTGGCAGCTTCTCGAATGTGCTATTTCCGTGCCTGAGCGTTTCTTATATGGTGGTTCCGGAAAAGCTGCTGGATCAGCTGCACAGGCGGTTTGACAACTATACTCCGTTTGTTTCGTTCCTGACGCAAAAACCACTGGAGATGTTTATGAAGGAAGGCCTTTGGGAAGGCCACCTGAGAAAAATGAAAAAGGCGCAGCGGATCAAATGCGAGGCGCTGGTCGATGCTCTGAACGATCGATTTGGAGACAGCATACATATTTCGGCATTTCATGCCGGACTGCATCTGCTGGTTCGGGCCGAGTGGCCGATCACAGAGCAGGAATTGATCAGCCGGGCCCGCAGGGCGGGTGTGGGCGTGTATCCAACCTCTCACTACTGGAGCCGCCCTGAAAAAGGCCAAAGCGCGACGGTGCTTTTGAATTATGGGGGAATCCCGCTGAAAGATATCCCCGACGCGGTTGAGCGCCTTTCTGTGGCATGGCACGATCATGATTCTGGAGCCATGCAAGACGTTGAGACTGGTTCTTTTGCTTTGCGTTAGACGATTCTAAAATATGTTTATGGGCAGGGTAGGTCTTTTGATATGCTGCTGATTGTCCAAATACATATTCATAAAGGATTGGTCGTGATGCTTTTATCGTTGGCGTCGGTTGGTGAAATGCACCAGGTCAAGGCAATTTGGGTAGAGGACAGAACAAGAGATACTCTGAAAGAAGTTGGAATCACAGAGGATTGTGAAATATTGATCGTATTAAAACAATTTGACGATACCATTATTGTCGGCATTCAGGAGAAACGCGTTGCCATAGGCGGAGAATTGGCCCGCAAAATTATCGTATAAATCGTGGCTGGGGGGGGGGGAGAAAAAGGTTTTTCACAGCCGCAGCCGTATTTTTTATCCCAAGACCTCTCAGAAACCAATCTGGAGCCATCCGGATTTTCAGAACTGGTTCTTGTACTTTTTGTTAGGGGGAGCTAACTTTATATATGGTGTGTTGCGGTACCGGCAGGGATGTCGGTCATATGCCGCCACTGTGTGTTTATCATTTATGGAAAGGAGGGTGAAAGGTGCGAAAGATATTTGCTGTAATTACACTGATGCTGGTTCTTGTCAGTTCGTTTTCCATAGCGGCGTCCGCTGCCACTGCCCATGAGACATGGAACGATGTTGTGGACGAAATGGAATCCGTTCTGGATGAGTCTTACGATCTGTATGTATCGGGAGAAGCGAAAGCCGCGAAAGAGAAAGTCGACGTTGCCTACTACTCGTACTATGAAAAGCTGGGCTTTGAAAAAACGGTGATGGCGCATATATCGGGGAACCGTGCGGCAACAGTGGAATATCAGTTCAGTTTTGCGAAAAAGGCCATAAACGCCGGCAGCACAAACGAGGAAGTGAAAGCCTCGCTCGACGAATTGACCAGGCTGCTGCGGGAAGACGCCGACCAGCTCGATGGCAAAAAAGAGAGCGCGCTGGGGGTTTTTCTTGCTTCGCTTCTGATTATAACAAGAGAAGGCTTTGAGGCCATCATCATCGTCGGTGCGATCATCGCCTATCTGGTCAAATCCGGGAACAAGGAAAAAACCGGCGCAGTTTATTGGGGATCGGTCATTGCCCTGGGCGCGAGCGTCATCATGGCGTTTATCCTGAATAGCCTGTCGGGTGCGAGCGGCGCAAATCAGGAAATTACCGAAGGGCTGACAATGCTTCTTGCCGTGGTGGTCCTGTTTTATGTCAGCAACTGGATGGTGTCCAAATCGGAATCTGCCGCTTGGACGAGCTACATAGAGGGCAAGGTTCAAAGCTCTATTACACGGGGGAGCGTATTTTCCCTCGCGTTCGCCGCGTTTCTCGCGGTTTTCAGGGAGGGCGCTGAAACGATCCTGTTCTATCAGGCGTTGCTGGCCGGTACCAAAACGTATCTCAACATGGTCTGGCTTGGCCTTGGCGTAGGCTGTGTGGCGCTTGTGATCATCTATCTTCTGATTCGTTTCATGAGCATCAAGCTGCCGTTGAAGCCGTTTTTCCTCGGCACCAGTATTCTGTTGTTCGTCATGTCCATCTCCTTTGTGGGTTCCGGTGTAAAGGAGCTGCAGGAAGGCAACCTTGTGGGAGTCACGCCGGTGTCCGGTATCACTTCGGTTGATATTCTGGGGATTTATCCCACGCTGGAAACGTTGATTCCGCAGGCTGTTCTGCTCGCGCTGACGATCGTAACGTTTGTAGTTCAGATCAGGAAAACGAGAAAGATGAGGGCCATGAGAATGGCCGCCGGGGAGGGATCAGCCGCCCCGCAGTCGGATCATCCGTCCGAGTAATCAGATTTAGCGGTCATCTTTCTATCAGGAGGATGGCGCAAAATGAAAAAATAAATTTCAGGAGGTATCATCAATGATTCTAAAAAAAGTATCTGTTTTTTCCCTCGCCATGGCGATGGTGATGTCGCTTTCCCTCGCAGGCTGCGCATCGACCGACACAACTTCCACCCCCGCGGCCTCTACCCCTGAGGCCTCCGCCTCGAGCGATGCCGGCGGCGACGTGGCCGCACCCGGCGAAACGGCCGGCTTTGAGGAATTCCCGATCGGCGACGATCTGGAGCTTGGCCCGCTGAATGTGGCAGCCGTGTATTTCCAGCCGGTGGATATGGAGCCGGCGGACAGAGCCGGGCTTCCGGCTTCTGAGGCAGACATGCATATCGAGGCGGATATCTCTGCGCTGCAGAATGATCTCGGCTATGGCGTAGGTGATTTTGTTCCGAATTTGACGGTCAATTATGAAATCACCAGCGAGGACGGCAAAACAAAGGTGGAAGGAACCTTTATGCCGATGAACGCGAGCGACGGTCCCCATTACGGCGCGAACATCAAGCTTGGCGCGGCCGGTACTTACAAAGTGAAGTTCAGCATCGAAAACCCCGAAGCACAGGGCTTTTTGCTCCATGTTGATAAAGAGACAGGTGTCACCGGGCGCTATTGGACGGAACCGCTTGTAGCCGAATGGGATTTTGATTATGTTCCGCGGGTCTGGTAATTTCGTTATCTCATAACCACTCAGCATTCCAAAAATATGGATACGCGCCATGGTCAGTTCGCGTTTCGGCGCGGGGCTGCCATGGCGCGGTTCATTTACGTTGACAGGGAGGTGGTAACACCATGCTGAAATATCTCATCCAGGTTGTACAGAATTCGCTTACCACCGGAATTCTTTTGGCCATGTTGTTTGCCCTTTCACAGCTTGGCGGCAAACAAAAGCAAAAAAAATGGTTGCTTTGGGGGCTGTCAGCGGGAGTCGCGGCTGCGCTTCTGTTGGCGGTTCTCAAATCCACAACGGTTCTCATCAACAGAGAATACTTCAACATCGGTATTCTGTCTGTTGCAATCCTTTCGGAAATTCTTTTCTGTATGCTTTTGTGGGGCATTCTTCAAAAAAGACTGCCCGAACTTCACGAGAGGATATGGAGTGTATTATATGCCGTTTTGGCGGCTTCGCTGCTGCTCTATGCTCTGCCCGATATCTTTCTGTATCCCACCGAATTCCTGATGGCGGGGCAAAGCGTATTCAGTACGGATTTTCTGTATAAATCGATTGGGTATCTGGGCGGCCTGCTGATCGTGGGGCTTTCGGGGCTTGCCCTGTATCAAGTTGAAACAGGCCTGTCCTTTCGGCTGGTGCGAATTTTGCTGACCGTTGGTCTTGCCGTCAATATGGTGAAGCAGATCGCAACCATTGCACAGTTCTTATTGGCAAGGCGAATGATCCCCATGTCCAAGGGACTGTTTGAGTTCATTAAGATGTCTGTGAACTACAACGACTGGTTCCTTTACGGCATCATGGTCATCACGATTTTGATGCCCGTTCTGCTGTGGATCAAAAGCCTGCATCCGAAAGACGCCTTTTCCAACCCTGCGCAGCACCGAAGAATCCGCGCGGTATCGCGCAGGCAAAGGCGCTGGTGCACCGTTGTTCTGGCGGGGTATCTGCTCTCGATTCTATGCCTGACCGTGGTCAGGGCCTACGATGAGCGTGAGGCCGTCCTTTCGCCCGCCGAGCCGATGAACGTCGTCGGCAGCGAAATCGTGATTCCGCTTGAAAACGTCGGCGACGGTCATCTGCACCGATTTATCTATACGGCCTCGAACGGCACCGAGGTACGGTTTATCGTCATCAGAAAGAGTGCAAACACCAACTCCTATGGGGTGGGGCTCGACGCCTGCGACATTTGCGGGCCCACGGGCTATTATGAGCGCGGCGACCATGAGGTTGTCTGCAAGCTGTGCGATGTCGTCATGAATATTTCCACGATCGGATTTAAGGGCGGATGCAACCCCGTACCCCTTTCTTATACCATTCAAGCAGGCAATATGGTGATTCAGACAAACGATTTGGAAAGCGAAAAGAAAAGGTTTGAATAGGGGTGATGATATGTTCTGGAGAATGGTAAAAGGCGCGCTGTTTCGGCAAAAGGGAAAAATGCTGATGATCGCCTTCACAATTGCTTTGGGGGCTTCCCTTGCCACGGCCATGCTCAACGTGATGCTGGACGTGGGCGATAAGGTGAATCAGGAGCTCAAGACATACGGCGCAAATATCAATGTCATGCCCAAGGGAGCTTCTCTGCTCGATGATCTGTATGGCGTTGCGGAGGGCTCCGGCGTATCGGATCAATATCTGAAAGAATCGGAGCTCGGCAATATCAAGACGATTTTTTGGGCGTTCAATATTGTGGATTTCACGCCCTATCTCGATACAAAGGTGAAACTGAACTCTCAGGATGGAGAAGTAAAACTGATTGGGACATGGTTTCAGCATCACCTGGATCTTCCCACAGGGGAATCCCTTGATACCGGCATGAAAAACATGAAAAGCTGGTGGGATGTGTCCGGGCAGTGGCTGACCGATCAGGATGAAGCTTCCGCCATGGTAGGCAGCCTTATCGCGGGCAGGAACGATCTTCAGGTTGGAGACACCATTGAAATCGAGGTCGGGGGACAAACGAAGAAGCTGACCGTCAAGAGTATTTTCAATGCGGGAAGCGATGAGGACGAGCAAATCTATGTCCCTTTGCGAATCGCGCAGGAACTGACCGGCCGGGCGGGACAAATCAGCCGCGTGGAGGTCAGTGCTCTGACGACCCCCGACAACGAGCTGTCCCGCAGAGCCGCGCAGAACATCAAGAGTCTTTCCATCAAGGAATATGAAATCTGGTACTGCACGGCTTATGTCAGCTCGATCTGCTATCAGATTGAAGAGGTGATCACCGACTCCGTCGCCAAGCCCATCCGGCAGGTAGCGGAATCGGAAGGCGCTATCTTAGAGAAAACGCAGCTTTTGATGCTACTGATCACCATTTTGAGCCTGGTCGGTTCGGCACTGGGTATCTCCAATCTAGTCACGGCCAGTGTGATGGAGCGCAGCCGCGAGATCGGGCTGTTGAAAGCGGTTGGGGCACACAATTCCCCCATTTCATGGCTCGTACTGACCGAGATTCTCGTCACCGCGGTCGTCGGCGGCGTTGTAGGGTATTTTGCCGGACTCGGCTTTGCCCAATTGATCGGGCATTCCGTTTTCGGCTCGGCCATCGAAATCAAACCGTTGGTGATTCCGCTTGTCGCCGTTCTGGTTGCTCTCGTCACTTTGGCAGGGAGCATTCCGTCGATCCGGCTTCTGCTGTCGCTTCGCCCTGCGGAAGTCTTACATGGGAGGTGATCTGATGAAAAAGCAGACGATGTATTTTAGAATGATCATCAGCTCGCTCATCCGCCGCCGCTCCAGAATGCTGGTGGCGCTTTTGGCGGTGGCCATCGGCGCTACGGTGCTTTCCGGCCTTGTCACCATTTACTACGATATCCCCCGGCAGATGGGACAGGAGTTCCGCTCGTACGGCGCGAATCTGATCTTTGTCCCCACGGGCGGCGATTCGGCGATAAACGAGGAGGAAATGAAAAAAGCCACCGAATTGATTCCGGCAGAGGACATCGTGGGCATTGCCCCCTACCGCTATGAAACGATCAAGATCAACGAACAGCCGTTCATGGCGGCCGGTACGGATCTGGAGGAAGTGAAAAAGACCAGTCCGTATTGGTTTGTTTCGGGCACATGGCCTGCCGGCAGCGGGTCGGTTCTGATCGGACAGGAGGTGGCGGATCTCATCGGCCTTCTCCCCGGCAGCAGCTTTACCATGACCGGCACGGACAGTACCGGTAAGGGCTTCAGCCGTGATTTTACGGTATCCGGCATTGTGCAGACGGGGGGAACCGAGGAAGCGTTCCTCTTCCTGTCTCTTTCGGATTTGGAGGGTCTGATGGGGAACAGCGGCGAGCTGGATGTGATTGAGTGCAGCATTTCCGCTCCCCAGGCGACTTTGGAGGGGATCGTCAGGCAGGTCGGTGAAAACGTCGAGGGCGTTACGCCCCGGCTTGTCAAACGTGTCGCTGACTCGGAGGGAACTGTTTTGACCAAGCTTCAGGCTCTGGTGTATCTTGTCACGGTTGTTGTGTTGCTGCTCACCATGATCTGTGTTGCGACCACGATGATGGCGGTTGTCGCGGAACGGCGCCGGGAAATCGGACTGAAAAAAGCGCTGGGGGCTTCCAACCAAAGCATCGTAATGGAATTTTTGGGGGAAGGACTGTTTTTGGGGGCACTCGGTGGATTGCTGGGCGTTGCGCTTGGGTTTGCGTTTGCCCAAACGGTCAGCATGAATGTCTTTACCCGCTCCATTTCCTTTCAGCCGCTGCTGATACCGGCAACACTGGCCGTTTCGATCGCGATCACCGGGCTGGCGTGCCTGATCCCTGTCAGAAGCACAACGGATGTTGATCCGGCAATCGTCCTGCGCGGTGAATAAAGGAGGAATCACGGAATGAATTTATTGGAATTGAAAGATATCTCAAAAATTTACGGCAGCGTCAAAGCGCTGCAAAATATCGATCTGCAGGTATCGCAGGGGGAATGGCTGGCGATTATGGGGCCGTCCGGTTCCGGAAAAACCACGATGATGAATATTATTGGCTGCATGGATAAGCCCTCCAACGGCTCTGTGATCCTTGACGGCATGAATATCGCGAAAGAGAGCGCAAAAAGCCTGACCAACATCCGGCGCGACAAGATCGGACTGATTTTTCAGCAGTTTCACTTGATCAACTACCTGACCGCCTTGGAAAACGTGATGGTAGCGCAGTATTACCACAGCATGCCGGACGAAAAGGAAGCGCTGCAGGCTCTGGAGCGTGTCGGCCTGGGCGACCGGGCCAAGCACTTGCCCAGCCAGCTTTCGGGCGGCGAGCAGCAAAGGGTGTGCATCGCCCGCGCACTGATCAACTACCCTATGCTGATTCTGGCGGATGAGCCCACCGGCAATCTGGATGAAACAAATGAGAAAATTGTTCTGGATATTTTCAAGCAGCTTCATCACGAAGGCAGCACCATCATCGTTGTCACGCATGACCCCGAGGTTGCCGAGGAGGCCCAGCGAACCGTTGTGCTGGAGCACGGGCGTATTTCGAGAATTGTCCGGAATGAAAAATAAACAGGGGGTGTTTTCCGTGAAAAACAAGGCTTTCTCCATTGTTTCTGCTTTGGCATTCACTGTGCTTCTGTTGGCAGGGTGTAAAGACAGTTCTGCCCCTGTCACCTACAAAGACGGCACCTATACCGGCAAAAGCAGCGGGGACGACCGGGGCGCTTACGGTGAGGCGACGATCACCATCCAGGATACGAAAATCACGGATTGTCAGTATGTTACCTGGCAAAAGGACGGAACCATCAAGGATGAAAACTACGGGAAGGTAAACGGAGCCATTTCCAACCAGGACTATTATGACAAAGCGCAGCTTGCCGTAAAGGCCATGAAGGAGTATGCGGAGAAGCTCGTGGAGGTTCAGAAGCTGGAGGATGTGGACGCCATTTCCGGCGCTACGATTGCCTTCGATCAGTTTCAGGAAGCCGTTAACGATGCTTTGGATGAGGCAAAAAAATGAGCCATACCGATAACGGAGGTCACAGGAGGCAATCGTTATGAAAAATCAATGGCTATATGATCGATTCACGCGCCCGTTCGCCCCGAAGAAAGAATCTTCCGCGATCGGTGACAACACAGAGAAGAAGATCGAAAAGACTTTCTTTGCGATGGGCACGATGATGAGCTTTATCGCCTATGGGGCCTGGGCTTCGGAAGCGCTGCAAGCTTCCGAAGCCGTCATCGCGAAGCTGGATTCTCTTCTTTCCCGGAAGAAGCCGGACAGCGAGATCACGCAGCTCAGCCTTTCGACCGGCGGTGGTTGGATGAAAGTGCAGCAGGACACGGACGCCGTACTGCGCGAGGCATTGCGGTACGCCCAAAAAACGAACGGAGCGTTCGACCCCGCGATCGGCGCGTTGGTGGATCTGTGGGCTATCAACAAGCGGGAGAAAAGCATTCCTGATTTAAACAAAATCAGGTGTGTCCTTGCCTCCTGCGATTACCGCAACATCGAGACGGACGGCGCAGGCAGATACCGAATCCATAACGGTGTGGGCATTGATCTGGGCGGGATCGGAAAAGGGTATGCGGCCGACAGGATCGACACTCTATGCCGGGAGCAGGGCGTTTCTTCCGCCCTGTTTTCCCTTGGAACGTCTTCCATAGCGGCATTGGGAGCAAAGCCGAACGGTTCCCCGTGGAAGGTGGGCTTAAAGGCGGCCGATTCAAAGCGGCCGCAATGCTTCGGCGTGGTCCGGCTCAGGAATCAGTTTTTATCCACCTCCGGCGATGATCAGCAGTGTTTTGTAAAGGACGGACGACGGTATCACCATATTTTTGATAAGGGTACCGGTTCTCCGTCCGATAAAGGGCTGCGCTCCGTGACGGTCATTGCAGACAGCGGAGCCATGAGCGAAGCGTATTCTACGGCGCTGCATGTTATGGGGTTGGACGCGGCTCTTGAATTCCAAAAATGCGAAGGCGGTTTCGAGGCAGTTTTCGTGACTTCTGATCAACGGGTCGTTTGTACACCCGGGGCGCAGACGATCTTTGAATTCAGAGGAGAAGCATTGGGATATCAGTATAAAAAATAAGAGTTAAAGAGGGTGTAGTTATGAAAAACAGACTTTTATCCGGCATTGCGGTCGCCGTTTTCGGGCTGCTGATCGCACTTGTTCCGGTTTGCATTTTCCCGGCCTGCTCAAAAGTGATTGAAACTGCGGCGGGCGGTGCAGTGCCGATGAAATGCTTCTGGGCCGGGCAGGCCGAAATCGGAATCGGTATTCTTATCCTGTGCGGCGGAATATTGCTTGTCGTTTTCAAATCACCGCTGACAAGGATCGGCGTCAGCCTGATGACCGCTTTGGCCGGTGTGTTAAGCCTTTTGGTCCCCACCCTGCTCATCGGTGGATGCGAAATGCCTACCATGCCCTGCAGGATGACGACTTTCCCCGCTCTGTATGTGTTAGGCGCCTTAACGGTAATCGCTTGTGCTGCAAACGCCTTCTATCTCTGGCGGAAAAATCATCAATCACGGGTGAAGGCAGATGGACAATAAGCCGTTAAACACAGTGAATATCGCGTTTCATACTCTCAAACGCAAACCGTTCCGGACGACCGGTCTGATCCTCCTTGTGGCGCTGTTTGCTTTCACGCTTTTTGGCGGGACAGTACTCTCCCAAAGCATGGAAAACGGCATGGACAACCTGTCGAAAAGAATGGGAGCGGACATTCTGGCGGTGCCGTATGGGTATGAGGCGGATATCCAGAGCGCTTTGCTTCGGGGAGAACCCAGCACGTTTTACTTTGATGCCGGTACAACCGAGAAGGTGGAAAGCGTGGAAGGTGTGGAGGCGGTATCCCCTCAGCTTTACATTGCAACGCTCAGTGCGGGATGCTGCTCTTATCCGCTCCAGCTGATCGGATTTGATCCCAAAACCGATTTTATCATCCAGCCCTGGATGTCAGGCTCTCTGGAGCATTCTCTCGCGGACGATGAAATCGTGATCGGCAGCAACATCAGTGCCAAAGTGGGCCAAAAGCTGAAATTCTTCGATCAAACCTATCTGGTTGCCGCCCGTCTGGATAAAACGGGCATGGGCTTCGACAACTCGGTTTTCATGAACCTTACCACGGCGAAACAGGTGGTGCGGAATTCGGAGAGAATTCAGGCGCATCCGGTAGCGGAAAATGATAACCTGATTTCGTCCGTAATCATAAAAATCAAAAGCGGTTATACCGGAAAGGATGTGGCGAACAACATCCTTCAGGCTTACGCCAAAGAGGGCGTGCATGTGGTGGTTGCCAAAAACATGATCAGCGATATCTCCGGCAGTCTGCGCGGGCTCACGACTTATATTTTGATACTGGCGGGAGTTTTGTGGGTTCTGGCTGTCGGCGTGCTCATTATCGTATTCTCCGTCACTTTAAACGGACGAAAAAGAGAATTCAGTATCTTCAGGGTTTTGGGCGCGACAAGAAGCAAATTGGTAAAACTGATCCTGTGTGAATCCTGCCTGATCAGTATTTTCGGCACTGCGGCCGGAATGACAGCGGCGGCCCTCGTCGTGTTTCCGTTCAGTACCTATATCAGCACATTGCTGGCATTGCCTTATTTGCAGCCCTCCCCCGGAGCTTTATTCCTCATGGCGGCGCTGAGCTTTTTGATCTCTTTTGCTACCGGTCCGATTGCCTCGGCTTATGCCGCGGTTCAAATAGGAAGCTCCGAAATCTATACCACGATGAAGGAGGGGGAATAATGCTGCTGGAAATCAAAGGCCTAAGCAGGGGATACCAGCGCAGGGGAAAAGCGTTTTGGGCCGTGAACGGCGTGGATTTATCCATCCGCCAGGGCGATTTTGTCAACATTATCGGGCGCTCGGGGAGCGGAAAAAGCACCCTGCTCAATATGGCCGCCGGGCTGCTGATGCCCACTTCGGGCAGTATCAGGCTAAATGGCACGGAGCTTTATGCTTTGAAGGACAAAGAAATTTCGGAGCTGCGAAACACACGATTGGGGTACATACCACAGGGGCTCGGCACGCTTTCCACTCTGACCGTTTTTGATAACGTCCGGCTGCCATATTTCCTTTCCAGGCGTCAGGGGGACGCGTCCGGACGGGCCTCGTTTTTACTGGATGAGGTCGGGATCTCCGCCCTTGCCGATATGCTGCCCTCCCAGCTTTCGGGTGGCGAGCTGCGCCGCGTGCTGATTGCAAGAGCGCTGATGAATGAGCCGGATATTCTGATCGCGGACGAACCCACATCGGATCTGGATATTGAAACGACCAGAGAAATCATGGAGCTTTTTGCCCGGATCAACAAAAACGGTACGACGATCTTGATCGTGACGCATGAGCTTGATACTTTGGAATTTGGGAACAGAGTGCTGACCATGGCGTCGGGTCAGCTGACAGAGGGATCGCATTTGGGTTCTCTCTAAAGTTCTTCCGATGAGCAACGTAAGCAAAGATAAAAGAAAGCCGTCAACTCCAGTCAATTGACTGGGGTTGAGGGCTTTCTTAGTTTTAAAATATAAATGATAAATGCGTATTAGAGTTGGCAAATAATTTTTAAAAAATGTGATTTTAGTTTCTAAGATAAAAAACAACTAGTTGTTTTTAGCTTTAACCATAAAGGTTGTTAACTGCATCTCAACAGGTTCTTGTAGCGGTGAAAATGGAGTTTTTGTCTAATATTTTATAGCTTCATTGTCCGATAAAACCGCATTAAATTGTCTATCGTTAGGGACAAATCCTGCCGTGAGCGCAGTTTGGCCACCGGAAAATCCACAGCGACCCGGTTAATACTGAAAATAGCGCTGACGCCTTCGTCGTAGGCGGCTTCCATGTCATCGCCGATGTCACCGACCAAAGCGGTGACAGGCACCCCAAGCGCTTTGGCTCTGCGGGCGATGCCAATAACGACCTTACCGCGCAGGCTTTGGCTGTCAAGCTTACCTTCGCCGGTAAAAATCATATCGGCCCCTGAGGCAAGTTCTTCAAACTGCACCGTATCGAGTATGGTTTCAATTCCCATTTGCAGTCGGGAATGAAAGAACGCTGCCATACCGGCACCCATGGCTCCGGCGGCTCCCGTTCCCGGAACGAAAGCCAAATCAAGCCCTATGGTTTGCTTGATGATTTGGCTTAAATGCTGTACGCCTGCGTCCAGCAGCTCAATCTCTTCGGGTGTTGCTCCCTTCTGGGGGCCGAATATAGCCGCCGCACCGGTAGGGCCATACATCGGGTTGTCGATGTCGCACATCGTGACAAATTCAATGCCCTCTATCATCGGTTCTATTTGGGAAAGATCCAGTTGCTGAATGCGGTGTAAGGTGCCTCCTGTTGGAATAAAGCTGTTTCCGGCTTCATCCAGAAAACGGATGCCCACAGCGCAGGCCGCACCGCAGCCGCCGTCGTTGGTACAGCTGCCCCCAAGCCCCATAATAATTTTGGATACGCCCTTTCGCGCTGCATGCAGGATTAATTCCCCCACCCCGAAGGTAGAGGCTTTCAGTGGGTCTTTGCGGTCTTCGATCAGGGGGAGCCCGGCGCTGGCCGCCATCTCGATGACAGCTGTGCGGCCGTTGTCAATCAGGCCGTAATAGCTGTCGATTGGTTCAAAAAAGGGATTGTTTGTTGTTACGATTACTTTTTCGCCGCCTAAGGCTTGTAAAAAACAATCCACACTTCCTTCGCCGCCATCGGCGACCGGAATCGAATGAATTTCTGCAGCGGGATAATATTCCTGAATTTTTTCTTCCAGCAGGGAACAGATTTCTATAGAGCTCATGGTACCCTTGAAAGAATCGGGAATCAATAGAAATTTATTCATGATCATCCATCCTTTTTAGAGGTACAGCGGCAGGGAATCCCTGCCGCTGTACCTCTATGAAATATGGCAGAGGATTATGCGTTTACCACGTTCACCGGTTTTTGCTCTAAAAACGCCTTCAGGTTGTTCACCGCAATATCCATCAGGCGGGCGCGGCTCTCTTTGGGCGCCCAGGCAATGTGGGGGGTGATGATGCAGTTTTTGGCGTTCAGCAATGGGTTGTCTGCTCGAATCGGCTCTGTGGCTACTACGTCCAGCCCTGCGGCATACACCTTGCCGGAATTCAAAGCCTGTGCTAAATCGGCCTCTGCAACCAACGGGCCGCGAGAAGTATTGATCAGGATGACCCCATCCTTCATTTTCGCGATGCTGTCTTTGTTGATGATACCCTCGGTAGACGGAAACGGCGGGCAGTGCAGGGAAATAATATCCGATTGCGCCAGCAGTTCATCGAGTGTGACATAGTCGCCCAAAGCACGGGCAGCGTCGTTCGGGTATTCGTCATACGCCAATACCTGCAGGCCAAAGGCCCTGGCGATCTGCGCCGTGTTTTGCCCGATTCGTCCAAAGCCGATCACGCCGATGGTTTTGCCCGCCAGTTCCATCAACGGGGTATTCCAAAAGCAAAAATCGGGGCTGTTGGTCCATTCTGCGCGATGAACGGCTTCGGAATGTTCGCCGACATGGTGGCAGATTTCCAGCAGCAGGGCAAACACCATCTGTGCAACGGCAGTGGTGCCGTAAGTAGGAATGTTGGTGACCGGAATTCCCTTTTCCTTAGCGGCCTCAATATCCACTACGTTATAGCCGGTAGCCAGCACCCCCACATAACGGATGCCGGGGCAGGCGGCAAATGTCTCGCGGGTAAGCGGGGTTTTATTCGTAATCACAATTTCCGCGTCGCCAATGCGCGAAAGAATTTGATCGGCAGAGGTGCGGTCGTATACTGTCAGTTCACCCAATGCCGCAAAGCCGTCCCAGCTTAAATCGCCGGGATTTTCGGTGTAACCGTCTAAAATGACGATTTTCATAACATGGCCTCCGTTCTGAATTTGATTGGCTGGAAAACGATATTTAATCCTCCAGCAATGCCCATGCGCGGTTGACAACTCGCTTGGTGTTGGCCAAAATGATGTGGGCATCCTCGTGGGGACGGGGGGAAACCTCTGAGGAAAGCACCAAAGGATTCTTCGCGTTGAAAAAGCCTTCTTCTTTCAGCACGGTAAAAAAGTCCAAAAGCTGTTCGGTGTCATTGGCGCTGTTTGGATACCCAAAGCGCGGGTGCAGGTCACCGTATGCGTCAAAGCCTTCTTTTACCACGGCGTTGCCCATATGCAGATGGGTGATGTAGGGCCGTAAGGTCTGAATGACAAATTTGCTGGTTTCATATGTTGTGGGGAAGTGCGAAAGGTCTACCATCAGGCCAAAATTGTTGCAGCAGGTGCGTACATCGGCAGCAAACTTTGCCGCATAAGGGGCCGGGCCGATGAGTGCGGCCTTATCCATATCAAAGTCAAAGACCTCCAGCTCTACGATCATGCCTTTTTCGGCTGCTCGTCTGCACACATTGCGGGTGGTTTTTATCAGTTGGGAATACGCTTGGTTCTTCGTCGCTTCTTCCCATTTTCCGGCCAAAAAGGCGATGCCTTTCGCACCCAAATATTCTGCTTCGTCCAAAGCTTCCAGCAACGTTTGCTCTGCAAGAACACGCTCTTCTTCGGCAATGGCATTGGGGTTCAGCTTTGGCCCCAACAGCCGGGGCTGCGCGCCATAGCATACTTTTAAATGGGATTGCTCTAAAATTTCTTTCGTCGCCTTTCGCAAGGCGTCGTCTTTGATTTGTGAAAGCTCGATTGCATCAAAAAAATCGTCCTGTGCAATCAACTGAAGCGACTCGAGTGAATCATACCGTGTAGGCGGAAAAGCCATCCAATGGATGGTACCGACCTGAAAATACTTGTGAATAGAATCTTTCATACATTTCCACTCCTTTTTATATATCACTTTGTGTTGTGAATGACAACAATTTACCCTGCGATTTGTGTGCGAAAAGCTAAAATCATTTCTTTTTGCGCTGGAATACCTGCTTGGCCTTGCGGTAAATAGCAGGGCCGTTCAGTCCATATTTCGCAAGCAGTTCTTCATAATCGCCGCTTTCGGTGTAAGTAGAGGTACCCACAAATTCCATTGGGGTGGGACACTCGCGCGCCAGCACTTCTGCAACTGCTCCGCCCAGACCGCCATAGATGCTGTGCTCTTCGGCGGTGACGACTGCCCCGGTCTCCGCCGCGCAGCGGATTACCAGCTCTTCGTCCAAAGGTTTGATCGTGTGCAGATTTACCACGCGGGCATGAATGCCATCTTTTTGTAAAAGCTCGGCCGCTTCCAGCGCTTTGTGAACCGGGTACCCGGTTGCAAAAATGGTGACATCGTTTCCGTCCCGCAAAACCACGCCCTTGCCAATTTCGAACGAATAACTTTTGTCAAAGAGGGTGGGGGTTGCCGCACGGCTTAGCCGCAGATACACCGGGCCCGGATGGGCAGCGGCGGCAAATACGGCTTTTTCCGTTTCGACCGGGTCACACACAGAAAGAATGGTCAGGTTCGGTAAGGCACGCAACACCGATATGTCGCAGGTGGAATGGTGGCTGGCGCCATCGTAAGAATCGGAAAGACCGCTGTAGGCGCCCGCCAGCTTTACATTTAGCTTATCGTAGCAAATCAGGCTGTTGATTGGGTCACCGCCCCGCAAAGCCGTAAAAATGGCGAAGGTATTGGTAAAGGGAACCAACCCACAGGAAGCGAATCCTGCCGCCATGGCGTTCATATCCAGCTCAGAGATGCCAATGTTAAAATAACGCTCCGGGTATTTGCTGCCAAACACGGCGCTTTTGGTGGAGGAGCCAACGTCGGTTTCCAGTACGACTACCTTCGGGTTTGACTCACCCAGGCGGGCCAGCGCATTTCCGTAAGCGTCCCGAATGGCGACCAGATTACCCATGGTTACCAGCTCCTTTCCATTCCTTCTGTATGCTTTCGTACTCTGCGTCCGAAATCGGTCTGCCGTGCCAGATGTTTTTGCCCTCCATAAACGAAACACCCTTTCCCTTGACCGTCCTGGCGAGGATGACGACAGGGCCTTCGGTGTAAGCTTTGGCTTCCTCCAAAGCGTTGGAAAGCGATGCAATGTCGTGCCCGTCGGCGGAAAGGACATGCCAGCCGAAAGAAGCAAATTTGGCGCCAATGTCCCCCATAGGCATGATTTCTTCATTCGTGCCATCCAACTGAACGCCGTTGTGATCCAGAATAGCGACGAGATTCGGGGTTTTCAGTTTGGCTGCGGTCATGGCGGCTTCCCAGATAACGCCCTCCTGGATTTCACCGTCACCTAAAAGCGTGTACACCTGGTAATCCAATTTGTTTAGACGGGCGGACTCCGCCATACCCACCGAAGCGGAAAGCCCCAGACCCAATGGGCCGGTAGAAAGCTCTACCCCCGGGGTTTTATGGGCGCAGGGGTGGCCTTGCAGGTGGCTGCCCATTTGGCGCAGGGTTTTGAAATCTACCAGGGGAAAAAATCCCTTGTGGGCCAGGCAAAGATACAGCATGGGGGCCGCATGCCCTTTGGACAGTACAAAGCGGTCCCTGTCTTCCATTTGCGGGTTTCGGGGATCGACCCGCAAATGGTGAAAGTACAAAGTGACTAAAATCTCGCAGCAAGAGAGAGACCCTCCCGGGTGACCGGTCTGCACGCTGTGCAGCGTGTCGATCAGCTCACTGCGCAGGCGGTGGCAGAAGGTGTTCAGCTCTGCCAGCCGCGTTTCACTGATGCTCATAAAATGAATCCTCCGTTCCGCAAAAGCCGGGGGTTTTTGCATTGGTTGGTGATTGGAAGTATGTTATTATGATAGATAAAGTGTATGAACAATCTGCTCGACACAAAGCGCGGGGCTGGACAGAACCGGAACTCCGCAAATAGCAGCGAGTTCCTTTTCCATATGCGCCATAGAAGCCTGTGCCAGTACAACGACATCCTGGCCATGGATTTCTCCAGCCGCTTTGCGCAAAATTGTATCGTGAGCCGACTGATTCATCTGTTTGATGGCTTCGTATGCGTCGTGGCACACCATATGGGAAAGCTCCACCTTTCTGCCAATTTTGGCGGCCTCCTCCAAAAGCTTTTGACAAGTGGGTTCTACAGTGCTTTGTGCCGTTGCCATCACTGTGATTTTACTGCCCAGGGTAACGGCCTTTTTCGTCATGGCGTCGTCTATTGCAATCAAAGGCACCGAAAGAAAAGGCCGAATGCGCGCAACTTCAGGAGTGAGCGTCGAGCAGGTAACGGCAATCACGTCCGGTTCTTCCAGCTCGATCGCTTTTAGCAGATGAAACAACCGGTTGCGGTTGTTTTGGGTAAAGCCCCGTACATTCGCGTCCGAAGCCAAAAATTCATCCAATGTATTGTGGATGTTCAAATCCTCACCCGGCAAAGCAGTGCGGATGCGTTCTGCAAAAGAAAGAAAAACACTGGGGACGGTATGCAGCAAAGCGATTCGTTTCAAGAAATATCCACCTCCAAAGCAGAGGGGGAATAGGGGCGCCCGTATACCTTTTTCAAAATCGGCCCCAAATAGGCCATAGCGCCTTGCGCGGCTTTTTCCTGGTCGGGAATTTGAAAAATTTCGGTGCTGAAAGCGCCATCATACCCTGCGTTGCAAAAACACTGTATGATTTTGAAAAAATCCAGCCCGCAATGCCCGGGGTAGCGCCGGTTGTTATCTGCCAAATGAACGTGCAGATTGTATTTCCGGTATTTCCAAATGGCATCGTATATGTTCTTTTCTTCCAGATTTAAGTGAAAGACATCCATCATCAGGCCAAAGTTTGGGTGGTTTACATCTTGAACCAGCCGCACCGCCTCTTCCAGTGTATTGATAAAATTCGTCTGCATAATGGTGACGGTTTCGACTGCAATTTTCACATTCTCTTTTTCTGCACTGTTACTGATTTCCTGCAGAGCGGCAACGGCCCATTGGTAGCTTTGCTCTTTTGGGATGTCGTCAGAATATTGGCCCCGTACCCGGCCGATATTTACGTTTGCCCCCAAAAAACCGGCAAATGCAATGATTTCTTTTACCCGGTCCACCGCAGCCCGTCGGATGCTTTCGTCCCGGTGGGCAAAAGACAGCCCCAGCTGGCCAAAAACTTCCCCGGTACAGACCAGAGGAATCGTAAGCCCATAACGCTCTGCGGTGTTTTTGACGGTATTCCAATCCAATTCGGCGGGATTTAGTGTCATAAGCTCTGCGCCATCGTATCCTATGGCTGACAAACGGGAAAAGGTGTGCTCCAAATCCCCTTGGAATGCTGTAACAGACGGTGCGATCGCAACATCCGGTGTAGCGACCTGATAACATAGCTTCATCGTTTTGATCCTCCTTGCAGCAAGGAAAGACCTTAGGAATCATCCCCCGCCTCATAAATCACACAGGCTGCTCTCATTTTTTGGTGGCTCTTTGCTTCCCTAAGGTCTTTCTGTTTGATTGCTTCCGTCAGGAATTTGTCCGCTTATGTACCGCCATTTTGGCGGCCATTTTTACTGCATTTTCAAAAGCGGAGGTATGCACCACGCCTTTTCCGACAATGTCATAGGCGGTTCCGTGAGCGCAGGTAACAATGGGGTAGGGCTGACCGCCCGCAATGGTGATGCCTTGATCAAAGCCCTTTAGTTTTAAAGCGATCTGTCCCTGATCGTGGTACATGGTAACAACGCTATGAAAATCCCCGCGGAATGCCTTAATGAATAGAATGTCGGCAGAGAAGGGGCCTTGTACATCCATCCCCATTTCGCGGGCTTTTTCTACTGTGGGGCCAATGATGTCGAGTTCTTCCCGACCGCAGCGCCCATTTTCGCCGCAGTGGGGGTTCAGTGCGGCAATGCCCAAAACAGGGTGCTCTACGCCGGTGTCTTTTACCGTTTGGTAAGAAAGCAGAATAGCCCGAAGGATTCGTTCCATTGACAGGTTTTCGCTGACTGCGCTGATGGGGATATGACTTGTTGTACGGGTGGTCATCAAGTCGCCCAGAACGTTGATTTCGCCAAAGGGCCCGGTCACACCGAAAATATCGGCCATCAGGTGGTGCTCGCTTTCGAAGGTGCAGCCCCCTTCTATCATGGCAGACTTATTAAAGGGTGCAAAGGAAAAGCCTTCAATTGCGCCATCCTGGCATAGCCGGCACGCCAGCCGAATCATTCGATTCACGGCTTTG
>OBZU01000102.1_pt1 | contig 56163 bp, 53 predicted proteins | sample 1495561 | NCBI WGS metagenome assembly OBZU01 (sample SAMEA2580250, study PRJEB22360) | human gut metagenome | biome: human gut; feature: human-associated habitat; material: faeces | place: Denmark | collected 2008/2010 | reverse complement strand
CTGCGCATGAGCGGGCGGGCCCGGCCCGGCGGCTCCCGCCGGTAACGATGGCGGTTCTGACAGTCTGGCTCATTGTGCGGCTCCTTTCAGCGCTTCGATTGTGGCGCGCAGGCTTTCGGCGTCTTCTACGGAGTACGTTTTGATGTTCTTGGTTGTTTTGCGCACAAATCCGGCAAGAACCTTGCCCGGGCCGATTTCTACCGCAGTATCGATGCCGGCCTGCTCCATAGTGCGGATGGAATCTTCAAAATACACGCTGCTCTGCACCTGGCGCTCCAGCAGAGCGGGGATGCTTTCTCCCGGCTGCAAGGGCTTTGCGGTGGTGTTGAAGATCACGGGGAATTTCATATCCCCAAAAGAAATGTTTTTAAAATAATCAGCCAGTGCGTCACCTGCGGGGTGCATCAGCGAGCTGTGGAACGGGCCGGGCAGGTGAAGCGGAATGCAGCGCCGGGCTCCGGCTGCGAGAGCCAGTTCGCCCGCCTTTTCTACAGCAGCTTTTTCACCGGCAATGACCAGCTGGCCGGGGCAGTTGTAGTTTGCGATTTCCACTACGCCCAGAGCAGAGGCCTCATCGCAGACCTTTTGCAGGTCGCCGCGGTCCAGATTCATGATTGCGGCCATTGCGCAGGGCAAATCGCCTACGGCGGTTTCCATCGCCCTGCCGCGGAATGCCGTGAGGGCGATCGCGGTGTCGGAATCAAACACACCGGCGGCCGTCAGGGCGGAGTATTCCCCAAGGCTCAGTCCGGCTACCATTTCAGGCACAATGCCCTCCTGCTCGAGAAGAGCGGTGATGCCGGAGCAAAAAGCCACCATGCACGGCTGGGTGTTGCGTGTCTGGTTCAGCTCCTCCTCGGGGCCGTTCTGGATCAGCGCCTTCAGATCAAATCCGGCGGCGTCGGTATCGTAGAAGCGCCGGAACTCCGGGTACTGCTCATACAGATCCATGCCCATCCCGACGTGCTGGTTTCCTTGTCCCGCATATAAAAAAGCCAATTTCATTGAGAATCCCTCCATCCTTGTTTCAGTTCCTCCAGCAGTTTCTGCACCGGCAGGATGCGATCCAGCCGCCAGGCGTTGCTGCCGCAGAAGAATAAGCCTTCCTCCCAGTTACCGCGCACGGCCTCCGACAGCGCTTTGGTAATGCAGTACGGCGTTGTCGCGGGATCACACGGGTGCAGACAGTCGGCGCATTTCTGCACCGGAATACGCAGCTCTTTGCGCAGGCGCTGAATCAGCGGAGAATTCAGTGCGCGGCCTGGCATTCCCACCGGGCTTTTGATGAGGCAGATGTCCTCTTTTTTTGCAGCGACCAGAATCTCTTTATAACGCTCTGAAGCGTCGCATTCCTCTGTGGCGATAAAACGGGTGCCGATTTGCACGCCCGCCGCGCCCAGCTTCAAAAACCGGGCAATATCCTCCGCGGTATAAACGCCCCCGGCCACAAACACCGGAATGCGTCTTTGATATTTCTCCTCATACGGTTTGATTTCTGCCAGTACCTCCGGCAGAATCTGCTCGGGGGTCTGCGCGGTGCCGTTCTCCAGCTCTTCCGCATGAAAACCGAGGTGTCCTCCGGCCATCGGCCCTTCGATCACAATGAAATCGGGGCAGACCTGATGCCGTTTATCCCACAGGCGGCAGATGGTGTGTGCCGCTCTTCCGCTCGAAACGATGGGGGCGATCGCCGTTTGGCTGCCCTTTACATAGGCGGGAAGATCCGAGGGGAGACCGGCTCCCGAAATCACCGCGTCCGCGCCTGCCTCCACTGCGGCCTGGATGGTTTCTTCATAGTGGGTGGTGGCGACCATGGCGTTGATGGCGACCCACCCGTTGCCCTGTGCAATTTGTTTTGCTTTCTGGATCTGCTCCTTTAAAGCGGCAATGTTGCACCGCATGGCATTCTTCCAGAAATCCGGCGCCGCAAAGCCGGGGTTGGCCGCGCTGATCACGCCCATCGCGCCGTGCTTTGCCACGTGGCCCGCCAGATTCCCGAGGGAAACGCCAATACCCATGCCGCCCTGAATGATTGGCAGCAGCAGCGGCCGTTCCTTGACAAGAACCATATCAGCGCTCCTGTTCCAGCTTTGTCAGGGTATCGAGATATCCCTGATAAAGCTCCTCAAAAATCTGACGCAGGGGCTTGATGTCGCGCAGCTGTCCCGCTACCTGGCCCGCCATCAGCGAACCGTTGTCCACATCGCCGTCAAACACGGCGCGGCGCAGAGAACCGAGCGTGTAATGCTCCAGTTCCATTTTATCGGCTCCCGCAGCTTCCTTTTTCAGGTATTCGCGGGCCATTTTATTTTTGAGCAGGCGGACAGGAACACCCGCCGAACGGCCGGTAACGGTTGTGCCGTTGTCTTTGGCCTTGAGGATTGCCGCCTTGTAATTGGAGTGAATGGGGCATTCCTCGCTGACGAGCAGGCAGGTGCCGAGCTGTGCGCCGATGGCTCCCAGCGCGAATGCGGCCAAAAGCTGCCGCCCGCTGGCAATGCCGCCCGCGGCGATCACGGGCAGGTCTATCGCGTCCGCTACCTGCGGCACCAGCGCCATGGTGGTCAGCTCGCCGACATGCCCGCCGCTTTCGGTTCCCTCCGCGATCACGGCGTCGGCGCCGTATTCCGCTACCCGCTTGGCCAGAGCCACGCCGGGTACGACCGGGATGACCTTTGCGCCCGCGTCCTTCCACATGGAGATATAAGAGCTGGGATTGCCCGCGCCGGTTGTGATGACGGGAATTTTTTCTTCCGCCGCCAGCTCTGCCATTTCTTTGGCCTGCGGGTGCATCAGCATAATGTTTGCGCCGAAAGGCTTCTCGGTTTTCTCCTTGCAGATCCGGATGTTTTCCCGAAAGGAATCCAGATTCATACCGCCGGCCCCGATCAGGCCAAGGCCGCCCGCGTTCGAAACCGCTGCGGCAAATTCGCCGGTGGCGATGTTGGCCATACCGCCCTGTATAAACGGAAATTCAATTCCGAGCCAGTTGTTCAGTCTCATGTTGATTCCTCCTTTTACCATTCCAGAACTGCGCCGCCCCAGGTGAGGCCCGCTCCGAATCCGACACAAAGCGTGCGTGTTCCGGGCGAAAGCATGCCCTGCTCCGCCATTTCGTCCAGAGCGATCGGGATGCTTGCGGCAGAAGTGTTGCCGTAATTCTGTACGTTCATATAGAATTTTTCTTCGGGAAGATGTGTTTTGCGGATCACACTGGAAATGATGCGCTGATTTGCCTGATGGCATACAAAATAGTCGATTTGATCTGCGGAAAGCTGCGCTTTCTGCAGGGTTTCTTCAATGCAGCGAGGCACCGTTTCCACCGCAAAGCGGAATACGTCGCTCCCGTTCATGAAGATGCGGTGGCGTTCCGCCCCCGATTCGTTGGTGCAGCCCAGCAGTGTATCGTCGCCGCGGCAGCCCAGCACGCTGGTAAAGGCGTAATCGTCCGAAAGCTCGATGACTGCCGCGCCCGCGCCGTCACCAAACAAAACGCAGGTGCTCCGGTCGTCAAAATCCAGCACTTTAGAAATAACCTCGCTGCCGATCAGCAGCGCGCGGGAATAACCGCTTTGCAGCAAAAGCCCCCGAACGACAGTCAGGCCGTACAGAAAGCCTGTGCAGCCGACGCTGATATCGAAGGAGGGGCAGTCCTCCGGCAGGGAAAGACGGTGCTGCACCTGTGTGGCAACGGCAGGGGACATGTGGTCGGGCGTAAAGGTGGCTACCACGCAGGCGCCGATTTCCTCCGGCTTCGCTCCCGCGCGTTCCATCGCCTTTTGCGCGGCGGCAGTCGCCAGGTCTGCATTGCTTTCTCCCTGCACAAAATGTCTTTGACGGATTCCGGTACGGGTGGAAATCCACTCGTCGTTGGTATCTGTCAGCTTGCTGATGTCATCATTTGTGACGATTTTCTCCGGAACGCAGCGCCCGGTTCCTAAAATATGAATTCCGGTCATATGGCCTCCTTTGACGTGCCGATTTTTCTGAATTTATCGTATCGCTGATTGGCCAGCCGTTCTCCGCTGAGGGGCAGCAGCTCCTTCAGGTTTCGCAGCAAAGCCTCATCCAGCGCGGTGTAAACCGCATCGGGGGTCCGGTGAGCGCCGCCGCGCGGCTCCGGCACAATTTCATCCGCTACGCCGAAACGGAGCAAATCCTGAGCTGTCAGCTTCATCATGCCGCTGGCTTCGGCGCTGCGGGAGGAATCCTTCCACAGAATAGAGGCGAAGCCCTCGGGTGACAGGACGGAATACACAGCGTTTTCCAGCATCAGCAGGCGGTTTGCAACGCCGAGCGCCAGAGCACCGCCGCTGCCGCCTTCCCCGGTAACCACGGCGATCACAGGCACCGAAAGCTGGCTCATCGCGGCCAGATTGCGCGCAATCGCTTCGCTTTGGCCGTTCGTTTCCGCTTCCAGACCCGGGAACGCGCCGGGCGTATCAATAAAGGTGATGATGGGGCGCCCGAATTTTTCCGCCTGTTTCATCAGGCGCAGGGCCTTGCGGTATCCCTCGGGGCCGGGCATTCCAAAATTATAGTACAGGTTTTCATCCAGGTTTTTTCCTTTGCAGTGACCGATCACCGTTACGGGAATCCCGTGGTAAAACGCTACGCCGCCCAGAATGCTCTTGTCGTCTTTATTCAGGCGGTCGCCCCGCAGTTCAAAGAAATCCTGAAACAGCGCCGCGGTGTAATCGCGTACGCCGGGGCGCTTCGGCCGGCGGGCCAGATAGACCTTATCGGCCGGGGTAAGCTCGGGGTAGGCTTCGAGCAGCTTTCTGCGTTCTCCCTCCAGCTGCCAGATGCGCAGCTGAGGAACTTTGGATTTTTCCCGCAGGGCGGCAAGCTCCTGATCCAGCTGATCCAGCTGAAGCTCTGTCTCTTTGATCATGCGGGCATCCCTCCTTTTTGATGAATCAGCAGCAGAAAGCCCAGGGTGGACTTCATTTCGCCGCGCGGCACAATGCGGTCCACAAAACCGTGCTCCTCCTGAAATTCCGCGCGCTGAAAGCCCTCGGGCAGCTTCTGGCGGATGGTCTGCTCAATGACGCGGGGGCCGGCAAAGCCGATCAGCGCGCCGGGCTCTGCGAGTGTGATATCGCCAAGGCCCGCAAAGCTGGCGCTGACTCCTCCGGTCGTCGGGTGCGTCAGGTAAGAGATATACAGGCCGCCCTCCTTTGCAAAACGGGCCAGCGCGGCGCTGGTTTTCGCCATCTGCATCAAAGAGAGAATTCCCTCCTGCATTCTTGCGCCGCCGCTGGCACTGAAAATAATCAGGGGAAGCTGTTTTTGGAGGGCGTATTCCACGGCGCTGGTGACGATTTCGCCTACCTGAACGCCCATGCTGCCCATAAAAAAGCGGCTGTCCAGCCCCGCCACAACGGCGGGCTGGTTGTAAATCTTCAGAGAAGCGAACAAAGCGGCCTCAGGCAGCCCTGTTTTCTGCCGGCTTTCTTCCAGTTTTTCCGGGTACCCGGGGAAATCCAGCGGGTTTTCCGGGCAGGCAGGCAGATCGAGAATCCGCAGGCTTCCCGGGTCTGCCAGCATATTCAGGCGCTCCTTCGCAGAAATCGGAAGATGATGCCCGCACTGGGGGCAGACCATCTGTCGATCGGACAAGTGTGCCCGTAAGATTTCTTTTTTGCAGCCCGGGCAGGTGGTGTAGCCCAGAACTTCTTTTTCGCTCGATTCTTTGCGGGCCTTTTGGGTAGGCAGGCGAAGCATCGAGAATAAGGTCATTTTAGGATGTGGGGAATGTTGATTCATGGCCTGTTCCTTTCTTTCGGTAAAAACAAAATCAACCCTGTTCGTTTTATTCTTTGTTGTTTTCCATAAATGTAACAATATCTCTTACGGTATGAAAGGCAATCAGCTCTTCGTCGGATATTGTGACGGTAAAGGCGTCCTCCAATTCCATCCCCAGCTCTGCGAGGTCGAACGAATCCAGGCCAAGATCATCCTTCAGGCTGGCCTGCATAGTCACAACACTTTCGCTGAGGTTGGTTCTGCTCACGATTAAATCTCTGATTTTTTCAAAAATCATGATTGTAACCTCTTCTCCGAAAACTGTGAAATAGTTAAAAATATTTAATTAAAAAAATTTAATGTTATGGTATTCCAATTGCCGTAAAAAGTCAAGAAAAATTTCTGTAAAAGAATGGGACAGCCCCGAAAAAAGCATGCTCTGCTTGACTTTTCGCATGGTATCCGGTAAAATCAGGAACAAGATGATCCGTACCATAAATTGGATTTTAATGCTGGCCTGCAGAAGCATTGGAAAGCGGTTGGATTTGGAAAAGGCGAAAACAGACAGCATATTTTAAATGATTCGCTCGCGGGCCGGAATCCCAGCGGGTGTTTTTTGACTTTTTCCTGTGATAAAAAAGATGCGCACCATTTTGAGGGTGGATTTTGTCTGACGCACAGTGATATGGATACTGAACCGGACAGACGGGAATAGACTGCAATGATCGGAGGTTGCAGATGGAAAGAATACGGATTGGCTGCCGTGACAACGCGCTTGCGGTGATCCATGCGAAACGAATCCTGCAGAAAATAAAAAGAGCGGACTCTTCCTGCCAGTTGGATATGGTGACTGTTGCACAGGCAGAGGAACAGGTGCTGGACCTGACAGAGGAAACGGCCCACAAGGAGACACCGGTTGGGGAACTGGATCGGGCGCTGCTGGACGGAAGAATCGATCTGGCCGTGTGCGATCTGGGAGAGCTTCCCCCGCAGCTTACGCCCGGGCTTTCCATTGCGGCGTATTCTGCGCGTTCAGATGCAAAAGACACTCTGGTTCTGCCAAGCGGGACAGAGCACCCGGATACGGAGAGGCCGATCGGCGCGTCGGGCGCACATCGCCGCATGCAGGCAGGGGTATTGTATCCCCGTTTTGACATCGCCCCGATCCGCGGGGATGTTCAAAGCAGACTCAAACGCTTGGACCGCGGGGATTATTCTGCACTGATTCTGCCTTGTGATGCGCTGGCCCGTTTGGGAATCCGCAACCGCAGCAGCCGGGTTTTTTCGGAGCAGGAGATCGTTCCGGTGGCAGGGCAGGGGATTCTGGCCGTCATGACCAGAGAGGATGAGGTTCACGACTGCCTTTCAGGTGTGGATGATTTTCTCAGCCGGTGCTGTGCAAAGGCGGAGCGTACGTTCATTGAATTGTTTGAAGATACCTGCAATAACCCGATCGCTGCGTTTGCGCAAATACAGGATAACGAATTGCAGCTGACCGGCTTTTACAGTGACGGTGAGCGAAGCTGCAAGCGGCAACTGACCGGTCCGCTCTCTGAAGCGCGAAAGCTTGGGGAACGCCTGGCGGAGGAAGTCAAGCAATGGTATGAAAATGGGTGACGGACAGGCGGCAATGATTGCTTCTTACATAAGAAAGGTGTTTGCATTGACTGTGAAATTTTAATATCTATCTGGAACCAACCGAAGGGAGAAATCAATCTATGACTCGTTCTGAGCAGTTGTTTGAGGAAGCGGCCCGGTATATCCCCGGCGGGGTAAACAACCCTCTGCGTTCATTTGCAGAAATAGGGCAGACGCCCCGCTTTATCCGCCGTGCGGATGAATCCCGTGTTTACGATGTGGACGGTCATGTTTATATTGATTTTGTGTGTTCCGGGGGCGCCGCGCTGCTGGGGCATAATCCGCCTTTGGTGAGAAAGGCTGTGCTCGAGGCAGTCCAGAACGGCCTGAATTACGAGGCTTGCGCCGAAACCGAGCTGAAGCTGGCAAAGCTGATCGTTCAGCTGGTTCCGTCCGTCCAGATGGTGCGAATGGTCAGCTCCGTCACCGAAGCGATTTTGAGTGCGGTTTGCGTGGCACGCAGCGTAACAGGCAGAAAACGCCTGATCAAATTTTCCGGGTGCCGCCACGGCAGCTTTGACGCGGTGGAGGGGGAAGGGGATTCCTCTGGATTTTCTTTGCCCTGCGGCAGCGATGAGGACGCGCTTGTGGCGCAATATAATGATCTGAGCAGTGTGGAACGTTTATTTGAAAAGAATAAGGGGCAGATTGCCGCAGTGGTCATAGAGCCGCTGGCGGCTCACATGGGAATCGTTGAACCGGAACCGGAATTTTTACAGGACCTGCGAAAGCTTTGCAGCCAAAACAAAACCATTCTGATTTTTGACGAAACAGTCACCGGATTTCGGCTGGCCCTTGGCGGCGCACAGGAATACTATGGGGTAAAGCCGGATATGACTATCTTCGGAGAGATCATCGGGGCAGGGCTGCCGGCGGGCGCCTTTGGCGGGAGCAGAGCGATCATGGAGCAGCTGGCTCCCGTAGGGCCCGTGTACCAGACGGATGCCTGCAACGGGAATCCGGTGGCAATGGCGGCTGGCTTTGCGCAGCTGAGTTCGGTATTGACCCAGCCTCTTTTATATGAAAAACTGGCAAGAGAAGGGGAAAAGCTGCGGGCAGGCCTGCGCCGACTGTTCCCGCAGTGCACAGTCGGCGGCGTTGGCTCTGTCAGCAGCCTGCTCTTTACGCCTGGCCCTGTCAAAAATGACAAGGATGCCCAAAGCAGTGACAAAGGGGAGTTTGTCCGCTATTTTTCCCATATGCTGGAGAACGGTATCTTTATGATGCCGTCTCAGTTTGAACCCATCTTTCTCTCCGGCGCTCACACAGAGCGCGATGTAGAAATGTTTTTGGAGGCTTCGGCCGAGTTTCTGGCATAAGTTGGAAAAATATTTTTAAAAATAATAATTATTCTTAAAAATCTATTGAAATTCAAATCATCTTCCTGTATAATGTGTGTTAGTAAAGGATAACTGCGAAAGCAGTTTCAAAAATTTATGATACGTATAGGAGGTAAATTTGATATGACAAACTTAATTGGACGTGAACTCCCGGATTTTAAACTGCAGGCGTATCATCAGGGTGAGCTCAAGGAGATCTCCCGCGAGGATTTGGAAGGCCAGTGGAGCATCCTGTTTTTCTACCCGGCTGATTTTTCCTTCGTTTGCCCGACAGAGCTCGGCGATCTGGCAGATCATTACAGCGATTTCAAGAAGATTGGCGTAGAGGTGTATTCCGTATCGACCGACAGCCAGTATGTTCATAAGGCCTGGGCGGATGCCTCCGACACCATCAAGAAAATTCAGTATCCCATGCTGGCCGACCGGGCCGGGGCGCTCTCGAAAGAGCTTGGGATTTATGTGGAATCCGGCGGTTTGGCGCTGCGCGGTACTTTTATCGTAAATCCGCAGGGCAAGATTGTCGCCTACGAGGTGAATGATCTGGGAATCGGCCGAAATGCAGAAGATGTTCTGCGTAAGGTGCAGGCCGCTCAGTTTGTCGACAAACACGGCGACCAGGTTTGCCCCGCTAAGTGGAAGCCCGGCGAAGAGACCCTTTCTCCCAGCCTGAATCTGGTTGGTAAGCTGTAATAACGAAATAACGTCAGTTTGCTTTATCAAGTGAACTGATAAGAAAACGGAGATATCTTCCCCTTCCAAAAGAAGGGGAAGATATCAAGGGTTTTGAATGAGTGGAATAATGATAATGAAAAGGCCGCTGCCGGAATGGCGGCGGCTATTTTTAAAGGGGAGTATTACAACATGAATCCGATTTATGATCTGATTATCATCGGGGCCGGCAGTGCGGGACTGGCTGCCGGTGTTTATGCGGGGCGTGCAAAGCTTAAGACGCTGATTCTGGAAAAAAGCAATCCGGGCGGTCAGGTGGGGAATACCGCAGAGGTCGTGAACTACCCCGGCATCCGCAGGACGAGCGGCCCGGAGCTTGTGGAAGAGATGAAAAATCACGTCCGGGATTTTGGCGTAAAGATTGAAACAGCTGAGATCGAGCGGGTGGAACTGTCTGGAGAGATCAAAAAGCTCTATTCCACCTCCGGAACGTATCAAAGCCGCGCGGTGATCATTGCAACCGGGGCATCGCCCCGTCACGGCGGATTTAAAGGGGAAGAGCTTTACAGCGGGCACGGAGTTGCGTACTGTGCCACCTGCGACGGCGAATTTTTCAGTGGGCTCGATATCTTCGTGATCGGGGGAGGCTATGCCGCGGCAGAGGAGGCTATTTACCTGACCCGCTTTGCCAAATCGGTTACGATTGTCATCCGCGGCAAAGACTTCAGCTGTGCAAGAACAGTAGCGGAGAAGGCAATTGCGCATCCGAAGATCACTGTAAAGTATAACACCTTGCTTGAAAAGGTAGAAGGAGACAGTTTGCCTCGCCGGGCATACTTTCAGGATAAGCTGACCGGAGAAACGAGCGTGTATGACGCCGGGGAAAATGGAACATTCGGCGTGTTCGTTTTTGTGGGGTACGACCCCGCGACCGAGCTGTTCCGCGAACAGGTGGATATGGATGAGGATGGATATATTCTGACCGACGATGCCATGCACACCAATGTACCGGGCGTTTTTGCCGCCGGCGACCTGCGTCCGAAGCTGCTGCGCCAGATCGTTACCGCGGTGGCTGACGGTGCGGTGGCGGCCACCTCGGCTGAAAAGTATATCACCAGCGAAAAGGAACGTCTGGGCCTTCCGATGTTTGAGGAAGATGCTGCAACAGCTGAACCTGAGCCGGAACAAAAGGAGGACAAAGCAGAGAATCCTGCTTCTGTTTCAGACGGAACCTATTTGGGCGGTGAGCTGAAGGAACAGCTGGCACAGGTATTCCAGCGCCTGAAAAAAGAAATGACGATCGTTACGGTAGTCGATCCTTCAAATCAGAAGTCTTTGGAGCTGGAGGGCTTCCTTCGCGAAATAGAGCCGCTGAGCGATCTGATCCATCTGCGTGTGCTGCAGAAGGGTGAAGACCCTGAGCTGGAGCAGTCGCTTGGAATTGAGCGTTATCCCCTCGCTGCTTTTCTGGACGAGAACGGCCGTTTCAGCGGAGTGAAGTTCAGCGGGGTTCCCGGCGGCCACGAAATTAATTCGTTTGTACTGGGCATTCTCCATCTGGCTGCGGAGGATAAGCTGACTGAGGAGCAGCTGGAGAAAATCCGTCAGCTTCCGCCTAACACCACGCTGAAGATAGGGGTAACGCTTGCGTGCCCGTATTGCCCCGACGTCGTTGCGGCGGCGCATTCCATTGCGATCGTCAGCGGAGGAAACGTCACGGCGGAAATGATGGATGTGGCTTTGTTCCCGGATATTCGGGAGAAGTATCACATCATGAGTGTCCCCGCTCTCATCGTCAACAGCAATGAGCAGGCCACCTTTGGGGCGCAGTCATTCGATCAGGTTCTCCAGAAAGCGATGGAGGGCTGATTTCACTTTCACATTTTGCAGGGCTTTCGGCCAATCAGGCTGGGGGCTCTGTTTTTTTATTCTTTCGTCCCAGAGACTCCTTTCCGTCAACCTGAATTTTTCAAATTGTAAACTAAATAATCATAAATATGGTTGACAATATAAAATGAGCCTGCTACAATAAGGCAAACATGTTTTTTCAGCGGGCCTGCCAGATCGTCAGACAACTGAATCAGCGCAACATCAAACCCTGCGGGATCATTTTCCTTACCGAAGACGGGTGGGGAAAGGAATGTTGTTTTCCAAGTTGTATGGCTATCAAGAACAGTGAATGGCAATTGATTAGGAGGATGTCACGAAATGAGTATCGTGCAGATTTGGAAAGAAAAAATTCTGTCCGGCGGGGAGATTGACCGCCCCGGAGCAGAAGAATTGCTGAAAGCGCCGCTTGAGGAATTGTGTGAAGCTGCGAATGAAATCCGCGAAAAGCTGAACGGCAACACACTGGATACCTGTTCGATTCTAAACGGAAAAAGCGGTTTGTGTACCGAAAACTGTAAGTATTGCGCACAGGCCCGCGGACATAAAACCGGGGTAGAGGAATATCCGCTGCTCACAGTAGACCGCATTGTAGAAGAGGGCCTGCAAACCGCTGAAGCGGGGGTAGATCGTTTTTCGGTCGTTACCTCCGGAGTGCGGGTATCCGACACAGAGGTCGACGTTTTGTGCCGTGCCTACGCCAAAATTCATGAGCAGTCCGATATTCAGCTGTGCGCTTCTCATGGCCTCATTAATTATGAGCAGTTTCTACGCCTGAAAGAGGCCGGCATTACCCGCATTCATAATAACCTCGAAACCTCCCGCAGGTTTTTTCCGCGGGTTTGCACCACTCATACGTATGACGATAAGATCGAAACCATCCGGGCGGCCCAAAAAGCAGGTCTTGAGATTTGCAGCGGCGGCATTATCGGAATGGGCGAGGAAATGAGCGATCGTTTGGATATGGCTTTTGAGCTGCGCGATCTGGGTGTTGAATCGATCCCTGTCAACGTGCTGATGGCAATTCCGGGTACTCCCCTGCAGGATCAGCCCTTGCTGCCCGAGCCTGAAATTCTGCGTACGATTGCGCTGTTCCGGTTGATCAACCCCACAGCCAACATCCGCCTGGCCGGCGGACGCAATTCCATGACAGACTGCGGCCGACTGGCTTTGCACGCCGGTGCAAACGCTTCGATTACAGGCAACATGCTGACTACTTCCGGCAATACGGTGGAAGAGGATTTCGAAATGTTCACCAAGGCCGGCTTCCAGCTGCGCCGTCAGGTACGGGTCTGATTCATATTTTTTTTGCGAACAAGATTACCTATCATAACATAAAAGAACACCGGGGATGGTTTCGGCCATTCCCGGTGCTCTTTTTCGCTTGCATATGTAGTAAGGATCATTTGCTTCCTTCCGTATTCGGAAGCGATTCCGCAATTTCCTCTGCTGCAGTCTGCTTATTCTTCCGGTTTAGGAGCAGCTCCGTCCCGAAGCTGAAAATGGGGAGCAGGAACAGATAAAACGCAAACCAAATGCTCATGGTCGGCGCTCCAACAGTTGTCAGGGGCATGCCGCCCGCAATGCTCCAGGGAATCAGCGGCGCAATCACGATCACGGTATCTTCCAGTACGATCGCCAGCTTTTTTCTGTCGGGCAGAATGGAATCGCACATCTGAAAAGTCAGCATAGTGGCCAGCGTCTGATTGCAGCTGATCGCACTCATCACCACAGAGGTAAACAGCACAGAACCGAACGGAGTGATTTTTGAGGCAGAGGCTTCTACAAGCCTGCGAACCTCCGTCAGGAGCTCCGTCTGCTTGAAGATGCCAAAATAAGAGGTGGAAATCAGGATGATCCCGGCCACCTTTGCCATGGAAAGAATCCCCCCGCCGTTCAGCAAAGCCGCAAGCTCGTCATTCGGTGACTCATAGCCCAGCAGCAGGCTGGGGAGCAGCTGAGTCAGAGGGATTTTCTGCACGGTAAGGCAGATCACGCCCGCAACAAGAATGCTCAGCAGCATGGTTCGCTTTACCGGCACACGGAACAGCGACAGGATGATGATCAGCAGCGCAGGCAGCACCACAACAAAAGAGAGGTTAAAATGCTCGCGAAACATGTCTAAAGACGCCACGCTGCCGGTTTGGGAAGAGGCCCCTCGCGCCACCAGATACAACAGACATGAAAGAGCAAAAGGGATGGCCGCCGTTTTCAGCATACGCCGGATGTTATCGTAAATATTGGTATCGGTCAGCTCGCTGACCAGCAGCGCGCTGGAGGACATCGGTGAGCAGCGGTCACCGAAATAAGAGCCTGCCAGTATTGCGCCGCCCGAAAGAACCGGATCGATTCCAAGCGAGCGTGAGATCATCATACACACAACGCCCATGGTGGCCGCCGTTCCGAACGAGGTTCCCATCAGGAAGGACATCATGCAGCACAAAAGGAACGTGTACAGTACAAAGAAGCTGGGATTCAGTACCTGAACGGCATGGTAAATCAAAAATGGAATGGTTCCCGACGACCGCCACACAGAGGTCAGGATGCCAATCAATATAAAGATGATCAGAATGTTTTTTGCACCGCGAATACCGTCCAGCATCATGGTGACCATCTGACGAGGCGTATGTTTCTTCAAAAGACCATAGACGACAAAGCAGACCAGACCAAAGGCCAGCGCGTACAGGATTTGAAATCCACCTAAAATACAAGCAACGAGTCCCAATAAAAACAAAGATAACGTGATTCGTTCTGCCAAAGCCAATTCCCCCACCATTTCAATTGTACTCTATTATAGCGAAGTCGTCGGGAGTTTCCAACCATTTTCCATAATAAAATATTGAGGAAGGAATAGAATCGGTACTTGCGCTTGATTTTTCATAAGTAAAATAGTATCATCAAAGCGACTTAGTTTCTATTTTCTTATCGATGAGAATGCCTTTTCAATGAAAATGAAGGAGAACAAACCGTATGACTTTGCGGCATTATAAAATTTTTCTGGCAGTCTGTGACTGTATGAATATGACGGCTGCCGCGGAAAATCTGTTTCTCTCCCAGTCAGCCGTAAGTCAGGCAATTGCAGAGATGGAGAAGCACTACGGTGTGCGCCTGTTCGAGCGGATGTCCCGCAAGCTTTACCTGACTACCGCCGGGAAAAAGCTGATGCGCTACGCGAACCAGATCGTCCGGATGGACCTTGAGGCAGAGGATAATATGAAAGCCCTGCAAAAGGACGGCTCGATCCGGGTAGGGGCAAGCGTAACCATCGGAGCCTATGTGCTGCCGAAGCTGGTGTCACGCTTTCAGCAAAACCGACCGGGAACAGAAGTGTTCGTTGTGGAGGACAACACGGCGAATATTGAGGCGATGCTGCTGGGAGGCCAGCTTGATCTGGCGCTTGTGGAGGGGGATACGGTATCCTCCGATCTTGTGACACTTCCTTTTCTCAGCGATGAGCTGGTGCTGATCTGCGGTACGCAGCATCGTTTTGTCGGGCGCAGGCAGATCGCCCCTGAGGAACTGGAACAGGAAACCTTTATCATCCGCGAAAAAGGCAGCGGAACCCGTAAAACCTTTGAAGATGAAATGGCGGCGAAATCACTCACCTGGCGGGAAGGCTGGATCTGCAATAACGCAGATACCATTAAGCTGGCCGTGCAGGAGGGGCTGGGGGTTTCTGTAATTTCACACCTCGCGGTAAAAGAGGAATGCGAAGCAGGGAAGCTCTGTATGGTCGATGTCAGCCACATGCAGTTCCGCAGATGGTTCAAGGCAGTTTATCATAAAGGAAAATATCTGACGGACGCCATGACAGAGATGATCGATCTTTGCCGGGATGAGGAAAATGGATCATGAAAAAACACACGAAAGGGATAGACATTCTGAATTTGCTGCGTTAAACTGATTGAGGCAGACTTTTTCAAGCAGATAAAAAAGCTGATGCAAAGGGGTTTCCACCAGCGAAGATCAGGCGGCCTGAGTAAGCTGCAATAAAAATGCGGCCAGGATAAAACTCACAGATTTGCAACGAGGGAAGAACATGCAAAGGTCTAAACAGGTTTCAGAATCAATTGAGCTTGGTATCCTTTTGACACTTGCGGGCGGCTTTATGGACGCCTATTCTTTTGTGTGCCGCGGGGGCGTTTTTGCTAGTATCCTACAGAAAGCGGGAGACAATAATAGGGATATTCTACTATTTTTTATTCAATAGTGCAATGCTCACTAAAATAACGAGAGCAAACAGCGCCCACTCAACTCCAACTTCCTACACCTAATATTTCATAGGGGGTCGCAATTTGTCTTTTGTAGCGTCTAAAATAAAATCCCTGCGAAAAAACCAATTTTTTAAAAATGTGGCAGTCCTGAGCAGCGGCACGGCCGCGGCACAGTTGATTCCGATTGCCGCCATGTACATTTTGGGCCGGCTCTATGGGCCGGAGCTGCAAGGAGTTTACGGCATCTATGTTTCGATAACGGGCATCACGCAGCAAATCGCCTGTTTTCGCTACGATTACGCCATTGTGGTGGTAGACAGTGACGAGGAGGCGGGCGGTGCTTTTGTACTCAGTGCGTCGCTGTCTGCTTTGTTTTCGGCGGTGATTGGCCTTGCGATGTGGCCCTTTATCTCCAATGTTGGTGCCGCGCTAAAGCTCACGGGCGGTGCGGAGTATACACTCTGGATGGTGCCACTCACGACGTTTATCTGTGGACTTACTAACGCACTCAACTATTTCAATGTGCGGTTTGAGAAATACAAGGTGATTTCCATCTCCAACATTATCCGCGTTTCGGTGATGGTCGTCGCTCAGATAGGGCTTGCCTTCCTTGGCTTCGGCTACTGGGGGTTGATTATCGGGCAGTTCTTGTCGTTTTTGTTTGGTAATTTACGCATGCTGATGACATTAAAAGGCCGCGTTCATCGCTCGATGTTCCACCTCTCCTTTTTAAAACAAGTAGCGCGTAAAAATATGGTGTACCCCAAATACATGCTGCCGAGCGCCATCGCCAACAGCTTTGCCATGAATATGATGGGGGTGTTTACTCAGATGAATTACGGTGCAGTGATGAATGGGTATTACAGCCTAATCAACCGGATATTGGGACAGCCGCTTCAACTGATTTCCAATGCGGTTTCTCAGGTGTTTTTGCAAGGCGCGTCCGCAGATAAACACAACGGCAAAAAGCTCAGTAAAACATTTTCGACTGTGACAAAATGGCTGATTATCATTTCTGTGTTCCCATTTGGTATTTTGCTGTTGTGGGGCGAACCCATCATTTCCAGATTTTTAGGAGAGCAATGGCGGCCTATGGCGGAATATCTCAGATATTTGATTCCATTATTTATGGTGCGCTTTGTGGTAATGCCGCTCACGAACACTGCCATTGCGCTTGGGCGCCAAAAGGCAACGATGGTATGGCAGTTCTTTTTGCTCGCCGTGGTTTTGATTCCGTCGCTATTGACGATGGTTATCCCGATGACTTATGCGCAGTATCTACTTGCGGCCAGTCTGCCGATGGCAGCGGCGTATCTGATCTTCTACCGCTTCTGCCAAAAGATTGTTAAGAGCATCGCGTGACATTTTCTGGGTTCCCCAGCGTTGAAAATCATTTTAAAAGCTGGTATAAATTCTGTCATGCCCTTAGCGTCTCTAGGGTGTGTCTGAAAACTCACGTTTCCTATACTATTTGCACAAAGTGAATATGGAAGCACAATAAACAAAGGCAAGAAAGGATGTTGCCAGCTTATCATACCGAGTTGCAACTCTGCAAAAATGTTTGATTTTATTAAAAAAGCATTTTACTAAATGACGTTCCTTTTTTAATGCTTACGATCGGAATTGCTCTGGTTGCGCTGATTCAGTATCCGCTGTGCAATTTCCGGAAAATTCATTGGCGGCAGATTGGGATTTTATTTGAGGCTTTGATTTTGCTGTTGGTGGCTTTTATTCCGCAAAGCAACAATCTGCTGGCAAATAATCTGATTTCTTTTGCCTGCGGCGTTCAGGCGGAAAGCTTTCGGAAGATCGACGGCACTCCGGTAGCCACGATCATGTGTACTGGGAATCTTCGTTCGGCGGCACAGTTGATCTGCGATTCTGTTTATACAAAAGAAAGATCGATGATGAAAAGGGGCCTTATGTTCTATTTCATGATCGCGATTTTTACGCTTGGGGCAGTGCTTGGCAATCTCTGCGTTGGTCTGTGGCGTGAGTCTGCGATTCTGGCAGGCGCGGCGCTGCTGGCTGCTGCGTTTGTTTTGCTGTTGGTCCGCCATGATGCAGAATAGCGGCCCGGCATGCCATGGGCCTGAAAAGATGTGAATGTTCAGAACTGCGGGACAAAAGTATCCGGCAGAAAACATAAAATAGGGGTTGGGAGAGGTCACATATGAAAAAGGGATATTTGTACATTCTGATTACGACTATTTTTTTCAGTACGATGGAGATCATGCTGAAAATCACGGCAGGCGGGTTCCATCCGCTGCAAATTACCGTGCTGCGTTTTTCCATCGGCGCGCTGGTGCTGCTGCCGTTTGCACTCCGGCATCTAAAGAAGAAAAATTGCCGACTGAGCTCTAAGGATTTGCTGTATTTAGCCCTTACCGGCTTTTGCTGTGTCGTCATCAGCATGGTTGTATACCAGATGGCTGTTCTTTATTCGGATGCGTCGATCGTTGCGATTTTGTTCAGCTGCAACCCTGTGTTTGTCATGATACTGGCCGCGCTGGTTCTGAAAGAAAAGGTTTATAAATATTCGATCGTTTCTATCCTCGTCAGCCTTACCGGCATGATGGTGACAATCGATCCTTTCCATGCCAAAGGCTCCGCAACGGGGACCATTCTTTCGGTTCTGGCGGCGATTACCTTTGCGCTGTACAGTGTGATGGGCAAAAAGCACAGCGCCCGTTACGGCAGCGTCGTCACGACCTGCTTCAGTTTTATTTTTGGTGCGGCAGAGCTGTTTGTCCTTGTTCTGCTGACAAAAACAGCGTGGTTTGGCGGCTTCTTAACCGATATTGGGTTAGGCGTGTTTGCCAATACTCCCATTTTTGCTGGTATCACTGCTGATCTGCTGCCCAGCCTTTTGTATATCGGCGTCGGTGTTACCGGCCTGGGCTTTGCATTTTACTTTATGGCGATGGAAGCAACCTCGGCAATCACTACCTCGCTCGTGTTTTTTATCAAACCGGCTCTCGCACCGGTTCTGGCTTTCCTGATTCTTCAGGAACCGCTCACCTCTACAAAGATTGCCGGTATCGTACTGATCTTGATCGGTTCGATGATCACTTTCATTCCCGGCTGGAAGCGCCAGAAGGCCGCCGCTGTACTGGAGGTTGTACCGAGAGAAGCCGCAGCGCAGGAAATCGCTTCTGAGGAGACCGCCGAAAAAGTGCTCCCGGAATAATCTGAATTACGCAAATCCTCTGTCGCAAGCGGCAGGGGATTTTTATGTTTTTCAGGGATATGCAGGGTTTGTCGAATGATTTCACTGGCTTTTTCTTTGGAATCACATTGAAGAAGCGTGTGTAAAATGCTATAATAACTTCACAGCGCAAGCCAAAGCAAATTTTTAAATTTATGATATCTCGTTGGAATCATGTTGTTTTTTCGTTTGGCTGCTTTGTTTTTTCACTTTGCGGTTTCCCACAGGTTTCAGAAAAGGGAAATTCGCACTATCCTGTGAATGAGAAGCCGCTCCTTACGGCACACTAGTACGTAGGAGGTGGCTGAACAAATGGGTAAACACCGCAATCAGCAGATCGATAATCCATCCCCGCGCGAGAACGATAATGAAAGAGAAGAGATCGAGCCCGCACAGGTTGGCAGTGAAAAACAAACAGATCAAATTACAGAGAATGGTTCTATTTTGGCAGGGGACCCCGATCACATGATTCACTGCCTGACGATTATCGGTCAGGTGGAGGGTCATTATATTTTGCCGTCGCAGAACAAGACAACAAAATATGAGCATGTGATCCCGCAGCTGGTCGCCATTGAAGAGGAGCCGAAGGTTCACGGGCTCCTGATTATTCTGAACACGGTAGGCGGCGACGTAGAGGCCGGTCTGGCCATTGCGGAGCTGATGGCCGGGATGAAAAAGCCGACGGTTTCGCTGGTTTTGGGCGGAGGACACTCTATTGGAGTTCCTCTGGCGGTTGCCGCAAAGCATTCTTTTATCGCACAGTCCGCGTCTATGACGATTCACCCGGTTCGCATGAGCGGCCTGGTGCTGGGCGTTCCTCAAACGCTGGAGTATTTTCAGCGGATGCAGGAAAGGATCACGCGGTTTGTCACGCAGAATTCCAAAATGTCGCCGGAGCGCTTTTACGAGCTTTCGATGAACACGCAGGAGCTTGTGATGGATGTTGGAACAGTGCTTACCGGTTCCGATGCCGTAGAGGAAGGTTTGATCGATTCAGTGGGTACGCTTTCAGACGCGCTGGACTGCCTGCGCAATATGATCGATGAAAACCGCGCAAAAGAAAAAAAGATAAAACCACGTTCTACCAGAAAAAGTCCGAAATCGGCAAAGGACACAAAATAATGGGTCCCTGCCGTAAATACGGGCGGCTCCGCTCTGCGGCTGCCGCCGAATTACATATGACGGAGGTTCACGTTGAGTATTCTGCAAGCAATTATTCAGGGAATCGTTCAAGGTGCCACGGAGTTTTTGCCGGTTTCCAGCAGCGGGCATCTTTCGCTGGCACAGCATTTTATGGGGGTAAAGGTCGACAGCCTTTTGTTTGATGTGATGCTTCACATCGGTACATTGCTGGCCGTTTTGATTGTCTACCGCGAGCTGATTCTTCGTCTGATCGTGGCGTTGATCCGCTTGGTGCGGGACGTTTTCACCGGAAAATTCCGCTGGTCTCACATGAGCGCCGACCGCCGGCTGCTTATCATGCTGATGATCGGTCTTTTGCCTCTGTTTTTGCTGTTTGTGCCTGTGCCGGGCACAGGGTACCAGGTAAAGGATTTTGCCGACCTGTGGGCAACGGATTCGGATATTGTGGTGGAGGGCTGCGCGCTGGTCGCGACTTCCATTTTGCTGACGCTGGGCATTCTTGCAACGAAGCGCCAGCGGGGCAGGGGAAGAGCCGGGGCGATATCGGGAAGAAGAAGCTTTGGTGTGCCGGATGCGCTTGCGGTTGGTTTTGCACAATGCGTGGCGGCGGTGTTCCCGGGGCTTTCCCGTTCCGGTTCCACACTTTCTGCCGGATTGATGCGCGGCATCAGCCGCCAAACAGCACTGGATTATTCCTTTGTCATTGGAATTCCTGCGATTGTGGCTGCGGCGGCACTGGAACTGAAGGATGCCTTACATGAGCCGGTTACTGTCGGAATCGCTCCGATTCTTGCGGGAGTTATCACTGCCGCGATCGTTGGCTTTTTGGCGATCAAGCTGCTTCGCTGGATGGTGGCCTCCGACAAGCTGATGATTTTTGTATGGTACACATTGATTTTGGGAATTGTGACCATCGCGATCGGTGTATTTGAGCACCAGACCGGGTGGATTGTTACCTTTCCTTCCTGATTTTGAATGAACATAAAACGAAATAGAATGACATGTTACAATCAGATGTTTTCCTTCTCCGTTTACGGTGAGGCAGAGAATAAGACGTTGTATAGTTATATTACTTTAAAAAGCTGATTTCTTCCCCGCCTTTGGCGGAAAAGAAATCACTGTATTTGCATTAGGCCATTTTGAAGTGAAGAGCTATAACGCGAATGAATTTTATAACAAGGTGAGAATGCTGTGGCAAAACAAAAAACAGTTCAAAAAGAACCCTCTCAGACGAAAAAGAAAGCCAAACGCCCGCCTGCGGCCAATCGACGCCAAAGTACCTCTGCGGCGAAACGCCCTGAATCCAAGCCCAGAACGGAACGGGAGCTGGAGGCTCTGCGCCACCGCAATCAGATGACAGCGGTGGTGATGTTTGCCGTGGCGGCGCTGATGGCGTTTCTGGTACTTGTAAAAGGCGATCATGTATGGAATTGGGCACATAATGTGCTGCTTGGGCTGTTCGGCAACTGCGCGATTCTGTGGCCGATCCTGCTTCTGTACATAGCGATTATTACGGCAGTTGAGCGCATCAGCGATAATATGCGCTTTAAGGTGTGGATGATTTCCGGCATTATTATTATGGTCTGCGCGACCGTGTATATTTTTGGGCCGGAAACAGCCGCGATTCAGCGGGAAACCTATTTTACCCATCTGAAGGAATTGTATGTGCAGGGCGTTGGTCAGCGCGGGGCCGGACTGGTCAGCGGTATGATCGGCGTGCTGTTTGTTTCGGTTCTGGGCTCTGTTGGCTCGAAAATCGTCATCATTCTGCTGTTGTTTGTGATGATTATGCTGCTGACGGGTACCAGCCTGATACAGCTGTTCAGGACTGTTACAAAGCCGATGTATATGGTAGCGGAAAACATCGATGCCGTTCGCGAGCGCCGCGCGCAGGAAAAAGAAAGATCACGCGATCCGAATATCGATATTGCTCTGGATGCGGACGAGCTGCCCGCACACCCGGTAAAATCGGACCGCACACCGGCAGACCCTCAGGAAAAGAGCGAAAAACTGGAGCAGCTGGAGAAAATCTTTAATTTTACCGGCGGTGCTCCTCAGGAAAAAGCGGAAGAGAAGCCTCAGGCGGTACAGGCCTCGGTTCCGGCTTCCACTCCCGTTCCCAGCGTTATCCCCACACCAGTTCAGGTGGTACCTGCTGTTCCCACTTCTTCAGCAGTGCAGGATCCTTCGGGTTCCGCGGCAGCCGCGGCTGCTGCTTTCGTTCAGAAAACCGCCATGCTGCAAAGCGCGGCGCGAGAGACAGCGGTCCGGGCGGCAGAGCCTGTTCAGCAGCCGGAAGGATATCATTTTCCGCCGCTTTCCATGCTCGAATATTCCACCGGAGTCAATCAGGAGGATATTACCGCGGAGCTGCAGAGCAACGGAAATATGCTCGTCGGCACACTGAAAAGCTTTGGGGTGCAGACCAAAATAGTCGACATCAGCCGCGGCCCTGCCGTAACACGGTATGAGCTGCAGCCGGCACCCGGTGTGAAGATCAGCAAGATCACCAACCTCAGCGACGACATCGCTATGAACCTTGCGGCGGCGGGCGTGCGCATTGAAGCGCCGATTCCCGGCAAGGCAGCTGTGGGTATTGAGGTGCCCAATAAAAATATCAATGTGGTTCGCATGCGCGATCTGGTGGAATCGAATCCCTTTGTGTCGGCGAAAAGCAAGCTGACAGTCGCCTTAGGGCGCGATATTGCCGGTGCGGTAGCGGTTACCGATCTGGCAAAGATGCCACATCTGCTGATCGCCGGTTCCACGGGTTCCGGTAAATCGGTGTGCATCAACTCGCTGATTGTCAGCCTTCTGTATAAGTCCACCCCGGATGAGGTGCGTTTTCTGATGGTCGACCCCAAGGTGGTGGAGCTTGGAATTTATAACGGAATTCCGCATCTGCTGGTGCCTGTGGTGACCGATCCCCGCAAGGCGGCCGGTGCGCTGGGCTGGGCCGTAACGGAAATGCTCAAACGCTATAAAATCTTTGCGGAAAATAATGTACGCGACCTTGCTTCTTATAATAAGCTCGCAAAGAGCAAGAATAATCAGGACGAGGACGGCAATCCCATGCCGCATCTGCCGCAGATCGTCATTATTATCGACGAACTGGCGGATTTGATGATGGCCGCGCCGAACGAGGTGGAGGATTCCATCTGCCGTCTGGCGCAGATGGCCCGCGCGGCGGGAATGCATTTGGTCATCGCGACGCAGCGTCCTTCCGTAGACGTTATTACGGGTATCATCAAGGCCAACATCCCAAGCCGAATCGCCTTTGCGGTTTCGTCTCAGATCGATTCCCGCACTATTTTGGATATGGGCGGCGCCGAAAAGCTGCTGGGGCGCGGCGATATGCTCTTTTCGCCCGTCGGATCACAGAAGCCGATCCGCATTCAGGGCTGCTTCGTTAGCGACAGTGAAATCGAATCTGTCGTTACCTATGTGAAAAAGGTGCAGGATTCCGGCTATGATCAGTCGGTCATTGAAGAGATCGAGCGCAACGCAGTGGCAGAGAAGGGTGCTTCTGACGGAGACGGCCCGGATTCAGAAATGACGGACCCCATGATGAACGAAGCGATTAAATGCGTCATCGAGGCGGGACAGGCCTCTACCTCTTTGCTCCAGCGGCGGCTGCGCCTTGGCTATGCCCGCGCAGGGCGTTTGATCGATGAAATGGAGCAGCTGGGAGTGGTAGGCCCTCACGAGGGCTCGAAACCGCGTCAGGTGCTTCTGACCCGCCAGCAATACCTTGAAATGACCATGCAGCAGGCGGACCGCGGCGAGCAGGCCTAAGAGACTGCTGGTACTGGTTTTCAGTGTCCTTCGGACAGAAACAGGCTGCGGCTGCATAAAAACTCTGTGATAATCCCTGTACCTTCTGTACGCTTACCCTCAGAGGATTCCTGCGGCACAACTTTAATTTTGTTGTTCCTCAAAATATCCTTTATTTTTCATTTGCATACCAGCCCTAAACCCGCTCAAAGGAGAAATCCTGGGATGAAGCCACAAACGACCCAAGCGGAATTCCGAAAAAAGCGAGCATTTTTGACCGCCCTTGCGGCAGTTCTGCTTTGCTTTGGCATTTTGCCTGTTTTGTTTCCGGGAGGGTATTCTGCCTGGTGGCGACAGGCGTTTTCCGCCGTCGGATTGTCCGACTTCTCGAGCGTAGCAGATGGTTATCCCATGTCGATGCATGTGCTTGAGGTTGGGAAAGCCGACTCCATTCTGGTGGAATGCCAGGGGAAATATATTCTGGTAGATGGCGGAACGCCGGATCAGGCTGAGAACGTGAGCCGCTACCTGGCCAGACGTGGGGTGACGACCCTCGATTATGTCATTAACACGCATCCGGACAGCGACCATGTCGGCGGGCTTGGAGGAGTGATCGAAGAATTTTCAGTTGGTCGCTACTTTATGCCGAAGCTGCCGGAAAAGCTGATTCCGTCGGATTTTGCCTACATCAATACGATGGAGGCTCTGAAGGAGAAACAGATACCGGTAGAGTATCTGCGCGGCGGCGACGCCTTGAATCTGGAGGAGCTTTCCGTTCAGGTGCTGGCGCCGCTGTCGGTGCTGGACACAACAAACAACAATTCCATTGTACTGATGCTTACGTTCGGGCAGACCCGGTTTTTGCTGATGGGCGACGCGGAGGCCGGGGAAGAGTCGGCACTTTTGTCTTTCAGGCAAGATCTTCGCGCAGATGTGCTGAAAGTGGGGCACCATGGCAGCAAAACCTCCAGCACGGCCGCTTTTTTGGCTGCGGTGCGCCCCAAATATGCTGCGGTTTCTGTGGCGGATAGTCATTATGAGCTGCCGAGCCGCGAGGTGATGGATCGTCTGAACCGTTTTTCCGCCACGATTGGACGTACCGATGTCAGTGGTACGCTGCTGTACTGCAGTGACGGAATTAGCGTTACGTATCAAACAGAAAGGTGATTCTATGAAAAATCTGATTGTCGACCGTTTCGAGGGTGTATATGCCATCTGCGAGGACGGGGAGAAAAAATTCTTTGCCATTGAGCTGTCAGAGCTCCCGAAGGATGTACACGAGGGGGACGTGCTGGAAATCGGTGATGACGGAACCCTTTCAGTCAATGCGGAAAAAACTGCGGAACGCCGCAGTCTGATCCGTCGAAAACAGAATTCTTTGTGGGAATCGTGATTTTTTTGCAATGAGCAATCCAGAAATGATTCGGAAAATGAAATGCTGCGCAGTAAAAAGGGATGGTTTTGGCTCTGGCTGGAACCATCTTTTTTACCGCTGAAAGTGTATATTTTTATTTTTTCTGTTCAAGCTGTTTTGGGAAAGAAAAATCCATTTTAATGAAAAACCAAAGGAATTTTCAGTTTGAAAATTTAATAAAATTTTATCTGAAACCAATTGACAAACCGAATCATTAGGATTAATATAATTATAACATCTAGTTTTTAAAACTACATTACACGGGATGGAGGTGCCTCAAATTGGCAGAACAATCGGAACGGGCGCTGCACTTAAACGGGTATGCGCTCAAAGAAAAAACAAGAGAAGAGAAAAATGAGTGGCGTAAAACCAGGCGCTGCGAATTGGGATTGCCGTCGTACAGTGTAGGAGAAGAGGTTGCGAATGCGGTTACACACGGCATCGGGGCCGTTTTGGCGCTGGTAGCCTTATTTCTTCTGCAGGCTGCGGCTCCCAAAGAGATTTTTCCGCAGGCGGTTGTCAGCATTTATGCAGTAACTCTCTTTTTGCTGTATTTTGTTTCTACCATGTACCATGCCTTTGGCGTGTGCAAGGCCAAGCGCGTGTTTCAAGTGCTGGATCATTGTACCATCTTTCTGCTGATTGCCGGTTCCTATACGCCGATCACATTGATCGCGTTAGCGGGGAAAACGGGCTTTGTCCTTTTTTCTATTGTATGGGCCGCCGCTATTGCCGGTATCCTTTTGAATATAGTGGATATGGAGCGTTTCCGCAAGCTATCGATGATCTGCTACATTGCGATGGGCTGGATTGTCGTGTTTGCATTCGGGCCTTTGATTCAGGCGCTTCAGCTGCGCGATTTGATTTTATTGATTGCAGGCGGCGTTGCTTATACTGTGGGCGCTTTGATTTATCAGAAAGGGAAGAAGATTCCTTACCTGCACTGCGTGTGGCACCTGTTTGTGCTGGCCGGCAGCATCCTGCATTTCTTTATGATTTATCATGTGGTGGAACTGTTGTAAAGAAAGATTTCAAATAATAAAAGGGCCTCCAGAGACGGATTGTTCAGTCTCCGGAGGCCCTTTTGAATCAGGTATTATTTTGCCGAGCGCAAAACCCGATCATTGAAAAGCTCCTGTTCCGAAGAATCTGGAACAGGAGCTTTCTCTTTTGAGAAAATATGTGTTTCTGGTTGTGCTGACAGAAAATCACATAGACAGCTTTTTATTCATCAATTCCACATTAGTGCAGTAAGTGAGTGCGTTTTCCTTGGAAATGATTCCTTCCCGATAAAGGCGCAGCAGGTCACTGTCCATTGAGAGCATTCCGATTGCCGCGTTTGCGGAAATGGTATTGTCGATCTGATGAGTTTTCGCCTCACGGATCATGTGGCGGATCGCGCTGTTAACAAGCAGGATTTCAAATGTGGGAACAAGGGTACCGTCGATTGAAGGAATCAGCTGCTGGGAAACGACGGCCTGCAGCACCATCGAAAGCTGAACGCGGATTTGATACTGCTGGTTCTGGGGAAACACATCGACAATGCGATCAATCGCATTGGAAGCGCCCAGAGTGTGGAGCGTAGAGAAGATCAGCTGGCCGGTTTCAGCCGCCGTTACAGCTGTGGAAATGGTTTCGTAGTCGCGCATTTCACCGATTAAAATCACATCGGGTGCCTGCCGCAGTGCAGCGCGAAGCGCCGGAATATATCCCCGGGTATCATTGTCGATTTCACGCTGGCTGACAATGCTTTTTTTATGTGCATGCAAAAACTCGATCGGGTCTTCAATCGTAATAATATGGCTGTTGCGCGTTTGATTGATCTGTTCGATCAGGCACGCGAGAGTGGTGGTTTTGCCGCTGCCGGCCGGGCCGGTGATCAAAACCAGTCCCCGCTCTTTATTGGCAAGATCCATCACAGCTTGGGGGATGTGGAGTGCGTGAGGCTCGGGGAGTTCAAATCCCAGAATTCGAAGAACGGCCGCACAGGAATTCCGCTGCAGATATGCGTTGCAGCGAAACCGCCCCAGCTTGGGAATGGAAAAGGAGAAATCGTCATCGCCCTTCTGCAAAAAGGACTGAAAATCACGCTGGCTCGCAATTTCAAATATGCGCGAGATCATCTGCTTTGCGTTGTCCGGCATCAGCTTTTCCTCGTTCATCGGCTGAATCACATCGTTGATTTTATAGGAAGCCGGGCAGCCCGAGATAATGAAAATATCGGATGCACCTTTTGATACGGCTGTTTGAAGCATTTCCATCATTTCCATGGGGTTGAGATTCCTTTCATTTCAGTTAAGGCTGAGAGCCCTGCCAGAGCTCCAGCGGCTGATCGGCTCCGTTCCATTCGTTGGAGGCAGCCAGCCGGTAGCTAAGAACCCGGTAGCGCTCCTGCCCGGTTATGGGCTGTATCTCCACCTGGATTTCCTGAACAGAACCCGCAGGTACCGAAAAAGCAATTTTACTGCCGGAAGAATCCTCTGTAAGAGATAAAGAAACATCGTCGATCACCGTACCGTTCAGGTGCCGGGCCAGTTCCGTTTCGTTCACCGCGGGATTTTCCTGAAGAAGGCGATAGAGCCTTGCGTCAATACCGCTCAGCACCTGCTGTGCCTTGGAGTCGGCGGCATAATAGGCCTGAACGCTTTGCACGTGCTTTTGTGTGAGATCCCAGTCCGATTTCGCGGCGGAAAAGGACAGGATGCCAAAGGCGGTCAGGCACAAAATGACAAACACCATAAAGAGGGAAGAAAGGCCTACGCCCGGGAACGGCAGTCTTCTGCTCTGCTTCATCTACGCACCCTCCTGTTCTGAGCCGAAAGAGGGGAAATAGCGCTGAGAGGTCAGAGAGAAAAGCTCTTTTTTATCATCGTTTTTCTCGGAATAAACTGAAATCCGCAATGTCATAACGGTACCGGCTTCCGCTGGGGAGGATTGAAGCTGCTTTTCCGCGTAATAAATGCCGCCTGAAGAAACCGGGGCCCAGTTCTCGTCATATTGGGTGAGAATAATCTCCCCCTGCTCTGTCGTTTTCTTTTCTCCAAAAGCCTGCTCTGCGTCAGCGGGGCTTTTCACAGAGTGCAGTGTTTCTGCAGCCGTTTGCGCGGCTGCCATAGCAAACTGGGTATCTGTGTTCTTTTTTGCGGCAGTGTTCGTTGCAACATAAATCTGCAATACGGCGACGGAAGAAACTGCGAGAAAAAAGATCACAAATAGAATTTCTATAAAAAAAGGATGAATCCGCACGGCGTATTTCATCAGGCTTCACCTCATTCTGTTAAGACGCTCTTGGGCAGACAGAAACTGAAAATTGCCTGCCGTTCAGAGCAGTCGCGGAGACAACAAATAAATTGCCGCTTTTCGTTACGGCAAACTGCTTGATTTCCGTTATTTTCTCTCCATATTCCGGCTCAAAAGGGTCCTGACCGCCGGCAAAAAGCTCCATTAAATATCCGTCACGGAAATACAGATAGGTGTTTCCGTTCCGCTCGGCTTCCTCAGAACGAATCAACAGCACCTGTTGACCGCCGAGCGATTCAATCGAAATATTCTCCGCGTTGTCTGCGGAACGAATCTGGTTGGCCGTATAAGAAAGTGCGGCACGAATCTGGTGATTGACAGTGATCGAGTGCAGACTGTTCCGGTAGGAATCGGCTCCCAATACCACCAGAAAAAGCGAAGCGGCGGTAAAAACACAGGCAATCAGCAGAGCGAAGAGGGTTTGCGTAGACTGGTGTGCTTTTGGGTTCACGGCTTGGCCTCCTCGGAATGTCCCCGCTCCACAAGGCGAATTTCGGGCTTAATGTTCGAAGCGAAAATCTGATAGTCGACGTAGTATTTTTTGTCGTCAATATGGATTCCGTAGTTTTCTTCCAGGTATGCAAAGTTGGGAGGGTAGGTTCCCTCAATCGCATAGCAGTTGATGACAGCCCGGTCGATTTTTTGAAGCAGCAGATTACTGGCATTCTGGTGATTGACCCGCTCCAGATGGGTAAAACCGATCGAAAGGACGGCAAGAAGCACTGCAAACAGGGCCACAGATAAAAAACGGCGCATGTTCATGAAAATCCCTCTCTAAATCATGCTGGTCATAATTCCAATCAGCGGAAGCATCACGGAAAGCAGGAGCGCACCGATCACCACAGAAACCAGACCGACCAAAACCGGTTCAATCAGGGCGATTTTCTGGTTCATCAGCTCCAACGCTTCCTCGGTATCGATGTCGGCTATTTTCGACAGAACTTTTTCTATGCTGCCGGCGCTTTCTCCCACGCGGATCATACTGTAGCGCGGCCCGGAGAAGAGCTCGGTCTGCCGCAGGGCGGCTGAAAGGGAGGCTCCATCCTCCACGGCCTGAGCCGCTTTCTTCGTGTTTTCAAGGTTGCGCGGGTTCTGCAGAAGTTCCGGCATCAGGTTTAAAGATTCCGAAACGTCGTAACCGCTGCTGAGCAGGATGGACAGCGCAGAAGCAAACTGAGCGGAATCGATCCGGTTGATGATCCTGGCGAGGAAAGGGATTCGGTAGCAGACAGAGAGAAAAGCGGCGTGGCCGCGCTGAGTTCCGGCGAACAGGAGTGCAAGAAGGATGGAAAGCCCTACCAGCAGCATAATGATCACAGTGACCCGGCCGGCGGCGATCCCCATATTGACCGCACGAAACGAAACAGCGGAGTAATCCTCGCCCAGTCCATCGAATACCTGCTGGAATACCGGCAGAATCTTGGCGGAAAGCACGCCAAGGATTGCCGCGACCATAAAAATCAATACCAGGGGATAGGTGATGGCCCCCTTGATCTGGCGCCAGATCTGATCCTCCCGTTCATAGTAAACGGCCAGGCCAGCCATCACGTCGTCCAGTCTGCCGGTCTTTTTCCCGATCTCTACCATAGAAACCATATAGGAAGGGAAGAAACCGGATTCGCGCATGGCGTGACTGAACGAGCCGCTCTGAGTGACTGCGTCGCACACGCTTTGAAGCATCTTTTTCTGCCTGGGATTTTCAGTGTTTTCACAAATTACGGCAATTCCTTCTTCCAAAGGAATTGCCGATTCTAACATCCAGGAAATTTGTGAGCAGATCAACCAAAGCTCACCTGCTGTAAAAACGGTACGTTCTTTTTGTTGCATGTTGTTTCCTCCGGCTTTCGTCGGTTAATAGATACGGGCCGCCGTGTATCCGGCTCCGACGGTATTGGATGCACCCAGTGTGGAATCCATCAGATTCCAGCCTGTTTTGGATACCTCGATTTTGATGGTGATCCATCCGGTTCCCTGTAAATAAACCTCATTCCAGGCATGTGTGACGGCAAGTGTATCAACAGAGCCAACCACCACTTTAGAGGGAATCCCCTGGGAACGGAGCATCGCCGCCATGAGAGAAGAGTAATCAAAGCAGATTCCCTTCTGAGCAGTCAGAACTGCGTCCACATTCGGTACATAGCTGGAGGTTACCTTGGCAGCCTTATCGTAATCATATTTAATGTTTTGGATCATATAGTTGTAAATGGCTTTGAGTTTTTCCACGTCGGTACCGGAAGCTGCACACAGTTCCGCAGCCTTTTGTGCCGCCAGAGAGGAAACACTGTAATTGACATACTGATTTGCATGCAGAAACGGAGCCGTTTCGCTCGAGAGCGTTACCGCCAGAGGAAGATTATATAATTCTTTATAGTAATTCCCGGATACGTTTTCCAAAACGCGGATGGAATACTGTCCGCTTCCCATTTGCAGAGAGTATGTTTCCGGAACGCCTTTGCTGTTCAAATCGTAATTGTAGGCCGCACTGTCCTTTCTGATCTGAACCTTCAGCCGCTTTTCGGCACCCGCATACTTGATCTGAACATAGCCGTTGGAAGCGGTGCTGGCATCAATGATAACACCGTTACGGGAGTATACGGTTGATGCGGCCGTTTGGAACGGAACAGATTCATAGGTCATCTGCTTTACAACACCGTTATTCGATGCAGAGATGCGATTTTCCGTATTTGCGGCGGCGGGACGGTTCAAAAGAGCCGCTGCGGATAAAACGCTGTTGCGGGCCGTAACCTCAGCAGAAGTGACCGGCGCGCATGCGCCGAGCAGCGAGGTACTGGCAAGCAGCAAACAAAGCGCAGTTATTTTTTTAGGGCACGGCAGTCTTAACTTTTTCATGGGGAAGCCTCCGAAAAAACGAATTGCGCAAATTTAGAACAGATTGATAAATCCATATTATATGGATTTATCGTCCTATTTTGCTGAGAAAAGTATCTGATTCAAAGAAATATTTGGATATTTCAGGAAAAGTTATTGTTTATTTTTAGTATATCATGGGTCATAAAAAAATACAAGAAAATAATCGAAAAGCTTACTTTCTATTTGAGTAGGCTTTTATTACGCTCAAAAATGTGAAGCAACAGATTGTTGTGATGTTTCGTTCTTTTTCCAGGTTGCAAGTAAATTGACTTCATTATAAAAAGAAAAGAGGCCTATGCTCATGTTTTTCACTGTCAGTCTTCGAAATAAAAAAAATCTGGCCGCTCTGATGATGGTTATGATTCTGCTGGTCACCGGTGTGACAGGGGCCACCGTGGGTGCGCTGGGCATCAACCGGAAATTTGAAGGGGTGCCGCTCACGATTGTAATGTACCACGGGATAGTAAAGGACAGCCGGCACCAGGGAACCTATATGATCTCCCCTGAGCTGCTGGAAAACGACATGAAATATTTAAAAGAGAAGGGCTATACCGCTGTAGTGGTTCAGGATCTCATCGATTATGTCGACAATGATAAGCCTTTGCCGGAAAAGCCCGTGATGCTCACCTTTGACGACGGATACTATAACAACTATTTGTATGCCTACCCCTTGTCCTTAAAATATAATATGAAGATCGTGATCTCGCCGATCGGGTATTTTACGCAAAAGTACAGTGAGTCCGGTGAGGAAAACGAACTGTATTCTCACATTACCTGGACGGAAATCAACGAAATGATGCAATCCGGCATGGTAGAGATTCAAAATCACAGCTACCATCTGCACGGAACCGCCGATACGGGGCGCCTTGGCGCGCAGAAGAACAAACGGGAAAGTATAGAGGCATATACATCGCTTTTAACCAGTGATTTGAGCGAAATGCAGGAGCTTGTCCGCTCCCACACAGGGTGGACGCCCACTGCGTTTACCTATCCGTTTGGAATCATCAGCAAAGAATCCTTCCCGGTCGTGCACACAATGGGCTTTCGGGCCTCTTTAAGCTGTGAGGAACGGATCAACGATATTACCCGCGATCCGGAAAGTCTGTATCTGCTGGGGCGCTTTTTGCGCGCTCCCGGCAAAACGAGCGAAAGTTTTTTTGCCGGACGGCTAAAATAATCCTTCTTGTGATTACCGGTTCTTTCTTTTGTGCATATCATGGAACAAAAGGAGGAAGCTGTCTATGCCCAATATTTATCTTAGTCCGTCCCTGCAGCCGTATAATGAGTACGTAAACGGCGGAAGTGAGCAATATCATATGAATATTCTCGCGGACAATATGGAGCCGTACCTGCGCGCCAATGGAATCCGCTTTACGCGAAATACGGTCGGCATGACTCTCGGCCAGGCAATCCGCGAGTCCAACGCAGGGTATTACGACCTGCATCTGGCACTGCATTCCAATGCTGCGCCCCCGCAACTTTCCGGCCAATTGCGTGGCACTGATGTCTATTACTATCCATACAGCACTGCCGGAAGCCGTGCGGCGGAGATTATTGCCAGAAATTACAAAGAGATTTATCCCCTGCCCGACAGAGTACGCACGATGCCGACCACAACGCTGGCGGAGATCACCAAGACAAACGCCCCGGCCGTTCTGATTGAAACGGCGTACCACGACAATCCCGAAGATGCAGAATGGCTGGTGACCCATATGCCGGAGATCGCAGCCAATCTGGTAAAGTCCCTGACGGAGATTTTCGGGATTCCGTTTATCGACAACCCTCAGCCGGCGCGTACCGCAAAGGTTGTAACGCAGGGAGGGAATCTGAACATTCGCAACAGACCCAGCCTGGATGCCGCCGTGATCGGTCAGGCGCCCAATGGCGCCACAATTACCGTTCTGGGAGAATGGCAGGGATGGTATGTTGTCAATTACAACGGCATCATCGGCTATTCCAGCAGCCAGTTTATACGGTAACAGAGGAAAACGCTGCCTGAAAAAATCAGCGGGCTGCTTTGAGCAAGAAAAACCAAAGCTGCGCCTGCCATAAAACCATACCCAAGGTTTTGACACGCGAAAGGAAGCGTACATCTCAGAAAATCGAAAAAGCCATTATGACTAGAAACAGGGAGGCAGCCGATTTGCTGCCTCCCTGTTTTATTTGTGGGTCGATTTTTTATCGTTCTTCAATTGTTCATTAGAATTGCCGTGTTACGCTTGAGCATAGTAGGCGGCAAGTATCTCAATCTGCTCTTTGGGAATTCCGAATGCGGCAAAAACCGCCGCCAGTTCGGGATCTTTTTTCAGTGTTTCGGCCAGGAACTTGATCCCGCCTATGGACAGCTCGTTCATTGCCTCACCGGATTCATCTTTGGAAAGGTCGACCACCAGGCTCGGCTCGGGCTGGGAGGGGATGGACGGATTACCGATCGTACCGCTGGTTTTTTGAACCACCAGCGCCGACAGAACATTAGGGATGTCCAGTTGGATGTGATCGCTGAGCTCGTCCCCATTCAGAGTAGTCTCCATCCTTAAGCTTGCCTGATCCAGCTGATTGAACGCTGCCGGAAGCCCGGATTTCTCTACATATTTCCCGATTTCATGATTGGGATCGTACAAGGAAACCGTATAAGTGCCGACCAAGGTCTCGGAATCCAGGAACGGAACCATCTTGCATCCAGAATAATCTACATTTATGCCGATACTTTTCGGATCCTCTTCGCTTCGGATGTCCAGGTGTATTTTACCGGTTCCTTCAGCGGTTTTTGTATTGGTGAAAAGGAAACCTGTCTTCTGGTCGATCAGGAATTCAACCGCGTACTTCTCGTGACTGATCATATAGTTCAACTGTGCTTTTCCAGTGTTGTCCTGGCTTTCATAAGAATGGGCCAGCAAGTCTCCGTTCTGAGAGAGATAGGAAACCGCGGAAAAAGTGACGCCGTCCTCTTCCAGATTCAGGCTGGTGAAAAGCTCGTCGATGAGTTTGCCGTAGTTTTCTTTTGTAAGCTTCTCCGAAGATGCCTGCGCATCGGTTCCGGCCAATCCTGCAAACAGACTGTAATTGTCTGACACAAAGGTGTAAAGGTAGTCGTCATTCTTGGCGGCCTCTGCAATTGCTTTTACCATGGCCGCGGTCTGGGGTGCAGTCAACGAGGCCGTCAGTCTCTGTCCCTGAACCGTTACACCGTCAACCGTAATGCTCTGGTCGTTTTCCGCTTTCATTGCAGCTGCGGAAAGGGAATTCGCATAAATAGAGGCAAGGTTATCCAGGCTGGCCTGCAGCTTCACCGGGTCATATTTGATTTGCGAAATGCTGTAAGGGGTCACCTGAGAAGCCGGATAGCTCTCAGCTACCAAATATTTGTTTAGAATTTCCGGGATATGTATATACGTTTTCCCGTCCTTATAGACAAGTGAATCAACAGTCAGCTTCAGCGCGGACGGATCTGTTATTGTAAGGCTGGTCTGTGTACCTTTTTCATTGATAAGCGTTTTTGCGCTCATGTTCAGGCTGTTCAGGTATTCCATTGTTTTCTGAACCGCCGCAGACTGTTCCGCCGGAAGGTTAAGATCTTTTAAAAGCTGATCTTGTAATTTGACATTAAACTGCACGGCAGAATTCAGTGTTTTCGGCTTATCATAGCCCTGGGCCAGACCGACGCCTTTATCCAGGATAGATACGAGCTGTTTCGCGCTCTCTTGTGCCGTTGCCAGCTCAATGTTTTGTGCGTATTTGGTTTTGCCCTGAATCAACTGCATGAAATCACGGTTGAAAAAGAGTTTACCGACCGTAACGGCTCCGACCAGCAAAACAAAAACTGATATCAGTGCTATGATGGCTATTCTAATTTTTCTGGGCTTTCCCGGCCCGGCTCCATTCACCGGGATCGATCCGTTTTCTTCACCCGAGCATTGTTCGCATAAAGATTCCCCGTTGCTCGTGGTACTTCCGCATTTTGTGCAAGTCATTAGAACACTCCTTCAATATTTCTTTTGGATGGCTGTAACAGGATATAAATCCATTATAAGCCATTATCCTGTACCAAGGAACCGGTAGATGTTGGTGATTCTGGGTATATATGGGAAAACGCGGATCAAGGGGATTTCCGAACTCCCGGAGAAGAGATTTCGGAATCAAAAACAAGCCGGCAGTCATTGAGACTACCGGCTTGTTTTTTACAGAGCTTAAAAGGACGAATCCTGAATTTTTGTGCTAAAGTGAGACTTTCGATAAAGCTACAGAATCTCGCTGCGCAGGCAATACCTAAAATTGCTTTACTGTCGATACTTTGGTTTGGTTCAGGCAATTAATATTGCTCCAGGTTGCCGCGTGTGACCTGGGGCAGGAAGAAAGACTCAGAGAATCTTTTTCTTTTTGCGGATTTTCTCCGCGTGTTCCGCGGGGACGGCCTCGAGATGGTAAAAACCCTTAACCATACGGTAGATGATCGTGATCACACACGCCGAAAAGATCATCATTACCGCGATAACCAACAGCATCGGCGCAGTGAGATGAACCAGAGAGAAGAAGTCATGGAACAGCAGCATGGCGGTTAAAAATCCGAGAGACATACAGTAGAACAGCACCTTTCGCAGGGTGTTGAACGGCAGGCAAATGCTCAGCAGGTTCATCAAGCCGGTAGCGCCGATCAGAATCACGCTGACGGTGGACACCTCATCATCCGACAAATGAAAGAAGGTGCCGACCGGCATCAAAATGATGATCGTGAGCGCCATGGCGAGCATGCCCGGCAGAGATTTTGTAAGGATGTTGACGATGAATTTTCCTCGGATCCTGTCTTTATTTGGCTCCATTGCCAGAATAAAGGATGGAACGCCGATTGCAAACAGGTTGATCAGAGAAAACTGAATGGGCTGTAGGGGATAGTCATACGGCGCGAAGATAAAGTATACGGCGATAATCGCGGAGAAAAACGCTTTTACCAGAAACAGGCAGGCTGAACGCTGAAGGTTATTGATCGAACGCCGCCCTTCGTGCACTACCTTGGGAAGGGAGGCAAAATTCGAGTCCAGCAGCACCAGCTGAGAAACGGTTCTGGCGGCGTCGCTTCCCGAAGCCATCGCAATGCTGCAGTCGGCCTCTTTCAGGGCCAGAACATCGTTGACGCCGTCACCGGTCATTGCGACCGTGTGATGTTTCGCCTTCAGTATTTTGACGAGATCGAGCTTCTGCTGCGGGGTTACGCGGCCGAAAACCGTGTAGCGTTCGGCGGCTTCCGCCAGGTCTTCCGGTGTTTTCAGAGTTGTTGCATCCACGTAGTTGTCTGCATTTTCCATACCGGCCTTTTGGGCAATGTTTGAAACCGTAATTGGATTGTCACCCGAAATCACCTTGAGATCAACGCCCTGCTCGGCAAAATACATCAATGTCTGAGGGGCCTCCGGCCTGATTCTGTCGCTGAACAAAAGCAGGGCCATCGGCTCCAGCTCGCCCGGAAGCTCCTTGTCCTGAAAGCGCCCGGCGGATTTTACGAGCAGCAGAACCCGCTGTCCGCTTTGTGCATAAGAATCGGCGTCGCGCCGGATGTCGGAGGACTTGTCCGGCAGAAGAATCTCCGGCGCGCCGAGGATAAAGCTGCCCTGATTTTCAAAAAAAGCGCCGCTCCATTTTTTGGCGGAGGAAAACGGGATGATCTCCTCACAGTTCCAGCCGGGGGGGGAAGAGAAGCTTTTGCGCACCGCGTCCATGGTGGGGTTGTTGTCCGGCAGTGCGGCGGTCAGCGCGCGCAGGGCAGTTTCCGCCTGTTCCTGCTCCGTTCCATTACAAAGAACCAGGTCGTCAAACTGTAAGGTGCCTTCGGTAATCGTGCCGGTCTTGTCCAGGCACAGGACATCGACGCGGGCCAGCGTTTCGATACAATACAGCTCCTGAACGAGCGTTTTGTGCGAAGCAAGGCGAATGACGCTGACGGCCAGCACGACGCTCGTCAAAAGCACCAGCCCTTCGGGGATCATGCCGACCAGAGCGCCCACTGTGCTGACGATCGATTTGGAAAATGCAGTCTGCAGAACATAGTGCTGCTTATAAAACAGAATCAGCCCGATCGGTACGATGATGGCCCCAATTACCTGAATGATGCGGTTGATCCAGGTCATGATTTCAGAATTTGGCTTTTTCAGGTATTTGGCATCCTGAGAAATCTGTTCCGCGTAATTGTCCTTTCCAACATGTTCTACCTGAGCGTGGCACGCTCCGCTGACGATAAAACTGCCCGAAAGCATCGTGTCGCCCGCTTTTTTGGGAACAGGATCCGATTCGCCGGTCAGCAGGGATTCGTTTACCTCGCACTCGCCGCTGCATATGATACAATCGGTGCAGATTTGGTTGCCCGCTTCCAAAAACAGAATATCGTCCAGAACAACGTCGTGAACTTCAATGGTGAGCTGTTCGCCATTCCGGATCACCTTGGCTTTCGGCTCAGCGATCAAAGCCAGGCGGTCTATGGTTCGTTTGGCACGAATTTCCTGAAAGATTCCGATCAGAAGGTTGCTGAGGATGACACCCATAAACAGCAGGTTCTTATAGGAACCTACCAGTAAAATCAAAGAGGCCAGAACGGCGTTTAATATGTTAAAGGGTGTAACAATATTCTGTAAAACAATTTCTTTCACCGACTTTGTCTTTATGTCTGATTCCCCGTTAAAAAGACCTTGCTGCCGCCGCTGGTCAATTTGTTCCTGCGTCAGTCCGGTTGAATAGTCGGGATGAAACCGTTCAAAATAAGTTTGTGACGGTTCAGTCATTTGTTTTCATCCACCTTATGTTTTTTAACAGTATACCCTAAACAGAAAAAAGGATTGGCCTCAATCTCTGAAAATTCAAAATCACGTCATAATTTTTGTAGAGTTATCCAAAAAACAAAGAAATGGCATTTCTCCATTTAACAATTATGCGTCTTGTTGCAAATGTTATTTGTGGTATAATGGATGATTAGTGAAGGTGAACAGAAAATGCGTTGTAATTTCACAATTCTGTGCAGGTGAATTTCTGCTGCAGAAAGAAAGGAGATTGATACCATTTTTAAGCAAGACGCGTTCGATTTTATCTCTTTAAAATCGGGCAAGGACCTGAACGGCATGTTGGTGCTGTTTCTGACGATATCTATTTTTCTACCGTTTTATGTCAGTATGGCGGCCGTTTCATTGATTGCATTTATGACGGTTATCAATTACGAAAGACGAGCAGAGGCTTTTGGAGATCCGTATTCTATAGGAATTGTATTATTTTTTCTGTTTACCGGTTTTGTCGGGCAAGTATACAATAACCATATTGGAAGCGCTTATTCATTGTTTGCCGCGGCTCTTTTGGTCTGCGGGTTCTATATCCGCAGCTTTATGACGAAGCAGCTTTTTGATCAGGCGATGGATACCGCCTGCCTGAGCAGTGTGGCGTGTGCAGTGGTGGCAGTATTTCAAAAGATTTCCACTTACGCGACGGAGCCTTCGTTCCGCCCGATCTCAACGTTCACTAACGCAAATTTCTATGCGACCATGATCGAATTTGTTGTTCTGATCGCTCTTTATCGGATGATTACCAATGCACAGAATCGTCGGTTTTATCTGATCGTGATCGCCAGCAATCTTGTGGGGCTTTATCTTTCGGCCAGCATGTCGGCCATCTTTTCTCTCGGACTTGCGGTGCTTGTATTCCTTTTCCTGAAAGGGAAGCGCAAAGTCGCAACGATCATCGGCGTCAGCGGGATATTCCTGGTGGCAGCCGGTCTGATGATGCCGGAGCTGTTCCCCCGCATTGAGTTTATTGATCAATCATGGGATCAGCGGGTCAACATCTGGATGACTTCCGTCAAGGGAATCGAGCATCATCCGTTCTTTGGCCAGGGCGCGGCAGCCTATCGTTTGGCCTGCGAAGAATATTTTGGATACAAAACATATCACGCTCACAACCTGTATCTGGATACATTATTGAATTTTGGTCTGGTCGGCGCAGCGGTGATTACTGGATATTTGTATTGTCAGGCTAAAATTGTACTGACTCGTTTCCGCAGCAGAATCTGCGGGAATATGAATATTCTTCTGGCCGCTTGTTCCTGCGCTATTTTGGTACACGGCTTTACAGATGTTACGATCTTCTGGGGCCAGACCGCAATGCTGTTCCTTCTGATTTTTTCTTCCACCGGTATCAACGCTGTTTACGCGGGCGGAATCCTTCGTGTGCGTCAGCGTCTGGCAACAGCCACCGGCTATTTGGAACGCTCCAATCGGGGTGCGGCAGTATTTAAAAATTAATCTGGTTTTTCTGAAAGGCCTTCGCTTTGTGCGGAGGCCTTTTTCTATGCTGCTTTCAGAATACGAAAATCCTCTCGAAAAATGGTCTAAAGCAAAATTCGGGGCATATCATTGAAAACGGGAGGGATGATAATGAGCTCATCGGAAGAGTGCAGATTTTTGATGTGCAGTCTGGATAAGACTTTCAGCAGCGCCGGAACCGAAGTATTGACGGTAAAGATTGAGTACCCGAAATTTGAGCTTCCCGAATGCGGAAGAATGGAAACGATCATCAATCGCTGCATCTGGGGGCAGGTGGAATGCTTTTTTCATGACGCGGCGACAATCCTGTTTCGCCAGGCGGCCTGCGCACTGCATAATGCAAACGACTCGGAAGATAAGGTGCCCTTCCACCCGTATGATGCGGTTCTGCAGTATCAGGTGACTGCCTGCAATTCCTGCTATGTCAGCCTGTATCGCGATGCCTATGAGTATACGGGCGGAGCACACGGCAATACCATCCGCCGTTCCGATACCTGGTCGCTGAAAGCGTGCAGGGCCGTTCAGGCGTGCGATTTCTTTCATCCGAAAACGAACTTTCGGAAAACGCTTCTGGATGAAATCCTGTTTCAGGCCGATGAAAATATGAGAAAATGTCCCGGTATTTATTTTGATAATTACCGCAAGCTGATCACCCGGTATTTTAATCCCAACCGGTTTTATCTTACGGATAACAGTGTGGCTTTTTATTTCCAGCTGTATGAAATCGCGCCGTATGTTTCCGGAATCGTTACCTTTTCCATTCCGTTTGATCAACTGGAATGCCCCCCGGTTTGCCAGCAATAGAGAAAATTTTGCCCCTGCCTGTAATGACCGGCAGAGGGCATTTCTCTTTGCGGGAAAAACATGGTAAGGGGAAAGGTTTTATGCTATAATAACCTCACGGCAGGCTGAGCCTGCACGCACGTCGCGGGGAAGCAAAACGAAATAAATTTCCTGTTTTCACGCGCAAACGACATTAGCGCGATTGCCGACAGCGCCCTTGCCGACCGATTTTTGCTTAACGCCGCCTTGCAGCGAAAGCAGGTGCCTGCCCCGGCGATGAGGGGCAAGTCCTGTGCCAGCAGAATTCCCATACGGGGAACTCGCAGAAAAATTCGTCTTTCCATAAATATAAATAACAGAAGAAGTACCCGCCCTGGCAAGGGGGCAGACCTATGCCAATAGAAGCTTGCTGCGGCAGAGCTGCACAGAAAAAGGATCGTATGATCTAACGCATCATTGTGTACAAAATGGGGGAGAGGAAAAATGAACGCCAAAGAAGAATTTGAAGAAATCTATACTGCAAATATTCACCGCAGCGGCAGCCGAGAGCTGCTGGAATGGCTTTCCACCACCGACTTTTTTACTGCTCCGGCCAGCACAAAATTTCATTGCGCCTGCCTGGGCGGCCTTGTACAGCACAGCGTCAATGTATACCGCGTGATGCGCGAAAAGCATTTTGAAGAGGGAAAAGACAACGAAGAGAGCTTCGCGATCTGCGGACTTCTGCATGATGTGTGCAAGGCGCAGTATTATAAAACCTCCACAAAGAACGTAAAGAATGAGGAAACCGGTGCGTGGGAGAAGCGTCCGTTTTACATGGTGGAGGACAGCTTTCCATATGGACATGGAGAAAAGTCCGTCTTTCTGATCGAGCGCTTTCTTCGCCTGAAGCCCGCGGAGGCTGTGGCGATCCGCTGGCATATGGGCGGCTTTGACGATTCCGCCCGCTCCGGGAATTTCGCGATCAGCCTTGCTTATCAAAAATATCCGATCGCGGTCAAGCTGCATTTGGCAGATTTGGAATCGACTTATCTGCGCGAAAAAGGGACCTCCTCCGCACATTGACAAAATGTCCATGATTTTTCAGAGGATACGGGGTATTTTGTAGGACAAGCCTGTTTACATTGGTGGAAAATATGACTATAATATTATCTAATTATAATAAATGGACAAGAATAGAAGTCTTAATGAAAAAGGAGTCGATTAATCCATGGCTTATTATTTTGAAGAGCCTTCCCGCACGTTTAACGAATACCTGCTGATTCCGGGATATTCCTCTGCTGAATGTATTCCATCCAATGTCAGTCTGAAAACACCGGTTGTCAAATTTAAGAAGGACGAAGAGCCTGCACTTTCCATGAACATTCCGATGGTATCGGCGATCATGCAGTCTGTTTCGGATGATAAAATGGCGATCGCTCTGGCAAAAGAGGGCGGCATTTCTTTTATTTACGGCTCTCAGAGCATTGAAGAAGAAGCCGCGATGATACAGCGTGTCAAAAACTATAAGGCCGGTTTTGTGGTAAGCGACTCCAACATTAAGCCGGATCAGACGCTTCAGGACATTCTGGATCTGAAAGAGAAAACCGGCCATTCCACCGTGGCTGTAACCGAGGACGGAACCGCGACCGGCAAGCTGCTGGGGATTGTTACCAGCCGTGACTATCGAATCAGCCGTATGGACCCGGACACGAAGGTTTCTGAATTCATGACTCCTTTCTCCAAGCTGGTATATGCCGAAAAGGGCGTTACCCTGAAAGAAACAAACAATATCATTTGGGATCACAAGCTGAACGCTCTGCCGATCGTGGATGAAAATCAGCATCTGGCCTATCTGGTATTTCGTAAGGACTATGCCTCGCATAAAGAAAACAAGCTTGAGCTGCTGGATGACCACAAGCGTTATGTAGTTGGCGCAGGTATCAATACCCGCGATTTTGCGGAGCGCGTTCCCGCGCTGGTCGAGGCAGGCGCGGATGTTCTGTGTATCGATTCCTCCGAGGGCTTCTCCGAGTGGCAGAAGAAAACCATCAGCTGGATTCGCGAGAACTACGGCGACACGGTAAAGGTTGGCGCCGGCAACGTGGTAGACAGAGAGGGTTTTTTGTATCTGGTGGAAAGCGGAGCCGATTTTGTGAAAGTCGGTATCGGCGGCGGTTCCATCTGCATTACCCGCGAGCAAAAGGGCATCGGCCGCGGCCAGGCTACCGCGTTGATCGACGTAGCCAAGGCCCGCGACGAGTACTTTGAGAGAACCGGCATTTACGTGCCGATCTGCTCCGATGGCGGCCTGGTTTACGATTATCACATGACCTTGGCGCTGGCGATGGGGGCGGATTTCCTGATGATGGGCCGTTATTTTGCCCGGTTTGACGAAAGCCCGACCGGAAAAGTTACCATTGGCGGCAGCTATATGAAAGAGTACTGGGGCGAGGGCTCGAGCCGCGCCAGAAACTGGCAGCGCTACGATCTGGGCGGCGCCAGCAAGCTTTCTTTTGAAGAGGGCGTCGATTCTTATGTTCCTTATGCCGGCGCGCTGAAGGACAACGTGAACCTGACCCTCAATAAAATCCGATCCACTATGTGCAACTGCGGTTCTCTGACCATTTCTGAGCTGCAGAAAAAGGCTAAGATTACTCTGGTTTCCGCAACCTCTATTGTAGAGGGCGGTGCCCATGACGTTGTACTGAAGGATACGGGCAACAATATCGTAAAATAAAATCGGATAAAAAAACACTGTACCGTTTCGGTACAGTGTTTTTCCTTACAGGGTTTGTTCGGGACGATAAAAATCGTCTTTAAATGGAAACGGAAGAAACGGCGTTTCTTCCGAAGTCTGAGAGATCGGTTTCAGCGGGTCATCGCAGATTTCTTCTTCCAGAAAAGGCTGACTCCACGGTACATCTGGCGGCAGAATCATCGTTATCGATCCCCCTGCGTCAGATTGTCGGCATAGCTGCACAGGCTCTCAAAGGAATTGACTCCACCGGGGCGCTGGGCGATAGCTGAACGCACATGTTCCGGCAGGGAATCAAAATAATGCTTGGCAGCCGGGTCATCCTTCATCAAAGCATATAAATCGGGATATTTTTTGTCCATAAAATTCACCTCTTATTTATTTTGCACTGATTTTCATAAAAATTTCAGGCAAAGGGAGGGAATTTTAGAAAAAATTGCATTATTGATACTTTCTGACGCCCTCAATGTGAAGAAAACGGCTGCGGTCGTATACATAAGAGCTCAAAGGGCGCATGAATGCGTCGAAGGTATGGGCCGCAACATAAATTTCGTCCGGCTCGACCGCCACAACAACAGGGGAATGATAGAATCTGCCGGTTTGATCACCCAGCTGAATAATATCCCCGGGCATCATTTCAGAGGCGTCTGTCTCTGTGGCAAAGGGGCCCGGGCCTTTGTTCTGCGTCAGGAACTGGTACAGGTAAACGACCCCCGTCCAGGAGGGGCTTCTGTCGCTGCTGCTGTTATAATACCATCCGTACGTGGGGGTGTAGTTCATCACACCGCTGCCCGCGTAAAGACATTGCGAGGCAAAATTAGTGCAATCGCCTCCCAGATTTTCAAAATTATAATAGGCCGGATTTCTCTGGAACGCCCATTTGCGGGCATACTCTACAGCAGCGGTCCGGTTATAGGCTACGATGCGAAGCATGGAAATTTCCTCCATTACTTTTAGATAGGATACGAATCATAAATCATCCAATAGGCTTTCAGGATTTCATTTCAAATTCGAAATCAGAAAGCTGATGATAATGTTCTCACCCGCCCGAAGCCCTGCTTTGGCTCCGTGAGGCTATTATATCCTATGCACCGAAGCGAATTATGTACGTTTTCACCGCTGTGCCGAAACACGGCGGTGAAAACGCCTGCCTTGGCAGAGCATTAATTACTGCTTTGCGCGGAAAGACTGGCAGTCTGTGCACTGGTCCATGGTAGGATTCTTTTCATGGGTACCAACCTGAATCTTTTCCAGAGAACAGAAATCCTGTGTTCCGCAGTGATACTGACACTGGTCTACGCTGCATCCGATCGACGGATTGGGACGGTCATTGGAATTCATCATCTGAGCTCGCCTCCTTTCACTCAAAGGCTGTCCTTAGTATGAGAAAAAGAGAACGAATTATGAAGTGTAAATTTTGAGATTGCTTCCATCGAGTGAGAATGGTACTATAGCCATACGACTTTTTTAAAAAACGAGGCATTTGGATCCTCGCCAAAGGCAAGATGGACTTGCCGGTTTGTTGTGCCTATTCTGTATATGGAACTATATATCTCATATTTTTAGTAAAATGAGGTATTCTAAGGGAAACAATGGAAAATAAGGAGCAATATCATGAAGCACCCTAAAATGAAAAATACAGCGGCGCTTTTGCTGCTTTGCCTTTTGATTCTGGCGTCTTCGATTTTATTTTTATTCATTGCGCAAAACGAACCGATGATCCACTGGATGAGAACCTTTATGCCCAGTGTTTCGGAAGCACCGTCATCTTCTGAGGTGATCGAATCTTCTGCTCTGGAATCAACGCCGACAGAGTCTTCGGTGTCTGCTGCGGAGCTGGCAAAGGTATGGGAAAAAGACAGCGATTTACTTCTTGTCAATTGGGAGTACGGTCTTCCGGATCAATATAAGCCCAATTTGGTCAAGGCGTATGACATGGTAATGGACGAGCGTCTTGTGGAACCGTACAAACAGATGGCCGCAGCAGCTTTAAAAGACGACGTAACGCTCTGGATTTCTTCCGCATACCGTGCGCCGGAGCTGCAAAAAGAGCTGCTGGAACGCGAAATCAAGGAAAACGAACAAAAGGGAATGAGTCCGGAAGAGGCCAAGGAAAAGGCCGCTATCGCCGTGGCCCAACCGGGGCACAGCGAGCATAATACCGGTCTTGCGATCGACGTTAACGGGGTGCGCCCGGAATTTGAGAAAGAAAAGGGCTATGAATGGATGAAGCAGCATGCTGCGGAATATGGCTTTATTCTTCGCTACCCCAGAGAGAAAGAAGACATCACGAAAATCATGTTTGAACCCTGGCATTACCGTTATGTCGGCAAAGAGAATGCGCAAAAAATGAATGAACTGGGCATGTGCCTGGAGGAATACGTGAATTACCTGGCACAAAACGAAGAAAATAATTGAATAAATTCCAAATTTTGATATAATAACAGAAAGAGGCTGTTTTCTTCTGAAAGACGAAGGTATCGATTTCCCCCGCCTTCGGCGGGGGAAATCGATCAACGTCATTTTTTGAAAAGACACGTTTCAAGCAAGAAACGACTCAATCCTGAAGGGGTGTTGATATGCAAGAGAAAAAAATTAGAACCAGATTTGCTCCCAGTCCCACCGGATTTATGCATGTGGGCAATTTGCGCACAGCGCTGTACGAATACCTGATTGCGAAGAATCAGGGTGGGGATTTCGTCCTGAGAATTGAAGATACCGATCAGGAACGTCAGGTGGAGGGCGCTGTCGAGGTGATTTACGACACCCTGAAAACGGTTGGCCTGCAGCACGACGAAGGCCCCGATATCGGCGGGCCTTATGGGCCGTATGTGCAGAGCGAGCGCATGGATACCTATAAAAAGTATGCCGAGCAGCTTGTCCAGGAAGGAAAAGCATATTACTGTTTCTGTACGAAGGAACGCCTGGCTTCCCTGCATGAGGAAAACACGTTTGGCGGATACGACCGTCACTGCCGGCACCTTCCTCAGGAGGAAATCGATCGTCTGCTCGCGGCAGGCACACCTCATGTCATCCGCCAGAAGATGCCGGCCGAGGGATCCACTACGTTCCACGATGCCGTTTACGGCGATATCTCTGTAGAGAATAAGGAGCTTGAGGATCAGGTTCTGCTGAAATCCGACGGTTTCCCCACCTATAACTTTGCCAACGTGATCGACGATCATCTGATGGAGATCACCCACGTGGTGCGCGGCAGCGAATATCTGTCTTCCACGCCGAAGTACAATCTGCTGTATGAGGCCTATGGCTGGCAGATTCCCACGTATGTGCATCTGCCGCTCATCAAGGGCAGAAACGCCGACGGTACCGCGTCAAAGCTCTCGAAGCGCCATGGCTCCACCGGCTTTGCCGATCTGGTCAAGGAAGGCTATCTGCCTGAGGCGATCATCAACTATATTGCTCTTTTGGGCTGGTGCCCCAAAGACAATGAGGAAAAAATGGACATGCAGGGGCTGATCGAGCGCTTTTCGATCGAAGGCATCAGCAAGTCGCCTGCCATTTTTGACTATGACAAGCTGACCTGGCTCAATGGGGAGTATCTGCGTGCCATGACGCCAGAGCAGTTCACGGAGCATGCGATGCCGTATTATCGCCAGGCATTCGGCGATACCGAGGCAGATTGGTCTGTGCTGACGCTGATTCTGCAGCCCCGCGTGACAAAGCTGAGCGAGATTCCCGGGATGGTCGGCTTTTTGAAAGATCTGCCGGATTATCCCGCTGATTTCTTTGTGAATAAGAAGAGCAAAACGACGCTTGAAAATTCCGCGCCGCTGCTGCGCGAGTCGATTTCTGTCCTCAGGGAACTGCCTGACTGGACGGTACCGAGCCTGCACGAAGCGCTGTTGGCGCTGGCACAGCGGCTCCCGGGGGAAAACAGGACTTGCCTTCAACAGCGGCTCGAGGTGAAAAACGGTACGCTTCTCTGGCCCGTTCGAATTGCGGCGGCTGGCCAGACCGTTACACCGGGCGGCGCGATGGAGATTCTGGCCATTCTTGGCCGGGAAGAGTCCCTGCGCCGATTAGAGCTGGGTCTGAAAAAATGTGAAGGGTAATGGGGAGAATACGATGAGCGAAGAAAAAAGAGAACCGTTGAATCCGGAGTCTGCCGGCAATTTTATTCATGAATTCGTTACAGAAGATATTGCGCCGGGCGGGCGCTTTGAAGGCAAGCGCGTTCACACCCGTTTTCCTCCCGAGCCGAACGGCTATCTTCATATTGGCCATGCGAAGGCTATCTGCATCGATTTCGGCACTGCGGAAAAGTTCGGCGGCATTTGCAATCTGCGCATGGATGACACGAATCCCAGTAAGGAAGATACCGAATATGTCGACGCCATCCAGGAGGATATCCACTGGCTTGGCTACGATTGGGACGACCGTTTTTATTATGCCTCGGATTATTTCGAAACCATGTATCAGCTTGCAGAAAAATTGATTGAAAAAGGCCTTGCGTATGTATGCCAGCTGACACCGGATCAGATGAGGGAAAACCGCGGCGATCTGAAAAATCCGGCAGTCAGCCCGTATCGTGACCGCCCGGCGGAGGAAAGCATCGATTTGTTCCGCAGAATGCGGGCCGGGGAATTCCCGGACGGCGCCATGACGCTGCGGGCAAAAATCGATCTGGCTTCCGGCAACTTTAACATGCGCGATCCTGTTTTGTACCGCATCAGCCATACCTCTCACCACAGAACCGGCGACGCATGGTGCATTTACCCCATGTACGACTACGCGCATCCCATTGAGGACGCAATGGAGGATATTACGCACTCGCTGTGCTCCCTGGAATTTGAGGATCACCGCCCGCTGTACGACTGGGTGATTCAGAATGTAGATCTGCCCTCGAAGCCTCGCCAGATCGAGTTTGCGCGTCTTGGCATTAACAACACGGTCATGAGCAAGCGCCGCCTGCGTCTTCTGGTAGAGCGGGAATTCGTTTCCGGCTGGGACGATCCCCGTATGCCCACTTTGTGCGGCCTGCGCCGCCGCGGCTATACTCCGGCTTCCATCCGTAACTTTATTGAGCGCCTGGGCGTATCCAAAGTGAACAGCACGGTGGAGTATGCCTTTTTGGAGCATTGCCTGCGCGAGGATCTGAATCTGAACGCACAGCGCGTGATGTGCGTGCTCGATCCGATCAAGCTGATCATCACCAATTATCCGGAGGATCAGGTGGAAGAGTTCGAGGTGGAGAATAATCCGAACCGCCCCGAGGACGGATCGCGCAAGGTTGATTTTTCACGCGAAGTCTGGATTGAGCGCGACGACTTTACCGAAACGCCGCCGAAAGGCTATTTCCGTTTGTTCCCCGGGAACGAGGTTCGTCTGAAAACGACGTATATTGTTCGCTGCACTGGCTGCAAAAAGGATGAAAACGGCAATGTGGTGGAGGTTTATGCGGAATACGATCCGGCCACCCGCGGCGGCAACACGCCGGACGGCAGAAAGGTGAAGGGAACCATTCATTGGGTCAATGCGGCGTCCGCTGTTTCGGCAGAGATTCGCCTGTACGATAACCTGTTTACCGTTCCCGATCCGGAAGCCGGCGAGTTTTTGGAGCTTTTGAATCCGGATTCGCTGACGGTTCTGAAAGACTGCAAGGTCGAGCCCGATGTGGCGAAAGCCTCTGCGCCCGCTTCGTTCCAGTTCATGCGTCAGGGTTATTTCTGCCCGGATCTTGACAGCACACCGGAGCACCCGATCTTTAACCGTTCGGTTTCTCTCAAAGACAGCTTCAATAAGAAATAAAAACAGCTTGCCCCGGCCTGCACTACGCAAAGCCGGGGCATTTCTAACGCCGCAGTTTCAGCTGGCGGCAAAATCGGCGCGCGCCGGTGTATTACCAGGCGCAGCGCTTTCACTTTTTCTTGGTAAACTCGGGGAAAAAGCTGTCTGGATTCTGTTTGAACTGCTCAACAGGGTCCAGTTCAACGCTGCTCTTATCCGATTTTCCGTAATACCCCATCCAACGGGGCACCGGATTTTGCTCAGGATTTTTGCAGTCGTAAATCTTAGTTCTGATCTCCATGTTTCCACCTCCGCACAGATGCTGGTATGAATATATTATGCAGCTCCGGTAAAATCTGTCAGCCTTGTACAAGCGGAATTTACGGAAATTTTTGCTTGAAAGCTTTTCCAATCTTTGCAAAAATGATATAATGTAGCTGTTGGTATCAGGTGCTGTACTGCACTGAGGAATCCATGTGTTTTAGGCGGCAGGCCGTTGTATCTGCTGCCGTGTGATATCCAAAAAGAAAGAATGAGGTGAAACAACATGCAGAAAAGCTTATCGATTGCCAGCTTTGTTTTGGGAATTGCGGCGACAATGGTCAGCATCGCTTTGACCGTGCTCCAGATTGTCAGCCTGAAAAAGAGCCGCTGAGTCATTCACCAATCAAAGAAAGCATATCCGGCGCGGCAGGCTGAAGATGGCCCCGGCGCCGGTTTTCTTTACAGAAAAGGGGGATTGTATGAAGCTGCTGCATCTGGCGGATTTGCATATCGGCAAACGGGTCAATGAATTCAGTATGCTGGAGGATCAGCGCGCCATATTAAAGCAGATTTTAAACATTGCGGAGCAGGAGAAGCCCGACGCTGTCCTGATCGCCGGGGACGTTTATGATAAAACCATTCCGCCCGGAGAGGCGGTTTCGGTTCTGGATGACTTTCTGACCGGTCTGGCGTTTTTAAAGCTGCCGGTTTTTATGATCTGCGGGAACCACGATTCCGCGGAGCGCCTGAGCTTTGGCAGCCGGATTCTGCGCCGCCAGGGGATTACGATCGCCGCGGCTTATGATGGCGCCTTAGAACCGGTTCTGATGCACGATGAGTACGGGCCGGTGGAACTGTACCTGCTGCCGTTTATCAAGCCCGCACTGGCAGCTCCGTTTTTCCCCGAAAAAGAGCTGGAAAGCACTGAGGATGCCGTACGTTCGATTTTGGAATCGGTGCCCGATCAGCCGGATTGCCGCAGGGTGCTGGTCGCGCATCAGTTCGTAACCAACCGGGGGGAGCTGCCGCAGCAGTCGGATTCTGAAACCGCATATATCGGCGGGTCGGACGCGGTAGATGCCGGGGTTTTCCACGCCTTTGATTATGTGGCGCTGGGGCATCTGCACGGCCCGCAGAAAATGCTGCGGGATACCATTCGATATGCAGGTTCCCCTCTCAAATATTCCTTTTCAGAAAGCCGTCAGAAAAAATCCGTGACGATCGTCGAGCTGCTGGAAAAGGGAAACACCCAAATTCGACAGATTCCCCTTGTTCCGCTGCGCGATATGCGCGAAATCCGCGGCCCGATCGATCAGCTGACCGACCCGCAGGTTGTGAATTCCGCGAATCCGGAGGATTACATCCACGCAACCTTGACGGACATCGAGGAGCTGATGGACCCCATCGGCCGCCTGCGCAGATTTTACCCGAACATCATGCGGCTCGATTTTGAAAACCGCCTCAGCAGGGAAATCAAGCTGAAAAACGCCGCATCGGGGGAAGACCTTTCTCAAAAAACAACGATGGAACTGTTTGAAGATTTCTTCCAGATGCAGAACCAGAAAGAAATGACACAGGAGCAGGCCCAGGTAATGGAGTCGCTGTTTTGCAGCAGTCAGGAGGGGACGCGATGAAGCCAAAGCATTTAACCGTCAGCGCGTTCGGCCCTTTTGCGGGCAGAGTTGAGATTCCGTTTGAGCAGTTCGGCTCTATGGGGCTGTTTTTGATCACGGGGGATACCGGCGCGGGAAAAACGACGCTGTTTGATGCAATTTCCTTCGCGCTGTTTGGGGAATCGAGCGGTACTGTGCGCCCGGTAGAGAGCCTGCGCAGCGATTTTGCACGCCCGGAGGAAAAAACCTATGTGGAATTGTCTTTTCTGCACCGCGGACAAGAATATTTTTTGCGAAGGAATCCCAAATACCGCCGCCCCAAAAAGAGCGGCGAGGGGGTTACGGACGAGCCTGCCGATGCGTCGATGACCTTCCCGGACGGCAAAGTGATTATCGGGAATGTACGGGTAACCGGTGCGGTCACTGAGCTTTTGGGGATCGATTATAAGCAGTTCAAGCAGATTGCCATGATCGCGCAGGGGGAGTTCTTAAAGCTGCTGCTGGCGGATCACCGCGAGCGGGCGGAGATTTTTCGCCGTGTATTTGGCACGGCCCCGCTGGAAGCGGTACAGTTGGAACTGAAAAAGCGGGAAAAAGCGGCCAGAATCGAGTGGGAGGATTCCTGTAAAGCAATATTACAGTACACAGGTAATCTACTTTACAGCGAGGAGCAAACCGCCGAATCTCTGGTGCTGGAATGGGCGGCGGAGCAGAATCTGCACCGCATGGATGAAATGACTGCGCTTTGGAATAGGATGCTGCGGGAAGACGAAGCGCTTCTCAAAACCCAGAAGCTTCAGCAGGAAAAGCTGCAGGAAGCAGATGCGAAGCTGATTGCCGAACTCACCCGCGCGGAGCAGATCAACCGGATGTTCCGCGAGCTGGAACAGGCCCTGCTTCGCCGTGAGGAACTGTTGAAACAGGAACCGCAGATCCGGCAGACAGAACAGCTGGCCCGCAGGGCCGGCGCCGCTGCGGAGCGTGTGCTGCCGTATGAAAAAATTTATTGTTCCGCGAAGGAAAATGTAGAACGTCTGGAAAACGGAATCCGCACTTCCAGCGAGCGTTCGGCTCTTTTGGAAAATCAGCTCAAACAGTTAGAAACAGACTGGAGCAGAGAGCAGGAAACCGAGCCGCAGCGAACAGCGCTTGCAGAGCGCTTAACTGGCCTGCGCTCCGCTTTGCCGGATTATGCGCATTACAAAACGCTGATGCAGCAGCAGAAGGATTTGGAACGGGCTCTTTCGCAGAATATCACTCATTTGGAGCAAGTAACCAAACGAAGGGAAGAGCTTACTCAAAAGCGTGACGAGCGCCAGGCGCTGCTGTCGCAATCCGCGGATGCGCCGGTTTCTCTGGTAAAATGCGAAAAGGAAAAAGAGACTGCCGAAGCGCTGCGCTCCAATTTGCTTTTGCTGCACGATATGGCAAAGCGTTTGGAAGCGATGGAAGCAGAGCAGAAACGTGCGCAGCGGGAATATCTGGCCGCCGATGAGGAATACAGCAGAATTTACCACCTGTGCGAGGAAAAGGAGCGTTTGTATTTTGACCAGCAGGCCGGCGTTCTGGCCGGTCGTCTGCACCCGGGGGAGCCGTGCCCGGTCTGCGGCTCGAAAGAACATCCTCAAAAGGCAGAGATGATCGGAGGCGCTCCGAATGAACAAGAGCTGCAGCGGCTGCGCGGGCAGCGGGAGCAGGCAGAGGCCCACCGGCGGGATACCAGTTCGCAGGCACATGGGAAAGAGGTCGAGGTACAGTCCGCCCGGCAGGAGCTCTACCGGCAGTGGCGGCAGATTCTGCCGGAAGCTGCTCCGCAGGAGGAACTCCCCGCGCTCAAAGCCCAGATCATTACAATCGGTACCGAAAACACTGGGCGAAAAAAGGTTCTGGAACAAAAGTACGGCGAGCTCAAACAGCTTTGCGATAACCGTGAGCTCTGGACGAAAGAACTCGATGAAACACAGCAGCTTTTAAAAGAATGCGAGCCGCTCGTGCAGCGCGAAACGGAGGAACAGTCGCGCCTTGCTTCGCAGGTAAGCGCAAAGCAGGCGGAGGCGGCTCTGGTGCGGGGGAAGCTGCCCTGCGAATCAGAGGAAGAGCTGCGGCGGCAGATCGCCGAGTCCGAGTCCCGTTTGGGGGAGCTGAAAAAACGGCTTCAGGAAAGTGAAGCCGCGCTTACCAAAGGCCGCAACGAGCTGGACAGCGTTCGTGCTGTTCTGAAAGAAAACACAAACCAGCTGGCAGAGCAGAAACAAAGGCTGGAACAAACCGAACAGGATTACCGCAGGGCGCTGGAAGAAAACCAGTTCAGCGAAGAGGAGTACCGGGCCGCGCTGTCGGATCAAAGCCGGGTAGAAGCCTGGCGGAACGAGGTGCAGGCCTTTACGGAAAGCCAGCGTTTTACCGAAGAGACGATCCGCCGCCTGAGGGAAGAAACGGCGGGGAAAAGCCCGGTGCACGTTGAAAAACTGGCCTTGCAGCAGGAGGAACTGAAACGGGAAAAATCCGTATTGGACGAACAGGTCTCTCAAACCTCACAGCGCTATCACGGGAATCAGAGAATTTTGCAGAAGCTGGAAGACGCTTTGCGGCAGAAAGAGAAGCTGGAGCATCGTTATCTGATGCTTTCCTCCCTCTCTAAAACGGCAAACGGGGAGCTGCCCGAACGCCAGAAGCTGGCGTTTGAGCAGTATGTGCAGGCCGCATATTTTCAAAAGGTGATCCAGGAGGCCAATCAGCGCATGAGCCGGATGACGAACGGCCGGTTTGAGCTTCTTCGCAAGGAAATCCCCGAGGATAACCGCAGCCAGTCCGGTCTGGAGCTGGATGTGATGGATTACTATACCGGCAAGCTGCGCTCCGTGCGCTCTCTGTCGGGCGGGGAATCCTTCAAGGCGTCGCTGTCTTTGGCCTTAGGCTTGTCCGACGTGATTCAGAGCTACGCCGGCGGGGTACAGATCGACACCATGTTTATCGATGAGGGCTTCGGCACGCTCGATTCGGAATCCCTGGATCAGGCAATCTCCGCGCTGGCGGCGCTCACAACCGGCGATCGTCTGGTCGGCATCATCTCTCATGTGCCGGAACTGAAAGAAAAAATCGATAAAAAAATTACGATTCGAAAAAGTGTGACCGGCAGCACGGCTGTTCTGACTAGCCGCTGAAGACAATGGATCGGGACCTGCTTTTTAAAACAAAAACAGGAAATTCTTCCCCGCCGAAAGCGGGGAAGAATGCAGAGAACCCTATTAAAATTCAAATAAGACGTCAGGCAGAGGTGAGCAGATGCTCGGCGAAAATCTTGATGCCGATCAGAATCAGAATGATTCCTCCGGCGATTTCGGCGCGGCCCGAAAGCAGGCATCCGAATTTTCTGCCAAGATATACTCCCGCAAAGCAAAGCACAAGAGTGATGATTCCAATCAGCGAAACCGAAAAGATCATCTGCGGCACACTTTGAATTCCCACGGAAGAAGGCAGAATGATCCCCGTGGCCAGCGCGTCTATGCTGGTTGCCACCGCCTGAATCAGCAGGGCGCGTTTTCCCACAGTGTGGCATCTGGCCTCTTTGGCATGTTCCCCAAAACACGATTCCCAGATCATCTGTGTGCCCAAATAGGTCAGCAGCAGCAAAGCGAGCCAGTGCTCAATATGTATCAAGAGATCGGCACCCGCCGTTCCTAAGGCCCAGCCAAGACAGGGCATAAACGCCTGAAAAAGACCAAAGGTCAGGCCGACCTTCAGGGCAAATCCGGGCGTCACCTTTCGTACGGCAGTTCCATTTGCGACGGAGGCTGCCAGCGCATCCATAGAAAGGCCGACAGCAATTCCCACAAGGGAGAAATAGTCCATACGCAGCTTCCCTTCGTGTTGATTTTAAGTTTGCTTCTGAAAAGAATATATTGGGGAACAACCGGAATTATGAGAGCTTTTACTAAAACAACAGAGGGGAAGAGCAGAAATTTCTACTCTTCCCCTCTGTTGTTATTTCGTATTAAAGTCTACCCAGTCCTTGGCTTCCTCTACATTTTCGTCAGATGGCATAGCCGCTTTCGTTTTGCTGTAGCGTTTGTCCGGATAGGTAATGGGAATGGTATAGCTGTCCGTGTCCTCCCGTTCCGGTCCGGGACCGGTCACTTTTGCGGCGGAATTCAGCCGATTGCGCTGACCGGGCTCCTCTTTGTCTCTTCTGTGAAATAGCATACGTAACACCTCCGTATTTATTGTGCGACATCACATCGGAAAAATACGCACTTTCGTTTGCTACTACGGTAAAAACATGATAAAATAAATACAAAGCATGTAGCTTTATTCCAATATTATTTTCTAAAAAAATTATATTACTCCGGCGTTTTGTATATGTAACAAAATATAAAATTTGAACCGGAATGATGGGCAAAGAGGGAAGAGCTTATGATCAGTATTCTGGACTATGGGGCGGGCAATTTAAAAAGCGTTGTCAACGCATTTCGGTTTATCGGCGCAGAGGTGGAAATCACCCACGACGCCGGCCGGCTGATGCGGGCGCAGGCGGCTGTTTTGCCGGGCGTCGGTTCGTTCGGGGACGCCGCGGCTTCTCTGCGGCAATCCGGGCTTTGGCAGCCGGCACTGGATTTCATCGCGGGCGGCCGGCCGTTTTTGGGCATTTGCCTTGGCATGCAGCTGCTCTTTGAAGAGAGCGAGGAATCCCCGGGGGTAAAAGGACTTTCCGTATTTCCCGGGAAAATCTGCCGCATTCCCGACGGCGACGGCCTGAAGATCCCGCATATCGGCTGGAACTCCTTAACTCTTGACCAGACGGACGGTCTGTTCCGTCAGGTGCAGGATCAGTCTTACGTTTATTTTGTCCACTCCTATTATCTACACTCACCCGAACGGAAAGTTGTGTCCTCACACACGCAGTACGGCGTGACGATCGATGCCTCGGTGCAGTCGGGGAATGTGTTCGCCACCCAGTTCCATCCGGAAAAAAGCGGACAGGCCGGTCTGCAGATGCTGAAAAATTTTGCACGGATGGCGGAAACCGGCCGGGAAGGGAAGGGAAGCTGCTGATGTATGCCAAACGAATTATCCCGTGTCTGGATGTCAATAACGGGCGCGTGGTCAAGGGAACTAATTTTGTCAATTTGAGAGATGCGGGCGACCCGGTAGAGGCCGCGATTCTGTACGATAAGCAGGGCGCGGACGAGCTGGTATTTCTGGACATCACCGCGACCGTGCAGGAACGCGGAACGATTGTAGACCTGGTTCAGCGGGTTGCGGAGCGCATTTTCATTCCGTTTACGGTAGGCGGCGGCATTCGTTCGGTGGAGGATTTCACCCAGCTGCTGCGCGCGGGGGCGGATAAGGTTTCAGTCAACTCCGCGGCGGTGCGCAATCCGTCGCTGATCAGCGAGGCGGCCCAAAAATTCGGCAGTCAGTGCGTGGTTTGCGCCATCGATGCAAAACGGACGCCCTCCGGCGGCTGGACGGTTTACCTCAACGGCGGGCGGGTCGATACGGGCACAGACGTATTCCTTCA
>OBZU01000096.1_pt1 | contig 60984 bp, 60 predicted proteins | sample 1495561 | NCBI WGS metagenome assembly OBZU01 (sample SAMEA2580250, study PRJEB22360) | human gut metagenome | biome: human gut; feature: human-associated habitat; material: faeces | place: Denmark | collected 2008/2010 | reverse complement strand
TGATGTCTTTTTCCGTCACCCAGCCACCGTTACGCTGTATCTGAACCAGCAGGCGAACTTCCGACGGATTCCGGTCACCCTTTGAAGTGGTTTCCACCAGTGCCTGCACACCGAAGGTAAAACGCAGACGGTCGATGTTTGCCGACGTGATGGTGCGGGTGATCGGCGTGTCGTATTTCACTTCCGTACCCAGCACCGTCTCGGAGCCGGAGGATTCAAACCCCTCCGGCGGAGTCTGCTCCTGCTCACCTGCCCGGAACACCACCGTGACACCGGAGATATTGGTATTCCCCTCAGTGTCCAGCACCGGCGTACTGTTCAGTAGCACGCTTTTTAACCCATCCACCGGACCTTCAATCGGCCCTTCGCTGATGGCATCGATCACACTCAGTAACTGCGTGGATTTCAGGTTGTCCTTCGCTTCGCGCGGGGTATGCCCCTTACTGCTGCCTTTATACGTTTTACCGAGCATGATGTCTTTTCCTGTATGCCCGTGACATACAGTCCATACACCAACAATATCTTTGTATGGTATGTAGCTGACACCTTCCAGGCCATCGTCACCACTCGGACCAGTGATGAGCACAGACGCTATGGCAACAGCCCCACCACCAATAGCAGCAGCAATAGCCTTGCGTAATGATGGCGACATTATTCACCTCTCGCAGCCTTACGCTTATCTTCTTTAATCTTGAAATAAAGGTTTGTCAGATACGTCAGCAAGCCAAATACCAGACTACCCAGCACACCTATTGCCGCCCACTGTGAGGGCGTGACTTTATCGAGCAACTGTAAAAACCAGTACCCGGCACTACCTGCTGAGGTGCCATAGGCGACACCCGTTGTTAACTTATCCATGGATTTCATAACCCCACCTCGCAGACAAAGCGGGTGTAAATTAAGGGGATACTACGTATCGCAATAAAGGCAGAAACGTAACAGATTCGGAGTCAGTGAATAACTCAGGTATTGGGTTATCAGCTAATATCGAGACTCAAAAAATGGAAAAACCCGCTCGACGGCGGGTTTAAGCTGTGTGACGAAGTAACCACTCTTAACAGCATAACCAATTTTTTACGTACGTAAACTACTAAATGATATTTGTGAGAATGCCACCGAGTGTTCAAAACACCACCACAAATACATAAGAAAACTTCAACAAATAACCAATGAATAATTTCCGATGTTATTTTTAGTTTGTTTAAATTAAGTTAAAGAATTATAGAGCGCTTATAAATAAGTGCCATTAATATAAATTAGCTAATAGATTTATTTTCGTTCAAACAAGAGCCATGAATAGGATTAGATAGAAAAGGTTCAGATAAAAATAGAGATCTACTTCACAAATTAAATGAGAAACTAAAACTTACATCTTGAAATAATCGCATTGATTAGATGAATATTTATCGCGCAGTGACATCATTTTTTAATAATAGTTCAAAAAAAAGGGCGTACAATGAAAAAATTAACAGTGGCAATTTCTGCTGTAGCTGCATCAGTACTGATGGCGATGTCTGCTCAGGCAGCTGAAATTTATAATAAAGACAGTAACAAGCTGGATCTATACGGGAAAGTTAATGCCAAGCACTACTTCTCCTCTAATGATGCAGATGATGGTGATACTACTTATGCCCGTCTTGGCTTCAAAGGTGAAACCCAAATCAACGATCAACTGACTGGTTTCGGTCAGTGGGAATATGAATTCAAAGGCAACCGTGCTGAATCTCAAGGTTCTTCCAAAGACAAAACCCGTCTTGCATTTGCAGGCCTGAAATTTGGTGATTACGGCTCAATCGATTACGGCCGTAACTACGGTGTAGCATACGACATCGGTGCGTGGACTGACGTCCTGCCAGAATTCGGTGGTGATACCTGGACCCAAACAGATGTGTTCATGACTGGTCGCACTACTGGTGTTGCAACTTATCGTAACAACGACTTCTTTGGTCTGGTCGATGGCCTGAACTTTGCTGCTCAGTATCAGGGTAAAAATGACCGCACTGACGTAACTGAAGCCAATGGTGATGGTTTCGGTTTCTCCACTACTTATGAGTATGAAGGATTCGGCGTGGGTGCAACCTATGCTAAATCAGATCGCACTGACGGTCAGGTCGCCTATGGTAAGAGCAAATTCAATGCCTCCGGCAAAAATGCGGAAGTATGGGCTGCAGGCCTGAAATATGATGCGAACAATATCTATCTGGCTACCACATATTCTGAAACTCAGAATATGACCGTTTTTGGTAATAACCATATTGCAAACAAAGCACAAAACTTTGAAGCAGTAGCACAATATCAGTTTGACTTCGGTCTGCGACCATCTGTTGCTTACCTTCAGTCAAAAGGTAAAGACCTTGGTGTTCATGGTGACCGAGACTTAGTCAAGTATGTCGATGTCGGTGCTACTTACTACTTTAATAAAAACATGTCCACTTTTGTTGATTACAAAATCAACTTAATTGACGATAGTAAGTTTACCAAAACAGCTGGTATTGATACCGACGACATCGTCGCTGTAGGTCTGGTTTATCAGTTCTAATCTGACTTACGAAAAAGATATGTTGCGGGAGGCTTTGCCTCCGCAACATATAAGTGGAGCCCTCAAGCCACTTCCTTTAGAAGCACTACCTTGCTTCTTACTATATAAACCTTCTGTTATATATTACCCTTTATTTTGGGGGCGTTTCCACGCCCCATTTTTAATAACTTTTAGTAAACAATTGCATATCAATTAGAATTATTAGCAACGATATCCATATCTAACCGGATATCTAATGCCATTAACATCCCTTCAATTATGCCCTCAGCCTTCTGTAACCTTTTCCCGATATAACCATCCGAGCAGCAATGCTTACTTGCCAGTGACATGAATGTCATACCACATACATAATAATCTACTAATAAATCGTGTAAATCGCTGTTGTTCTTTTTCAGACGGGCCATGCACCCGCAAATGATCATCGCGTCATCGTCACAACATTGCGGGCGAGATTTTACTTTTGAAGGAATTAATCCCTTAAAACCGGCGGCAACGGACGACCAGGTCACATCTTCATGATTATTAGCCGCCCACGCTCCCCAACGCTCAAGAACCATCTGAATATCACGCATCAACTTACTCCACAAAAATCAGACCAGAACGCCAATTACAAGCAAAAATCAACAAAACAGTATTAGTTGATTGTTATCTCTGACTTCATACTCCTGCTCCTGTCAGGGTTTTGGCGTAATTCTTCAGTATTCGGTAATCGGTCAAAACAGAACCAGGAAAACGATATAAGCGCAGGCGCACCCAGCGGCGGCGAAGACGCTCTGCCATATAAGACTCAAACATCATTCATCTCCCAGTTCAGTGATAGTCAGCTCCAGCTTCCCACCTTTGGTAACGGGCATCTTCACAACGCGGTAATCAACGACCTGAGCATCATCCAGCCAGAAACCTGCTTTGGTGAGTGCGTCAAAAGCGGCCTTTTGCAGATTATCAAGGTCACGGCGACGGCGATCCGGCATGTGGCACTCAATGCTGATTTTCACTGGCATAGCCAAGCCGATATCCAGCATTGCGTTTTTAATGATTCGGGCGACGTTATCGCAGTATGCCTGCCCCTCTGCGCTGACGTGCGTGCGCCCACGATTATGGCGGTAATAGCGATTATTGCTCGGAGGCCAGGGTAATGTGATGCTGTAGGTATTCACGCCTCAATAACCCCCTCTTTCAACCAGATAACCTGTGTTCTCGCCATACCTTCCAGCGCGCATTCTTTTGCATATCCAGCGTCAACAAAATGCGTGCGACGGTCGATTTCGTCGTGGCAGGCAGAACATGCAATGGTGGCAATCAGGTCTGGCGGTTTGATACCGGTACCGCACAATCCAGCCAGCCGGATATGTGCCAGTACTGACGTTTCAGGATTGCCATTACATACGCCAGGGATTCTTACCTGGCATTCCCGACCACGCGCTGCTTTTCTTAAATCAGCCATGATTCCTCCTTGCTGCCAGTCGCAACCATTTTTTATCAACCAGGCTGGCGGTATACCCGAGCAGTGTTGGTATTTCGGATGGCTTCAGCTCAGGTTTACGCTTACGACGATTTGGTACTTTGTAGATGTGTCCGTTCATGACACGAATAAGCGGTGTAGCCATTACGCCTCCTGCTTGTCGCGCAGCAGCTGGAACTCGCAGCTCTGCGGAATAGTCAGGTGGCAGCCAATATTCATCGCCCAGGCTTCAACCTTACACAGGAAGACATACATCTCTCCGGTATCAAGATCGGAGGTATGGCGTAACGACTGGATAGTAGTGATTTCGCCGGTTACGACATCAACCAGGTCCTTGGTTTCATAACCGAGGTATGTGTGTTTGAGAGCATCTTTTACCCATGCTGCGGTAGCGAACGATTTCCCCCTGCTGATGAGGTATTCACTGATTTCGCTGTACCACATATGGCTGAGTGCATTCTGGGAAAGACTGCGTTTCTCACGCCACGGTTTAAGCACCATGCGAAAGCATTTTCCGTCCTCCAGATAAGGCTGGATCTGCTGGCCGATAGCGATGAAGTTACCGCGATGCAGTTTGATGCCATCTTGTGGTAGGTTCACGCTTCACCTCCACAGAGGTCAGACGCTGGATGCAAAAAAACGCAGGTGCATTTCTGCATCTGTGAAGGGAGAAGAGAGTTTGGATTGTGTGTGCGCATAAACGTCCCCGTTTAGCGCAGAAGTCACCGGAGTTGTTCAGGCTCCGGTGATACAATTATGGCGAATTGATTATTCATAATCAAACAAGATAAGGTCTCAAACTTCATGCAAGCCAAGATTTATTTCTGACAGAATTATACAAAGAAGCTATTGGTCAGAATCTACTCGGACTGTAAAACATACGCATAACCTTAAGCTCTCACTTTAAGCATTGTTGAAATAATAGCCGTCAAGTACAACCTTAACCACGACTGGGATATTTCCCTGGCTACCACGAGTTGTACGGCTATTAAACTGCCGTTAAATTCAGTAAGAGAATTTCATCCGATAAGTCAAGGCATGTAAAACATGAAAATTAACAAGATATTATCATCTGCAACACTATTGTATGGTATGTCAATGGCCATGTCGGTCGGGAGTTGTGCAACACCTGTCCAGACTAATCTTCCTGGTTACACCCCGGGTGCAGATATCATTAGTGTTTCACCGACCAGAAACCAAGTCGATCTCATTGGTGATGTTGTTTATTCCCAGATAAAAGGAACTCGTTCTGTCAGACAGCTTCACATGTCAGTTCTTGTCCCGCGAACAAATGATTTAAAACCAGCCATTATTTATTATCCCGGCGGCGGATTCATGTCTTCTGAACATGACAAATTTATTGAAATGAGAATGGCTCTGGCAGAAGCTGGTTTTGTTGTGGCCGCTGTAGAATACAGAACAATTCCTGATACATTTCCAGCACCAGTTGAGGATGGAAAAGCTGCAATACGTTACCTGAGAGAGCATGCCAGCAATTATGGGATTGATCCTCAAAGAATCGGAGTTCTGGGTGACTCTGCCGGTGGATGGCTTGCTCAGATGATGGGAACTACAAATGGTGACAAAACCTTTGATAAAGGTGACTTTCTTCAGCAATCCTCAGATGTTCAGGCAGTTGCCACACTTTATGGGATTTCTGACTTGTTGAATATTGGCGAGGGGTTCCCTGAATCAGTGCAGGAGGTTCATCGCTCTCCTGCCGTAACCGAAGCCTTAATGATCAATGGCCCTGCATTCAGAAATTTTGCGGGAGCCCCCATCACAGCGTCAAAAGAAAAAGCGCTAAACGCCAGTCCAATCGGACATATGAAAGGAGTAAAACCCCCATTTCTTATTATGCATGGTAGCAAAGACACTCTGGTTTCACCTGAGCAAAGCGCCAAACTATTCAGGATGTTGAAGAAGAACGGCGATAACGCTGAGTACGTGCTGGTAGAAGGGGCCGAGCATGGCGATAAGACATGGTATCAGCCAATTATTATAAACAGAGTCGTTGAGTGGTTTACTAAAAACCTGGGAGCGCCTATAAAAACAGCTCCCCAACAACAAAACCCAAACGCTAACCTGTAAAAAGAGGGAGGGCTAAGCCCTCCCCATTCAATTTTGTTAACTATCCTTTTCAGGTAGTTTTACAACATAAGTCCTTATTGTTTTCTCATATGTATTTTTGCTATTCGTTATTTTGGCCTTAATCCAGTGATAACCACTTTCATAGGTGCTGAATTCCGAAGCTGCATTACCTGTCCAGTGTAACGTTACTGTAGCAGGCTCCATTTTGACCCGTTGAGAGTCTGGACTATCTTCACTACCAGCAGAAAACTCAACCGTACCAGATAATGGGTTTCCAAAATGATCGACAAATCGAGCATAAATACCTACTGGAGAGCCATCGTTTGTCTCATAACCAGGATCTTTTGTTAGAGTCAATACTCCATTTGCGTCATCAGCGTACAGGGAGAATGATTTCACCGCGCTAACATCACTGCCAAGTTCGTTTAAGGTCGCCGTTAATTTATACGAACCAACCGTTCGACCATGTACGCTTACCGTAGCCTGACCGTTCTCATCAGTCGTTACTGTGGTTTTATCAACCACCAACGCACCATATTTAGACGGCCCAGATGTCTTAACATTCAATGCTCGACCACTTAATGCTTCGCCTGACTTACTTTTCAACAGTAACGTAAATACCAGATTGTTGGTATCGCTCACTACAGCCGAAGATGCAGATGATGTGATCTCCAACACAGCCCCCTTCACATCCGTCACGGCATCAATATTCTGGCTTGCGGTTATGCGTTTCCCATCCAGAACATACTCGGCCTGAATTGTGTACTGGCCTGATTTCGATGCAGTGAACTGCGTTGTTGCCTGTCCATGAGCATCCAGTTGCAGATTACTACTGGTCAATGATGCTCCCGTCGATGGTGTAATCGTTAAATCCACCTCACCTGTAAACGCATTGTTATTCGCATCAACCAACTGAATGTTTACTGTTGCGTTTTCACTGCCATCGGCCACAATCTCCTGTTTTGATACACTCATAGTAAGTTCTGCAGAAGCAACATCGGGCACAAAAGTTAACTTAACGCTGCCAGATTCCACGCTATGGGAACCGTCAGTCACCCGTGCAGTCACCGTGTACTCACCAGCTTTCACCGTTGTAAGCGGAACAGAAACATGCCCTGTTGAATCAGTCACGATATTTGTTGGTACAGATAATCCTTCAGATGAGGTGATGAGCTGAATCTTTTGCCCATTGACCGACGCATTCGTATTTGTCAGCTGCACATCTAATACCGCTGCATCCTTACCATTAGCAGGAATATTGGAAATTAAACTACTGCTTTCAGGCGTCAGTGACAGTGAAGCTCCGGTCATATTTGATGCAAAGGTCACTGTTAACTCAGTAGACATCTGAGAACCAGCATGAGCTGTAATCACGTAAGACCCCGGAGTGGAGCTTATTAACGCAAAAATAGCATTACCATTTTCGTCAGTTGAAACAGCATGTTCACCACCAACTTGAGTTATCCCTGCTGGTAAAGACAATGTGACAGCATAACCAGGAACAACATTGCCGAAACGGTCCGCAAGGCTTACAGTTACCATATTTCTCTGTTTTCCATCAGCCAATGCATTATTTTGGCTGGCTTCAAACTGAGAGAATGTAACCTGCTGCCGGTCCTCAATAAAGGTGATTTCTTTCTTAACACCTGAGAAATCATGACTATCAGATTTAACACCGATAGTAATCTTACCAGCTCGTTTTGAAGTTACTGTCGCGCTATAGACACCGTCTTTTTCCGTTACAGTCCCAAACTCGACTCCTTCTGCCTGGTTAAGAGCATAAAAGCTCAGAGTGTTATCACCAGTGATTGCATTTCCTTGTGAATCCTTCACTGCCAGTTGTAGATTGATATTGTAACCAACTACCTGTTCTGCTGGTGCAGCGGTTAAAACAGCACTGACCTCAGAATCAGGTTCTGTTGCTGCTGTTTGCTTAATACTGAGAGTAAATGTTTTTCCCTGAACTTTTGCAGTTACACGTACCGTCCCAGCCTGCGAACCAGCAGCCAGAACAGAGCGATATACACCAGCAGAGATTTCCTCTACCGCGCCTAATGACGGAGCAGTTACCGTTTCACGCTGTCGAGCACTATTGCTATCCGCAGTAAATTCCACAGACATTTCAATGTTATCAGCCAGTCCGGTTAATGCCTTACCGTTACTGTCTTTCAGGCTTAATACTATTGGATAAGTGGATTGACCATCAGCAGAGATCGTCGGAGACGAATCCCCATCCAGCGTAAAAGATGAATCCGCTGTCGATACATCACTATCAATAACGGCTGCCTGCTTAATATTCAGAGTAAAGGTTTTTCCCTGAACTTTTGCAGTTACACGTACCGTCCCAGCCTGCGAACCAGCAGCCAGAACAGAGCGATATACACCAGCAGAGATTTCCTCTACCGCGCCTAATGACGGAGCAGTTACCGTTTCACGCTGTCGAGCACTATTGCTATCCGCAGTAAATTCCACAGACATTTCAATGTTATCAGCCAGTCCGGTTAATGCCTTACCGTTACTGTCTTTCAGGCTTAATACTATTGGATAAGTGGATTGACCATCAGCAGAGATCGTCGGAGACGAATCCCCATCCAGCGTAAAAGATGAATCCGCTGTCGAGACACCACTATTATTAACGCTGATATTCATAACGGCATAGTTGGAAACATTGCCTCTGTTATCCTGGACTGTGGCTCCAACATTCCACGAATTTACACCTTCGCTTTTATAAGCCGGTAAAGTGATCTGCCATGATGTGCCATTTCCACTGATCTTGCCGCCAGCCGCAGTGAATGCACTATCATTCCACTGTACAGACTTGATACCACCACTAGCATTGTTGATTGTCAGTGTTACAGGGATGATTGATTCCCCCTCCCCCTGAACAGACTCTGGCAAACTGATTTTCAGTGCATGCTTCTTCTTGTACTCCAGAACAATGTTGTTATTTCGTTCAACAAAATCATAACGCCGATTCTGGACTTCTCGCATAACTGCAACATTATCGCTGCTAAGCTGTTCAGCCAGGGAAACGCCCGGGCGATAATTAAACTCAACACCGAAGGTTGTATCGTGAACGTTGCTCTGTCCTTGCTTATGCTGTGCAGAAAACTTAATCAGAGGAACTGGTGTATAAGAAATTCCCCCAGTAACTGCGTAAGGGTTTTCCTGAAGGTTATCGCTTCCAAATAACCCGACATTTTTACCATAATATTTTTCAAACTGAATAGATGCCCCTAATTGCGGATAAGCAGGTAGCCATCCTTCAGCAGAAAAATCCCAGCCATTTGCAGGTCTTTCCAGATAATCATCAATATCCCGACTGTTCTTCCAGTCAGATAGACCAAAATAGGTATTTACACCAAGCCTGAAATAATCCCTCCAGTACTCAACCCCAAAACCTGCACGAGAGTGACTGCGACTTAAATCGTAATCATAAAAAACATTCGCACCCAACATTGCGTTATCAGGAGTGAAATGACGAATCCCCAAACCAATATTGGTCTGATTTCGGTCATCAGTACGATGTAGTGATGTCTGACTGAATAACACATAATCCTGAGTATCCAGCCATGGATATAAAAAGTCGAATGATGAATCCTTCAAGGAAAAAGAATCATCGACATTAAGCTTGATGCGCGCATTGCCATATTGTTGCAACCAGTCGACGACCTCTTTTGTCGCCTGAGTTGATAAAGTATTTACAGCAAAACTACTTGCATTATTATTCGCCAGGCTCTGACCTGCACTTGCTGCAAATGAGGCCACTTTATTTGCATGCTCATCGCTGGCATAAGTTTGCGTAACATCTTTATTACCAGATGATGCAAAACTGTTTGCTGGGATCAAAGAAAGAGAAACTGGAGATAATATCTGGGTAACAATTACCGACCATGTAATCGCGCCAGATGCAGTTTTTTTTAACTTTTTATTCACAGTGGTCATAGTTCAATCAACGTTATGAATATAATGAAAAAAATAACTGGTATGACAAGAGGCGCGAAATATACAGATCGTTACAAAAAAATCAACTCAAAAATAAAATAAAATCTCTGCATAAACTTTATGGCTAAATGATTTCACAACAATGGAAGAGACACTTTGTTACTCACGCAATCAATCATTTCGGGCATAACAACTAGTCCTAGATTATATTCGCTAGGTATACTTTATTTTTAAGCTAATACTTTAGCTCTATTTCATCACTCCTTTCAGCCCGAACTTAGCTTTGATTTCTGCGATCTTCGCCAGCGCCTGAACACGATTTAGAGGTCTACCGCCCATGACAGGAAGTTGTTTTACTGGTTCAGGTATCGCCTCACCACGGTTAATTCGCGCGGTCATACAAGTCAGTTCATCGGCAGCCTTGCGCCGTAATTCCGTATCAGTAAGCGCATTGGCCCGCATATTCTGGTACAGGCTAGTAACCAGCCAGTAGTGCGCGTTTGATTTCCACGGATAAGACTCTGCATCCGGATACAGGCCACGCTTCCGGCAATACTCGTAAACCATATCAACCAGCTCGCTGGCGTTTGGCAGTCCGGCAATAACGGATGCTTCTTCACGGCACCATGCAACAAACTGCCCGGGTGATGGCAGGAATGGTCGATTCTGCCGACGGGCTACGCGCATTCCTGCGTTAACCTGTTCCATTGTGGTGATCCCGTTTTCCCGGAAAGCCAGCACCCACTGGCGGCGAATTTCGTTCAGTTCGTTCTGGTCCCGGTTAGCCAGGCTCGCCGGGAAAGTTGCCAGTAACTGGCTGAACACACCATTGATGATCTGCGCTACCTGTTGTACCTGCGGCTTTTCGTCGTACTGTTCCGGCATATTGTTGGCGATCCGACGCATCTGCTCACGGTCAAAGTTAACCATCTGTGCGGCGATGTTTTTCATAAATCCACCCCGTAAATCCAGTCAGTGTTTGTCAGGTCGAGTTTTGGTTTTCCGGCTGTCACGCCAGCCTGTTGTTTGTTACGGTTGATTTCGAGTTGGGTCCACTTGTCGCGAAGTTTGGCCGGGCTCAGCACGTTACCAGACCAAAAGTTGTCCTGGCATGCCCAGCGGAACAGTACACACATGTCGCGGTGGTTACGTCCGTCACGTTCACGCATCAGGCGGATATCGTTAGCCCACCCTGCAAATTCGGTTTTCTGGCTGATGGCGCGATGGTCTTCACCATGTCAAACATCCACTCTGCGGCGATCAGGTCTTCTGCTGTCCCCCACTTGCTGCCGCTCTGAATTGCAGCATCCGGTTTCACCACAGGAAGATCGTTTTCTGGCTGGTCAGAGGATTCGTCAGAATTCTCGGACGAAAAAGGTTTTATATTGTCTTTTGTTAGTTTGTCTTTTGTGTTTACCTGATTCGGGTAAACGCCTTTACCTGATTTGGGTAAACTTTTCTTACCTGATTCAGGTAAATTTACCTCTTTCAGGTAAACTTTATTTTTCTTACCTGATTCGGGTAATGTTGACCATTCACTGACCACATTATTAATGCCGATATTCCGCCCGCTCTGAATAAAAATCCCACGCTTTACCAGAACGCTTTTTGCAGCAGAACACTTGTGCGGCAATATCCCGGTCAATTCGGAAAGTTGCTCGTTGCTCACCCAATCCAGTCTTTTATTAAAGCCATATGTTTTGCGCATGACAGCCAGGAAGACCAGAAACTGGTGCTGTGTTAATCCGGCCAGCATCACAGCTTCCAGCAACTCATTTGCAATGCGCGTATAACCATCGTCGAGATCTGCCACGCGCCGCTCCTTTTGTGCCACATCCGGCACTGGAAAATTGAATATCTCAGCAGTGTTTTGTAGTGGTCAACAAAAACTGGCCACCGCTTTAGAGTTTTTCCAGTATCGGTTTTCCGATTCATTTGGTGGCAACCCACCGTTATATTCGTGCGGCCTGAGCGCGTTGTAATACCCAACGATATAGTCCGTTATTTCATGGGCAGCATCGCTGAAGTTCATGTAACCCGTCACCGGTATCCACTCGTTTTTCAGACTCCTGAAGAAGCGCTCCATCGGGCTGTTATCCCAGCAATTTCCTCGTCGACTCAGACTCTGTTTGATCTGGTAACGCCACAGTAACTGCCGGAACTGCCTGCTTGTATAGTGGCTGCCCTGGACGCCCTTCTAAGAGTCAAGCCGTTATCGGGATGCTGTTGAGCTGCCTGTTTTGATTACGCAGTAATGTATAAACTTCGCGTGAGATATAGCGCTTCAGGCAGCGTATTGCTTCCATTTTTGTATGCCCTTCCGCTACTCGTCTGGCGACATATTCCTTCGTTTTATCGTCAGTTCGCAAACGTCCGATGGCAATGATGTGAAGTGCACTATTTGCAGCACGATCTCCACCCCGGTTAAGTCGATAACGATTCGTTTTTCCTGAAGATACGGGAACAGGGCTGACACCACACAGTGCCGCAAAACCTGATTCTGATCTTAATCGTTGGGGATTGTCTCCTGCCGTGATCAGCAACTGCGAAGCGCTTTCGTATCCAATAGCATTACGTTTAATCAGTTCAGGCGCCAGCTCATCGACAATTGCCGCAATCATGACATCCAAATCAGCGATTTCGTCATGTAACTCGAGATAGCGTCGGGCAAGGGACTTTAATGAAATACGATAAACGTTGGTAACATTGCGGTATTCACTGGCATCAGGCCGCCAGGATCCCAGAGTCCTGATGAGCTGCATGCGCGTCATATTTCTGAGCTGTTCACGTAATTCATCCGGGGCAGAGATAATATTGGAATGGATAATCTGGAGAGCGACTCTGCGGGCTGATATTGCTGTTTTTCGGCAAGTTTTTAATACCCGCAGAGACTCAATCATGCCATTGCGCGTTTTGGGTGTGACGGTTCTTATTCGGGAGAATGCGGCGTGAGCGGCACATTCAGCATCAATCGTGTCACTTTTACCCCGTTTGCGTCGCTCCATCCGATCTGGCGCAGTCACCTCAAGAACGTCTAACCCGGCATTCTGTAAATAGCGAAGCAGACCTGATCCATAGGTGCCAGTACACTCAACACCAATTCGCTTTAATGCCCCAAACGAAGTCATCCATGCCAGCATCTGCCGGTAACCTTGCCGTATTGTGGAGAAAAACTGGGTCCCCAGAACTTTATTGTTCTGATCTACGACAGCGGCAACGTGCAGATCTTTATGTGTATCCACGCCACCCACAACAGCGGTTTCCGTAACTTTACCTGCCATAACAGAGCTCCTGTGAGGAAACAGAGTTGAATCTCCAGACAGATAACCCGGACAGGACAGTAACGAGACAAACCGTCAGGCCCTTCTTGAGTCACGCGCATCGGTGAGGAGACGCCTCGCATGAAGGCGCTTCCGGCAACCGACAGGTCCAGGGCAGGACACAAAGGGTCGATCGCTGTGTGAGTCAGGATGCGGGAAGGTCTTCACTGCATCAGTAATCACACCAGTCTGGTTAAACAGCAAACAGAGTGATGATAAAAACTGATACCGGCATTATTACTATCGCTGTGGAACATTACCCCGGCTGGTTTACTGCGGATTTCCTAGGCCATTTTCAGCGCTTTGATGGTCAGTCTGCTGTCCGGAGAGAACGACATTGCCCAACCTACCGGTTTCCTTGCAAACAGGTCGAGAACAACGGCAAGGTATGCCCAACGTTTCCCCGTCCAGATGTACGTCACGTCGCCGCACCATACCTGATTTGGCTCTGTCACTGCGAACTGCCGCCCAAGGTGATTCGGGATAGTGACATGTTCACGACCACCTCGTTTATAACGGTGCGCAGGCTGCTGGCAACTGACCAGTCCCAGTTCTTTCATGAGCCTGCCGGCAAGCCAGCGCCCCATTCTGAAGCCTCTCAGGGTTGCCATTGTGGCGATGCTTCTTGCCCCGGCAGAACCTGATGTTATGCAACTCAAGTACCTGACTGCGTAATACAGCCCGTCTGCCGTCTGGTTTTTCAGGACGGTTTTTCCAGTATCTGTAGCTGCTGCGATGAACCCCGAACACATGGCAGAGTGTGACCACAGGATAATGCGCTCTGAGTTTCCCGATTATCGAGAACTGTTCAGGGAGTCTGACATCAAGAGCGCGGTAGCCTTTTTTAATATTTCATTCTCCATTTCAATGCGTTGTAGCTTTTTCCTCAGCTCACGTATTTCGATTTGTTCTGGTGTTATCGGAGAGGCTTTTGGTGTTTTGCCCTGACGCTCATCACGCAGTTGTTTGACCCATCTTGTCATTGTGGAAAGGCCAACATCCATAGCTTTGGCGGCATCTGCCACCGTGTATTTCTGGTCAACAACCAGTTGAGCGGATTCGCGTTTAAACTCTGCGCTAAAATTTCTTTTTTTCATTGGAGCACCTGTGTTGTTCTGAGGTGAGCATATCACCTCTGTTCAGGTGGCCAAATTCAGTGTGCCACTACACACCGGCAATGAAACAAGGTCGACTATGGCGAGTACGTGAGGACGCAGAGTTAGTTGGAGAATTAGTTACTCCTGTCATTAAGAAAAGTGATTCTATTATTCTACAAAGGATTTTAAGTAATGGCAGCCAGACCACGTAAGAATAATGTTTCAGTCCCGAACTTGTATCCGCTCTATAGCAGAAAAGTAAATAAAGTTTATTGGCGATATAAGCATCCAGTGACCGGGAAGTTTCATTCTTTGGGCACAAACGAAGCTGAAGCCATTGCTATTGCCACTGAGGCCAATACACGCCTAGCTGAGCAAAGAACCCGGCAGATTCTAGCTATCAGTGACAGGATCGCAACCAGCAAAGGAAAAGCAATCACAACGTCAACCTGGTTAGATCGCTATCAAGCAATCCAGGAAGACAGACTGAAAAGTGGCGATATAAAGCTCAACACCTATAAACAGAAAGCCAAACCAGTATCCTTGCTCAGGGAACGAGCAGGACTGAAGTTAATTTCAGCCGTTGATGTCAGGGATATAGCCCAGTTGCTTGACGAGTATATCGCCGCCGGACAGCCGAGAATGGCGCAAGTAGTTCGTTCCGTACTGATTGATGTTTTCAAAGAGGCGCAACACTACGGAGAAGTCCCCCTGGCTATAACCCGGCATTAGCCACCAAACAGCCCAGAAGAAAAATTACCCGACAACGGTTAAGTCTTGAAGAGTGGCAAAAAATCTTTGATATCGCTGATGCCAGTCATCGTTATATGGGGAATGCCATGCTGTTAGCACTGGTTACCGGCCAGAGGTTAGGTGATATCTCGCGTATGAAATTTAGCGATATTTGGGATGATCATCTCCATGTCATCCAGGAAAAAACCGGGAGCAAAATCGCCATCCCGCTTTCCCTGCGTCTCAATGCGATTAAATGGAGTTTGCGCGATGTAGTAGCCCGCTGCCGTGACTATGCTGTCAGCCCATACCTTGTACATTTTTTTCGTACTACCTCACAGGCTGAACGCGGCGCGCAGGTTAAAGCCAATACATTGACGATGAATTTCAGTAAAGCGAGGGATTTAGCAGGAATTAACTGGGGTGAAGGTTCTCCCGCAACATTTCATGAACAAAGGTCTTTATCAGAACGTTTGTATAAAGAACAGGGTTTAAATACACAAAAACTACTTGGTCATAAAACGCAACAGCAAACCGATCGTTATCATGATGATCGAGGTAAAGGATGGAGTAAAGTAGCGTTGTAAAGCATTAAGTGCCTTAACGCCACCTTGAATTTCGAACTACACTTGAAAAAGAACCAAACAGTCCACTTTGAGCAAAAAGCAGAAGTTCGCAGTTAATCTCGAAACCTAATAGTTACATTACTAATATTGTGACGTGTTAATCAATGGAGAGCAGATCAGTTATTGAGCTTAATTTCAATAGATACCAAGCTCTTATGCATAGAGCTTGGTATCTATTTAATAAAATGGAACTACGAAATTAGAACAGAAATAAAAACTTCAAGCATTACTACAAGTCTGACATAAGAGCCAAACACATAACCCGTTCCCAATGATTCACAAAAGGCGATTTATTAATTATTGTTTGAAATATAAGGTGTTTAGCAGCATTTTTATCTCTGGAGAGTGGTAGCACTGAGTTATATAGAGCTAAAAGTACAACTAATCTCGCACTAGCCTCTTTCGAATATCTTAAAGACAAATCAAAATCGTTAAAATGTTTTTCCACTCTTTGTTTGTGTGCTTCATCCCAATCAGCCGGTGGAGAAACAAAATACTCAATAACTCCTGGCTCATCATTTTTGCCAGCCAAGTATCTAGCCGATATCCACTGTTCATCATAATAACGGCTATCGTCTAAATAGGGATGTATGATCTGTTCTGCTTCATTTCTTGCAAAAACTTCCCCTTTGCCATCCATATTACAGTCTCGACAAGCAGGCACCAGATTAACTGGCAATATAGAAAACTGAGGATAGTAAGCTTTAGGCAAATAATGATCTAAATTTCGAGGGCGCCCAATTCCACCACAATATGGACATTTTTCATTAGCAGCAGTAATCAGGGAATCATAAATAGCTCGAGCAGGCTTTTTCTTCCCAACAACATAATTGCCATAAAGCTTAACAAAGTCAGATTTCTTTAACCGACCGACAACAATAGGGTCTTCCTTATCTTTGTTTTTCAATGGTTGTATTGTATAAAGCTCACCAGTTGATGCCGATGCGCTATATGAAGCTGCCAGTGTTTGCAAATCAGTTATTGCTTCATTTACTTTCAGCAACAAGCCCGGATTACCGGTTATGCCTTCGCGGCAACTAGTCAGCATATCGGCATATGTGTAAGCAGGTTGTTTAAGTTTCAACATTACTTAACACTCCGATCTCTGTGTGTGACAAGCGCTTTTAATAGAGCTCGAGCTTCAACACCAAGCTGGTTACGATACTCATCAACTATCTCCTCATATGTTCCACCTGACTTAACTGATTGGACTAATAAATCGTGAAAACCAGATTTGACAACTTCAAGACCAAACACCTCTCTTGTTAAGATTCCTACATTCTCACCAAATGTTTCAATGTCTGGCCTGCGAGATTCGGTAGATAATCTAGAACGATTAATTTTCCAAACACATCGTTTAGGGACCTCTTGAAGTACCACAGGTGAGTGAGTAGCAATAATAGAAAGACCATTTCTGTCAAGTAGCAAATCAGACAGCGCACGAATAAAAGCAGACAGCAACGGAGGATGAAGATGGCTCTCTGGTTCATCAATTAGCACTAACGTTTTTTCTTCTACCGTTGCGACTAAACGTGTGAGTGTTAATAACACAACCGCATGACCGGAACTCATCCTTTTTATACATTTCCGTGCATTACTAACGAGCATCTCATCATTGTATTCCGCTAGATTTTTCAGCTCCATGCTTGCAAAATTTTCATCAGACTCCAAAGTATCAATGGCCTTCAGCCATCTTTCACGCTTAGGATGCTGGCTAAAGCATAGCGTCAAAGCTTCTAGAAAGTCTTCATGAATATCATTTAGCCCTTTCAGCGACTCTCCTTTTTTTTTCAAACCTATATAGAAGTAGCAAGTTCCCTTTGATGGATCAGGTTGTTCACTTGGTGGCTCGAATGGATCGAATGCGCTAAATGACACAGAGACTAAACTACTAAAGTAATCATTATCAATCGGGTCTTCTCTCCACCCCTCCAGATCATAAAATTTTGCGTTCGACGTACCTTTACTGGTAACAGCTTCAATCATTCCATTTAGAATCGTCGTTTTCCCCACACCATTACGACCTATGATCGCATGAATATTGGTACTTGGTTTTTCTCCTACTTTTACCTTAAATGATAATTCAATATCGGAAATTTTGTCTTGTGCAGGGCGAATGAACTTAAACTCAAAATTAGTCAGTGGACTCTTTCCCTCAAGCACTCGCGCAAACTGTCCTTTAATAACAGACAGGCTAACATACCGAAGCAAAGACGTTTTAAAGACCGCTTCATTCTTAACAAAATCTATAAGTTCTGGCGTATAAGCAATATCTTTGAGCGCCTCAAGTAACGAAACTTTGACGGATTCTGGTAAATTTGAAATCCTCTGATAATAGTCGACATCCTGACCAACGGAAAAATATCCTTCTGGGAGAATTTTAAACCTGTCCCCTAATGTGGAGTAAGTTGATTGTTGAGTTGTTTGTCCTTGAAAACCAATCTTGACATTCCCAATTTCATGGCGTTCACCTTTCTGATCAAACAGATACATGTAAAACATTGTAATGAATGAAAAGTCATTCCAATGATCCACATGCAAGTAAGCCGTACTAATGCCTGAGGCAGGAATACGTTGGTCTCGGGGTACAATAATGATATCCATATAATTTCCGAAAATCTTGTTTTGTTGAGACTCATTGAATTATATCAAAAACAACAACAGAAACGTAAATGTATATTGCGAGAAAGTTAAATATATAAGAAAACTCGAGTACCCTCAGAAATTTTAATTATTAGTTAAAATGATTTACATATTAGCCACAATCAGAGTATACCAAACCATTTGACACAACAATATTCTAGTAAGCACAGCGTCTGGCGCATAACAGATCTTAAATATTAACGGCCATCCACCAGCAATAATAAAAAGCTGAGGAATGCCCCGAGGGAACCTAGCAGGAGAACTGCCATCTGGCAGCCCCCCAACAACCAAGGGGTTTTGATAACTTATTTTGATAAAATTTTGATAACCGTTAGCAGGCTAACAAAAAACAACGGGCGTGTTATACGCCCGTTATAATATTTAACACATGTAGTGATTACATATTCTTGATGATCGCGTTACCAAACTCTGAACATTTCAGCAGTTTAGCGCCTTCCATCAGACGTTCGAAGTCATAGGTTACAGTCTTCGCGTTGATCGCGCCTTCCATACCTTTAACAATCAGGTCTGCGGCTTCAGTCCAACCCATATGGCGCAGCATCATCTCAGCGGAGAGAATAATAGAGCCTGGGTTTACTTTGTCCTGTCCGGCATATTTCGGCGCAGTACCGTGGGTGGCTTCAAACAGGGCGCATTCGTCACCGATGTTTGCGCCAGGGGCGATACCGATACCACCAACCTGCGCTGCCAGGGCGTCAGAAATGTAGTCACCGTTCAGGTTCATACAGGCGATAACATCATATTCAGCCGGACGCAGCAGGATCTGTTGCAGGAATGCATCAGCAATCACGTCTTTAATGACGATCTCTTTGCCGGTATTCGGGTTTTTAACTTTCAGCCACGGGCCGCCGTCGATCAGTTCACCGCCAAATTCTTCACGCGCCAGCTGGTAGCCCCAGTCTTTAAACGCGCCTTCGGTGAACTTCATGATGTTGCCTTTGTGCACCAGGGTCACAGAGTCACGATCGTTAGCAATTGCGTATTCGATCGCTGCACGAACCAGACGTTTGGTGCCTTCTTCCGAACACGGCTTAATACCGATACCGCAATGTTCCGGGAAGCGAATTTTCTTCACGCCCATCTCTTCACGCAGGAATTTAATCACTTTCTCAGCGTCGGCAGAGTCTGCTTTCCATTCGATACCCGCATAAATGTCTTCCGAGTTTTCACGGAAGATAACCATATCGGTCAGTTCAGGGTGTTTAACCGGGCTTGGAGTGCCCTGATAGTAACGTACCGGACGCAGGCAGATGTAGAGATCCAGTTCCTGGCGCAGGGCAACGTTCAGAGAGCGAATACCGCCACCAACCGGAGTGGTCAGCGGGCCTTTAATGGCAACGCGATATTCACGAATCAGATCAAGGGTTTCAGCAGGCAGCCAGACATCCTGACCATAAACCTGTGTGGATTTTTCACCGGTGTAAATTTCCATCCAGGAGATTTTACGCTCGCCTTTATAGGCTTTCTCGACTGCAGCGTCGACCACTTTCAGCATGGCTGGGGTTACATCTACACCGATTCCATCACCTTCAATGTAAGGGATAATCGGATTTTCAGGAACGTTGAGTTTGCCGTTTTGCAGGGTGATCTTCTTGCCTTGTGCCGGAACAACTACTTTACTTTCCATTCACCTCTCCTTCGAGCGCTACTGGTTTGCTCGTCTACCACCACGTTGCATATGCGTTTGCGTCCTGCGATACGGATGCTTTAGAGCAATTTTTTGTTAATGATTTGTAATTGGCTTGTCAATACTACCCTATTGTTTGCCGTCATGAAAGATGCGCGTTATTAGGCTATAATGCGGCAATTCATAATCTCTGAAAATACCATGCAAAAAACTTCTTTTAGAAATCACCAGGTTAAGCGATTCAGCTCGCAACGTTCTACCAGGCGTAAACCTGAAAACCAGCCCACGCGTGTGATCCTGTTCAATAAACCCTACGATGTTCTTCCGCAGTTCACCGATGAAGCCGGACGCAAAACATTAAAAGAATTCATCCCGGTTCAGGGGGTGTATGCGGCAGGTCGTCTCGACCGCGACAGCGAAGGGTTACTGGTGCTGACCAATAACGGCGCGTTGCAGGCGCGTTTAACCCAGCCGGGTAAACGCACCGGAAAAATCTATTATGTGCAGGTGGAAGGTATTCCCACACAAGACGCACTTGAAGCCTTGCGCAATGGCGTAACCTTAAATGATGGCCCTACCCTGCCCGCAGGCGCGGAGCTGGTTGAAGAACCCGCGTGGTTATGGCCGCGGAATCCACCAATTCGTGAGCGCAAAAGTATTCCCACCAGCTGGCTGAAGATCACCTTATATGAGGGACGTAATCGCCAGGTGCGCCGCATGACCGCCCATGTTGGTTTCCCCACGCTGCGACTGATTCGCTATGCGATGGGGGATTACTCTTTGGATAATCTTGCCAATGGCGAATGGCGAGACGCGACAGATTAAGGATGCAAAATGTTTAAACCGCACGTTACCGTTGCCTGCGTGGTGCACGCAGAAGGCAAATTTTTAGTCGTTGAAGAGACGATTAATGGTAAAGCGTTATGGAACCAACCTGCCGGGCACCTGGAAGCCGATGAAACCTTAGTGGAAGCCGCCGCCCGTGAGCTGTGGGAAGAAACCGGCATTAGCGCGCAGCCGCAACACTTTATTCGTATGCATCAGTGGATTGCGCCGGATAAAACGCCGTTTTTGCGTTTCCTCTTTGCCATTGAGCTTGAGCAAATATGCCCGACGCAGCCTCATGACAGCGATATCGACTGCTGCCGTTGGGTCAGCGCCGAAGAAATTTTACAGGCGTCAAATCTTCGTTCGCCGCTGGTGGCGGAAAGTATTCGTTGTTATCAAAGCGGGCAACGCTATCCGCTGGAGATGATTGGCGATTTTAACTGGCCTTTTACAAAGGGTGTCATCTAAAAGGCTGCGTGATAGAATACGCCGCCTTGAAGTTCAATGTCGTGAGTGATCCAATGTCTGAAACCGCAAAAAAAGTAATCGTCGGCATGTCCGGCGGTGTCGATTCCTCCGTTTCTGCCTGGCTGTTGCAACAACAGGGATATCAGGTCGAAGGCCTGTTTATGAAGAACTGGGAAGAAGACGACGGTGAGGAATATTGCACAGCGGCAGCGGATCTGGCTGATGCCCAGGCTGTCTGCGACAAGCTCGGCATTGAACTGCACACCGTTAACTTTGCTGCCGAGTACTGGGACAACGTCTTCGAACTGTTCCTTGCCGAATATAAAGCCGGTCGCACGCCAAATCCGGATATTCTGTGCAACAAAGAGATCAAATTTAAAGCTTTCCTCGAATTTGCCGCCGAAGATTTAGGTGCCGATTATATCGCTACCGGTCATTACGTACGTCGGGCAGATGTCGATGGCAAGAGCCGCCTGCTGCGTGGCCTGGACAGCAATAAAGACCAGAGCTACTTCCTTTATACGCTCAGCCATGAGCAAATTGCGCAAAGCCTGTTCCCGGTCGGCGAACTGGAAAAACCGCAGGTGCGTAAGATTGCTGAAGATCTCGGTCTGGTCACCGCGAAGAAAAAAGACTCTACCGGTATCTGCTTTATCGGCGAGCGTAAATTCCGCGAGTTCCTGGGCCGTTATCTCCCGGCGCAACCGGGCAAAATCATTACCGTCGATGGCGATGAAATTGGTGAGCACCAGGGGCTGATGTATCACACCCTCGGTCAGCGTAAAGGTCTGGGTATCGGTGGCACCAAAGACGGCACCGAAGAACCGTGGTATGTGGTCGATAAAGACGTCGAAAACAACATTCTGATTGTTGCGCAAGGCCATGAACACCCGCGTCTGATGTCTGTCGGTCTGATTGCCCAGCAGCTGCACTGGGTCGATCGCGAGCCGTTCACCGGTACTATGCGTTGCACAGTAAAAACCCGCTATCGCCAGACCGACATCCCGTGCACCGTCAAGGCGCTGGACGCTGATCGCATTGAAGTGATTTTCGATGAGCCGGTTGCCGCCGTGACGCCGGGCCAGTCTGCCGTTTTCTATAACGGTGAAGTGTGCCTCGGTGGCGGTATTATTGAGCAGCGTCTGCCGCTGCCGGTCTGATTATTATCTTTACTTAAAACAAGGAAGCAGTGAACGTGGCAAAGAATTACTATGACATCACCCTCGCCCTTGCCGGTATTTGTCAGTCGGCACGCCTGGTGCAACAACTCGCTCACCAGGGGCATTGTGATGGCGATGCGCTACACGTCTCACTCAACAGTATTATCGATATGAACCCCAGCTCAACGCTGGCGGTTTTTGGCGGTAGCGAAGCCAACCTGCGCGTCGGGCTGGAAACCTTGCTCGGCGTACTCAATGCCAGCAGTCGCCAGGGCTTAAACGCCGAATTAACCCGCTACACACTCAGTCTGATGGTGCTTGAGCGCAAACTCTCCTCAGCGAAAGGTGCGCTCGACACTCTGGGCAACCGGATCAACGGCCTGCAACGCCAGCTCGAACACTTCGATTTACAGTCCGAAACGCTGATGAGCGCGATGGCTGCCATCTATGTTGATGTTATCAGCCCGCTTGGCCCGCGCATTCAGGTCACTGGTTCCCCTGCTGTACTGCAAAGCCCACAGGTGCAGGCGAAAGTTCGCGCAACCCTGCTGGCAGGCATTCGCGCCGCCGTGCTCTGGCACCAGGTCGGCGGCGGTCGTCTGCAACTGATGTTTTCTCGTAATCGCCTGACCACTCAGGCAAAACAAATTCTTGCTCATTTAACCCCGGAGTTGTGATCTATGGAATTATCCTCACTGACCGCCGTTTCCCCTGTCGATGGACGCTACGGCGATAAAGTCAGCGCGCTGCGCGGGATTTTCAGCGAATACGGTTTGCTGAAATTCCGTGTACAAGTTGAAGTACGTTGGCTGCAAAAACTGGCCGCGCACGCAGCGATCAAGGAAGTTCCTGCTTTTGCTGCCGACGCAATCGGTTACCTTGATGCAATTGTCGCCAGTTTCAGCGAAGAAGATGCAGCACGCATCAAAACCATCGAGCGTACCACTAACCACGACGTTAAAGCGGTTGAGTATTTCCTGAAAGAAAAAGTGGCGGAGATCCCGGAACTGCACGCGGTTTCTGAATTCATCCACTTTGCCTGTACTTCGGAAGATATCAATAACCTCTCCCACGCATTAATGCTGAAAACCGCGCGTGATGAAGTGATCCTGCCGTACTGGCGTCAACTGATTGATGGCATTAAAGATCTCGCCGTTCAGTATCGCGATATCCCGCTGCTGTCCCGTACCCACGGTCAGCCAGCCACGCCGTCAACCATCGGTAAAGAGATGGCAAACGTCGCCTACCGTATGGAGCGCCAGTACCGCCAGCTTAATCAGGTGGAGATCCTCGGCAAAATCAATGGTGCGGTCGGTAACTACAACGCCCACATCGCCGCTTACCCGGAAGTTGACTGGCATCAGTTCAGCGAAGAGTTCGTCACCTCGCTGGGTATTCAGTGGAACCCGTACACCACCCAGATCGAACCGCACGACTACATTGCCGAACTGTTTGATTGCGTTGCGCGCTTCAACACCATTCTGATCGACTTTGACCGTGACGTCTGGGGTTATATCGCCCTTAACCACTTCAAACAGAAAACCATTGCTGGTGAGATTGGTTCTTCCACCATGCCGCATAAAGTTAACCCGATCGACTTCGAAAACTCCGAAGGAAACCTGGGGCTTTCCAACGCGGTATTGCAGCACCTGGCAAGCAAACTGCCAGTTTCCCGCTGGCAGCGTGACCTGACCGACTCCACCGTGCTGCGTAACCTCGGCGTGGGTATCGGTTATGCGCTGATTGCGTATCAATCCACCCTGAAAGGCGTGAGTAAACTGGAAGTGAACCGTGACCATCTACTGGATGAACTGGATCACAACTGGGAAGTGCTGGCTGAACCAATCCAGACAGTTATGCGTCGCTATGGCATCGAAAAACCGTACGAGAAGCTGAAAGAGCTGACTCGCGGTAAGCGCGTTGACGCCGAAGGCATGAAGCAGTTTATCGATGGTCTGGCGTTGCCAGAAGAAGAGAAAGCCCGCCTGAAAGCGATGACGCCGGCTAACTACATTGGTCGCGCCATCACCATGGTTGATGAGCTGAAATAAGCCTCAAAACAGTGCCGGATGGCGATGCTGTCCGGCCTGCTTATTAAGATTATCCGCTTTTTATTTTTTCACTTTACCTCCCCTCCCCCGCTGGTTTATTTAATGTTTACCCCCATAACCACATAATCGCGTTACACTATTTTAATAATTAAGACAGGGAGAAATAAAAATGCGCGTACTGGTTGTTGAAGACAATGCGTTGTTACGTCACCACCTTAAAGTTCAGATTCAGGATGCTGGTCATCAGGTCGATGATGCAGAAGATGCCAAAGAAGCCGATTATTATCTCAATGAACATTTACCGGATATTGCGATTGTCGATCTCGGTTTGCCTGACGAGGACGGTCTGTCACTGATTCGCCGCTGGCGTAGCAATGATGTTTCACTGCCGATTCTGGTATTAACCGCCCGTGAAAGCTGGCAGGACAAAGTCGAAGTATTAAGTGCCGGTGCTGATGATTACGTGACTAAACCGTTTCATATTGAAGAGGTGATGGCGCGAATGCAGGCATTAATGCGGCGTAATAGCGGTCTGGCTTCACAGGTCATTTCGCTACCCCCGTTTCAGGTTGATCTCTCCCGCCGTGAATTATCTATTAATGACGAAGTGATCAAACTGACCGCGTTCGAATACACCATTATGGAAACGTTGATACGCAATAATGGCAAAGTGGTGAGCAAAGATTCGTTAATGCTCCAACTCTATCCGGATGCGGAGCTGCGGGAAAGTCATACCATAGATGTACTGATGGGACGTCTGCGCAAAAAAATACAGGCACAATATCCGCAAGAAGTGATTACCACCGTTCGCGGCCAGGGCTATCTGTTCGAATTGCGCTGATGAAAAAATTACTGCATCTTTTTTTCCCGCTCTCGCTGCGGGTACGTTTTCTGTTAGCAACGGCAGCAGTAGTATTGGTGCTTTCGCTTGCCTACGGAATGGTTGCGCTGATCGGTTATAGCGTCAGTTTCGATAAAACCACGTTTCGGCTGTTACGTGGCGAGAGCAATCTGTTCTATACCCTTGCGAAGTGGGAAAACAATAAGTTGCATGTCGAGTTACCCGAAAATATCGACAAGCAAAGCCCCACGATGACACTAATTTATGATGAGAACGGGCAGCTTTTATGGGCGCAACGTGACGTGCCCTGGCTGATGAAGATGATCCAGCCTGACTGGCTGAAATCGAATGGTTTTCATGAAATTGAAGCGGATGTTAACGATACCAGCCTCTTGCTGAGTGGAGATCATTCGATACAGCAACAGTTGCAGGAAGTGCGGGAAGATGATGACGACGCGGAGATGACCCACTCGGTGGCGGTAAACGTCTACCCGGCAACATCGCGGATGCCAAAGTTAACCATTGTGGTGGTGGATACCATTCCGGTGGAGCTAAAAAGTTCCTATATGGTCTGGAGCTGGTTTATCTATGTGCTCTCAGCCAATCTGCTGTTAGTGATCCCGCTGCTGTGGGTCGCCGCCTGGTGGAGTTTACGCCCCATCGAAGCCCTGGCAAAAGAAGTCCGCGAACTGGAAGAACATAACCGTGAATTGCTCAATCCAGCCACAACGCGAGAACTGACCAGTCTGGTACGAAACCTGAACCGACTGTTAAAAAGTGAACGCGAACGTTACGACAAATATCGTACGACGCTCACCGACCTGACCCATAGTCTGAAAACGCCACTGGCGGTGCTGCAAAGTACGCTGCGTTCTCTGCGTAGTGAGAAGATGAGCGTCAGTGATGCTGAGCCGGTAATGCTGGAGCAAATCAGCCGCATTTCACAGCAAATTGGCTACTACCTGCATCGTGCCAGTATGCGCGGCGGGACATTGCTTAGCCGCGAGCTGCATCCGGTCGCCCCACTGTTGGACAATCTCACCTCGGCGCTGAACAAAGTGTATCAACGCAAAGGGGTCAATATCTCTCTCGATATTTCGCCAGAGATCAGCTTTGTTGGTGAGCAGAACGATTTTGTCGAGGTGATGGGTAATGTGCTGGATAATGCCTGTAAATATTGCCTCGAATTTGTCGAAATTTCTGCAAGGCAAACCGACGAGCATCTCTATATTGTGGTCGAGGATGATGGCCCCGGTATTCCATTAAGCAAGCGAGAGGTCATTTTCGACCGTGGTCAACGGGTTGATACTTTACGCCCTGGGCAAGGTGTGGGGCTGGCGGTAGCCCGCGAAATCACCGAGCAATATGAGGGTAAAATCGTCGCCGGAGAGAGCATGCTGGGCGGTGCGCGGATGGAAGTGATTTTTGGTCGCCAGCATTCTGCACCGAAAGATGAATAAATATGTCCATACTTCACGCATTACGTTAAGCATCCGTTATAATCGGTTGCAGATACCAGCCTGTGGATGCTTAACATGGAATACCAACTCACTCTTAACTGGCCCGATTTTCTTGAACGTCACTGGCAGAAACGCCCGGTGGTGTTAAAACGCGGCTTTAATAATTTTATTGACCCAATCTCTCCAGACGAGTTGGCGGGTCTGGCGATGGAAAGCGAAGTCGACAGTCGACTGGTCAGTCATCAGGATGGCAAATGGCAGGTCAGCCACGGTCCATTCGAAAGCTACGATCATCTCGGAGAAACTAACTGGTCATTGTTAGTGCAAGCAGTGAACCACTGGCATGAGCCGACCGCTGCGCTAATGCGACCGTTCCGTGAACTACCGGACTGGCGTATTGATGATCTGATGATCTCTTTTTCTGTACCGGGCGGCGGCGTCGGCCCGCATCTCGATCAGTACGACGTGTTTATCATTCAGGGTACCGGTCGTCGTCGCTGGCGAGTGGGTGAAAAGCTGCAAATGAAACAGCACTGCCCGCACCCGGATCTGTTACAGGTCGATCCGTTCGAAGCCATCATCGATGAAGAGCTGGAGCCTGGCGATATTCTTTATATTCCGCCAGGATTCCCGCATGAAGGCTACGCGCTGGAAAATGCGATGAACTATTCCGTGGGTTTTCGCGCGCCGAATACGCGGGAACTGATTAGCGGATTTGCCGATTATGTGCTGCAACGTGAACTGGGCGGCAACTACTACAGCGATCCTGATGTTCCACCTCGCGCTCATCCTGCGGACGTTCTGCCGCAAGAGATGGATAAACTGCGTGAGATGATGCTCGAATTGATCAACCAGCCGGAACACTTTAAGCAATGGTTTGGCGAGTTTATATCCCAGTCACGTCATGAACTGGATATCGCGCCGCCAGAGCCGCCTTATCAGCCGGATGAAATCTACGATGCGCTGAAACAAGGTGATGTGCTGGTGCGCCTGGGGGGTCTGCGCGTATTGCGCATTGGCGACGACGTGTATGCCAATGGTGAGAAAATCGATTCCCCGCACCGTCCGGCACTGGATGCACTCGCCAGCAACATTGCGCTGACCGCGGAGAATTTTGGCGATGCGCTGGAAGATCCGTCATTCCTCGCGATGCTCGCGGCGCTGGTCAATAGCGGATACTGGTTCTTCGAAGGGTAAGTTTGGATTTAAGCCGGATGCGGCATCACATGCCGCATCCCTTTTTGCTTACTTCTGTTGCGCCGTCAACTCGGCAATACGGACGATCACCTGCACCGCTTTTTCCATACCTTCCAGAGTCACAAACTCATGCTTACCATGATAGTTGTAACCGCCAGTGAACAGGTTCGGGCACGGTAATCCCATAAACGACAACTGCGCGCCGTCGGTACCGCCGCGGATCGGTTTCAGTTCCGGTTCAATATCGCAGTCACGCATCGCCTGCTGGGCGATATCGAGAATATGCGGATGCTCAACCACTTTCTCGCGCATATTGTAGTAACTGTCTTCAATCACCAGTTCAATGTAGCAATCAGGATGTAACCCTTTGCCCACTTTTTTAGCGATCTCCATCATTTTACGTTTACGCGCTTCAAACTGTTTACGGTCGAAATCACGGATGATGTAGTGCATATCGGCCCGTTCAACAGTGCCTTTCATGCTCGCCAGGTGATAGAAACCTTCATAGCCTTCTGTCATTTCCGGGCTTTCATCCGCCGGAACTTCCGCATGAATACGTGCCGCCAGCGACAGCGCATTTACCATTACTCCTTTCGCCGTGCCCGGGTGAACATTGTTACCGACAATTTTGATATTGACCGACGCGGCGTTGAAGTTTTCAAACTCCAGTTCGCCGACGCCACCACCATCAACGGTGTAAGCCCAGCGGGCATCGAAGGCGTCAACATCAAAATGCTTCGCCCCTTTGCCCACTTCTTCATCCGGGGTAAAGGCGACGCGAATATCACCATGCGGAATGTTTTTTTGTTGCAATACCGCCAGCGCGGTCATGATTTCTGCAATACCTGCTTTGTCATCGGCACCTAACAAGGTTTTACCATCGGTGGTAATCAGCGTCTGACCCAGTAGCTGATGCAGCACCGGGAACATAACCGGTGATAAAACTTCATCGCCGATACCCAGCGCAATATCGCCACCGCGATAGTTTTCAACAATTTGCGGATTCACATTTTTGCCGCTGCAATCCGGTGAGGTATCCACATGAGAAATAAAGCCAATCGCCGGGATATCGCCAGGGACGTTAGCCGGTAACGTCGCCATCAAAGTTCCCTTCTCACTTAAGGTCACATTGATAAGCCCCATCTCTTCGAGCTGCTCTTTCAGCAGATGCAATAACTTCCATTGGCCTTCCGTGCTGGGAACCTGTCTCACCCCTGCTTTTGATTGGGTATCCAGAGACACGTAGTTCAAAAATCGCTCAAGTAGTTTATCCATGTAGTCACCCTCACTTTTTGTGACAACATTATTAAGAAGCAACAAAAGACAAATATTGCGTCAGGTCACTTTTACCCCTGCAAGCGGGAATATTTATCAGCATTACCTTAATGAATATAAAGCTAAGCCAGTAATTCACAACAAAGATTGGCGATTCAAGCGGTTTGCCGTAGAATTACCGCCCTCATTAAGAGTCACCAAGGTGGTTAACCACAAACCCCGCATCGGTAAGCCATCCGTTGCGTTTACATGGGACAGAGTAAAAAATTGAATAAACAACCGAGTTCGCTTTCACCGCTGGTGCAATTGGCGGGAATTCGCAAATGCTTTGATGGTAAAGAGGTCATTCCCCAGCTGGATCTGACTATCAACAATGGCGAGTTCCTCACGCTGCTTGGCCCTTCTGGCTGCGGTAAAACAACCGTTCTTCGCCTGATTGCAGGTCTGGAAACTGTTGATTCCGGACGCATCATGTTGGATAACGAGGACATCACCCACGTTCCGGCGGAAAACCGCTACGTGAACACTGTTTTCCAAAGCTACGCACTTTTCCCCCACATGACCGTGTTCGAAAATGTGGCCTTTGGGTTGCGCATGCAAAAAACCCCCGCTGCTGAAATTACGCCCCGCGTGATGGAAGCCCTGCGGATGGTGCAGCTGGAAACCTTCGCTCAACGCAAACCGCATCAGCTCTCTGGTGGTCAACAGCAACGCGTCGCCATTGCCCGCGCGGTGGTTAACAAGCCTCGTCTGTTGTTGCTGGATGAGTCGCTCTCAGCGCTGGATTACAAACTGCGCAAGCAAATGCAGAACGAGCTGAAAGCGTTACAGCGTAAGCTTGGCATTACATTCGTGTTCGTAACTCACGACCAAGAAGAAGCACTTACTATGTCGGACAGGATCGTGGTGATGCGCGATGGTCGCATTGAGCAAGACGGCACGCCGCGTGAAATCTACGAAGAGCCGAAAAACCTGTTTGTTGCCGGGTTTATTGGCGAAATCAATATGTTTAACGCCACTGTCATCGAACGTCTCGACGAGCAGCGCGTACGCGCCAACGTTGAAGGCCGCGAATGTAATATCTACGTTAACTTCGCCGTTGAACCGGGGCAAAAACTGCATGTTCTGCTGCGCCCGGAAGACTTACGTGTTGAAGAGATTAACGACGACAACCACGCCGAAGGGCTGATTGGTTACGTTCGCGAGCGTAACTACAAAGGCATGACGCTGGAGTCGGTTGTTGAGCTGGAAAATGGCAAGATGGTGATGGTCAGCGAATTCTTCAATGAAGACGATCCTGACTTTGACCACTCTCTCGACCAAAAAATGGCCATTAATTGGGTAGAAAGCTGGGAGGTCGTACTGGCTGATGAAGAACACAAGTAAGTTCCAGAATGTAGTGATTGTCACTATTGTCGGTTGGCTTGTGTTGTTTGTCTTTCTGCCCAACCTGATGATCATTGGCACCAGCTTTTTGACCCGCGACGACGCCAGTTTCGTCAAAATGGTCTTTACGCTGGATAACTACACGCGTCTGCTCGATCCGCTCTATTTTGAAGTGCTATTGCACTCGCTGAATATGGCGCTGATCGCCACCCTCGCCAGCCTGGTGCTGGGCTATCCTTTTGCCTGGTTTCTGGCGAAGCTGCCACACAAGGTGCGTCCGCTGCTGCTGTTTCTGCTGATTGTTCCGTTCTGGACCAACTCATTGATTCGTATTTACGGGCTGAAAATTTTCCTCAGCACCAAAGGCTATCTCAACGAGTTTTTGCTCTGGCTGGGCGTTATCGATACACCAATTCGCATCATGTTCACGCCTAGTGCGGTGATTATCGGTCTGGTTTACATTCTGCTGCCGTTTATGGTGATGCCGCTGTACTCCAGTATCGAAAAACTGGATAAGCCGTTGCTTGAGGCGGCGCGCGATCTCGGTGCCAGCAAGTTGCAGACCTTTATCCGCATCATTATCCCACTAACGATGCCGGGAATTATTGCCGGATGTCTGCTGGTGATGCTGCCAGCGATGGGCCTGTTCTATGTGTCCGACCTGATGGGCGGTGCGAAAAACCTGCTGATCGGTAACGTCATCAAGGTACAGTTCCTCAATATTCGTGACTGGCCGTTTGGTGCAGCCACCAGCATTACGCTGACTATCGTAATGGGCCTGATGTTGCTGGTTTACTGGCGCGCTTCTCGTCTGCTGAATAAGAAGGTGAGCGAATTAGATGATTAATCCTTTATATTCAATGCATTAGGTTTGTTTTTGAGTGGTTTTGCCGTTTAAGGTAACGGCATTATAGATCCTATCAAAATCAATCAATTGCATTCTGGTTTTGGAGAAAGATTTTTCGAGAACTTCGGTCTTTAACTAAAACTGATTGCGTATAATCCCAATCCCCCCTCCCCGACTATCTGAATGGTCGGGGAGGCACTTCAAGCACAAAATATCATCCCTGCGCCGTTGATTACTCTGCAGGTGAAGTCGGCCACTCAATATCAGGTGCAGTTGATGTATCAACACGATTCAACAACACCCGATATTTATTCCATGCCTCCAGCAACGATCTTTCTTCCTCCGTTGCGATTTCCAGATCTACAGCATCCTGCAGTGGCGCAATATACTCACTGAATTCCTGGATGTAGAACTGTGTGGTGACGGTCTTCCAGCCATTCGGCTCCTGCTGTATCGAAGCATACCAGGCTATTTCAATATCGCTATGCTGCGGCAGCATTTAACCCCTTGTAATTCATCGCCATAATTGATTTAATTCACAAATAAAACTATAACATGGTGAAATCAATGAAAAAAAACACAGATGATGGGGCTAAAATTTACACACCACTTACCCTAAAGCTTTATGACTGGTGGGTTTTGGGAGTATCAAATCGGCTTGCATGGGGATGTCCTACAAAGGAACACCTTCTTCCACACTTTCTGGAACATTTAGGTAACAACCATCTGGATATTGGTGTTGGAACTGGGTTTTATCTTACTCACGTACCTGAGAGTAGTCTGATATCTTTAATGGATTTGAACGAAGCTAGCCTGAACGCGGCATCGACAAGGGCTGGGGAATCAAAAATTAAACATAAAATTAGCCATGATGTTTTTGATCCTTATCCCGCGGCGTTACATGGTCAATTTGATTCCATTTCCATGTTTTACCTTCTTCACTGCCTGCCTGGAAATATATCTACAAAAAGCTGTGTAATACGCAATGCGGCGCAGGCCTTAACTGACGATGGAACTCTATACGGAGCCACAATTCTTGGCGATGGAGTTGTGCACAATAGCTTCGGTCAAAAACTGATGCGCATTTACAATCAGAAAGGCATCTTTTCAAACACAAAAGATTCCGAAGAAGGCTTAACACATATACTCTCAGAGCATTTCGAGAATGTTAAAACCAAGGTTCAAGGTACTGTAGTAATGTTTTCCGCTTCAGGGAAAAAATAGCATCCAACCGCAGCACGTTCTTGCTTAAGACGTGCTGCGGCATAATCCCAATGATTACTCCCTGACAGGGTTCGTAGGCCACTCAATATCAGGTGCAGTTGATGTATCAACACGGTTCAGCAACACCCGATACTTCTTCCAGGCTTCCAGCAACGAGGTTTCTTCCTCCGTTGCATATACAGCTCACCTTTTTTCACCCACGATTAACCAACAGCCAGACCAGCAGACACGCCACCACCGGCACAGCAAAATCCATCAGGCTTGCCACATCCCAAGCACGCGGATCAAAACCGCCCCACCACGGCATATTCATTCGCTTGCCATGCCCGAACATTTCAATCCAGCGATATTCTGCCTGGGTATGTTCACGAGCAATGAAGAACGTACAACCGGCTATCGCCCCGTAAGCCCAGTTTCCGGTAAAAAGACCAACCAGTACCTGCGCAGCCACAGCACAAAGTGCATGAAGGAAAGGTGTTATATCCATTACTCCTCCTTTATCCGATATCGCTTCGGGAAGTTGATAACAACTTTAATTCTGACTCAAGTTCATCAACTCTTTCAGTCAGTTTCTGGATATGGTGAATCAGTGGAACAACCAGACGTTCGTACATTACACCTTCGGCAACAAGGCCATTGCTGGAAATAGCTTCAGGAGCATCATTCTCGTTAGCTGGTCGCCAGTGAACAAACTGAGGGGCAATTTCTCCTACTTCCTCGGCAATCAATCCATAGAATCCCCAGTCACGCCTGTCATTTTCGCATTGCGACCTGTACCACACAGGGCGCATCCTGAAAATGAGATCGGCGTGCTCTGAATCTATCGTCTCTACTGAATGTTTATAGCGGATAGACGATGTTGACCGCAGCACAGACGAAATTGCGGGGTCAGGATTAAGATAAAGATTTGCCGCCGCTGTAGTTGTGCCCAATCCCCATAAATAAAACGCTTCACGGCCAGTCAGCGGGTAAAAATCTCCGCCATAACGACCACTTTCCAGATCGTTCACTTCCACTTTGTTTTTCAGCTTATTATCCACTTCTGTTTTTGTGTATCTGGTACTGATATCCTGCTTTGCACTGTCCATATCAGTCTGAAGCGTTGATACTTTTACGTTAATTGAGGAAATATCTTCCTTTGCCTTACTGACATCTCCCTTTAGCGTTTTGATGTCATCAGGAATTACTGTCGATGTAGCCATTTTTCTTCCTCACATCCAGCCACGAAGTTGATGCTCAACAGCAACCACGTATTCATCGAATAATGACGATATTTGCGAATCATTAATGATGCGCACGTTTACAAAATATCCGTCTTCCTTAACACATACCGGTTCGCCATCTTCAGTCAGTTCTCCGGTTTCTTTGTACACATTACCTATCACGTCAATAAGAATATCATCCTGCATCGACTCGTCATCATAATAGCCAATGCTATCCATAAAGGCCGAAAAGTCGGCCCTGTCTGCAAATTTGAGTGTTAAATCTTTCATTAGATTGACTCCCCCATCTGAGCATCAGTCAATGCCTTGTGCCATATTCTGAAATTCCTGACATGACCAAATAAATGACGTAACCCGGCTGTAGTCTGGCCTCCAATACGGATAATTGCGGAGTTCTGAATATAGGACCATGTGGCTTTCTTTTCGCTGGATATACGCCCGTTACTTACTGAGCACGTAGACTGATCTGACTTTACACGCATCCCCATAACCATTTTTTCAAGCGATGCGTTTTCGTTTACCCGTCTGTTAGCCAAACCTATATCACAATAAGGAAATCCGTCGTAATCTGTTGAACGACCGAAGCCAAGAATAATAGCCGCTCCGGTTTGATGACCGCCGGTATCAAAAACACGCGGTGCTGCATTTGGCGTTTTATACCAGTTCTTATGTACCTCACAAAGAACCGTAAAAGGAAGATTATAAAGGTTATTCTTGATTGGGACTGTCACCATATCGCTTGCGCGAGTGCTTGCAGTTATATCAGTTACAATAAATGACGAAGCACTTGATCCACCTTCCACTTGTGGAGTTGCGATATCCAGATAGTCTCCAGATGCTGTGCCTGAACCTTTTACAGGAGCGTATTGAACCATCGCACCAATCATGCTCTCTGTATCTAGTGCATTAATTGTAGCCTGATAGAAAATCCAACCAGTAACCTCATCTTTTACAGCCTTTGCAATAATACGGTCTGCAGCAGTACCAGCTTTATCAATTACAAGTGTTGATAAATTGAGGTAAGCATCTCCCAAAAAAGTGTAAGTATAACCATCATGGTGTTCAAATCTTAAACGACACCTTACATTTTCAACATCACTTCTTACACGGCATGAAATGGTCACATATTTTTCATCACCTGTGACATCAAACCCTTTACTGCCAGAAACCGTTACGATATTAATAGCACTTGTCTGACCAATAAGAGTATCTTTTACAGTAAATCTCCCATAAGTAAAATTAAAAGAATCCGTGGATATTTCTGTGAGTTCCAGATTGCCTGACTTATTCCATTTAGATGGATTTGTTGAATTAAGCAGAAGATTAGTTCTTTGCCCCTCAATAAGCAGGCCATCACGTTCAAATCGTGGCTCATCAATGGCAGCCTCTGTCAGCACACCAGATTTGTTAATATAGGTTGCTTTCGATGCACGTTTAAACTTAACAATCTTGTCGCCAGGCATCGTTATTTCGTCGTCACCAATAACAATCTTTTTATATGATGGCGAAAAGCCCGTAATCATATCCAGTGAATCGTTAAACGGTATCCACACATCAGGCAGCGGCTGTAAGACATATTTATACGGATCTGCTGCCTGGCTTGCATACTCTCTGGCTGCGTCTTCACTTGCTTTTGCAGCGGTCTGGTTTGCAGCGGATGCTTTCGCCGAGTTGGCCGCTGCAGTCTCGCTTGTCTTTGCATTGGTTTCACTGGTTTTTGCCGCTTTTTGACTGTTGGCTGATGCAGTGGCAGAAGCAGCCGCCGCGCTTGCAGAACCAACTGCCGCGCTCTCGCTTTGGGCTGCTGCAACCTGGCTGTTTTTCGCCGCAGTTTCGCTGGCTTTGGCATTCGTTTCGCTGGTCTTCGCTGCCGTCTGGCTGGACTTTGCGTTGGTTTCACTCGTCTTCGCAGCTTTCCGGCTGTTAGCCGCAGCAGTTGCTGATCCAGCTGCTGAAGTCGCAGAACCGGCTGCCGCGCTCTCGCTTTGGGCTGCTGCAACCTGGCTGTTTTTTGCCGCAGTTTCACTGGCTTTAGCATTCGTTTCGCTGGTTTTCGCTGCCGTCTGGCTGGACTTTGCGTTGGTTTCGCTCGTCTTTGCGGCTGTCTCGCTATTTTTCGCGTTGGTTTCTGATTTTTTGGCTGCTGTCGCGGAGTTTGCCGATGCAGTCTTTGAGGTCGCTGCCGCCTGTGCACTATTAGCTGCATTCGTTTCTGAGGTTTTCGCCGCGTTCTTCGATGATGCCGCTGCAGTTTCGGATTTCTTTGCCGCCGCTGCGCTCTGAGAGGCGGCTTCAGCGTTGCGTGCCGCTTCTTCCACCATTTCCTCAAAACGACGCAATGCCTCCGGCATGACATCATCTTCCGTCATGGCACCGAGAAAATCATTCAGCGTACCTGGTCTGGAGCCTTCATAGACGGTAATGGTCCCGGCATGTGAAGGCGGAAAACCTTCAACCAGCAGGGTGACGCTGTACTGGCCATACTCAACATCCATGCTGTAACGCCCGGCTTCATCAGGATTTTCAGAGGCCACCGTGTTCACCAGTACCGTGGTGCTGTTACGCTTTGCCTTCAGTTGAATAGTGCAGTTCTGTATTGGTTTTCCCGCACCATCTTTCAGCACACCTGAGATTTTTACTGCTGCCATATCCACTCCACAAAAAAGCCCGCCTGAACCGGCGGGCTGTCATAACACTGTGTTACCTGGCTAATCAGAATTTATAACCGACACCCACGATGAAACCGTCAGTGCGCCAGTCACCACTGCCGGAGCCTTCATAAGCAATATCAATGGCCACGGATTCGGTCGGGTTAAACTGCACGCCAGCCCCCCACGCCAGAGACGTGTTGCTGTGGCGACCGTCATCACTTCCGGTCAGCACATCGTGCTTTTTCCCCTTGTTGTCAGTTACGCGGAGATAATCCCCGGAGAAAGTCGACACACGGCTGTAAGCCATACCCGCCATCACATACGCGCTGAACCATTCATTCACGCGCACAGACGGCCCCGCCATCACGCTGAACCAGCGGTTACGCACGGAATCTTCATGCCAGCGGGTATCGCTGTAGTGCGTTTTTTGCTTATCCTCAGCATTGGCATAACTGAAGGACGTAATCAGCCCCAGCGCGTCCGTAAACTCATAACGGTATTTCACGTTAATCCCGTTCAGATTATCGCTGCCGGGAGCGTTCGTACGGGCATGAAGATACCCCGCGCTTAGTGTGGACTGATGCTCTGCTGCGCTCGCTGGCGTACCAGCGGCGACCAGCCAGACTACTGTGGACAGAATAACAGCACATAATTTACGCATAATTACCTCTCGCTTTTCTGCAATAAAAAAGGCGTCATTTCTGACGCCCGTATTGGGGTTATAAAATTCAGCTGATACTGATGCCTGCGGTGGCTTTCTTCATCACCACAACCAGCAAATCGCTGATACTTGCTGTGGGATACCAGTCATTTACCAGCCATGCTGACACCGAAAACTCCAGCGTCATGTGACCGTGACCGGCAGGCATATCAATAACACCACTGTAAATCAGCGTATTATCCAGCGCGGTACGGTTATAAATTTCAGCACCGTTTTTCCGCACTATCAGACGGCATGAGGAGTAAATATCAGTATGCTCTCTCTCATGTTTAGCGCCGCTGAATGCCACCGCCGGAATAACAATTTGCCGGTCAAACGGCTGATCGTCATAAACCCTGACGGTAATGGTCCCTGATGGCCACCGCTCCGGTGCACGGGAGTCCCGGGGGAAAGCTTTGCCCACTGTTTTAACGAGATCGCCTTCAATCTGGTTCGCGGACAGTTTTCCCAGAACCCGACAGTTCTCGTTAATCGTGACGTTGTTGAGCGTCCCGGAGTTCGCATTCACGTTACCGCTGATATCAGCATTTCTTGCGGTCAGCCTGCCCTCCGGCGTCAGGGAAAACGTCGGGGGATTGCCGGACGAGGTGATACTCACCGCAAACAGCCGCTTCAGGAACACATCGTTCATGAACAACTGATTCCCCTGCGCCACAAATAACGGCGTGGTGTTGCCGTCCTCCGGGTTAATCATCGCAATACGGTCAGCCAGCAGCAGTATGTTGCTCAGGGGCTGGCCATCAGTATCCTCAATCCCCGCTCCAATACCGGCAACATAGGGTATGCCATTTTTTGTTTTCTGTACCTTCAGCATGTAAAGTGCAGCAAGGTCATCATTTGTGTCCTTCTGCACGCGCTGTATCTGCTGTATGGTGGCGCTCTGGTCCTCCAGCGTTTTACTGACCGTCTGTGTGATTTCATTGCGGGTTTCGGTGATGGTGGTCTTCATCTCCGCCATCTCATCCGCAAGCTGGCTGTTGTCTATCAGCTCCCACAGCCCCTGAGCCAGATGCAGTTTTCCTATTTTTTCCCGAAACAGCCCCAGATACCCTTCTGCATCATTGCTGGCCCGTCCACTGGCTTCAACAAAAGCAGATTTCCCCACCAGGTTAACGCTGCGTACATAAAACCAGAAATCCTTCCCGGGCTTAATGTGCGGGCCGGAGACAGTCCACTGACTGCCAGTCCCCAGATAACGGGCAGATTTTTCCACCTGTGCCGTGTTCGTGATGCGTTTTTCTGAGAACCAGAATTCAAACTGTACCGTCGGGTCATACACCGCCAGCACCGGTACCGCTGTTATCTGAAAATACCCCGGCGTCAGTTCAATGGTGGCGGGTTTTGCTGGCGCGTTAATCCGGAAGGTGGTGGTGGCCGGTTCGCCCTGCTGGCCATAACTGTTAATTGCCCTGACTGTCAGGGTGTATTCCCCGAGCGGCAGACCACTGAAACGATGCTCTGTATCCGCAGTGATAGCGGTGGTCACCAGACGGCTGTCTTCTCCGCTTCCGCTGGTCAGTCGCAGACTGAAGCGCACCCCCTTCACCACCCGCGGCGTGTCCCATTTCGCCTGTGCCAGATACTGGCCGTCAGCTGCGCTCACCTCCACCGTCAGGTGCTGCACTGCCGGTGGGATGACGCTGTTCAGGGAGCCTGACTGCGGCTCAAAGCGGGCACCGTTATCCACGATGGCTTCTTTTTCCGGTACGTGCTGCACCGCCGTGATGGCAAAGGTGCCGTCCGTGTTTTCCCGGATGGAGACACAGCGGAACAGGCGACGGCGCAGTGACGGCAGGGAGAGTCCCCACACCCCGTATGTCTCCACACCATCAGGCAGGGTACTGACCTGTATCCGGTCCGGCGCGGGGTGTGCGGTGATGTCCACACTCACCGGCTTACCGCTGCCGTTAATCAGGTTCACCGCCGATGTACCTGTCTCCGGCAGGGTAACCTCACGGTCCAGCGTCAGGGTGCGGGTGGCAGCATCAATGGACAGGACACGTCCGCCGGTCAGGGTCCCGGCATAGTCATTATCACAGATTTCAATAATGTCACCGGGTGTGTGCCGCAGCCCCTGAGACCCGAGCGTGAAATCCACCGTCTGCGTTTCCAGCAGTTCGGTCTTTATCACCCACAGTCCGGCACGGTGGGCCTGACCGCGGCTGGTACAGCCGAACGCGTCCATCTTCAGCAGGTTGCGTCCGTAGCGCAGTATGGCTTCCGGGTCTTCCACCAGTTCCGTGGAGGTCTGCCAGCCGTTCTGCGGGTCGGTGTAATTCACCTCCACCGCCGTGTGCCGGTCCTTCAGGGCACTGAAGCTGTAGCGGAATCCCACGCCGTTATCATCCACCACCACATCGCTGTTGGTGTACGGCCACACCACATCCGACGGGCGGTCCTGAACGAACGTCAGCGTCTGACCGTTCCATACCGGCATACAGCGCATCGCAGAGCAGAAATCACTGAGAACGTCCCACGCCTTACGCTGTTGTGCCAGGTACGCATTAAAGGTCATCCGCGGCTCTGTCCCCCCGAAACCATCCGGGACCGTCTGGTCGCAGTACTGCCCGATGGCATACAGCGCCCACTTGTCCACATCCGCCGCCCCCAGACGTTTTCCCATGCCGTAGCGCGGGTGAGTCAGCATGTCCCACAGGCACCAGGCCGGGTTGTTGCTGTATGCCGGTTTCAGACTGCCGTCCCAGATACCACTGTACGTGCGTTTTTCCGGGTCATAGTTTGACGGCACCTGGATGATGCGACCGCGGATATGGTAGTTCACCGTCATCTGCTGGCCGCCGAACTGCTCCGCATCCACCTGCAGCCCCACAATGGCCGTGTTCGGGTAGCACTGTTTCACATCGATGATTTCGGTGTATGACGACCACAGCGTCTTATTCTGCAGCTGGTCCGTGGTGCTGTCCGCCGTCTCCCTGACCATCCGGATGTTAAAGGGCCGGGGAGGCAGATTATCCAGAATCACCGAGGCCAGGAACTGTGAGGTGGTCTTGCCGTTAATGGTGACGTCCTTTTCTGTCACCCAGTTACCGTTACGCTGTAACTGAATCAGCAGGCGGACGGATGCCGGGTTACGGTCACCCTTTGAGGTGGTCTCCACCAGTGACTGCACCCCGAAGGTAATCCGCAGGCGGTCAATGTTCGCGGACGTAATGGTGCGCGTCACCGGTTTTGCCTTCGTCACTTCCACGCCCAGTCCGGTTTCAGCTCCGGAGGACTCAAAGCCTTCCGGTGGTGTCTGCTCCTGCTCCCCGGCGCGCCAGACCGCCGTCACACCGTGTATCACGGGATTGCCGTCCGTGTCCGTCAGTGGGGTTTTGTTCACCAGAATACTCTGCAGTCCCTTCACCGGACCTTCTATCGGTCCCTCACCAATCGCATCAATCACACTCATCATCTGCGTGGATTTGAGATTATCCTTCGCCTCACGAGGCGTGTGTGCCTTACCGCCACCTTTTCCCATACAGCCTTCCCCTGAATAAATTAACCGCCACTTGCCATTCCGTACAGAAGTCGGATATCCTTCGCCCGAAAAGCATGAAACACATTTCTGCCATGCTAAAGAGAAACCCCGGTATCAGCAGATACCGGGGTTTTCTTTCATGCCCACCGATAATCCTGTTGGTTAAAACCGGTAATGGCATAAAAATTCTGAATATCTTCACATTTTCACACACTGACTGTGGCGCTTATAATTTCGCTGCGTTAGTGTTTTTTTGCCCGAGTAACCAAAACAACTCCTTAACATTAATCTTCATTTGTCTGTCCCCGCAGCTCCGCGATCACTGCGGGATTTTTTTATGTTTTATCCCTGTCGACCAATAACCACCACCTTTCCGCCCCCGCCTTCATCACGGGTGCTGATGTCCTGAGAGATACGTCGTGAACCAACCAGCATTTCACCGTAGGGCACCGGCATCGGGTTGCCCTGGGCAATCATGTTGTCCAGTGAGGAAAAGTACGTGTTCTGTTTACCGTTATCCGTTGCGCGGTAATCCGGTGTTTTTGCCTTCGGGGCCAGCATCTGGGCCACACCGCCCAGAATCATACTGGCACCCAGTGAAAACAGCATCGTGGTGGCAGAAAAACCACCGGCACTCAGGGCTGTACCCCATAACGCCATCGAGCCTCCGGCCGTGAAGAAAGAGCCCACGATGGCTGCCGCCCCCAGCACAATCTGCAGTCCGCCCTTTCCGGCACCGGCCAGTCGCGGCACAATGTGGATGACCGTTCCCTCACCCAGCTGTTCGTGAAGGCGGGCATACACCGCCTCCGGTGCCGTGTCCTCACCGGCAATACGTATCTGGTACCAGCCTTCGTTCATCTGACGGCGGAATCCGGGCACCTGTAACGACAGCGCCCGGATGGCTTCCGCTGCCGTGTTCACATACAGGCTGAGGCGGCGGCCAAATCGTTGTAAATCCCCGTGAAGGCAGATGCGTGCCAGTGGCGGTGACGCCAGACAGAATGCGTTCGTCGTTGCCATTTTTCGGAATACCTCTCCCGTTTACTCAGTTGTTCAGGCAGATGGTGAAGCAGCTCACCGTTGCCGCAGTAAATGGCGGCATGGTTCGGTACCGAAGCACCAAAGCAGCACAGCAGAATATCGCCCGCCTGTGCAGAGGACAGGGGCACCCGGTAAAAGCCCGTTTCCTCCATATTGTCCAGGTACAGGTTCTGGCCGTTGCGCCACCAGTCATCCTCGCGATGAAAATCCGGCATTTCAGTCCCCGCCAGATGATAAGCATCCCGGAACAGCGTGTAACAGTCCGTCACCCCGTGCTCAAAGCGCCGTCCTGTCAGATGTGGCACACAGCGGAATTTGTGAATGTCACCCCGGCAGACCAGCCACCAGGGCAGTGCGCTTTTTATCTGCAGCCGCCGGTCAGCCTCGCTCAGCCAGGGCAGCCCACCGGGATGACTGTGGACCAGTGCCACAATCTCCCCCTGCATCTCTGCCCGCAGCCAGTCTTCCGGTGCGATACGAAAATACGCCTCCGGCTCTGCGGAAATATTCACACAAGGGATATACCGCTCCCCCTCCGGCGTGCTTATCACGAAGCCGCACGACTCCGCAGGCGCACACCGCCGGGCATGCGCCAGAATCGCTGATTCAGTCTGTGTCATAAACCGGGATTTACTGCGAAAGTTTATTAATGGAAAGGAAACCGCCAAAATTGCCGACATTCCTGCGCAGTTCACACCCGCGCATGCACTTGCTGCATCTGTCCTTACGGATATCCGTGGTGGGTTTATCGAACTCATCCGCCACCGCAGGACCGTTATACCCGCATTCATCTCCCCGGTAATCCCACATACAGGTGTTCGCCAGCATGATGCGACCGGGAAACAGCGCCCCGTCCGTCTCGGTCGGTGTGGCCAGCACAAACGAGGCCGTCATGGCTGTCAGCTGCGACATCTGCTCCACCACCCAGCGGTCACTCAGCTCCTGCTCCGGGTCCGCCTCCGGATTGCCCGCAACGAAATTCACCGCATCCAGAAAACGGGCATACACCCGGCGGCGGACCACCGTGGCCCCCACCAGACTCTGCAGGTCTTCCGCCATCCCGGTGACCAGACCGAACAGATTGGACACCGTCAGCGACGGTCTGGCACTGCTGCCCCGGCCGTTCATCTCAAAGCCGCTGCCGTCAATCGGGTATGCCTCATACTTACGCCCCTGCCAGATGACCGGCTCCCCTTTTTCATTCAGCTCATTACAGAAAAAATACCGCTCACCACCCTGTACCGTCAGGTCGATTTCCCAGAGTACCACCCGCGGTGACTGCTCTGATTTAACCGACTCGTTCAGACTTTCTTCGTGAATATCCTGCATCAGTTCACCACCTGCTTAAACTCCGCGCTGAACTTAACGCGCAACATCCCGACCCGCGCAGACCACCCGGCACAGGTCACCTTTATCTGCCGGTATGCATAGGGTGGCTTCCACAAAAATGCCTTCCAGCCACCGTGCTCTGCCAGAAACGCTTCCAGATGCCGGGCCTCCTCCCGGGTCACGGAAAGCATCACCCGGTATGTTTTCAGGTCAGCATTCAGCCCTGCCGCCATACGCTGTGAGTACCCGTCACCAAAACGCACTTCACGCACCGATGGCTGCGAGTTCACCTCCATATCAGGCTTCACTTTCCAGCGAAATGTTTTCATCGCCCGCTCCCCGATAACAGACCGCCATCACGCAACTGCAGCCGGAGCTCATCCTGCGCACCTTTACGGGCCATCTCATACACCGCTTTCATCAGCTGCGGCCCGGCCTGTCCGTTGATGCTGTCGTTCTGAATCACCACGTGATTGTTCTGATTAAAATTAATGCCTTCCGCCCGCCGCATCTGCGCCGGACTTCCGGCACCGCCGACATAACCACCTTCCGCATAGCCCCGCATCAGGCGGTACAGATTGCCGACACCAATCCGGCTGGTCGCCTCCTTCGTGAAGACAAACTCCCCGCGATGAACAATCCCCGCAGGTTCATATTTACCCCCCGTCCCCGTAAATCCCCCGGTCGCGAAATGGAAGTTCGCCGCCGCAGCCTGAATGGCTGTACCGCCTGACGCGGATGCGCTGCCGATACTCCCGACTATCCCCACCATCGCCTGCTTCAGAAAAATCTCTGTCAGCATGGACAGCACAGAACGGGTGAAACCACGCCAGTTCTGTTCGCTGCCGGTCAGCATCGCTGCCATATTCTGTGCAATACCGTCAAAGGTCTGCGTGGCCGCGTTTTTAACCTGCGAAAAACTGTCCGTCGCACTTTCCGCCCACTCGCCCCAGCCGGACTTCATCCCGGCCATCCAGCTTCCACGAAGCTGCTCCTCCGCAGACCAGGTGTTCTTCAGTGCAGATGTGGCCTTCGCCAGCGCAGCCGGATTATCACCGTACACCTCACGAAGGCGCTGCTCTTCCGACTCCCGCTGCGCCTGACGGTCGGTGAGTCCGCGGGCTTTTGCGCTGATTGCCGCCTGCTTCGCGCTCTGCTGCTGTTCAAACCGCGCCGCCTGCTGTGCCAGCTCATTCAGCCGTTTCTGGTGTTCAATCTTGTCGCCCAGCTCAGCCAGCTGGCGTTTGTACTCCAGCGTTTCTTTCTCATGGGCCAGCAGGGATTTTTCCTGCTCAGATAACTGCCGTTTCGTGGCGGCCTCTTTCAGGACCACATACTGATTTTCCGCTTCCCATAAATCCCGGCGCTGCCGGCTGATTTTCTCATTCACACCGCTGTGTTTTTCCAGCGTCCTGAGCTCGGTTTCAAGCGCCAGCATGGCTGCATGCGCCCGGTCTTCCTGGCGCTCACCGGCAGACACCTTCACACCTGACGGCTTTTTCAGCGTCGATTCATAATCCTTTTTTGCCGACGCCATCAGCGTGTTGTAATCCGCCTGCAGGATTTTTCCGTCTTTCAGGGCCTTATTCAGCTCTTTCTGACGGGCGGTATATTTATCCAGCGGCGTCTGCAGGCGCTCATACGCCTTCTGCGCCTCTCCGGTATACTTCAGCTGTGACGCCTCACGCTCAGCCCGGTCCCTTGCCGCCAGTTCACCGGCTTTTTCCATATCCGACTGCAGCGTGGCCGCTGCCAGACCCAGACGGGCATTTTCCCGGTCATCCCATGCCCCCTGAAGGTTCGCACGAAAAGAGGAGGTCTTTCCCCGGCGCTGGCTCCGGCTCTGGTACCACTGCCATTTTTTATCCGCCTCATCAAATGCCTTCTGCGCACTGGCGAGCATATCCGCTGAGGATTCCGGACGACCGATATCCAGAATGGCATCCCACATCGATTTGAATGCCTTCCCTGTTTTATCCGCCCAGGTCTCCAGTGTTCCCATGTTTTCTTTCAGGCGACGGGTCTGCTCATCAAAGCCTTTCGTGGCGATATCGTTCGCCGCCTGCAATGCCCCGGCCTCGTCTCCGGAACGCTGCAGCTGTGCAACATACGCAATCTGCTCTGCCGTCACGTTACGGAACTGGCGCGCCATCGCCATCAGTCCCGACGTCGGGTCAGTGGTCAGCTTCCCGAAGGCTTCAGCGACTTTATCCACCTCCACACCGGATGCAGACGCAAAACGCGCGACACTCTGGTTGATGGCATCAAACTGTTCACCACCACGCACACCGGCATTCACCAGGGCTGCCAGTGACTCTCTCGCCTGGTTAAACGTCAGTCCTGCTGCCTGCCCGGCTCTTGAGAGAGTCAGCATACGATCGGCAGTCAGTCCGGACTGATTACCGGAAAGAACCAGGGTTTTATTAAACGCTGAAAGCGTGGAATCTCCCTGGTACCAGGCGTACACCAGCGCACCTGTCGCCACCGCCAGCGAGGTGACCCCGACCATCGGCAGGGTGATCGCACCGGCGAGCCCCCTGAACATGGGGATCATCCCGCCGAAGGAGTCCTTCACCTGACCGCCCTGTTGCAGCAGGATCAGCCAGGGATTCTGACCACCTGCAAGCTGCGTGGCGATATCCGTAAACTGTGCGGGCAGGGTTCGCATGGCCGCTTTATACTGCCCGACGGAAATCCCGGCTTTTTGTGCAGCCAGCGCCTGGCGGCTCAGGCCCTGTTCAACAGCACTGGCGGTTTTTCTGGCGTCGGTATCCAGACCTGAAAAATGACGCCTTACCCGGCTCATCTGCTCATCGAAACGGACAGCATCCAGACTCAGGTCAATAACAAGATCACCAACCGGCTGGGACATATCTCACACCTCCCGGAATCCCCGCTGAAGCCATCATTAATGCGGCATCATCCACCATGACATCCGCCACATCCGCAGACGATAAAATATCGCGCCCTCCGTCCCCACCGAACCGGACGCCTCCGGCAAGTCCTGCCGCTTTCTGCATCAGCATTTTGTCCTCATCCGGCCTCTCCACCTGCTCTTCCTCATGCCGGGGGACAAGCAGACTGAAATCAGAGGGATGCATATCCGGATCGCAAAAAAACAGGCTGAGTACAGCGTACGTCAGCCCGGAAAAATGCATATCCAGCTGGGTATCCTGAAAATAATGCGTGCGGTAAAAACGGTGCCAGTCGGCATATTCGGTGGATGTCATCCCGGCAAGCATGGCGCGCCAGTCGGGTCTCCCCATCTCACGCGCCAGTCTGAGGGCAAAGTTCAGCTCGCCGTCGAAGACTTTCCCGCAGAAAAATCATCATCAGTCAGCGTGTTATTTTTCGCCACTTCAGTAATATCAGTATCCGGACGAACAGCTTCGATCATCCCGGACAGGCACAACACCACGTCTTCCGCCCGGGCAATGGCATCGGCAGGCCAGGTGGTGAGCACTTCCTGCTCTATCTTCATCACGGCCTCATTCATTGACGGTGACTGCGTTTTCTGTGGATGGTTATGCCACAGGGACATCGCCACCAGAAACGCGCCGGTTCTGACGAGATCTTCCACGCTTACCTGCAGGTTGCCGCAGGATTCTTCCTGTTCTGCACGCCGTTTCAGGAGGGCAAGATGCTCGATACGCTGCAGCGCAGACAATTCGGAAAGCGTGACAGACACACCGTTATATTCAAATTGTTCTGTTTTCAGAAACATGTATTACCTCCGTTTACCCTGCAGCGCCCGCTTCAGTAACGGTGACTTCAGCCACTGCGGCGAACTGACCATTTCCGCTCACCACAGGGATCTGCACCTTACCTGTCGCCACGCCGTTTACCGTAATTGTCATATCTTTCACACTAATGGTGGCTTTCGACGGATCGGCGGAAACCGCTCTGAACGTCTTGTCGGTTGCACTTTCCGGCTCAAAAGAAACCGTCAGGGTGGTTGTTTTCCCTTTTGCTACCGTACCGGATGTCGGCGTCACCTTAATCGCACTGACCGGCGTAATTTTGCTGCGTTCTTCCGCTACAGAAGGTTTACCCACGTTAGTGACTTTCACCGTGCGGGTGATCACTTCTTTCGCCGTCACGGCCTTACCGATACTGCTGACCCAGCCACGAAACACATCCACCGTGCCATTCGGAAAACGGATTTTATAGGCCCGGACATCGCCGCTTTCAAACCAGCCTATAAGCCCTTTCTGGCCTTCCTCTCCCGGTTTCCAGGCCAGTGTAAAACTGGTATCACCTGCAGATTTCTGCCCCTGCCCGGTCGCGGTCCAGTCCGCGTCTTCATCATCCAGGTAGTTATCATCGTAGGATTCTGCCGTCATCTCGCCCGGCGTCAGATCCTTCACCTTAGCCAGTCGCTGCCAGTCATCGTCTGACAACGGGTTTGCGTAAGCATCAGCCTTGCCGTTGTAAACCCACAGAGTGGTACCGGCACCTTTTACCGGCTCAAGGGGATTTGGTGTTGCCATATCGTCCTCACATCTCGTATGTAATGGAATAAGTCAGATCTGCAGAACTCCATAACGCCATATCGTCATCACGACGATACTCATAGCCCTGCGTAACCATCGTGGTAATCAGTCCTGCCAGTGCCGGGATCGCGGTCATCGCCGGGTAAATCCGGCTTTCCATCCACTGATCAAGCTCTGAATCCGGTACCTGTGCCGGTAAAAACACCTCAATATGCAGCGTGGCCCGCCAGGTATCTGCATCCAGCTCTTCACCGGTATACTCTGCATCCGTCAGATAAACCGCGATCGCAGGAAAATCCTCTTCGTCAAAAACAACGGGGCGACCATCAAACAGCGTCGCCCCGTGTTCATGCTGCTCGAGTGCATCCAGCACTGCGGCACGAATATCAGTGTGTTTCATCGTTTTATCGCAATCCTCAGTTGTTGTTTCAGCGCGTATGCCAGTTCTTTAGGCAGGCGTTCACGCCGGATACGGTCAACATTCTCATCAAATGCCTGTTTCAGTGGGGCCGCCATCGGGATTTTCACCACCTGAATGGGAAGGCGATTACGCTTTTTCCTTCCCTTGTCGTCATTGCCCTCCTCATATCTGGCCTGGGGAAGACGTTGCATAACATGCCAGCGCCCATTATTTAATCGCTGGATAAATGCCCGCTGATAACGATGCTGACCGGCTTTGAGTATGCTGTCCGGACGACGCCCCAGCATTCTGATCCCCAGCTTAATCACAGGGAGATCACCGCGGTTAACGATAATTCTGGCATTCGGATTTCTGACCGTCGCCCGTTTCAGTCTGGACCGTTCCTTTACCAGTTTCCGTCTCACCCTGGTTTCCCGGGCAACCTGTGACGAAGACTGATTAATCGCCGTTATGGCCACGCGGTTAATGGTCATTGCAGAAGCAGCCGGAATGGCGTTTTTACGAACCCGGCTCAGATTGTCAATCGCCTGATCAAGCCCTTTTATCGCCATAATTCACCCTGCGTTTATCGTCGCCGGTTAACTGCGGGTGGTTGCCCACGGTTGAGCCAGAGATAACAGCTGCCCCCGTCATCCGGAGAAACACGATCCACCCAGAATGTCTCACCATTAATGGTCAGCGTGTCACCACGCCGCACGGCACGAACCGTATCCGTCCGCACAAATAATGACGGGCAGCTTCCTTCAATACGGACCCCGCCACCGGCAACCCCCAGCGACTCCGGATCGTCAAAAACCCCCTGAACTTCGCTGCCACACTGTGCCCCCGAGGTGAACTGCGCACAGAGTCCCATCACTTCAACGATCGTACTGTCTACCCCGGCGAGGGCAGCATCAAAGGAATTCTCAAAATCACGCATAAACGGCCACTCCGCTCCTGACCATGTCTTTTGCCACTGAGGGGGGCATCAGAATTACTCTGCCAGCATCAACATGCTCAACAGGCCCACCTGTTTCATCGTCAACACCGCACAGGTAAAAACACTTCAGAAGCCTGATACGTTCCAGAATACCAACGTCATCCTCACCGGTGTGCCTGCATGCCTGCTCATGAACGGTATCATCAACATCTGCGATTTCATTTTCCGAGGCGCAAACCTCCTCTTCCCACTCTGCCACACGCTGTGCGATATCCGCAGCACTCCCCGACATATCCGCCTCGCGCCCCAGCAGACCAGCCAGTTCACGAAGACGTTTCTGATTTTCTTCTTTTGTTGCCATATCCAGCTCCCTGTGAAAAAAACACGGGGGCATTTCGCCCCCGCTCACGGATTATTTCACCTGTACCACCACAAACTCATCCGGATCCGGCAGCACCATCAGCGGCGCGGACTGCGTCATGGTGAATTCACAGGACGGATCGCCCACGGTCAGCCAGTGTTTCGGGTAACGGGAAGAAGCCACCACTCCTTCAGACAACGCCTGTGCATCCTTAATGGCTCCATAGCAACGAATCCCCTCTGCTGCCGTATTCCCCAGCACCAGCGTGCCCTCCGGCAGATAACGTTTTTCGGTACCGTCCTCTGCCACATAAGACGTTTTCGCCACCACAATGGCCAGATCGCCGTAATACCCCTTGAAGGATACCACTGCGCCCAGATCTTTCACTGCCGTTTCGAGTTGTGAATTTGAACCGCGACGGGTATCCATTTTTTCGCGGAAAAGCTTAAAGCCATTCAGCAGACGCCAGACGGTACCGTCCATAATGGCAATATTCACAAGACCACTGGCCTGATCACAGAAAAGGTCGATATCATATGTCGGGTCGAACGTGTCACGATCCTGTTTTGACCACTCCTTACCGCTACCTTGTATGATGTTATTCTTCGTCGATCGGCCAAAATCGACTTCAATTTTCTCGAACTGGTCTCCTTCCATCGTATATTTGCCATACAGCACGGCATTCACCGCCTGCATTTCTTCCACCTGCACAATAGCGTGCTCTTCCTGTTTGAGGTTATCAGTGATGATACGCAGACGACGGTAGGCCGGGTCGTTCAGCTGAGCCGGATCTTCACCGGGAAGGCGCTCAACCGCCTGCTGGTAATTAAATTCGTGTTTCGGCTTGACGTAGCCCGGACGCAACACGCGGGTTTCACCACCACGATGGCGCAGCACTTTTCCTTCAACGATCGGGGAGACATAGGCCGCCACCGGCGTTTTTCCGGTAATTTTGTCCAGCATCACTTCTTCGGTATGGAAATTCACCGTCCGGCGGAAAAACAGCTCCAGAAACAGCGCACGGAATTTCACTTTTTGTTCGGTATAACCGAGTAACTGGCGGGTCGTAAACAATCCCATAAATCAGTTCCTTTCATTCAGAAATCAGTCAGGCCACCATGGTGGCCTGATAACGTGTTATGGCAGAGCCGCGTGACTCAGGGCTGTGCCGGCAAAGGCATTTGCCTTTTTGTGTTCATCCACACTGTCAGGCCAGCGGATTGCCTCCGTCGCAAAGGTCCCCGACTTGTAATAGGTCAGCACCGTCTCTGTGCCTTCAAGCGGCAGTACCAGTATGCCAACCGCACTACCGGCTTTCTGTCCATCCCAGACCACCAGTTTCCCGGTGGCTTCATCCAGCATCAGGGGCGTCAGAGCCGGTGTTGCAGAAGAAATCCCGCTGCTGCCTGTGGCGGTATGAGCCGGATCATTACCAGCAAAAATACGTACTTCCGCACGCTGTTCAGTGATGGTTTTCGTCACCATTTTGTTAAAACCTCATATTGATGGTCAGCACTGACTTCATGGCATGGCCATGAGCATTTTCACGTCCGCATCACCGTCTGCTGACGTCTGTGACACGCCACCCCGCACCGCTGCCGGTGAATGGTTCGCCATGAAATGTTCAAACAGGGCGGTTGTGGATGCAGAGACCGGTTCGGCCTTACCTGATCCCGCAGCCAGCACAGCCCGGGCGTTCTCCACGGTCATTCCCGGGCAGGCCGCCAGTTTTTCAGCCTGCGCTTCTGCCCCTTTTGCCTCATCCAGGGCCATGATCTGATCACGAAGTGAGGGCCCGGCATCCGCCAGTGGTGCAGCCGCCAGGATCGGGCGGGCTTTTTCCACCGTCATCTCCGGCATCGCCGCCAGCGTTGCCGCCAGTTGTTCACGACCGTTCGCTTCTTCACACGCCATAATGCGATCGGCTTCACTCTGCGCGGATGCCACCGGCTGCTGCGGTGCCGCCGCGGCCAGAATCGCCCGGGCCTGTTCAACGCTCATGCCCTGTTGCCCTGCCAGCATCGTGGCAAGCTGTTCACGTCCTTTCGCTTCCTGGCATGTCAGGATCCCCATCACTCGCTGGTTCTCCTGCACGGCGGCTTCCGTTGCAGTTAATTGCGGCATAGTGCCTCCTCTGACATTACTGTTCAGCGCCGTGGCCATCACACTGATGGCATCCGACGCATTGATTAATTCATCCGCCAGCCCGGCCTCAATGCCGGACTGACCTTCAAAAACAGCGGCCTCTGTTCCCGTGACCGCATCCACAGACAACCCGGTATACATCGCCACTTTTTCGGCAAACATCCGGTGCGCCGCATCAATCCGCTGCTGCATATCCTGGCGAACCTCTGCCGGCAACGCTTCAAACTGATTGCCATCCACCTTGTGCGCCCCGGCATAAATCAGCGTGATATCCACACCGGCCTGCGCCAGATGACCGGCATAGCTGACATGGCTCATCATCACGCCAATGGAGCCGATACGGGATGTCTGGGTAACCAGCCGTCGGGAGCAGGCCGACGCCAGCAGCATGGCTGCAGAACAGGCCGTGTCATTGCACAGTGCCCAGACCGGCTTCTGCTGACGGAGGCGGTAAATCATGTCAGCGCAGTCAAACGCGCCGGCGGCCTGCCCTCCCGGACTGTCAATGTCCAGCAGTACGCCCCGCACCTGGCTATCCGCCATTGCCAGCTGAAGACAGGCGACAATACCGTCATAGCCTGTCATTCCGGAAAATGGCCGCATCCCCCCCAGCCGGTGCACCAGCGTGCCGCTCACCGGCAGTACCGCAATACCGTTCACCACCCGGTAAACACGGGCCGGTCGTTTACCTCCGGCCATGTACTCGTCCGTTTCAGCCAGCATTCCGGGAGCATCAAGCTGTACCTGCTGTTGTGGTACCGAAAGACTTGCTGCCCCCATCTCGCGCCCGAGCGCGCAAAAGAAAACCCGCGCATAGGCGGGCTCCAGAAGCAGCGGTTCATTGAATGCTGCGGCAATAATGTGTGAAAGATTACGTCTCACGTGGTGTTGTCTCCTCTTCCGGCCTGCGACTCTCCGCTATCTGCTGCTGATACGCCTGCGCTATCCACACCGGACGTGAGAGTCCGGCTTTTTCCCGCTCTGCAGATTCCCTGACCTGCTGGCGGAAAATGTCCTGATAATCCTCGCCCATCAGCGCCAGCTCTTTCTCATACGTGCTCAGTCCGGCCTCAATGCGCATCACTGATTCCTGAACCTCCTTGAGCCCGTCAATGGCCATTCTTCCGGCTCCAATCCACTCAGCCCGTGACCAGGCTGATCGCGCCTGATAAAAATCAAAACGTGCCCGTGGCGGACGAATAATCCCCCGAAGAAGTGCCTCTTCCAGCCAGCAGGAAAACATCTGCGTGGCCAGCCGGGACGCAATAAATTTTCGCCGCCCCATAAAATAGCGCCACGACTCATTGGCGGAGGCGCGGGCACTTGAATAACTGACCTTCGAGTAATCACGGGACAACTGTTCGTAGGAAACGCCAAGACCGGCGGCGATATACCGCAGCAGCGCCTGTTCAAGCGCCGAAAATCCATTGTCTGAATCCTGCGCGGTCTGAAGTTTCAGATCATCACCGGGGAAAAGGTGCGGAATTTTGACACCGCCCAGCGTCACGTGATTCGTGTCATACCAGGTGGAGAACTTATCCAGAATATTAATAAGCGGATTATCCTTCTGCCCCTGCGGCGCACCGGCGATATATTCAAAGGCCTTTTCGGTATCAAGTTCACTTTCAATCGTCGCTGCATACATCGCCTTCACTATGGCCGACTGAAGCTGTGTTGCCTGCAGGGAATCGAGCATCTTCAGCCGTTCCATGACGCTGTAAAACTGATTAGCCCCACGGGTCTGCCCGTCCTCCACCGGCTCGAAAATATGCAGCATGGCCGGACGCCCGGTGGGAAGTTCACGCGGGATCCGTTCCCATCGTCCACTACCAGAGAACGGAAAATCGTCCTCACAAATATGGTACGCGACGGCACGGCCATATCGATCGACCTCCACACCGGCCCGCAGAAAACGGTTCCCCATACCGTGTCCAGGCGTGTCCACCCGTTTCGGACTCACGGCTTTAAAACGCGTACGGAATAACTGCGTGGTTTCCGTATCCCAGACCGGCTGCACAAAGATTTCGCCGTTAAACGCATGAACGCCCACACCTTCACGGATAAATTCCGTGAACGTGCGTTTTCCTTCCACGTCGATCTCACCAAACATCCCTTCGGCGTATTCCGACCAGGCCGCCTCCACCTCATCGACAAAGCTTTTTGCTGCGGTCTCCCGCATCCCCAGCCAGCGCCAGTTCGGACGGTAGCTGATCAGAAACATATGCCCGACAATGTGATCCTTATGCAGAGCCACCGCATTAGCCGCTATTCCGTTATTGCGCACCAGATCATCTGCCCGGGCATTCCCCAGACGCAACGCGGGTAGCAGGGCCGCATCGGCACTCTGCGCCGGTGGCAACCACTCCGCCATTTGCCCGCCAAATCCTGCGCCGCCCCCGTTGTAGCTGAGACTCTCACGAAGCGGAACGCCGTTCACATCAATCAGGACAGGCGTTCGTTTCATAACCTCACTCCCAGCGGACGACGGCGACGTCGGGTTGTCCCCAGTACCGACTCCGCATCATTGATCGCCCGGTTAAGCTCATCCAGAGAAGCCGCCGTATATTCAATTCTGCGACCATCTTTCTGGACAGACACCACCCGTTTACCGGTTAATAAATCAAGGCGCGCCTGACGCAGCGCCTGTAGTTCAGCGACTGTAACCATTCACTCCTCCGGACAGCTTCGCTGCCAGTTCTTTAAGGGTTGGCCGGGTCGTCTCTTCTTCCCGGGATTTTGCCAGTACAGCCAGATCAAGCTGCCAGCGTTGCACGGACACACGTAATGCCGCATAGGCATACACCAGGCAGTCCAGCGCTTCGTTACGCCGCTTTTTGTTATCCCACAGCAGACGCATCTTTCCTTTTTCCCACTTCTCCACAAGCTCTTCCGCGACCAGTTGCTGCGCCTCTGTCTGCGAAAAAATCTCCGGATCATCAGGAAAACGGATGGCATACGACGTGGCTTCATCCGCAGGCGTGGGATCGGCTTTCATACGGGCATAGAGAATTTCTTTTGCGGTGTCCGTCCCCACTTCACACAGATACACGCCCCGCTGATTGCGGGTTTTCGGCATGGTGATCACCGGCTTGCCATAGACAGATGCGCCTTTTACCGGCAGCACCCGGAAAACACCGTGTTTTTTTGACCTCTGATAGACAATTTCACCATCGATCCCCCCGGTGTCCCAGCAGACACGGGAAATGGTCATTTCGGTTCCGTCTGCATGGCAGTATTTTTTGTTGATCGCCGCATCCACACGTAACAGCGTCTCTTCCTCATCGGGACGGCCCATAATGATGATTTTATCCACCAGAAAAGCTTCCTCTCCCGGTGCCCATCCCCAGACATACATCTCAAAACGGTTTCGCTGCGAGTCAATGCCCGCCGTCAGATAAACCACCCGGGCTGGCACCGCCGCCGTGTAATGCACGACCTTATCCATCAGTACCTGGTGATCGAGTTTTTCGCCCACGGCCTCTTCCCAGGTCTCGCCCAGCGTGGTGTTCACAAAGGTTTTCAGGCCGTTGGGATCTTTCAGTGCATCCAGCCAGTCATAGACTATCTGTACCCAGGTGGTGAACGGACTGTACGCCGTCCAGATATGGAACGTGATGGAGCGCGGCGGCGGAATTTCATTATCCGCGGCGCTGAAAAACGTCAGACCGTCGCGGGTCCACATCCCCGTGTTTTCGCAGATCCACCGCCCGTTGCTCTGGTCAAGCTCAGACTGATGGATCACGCAGCCATGATGTTCACAAAGGTAGAAAACGCTTTCGGGGCTGTCCTTCTCCCATTTAAGGCCAAAAGGCGTGGACTCATCGCCAAATTTCAGATACTGCGCCTCCCCACAGTGCGGGCAGGGCACATAAAAACGCATGAAATGCGCCGACTCGTTGGCCGCTTTTTCGATCTGGCAGGAGCCTTTTATTTTAGGCGTCGAGCCGCGAATGGATTTTGGCCATACCGAGCCCTCAATACGCTTATCCCCCAGCAGGGTTGGCGAGCCCTCTTTTTCGACATCCGGCTCGAACGAGGAAAGTTCGTCATAGCAGACCACGTCCACGGATTTTTCACGGTAGTTTTTTGCTGCCGCACCACCCAGGCACCAGAAGCCCACACCGGAGGAAAAACGCTTCAGGGTGAGCGTATTATCGCGGTGTTTTCTTCCGAACCATGGAGCCAGCTCCAGCAATGCAGGAACATCCCTTATCGTTGGCTCAACATGAGATTTCATAAAATCTTCAGCAGCTGAGTCCGTGGGCTGAAAAAGAAGGCTGTTGCGTGATTTATGCTCAATAAAATAAGCCTCCACTCCCAGCAACATCTTTGTATAACCAACACGGGCAGATTTAATCAGGTTAACCGTGCGAATCAGATCGTTGCCCATACAGTTCATGATGCCAACCTGAAACGGCAGTGTTTCCCACCGCCCCGGGGTATAAGACGACTCTTTAGGAAGGTAATAATGTTTATTGGCCCACTGAACTGTCGTCAGTGGAACAGGAATAATGAGAGATAAAAGCCCTGTAGCTATCGCACCGGCTGCATTAGCTGCCTTCTGCGCGTCTGAAATCATCGATCCACCCGCCCACGTTTTCACCGGCCTTAGCTGAAACATTGGAGGCTTTCGCGATTTCAGTTTTCACCACATCAAGGTGTGATGGTGAAATGTCCGGATATTTACGCTGTAATGTCAACGGCACACGCACAAGTATCCCCGAAATCTCCTGTGCCACACGTTGTAGAATGAAGGTAAACAGTTCAGTTTCCAGCACTACTCCGTCTTCACGGGCATTTTTCAGTTCCTGCGCATCTGCCTGCGCTTTTGTGAGCCGGTAGCGTTCATAGTCAATGGTGCCGGGTTGTAAATCTGACTCCGCTGCCGCACGCAAATCGTCCAGTTCTTTGCGGAGCTTTTCGTTTTCGATATCAGTTTCCCTCTGCGCATACCACTGAATTGCCATGGCAGTATCAAATACAGATTCAATGCCCTTACTACCTTTGGAGGCGCAAGGGAGTCCCTGAGACTGCCAGCGTTCAATCGTCCGCGGGTCCACGTTGAAAATTTCGGCAAGCCTCTTTTTATTAACCTTCATGAAAACAACCCATTATCAAATACAAGGCCCGACATGAAAACGCCAGAAAAAGGCATTTTCGGACACTTTCATGTCGGACCTTTACGGATGCAATATTAAAGAAAAACAAAAAGTTATATTCGAGAAGTACCGACACGATTTTCCCTGAAAAATTTTCATAAATAGTGAAAAACCGCGAGGTCGCCGCCCCGTAACGGCCCGGATCGCCGGAAAGGACCCGCAAAAATGATAATGGTTATCATTTTCAATGTAGTCCGGTTTCTTCCACCATCGCACCGGACAGGCGACTATGAGGGGACAACGCCGCGCTCCGTTAACGCGGTAAACCCCGGTGTGTATCGTTTTTGATTATCCCCGCACACTCGCGCAGAGGAGTCTCCCGGTCGGGCTGCGGTCTCTGTTAATGCGGGGATACGGCGACAATACCGCGCATCAGCAAAACTTATTTCAGGCACTGAGTGCGGATATATTCCTGCGCCACTTCCAGCTGCTTCTGCATCAGCATCAACCGCTCTCTGAGAGTGAAATAATCCCGTTCAGCGGTGTCTGCCAGTCGGGGGCCGGTTGCATTATCCACGCCGGAGGTGGTGGGGGCTTCACGCACGGTACCGGGGCAGGTGGCGTTGATCCGCAGGCGCTTACGACCAGCGGCAACGTCAGCGCGCAGAGTTTCATTTTCAGCTCTCGCATCGGCTAATTCCCTCGAGTATCTGGCATCAAGTGCAGCAACATCACGCTGGCGCTGCTGCATATCAGTAATGGTTGCATTTGCCTGCTCCAGCTCACTGACTTTTTTATCGCGCTGCTCTTTGTAGGTTATGGCGTTATCACGGTAATGATTCAGCCCCAGACTAAGCGCACCACAGGCCACCAGCAGGGCAATGATGACCACGCACAGTACGCGGTTCATTTCACCACCAGCGTATCTGACCGATGAAATAACCGGAGGCCATAATCACAAACACCAGCCAGATAAGAATGAACTTCCAGGTGGATAATTTTTCAGCCATCACTCGAATCTCCCGAATCAGTTTGCTAAAATCAAACACACTTTCTCCTTTGACTTTTCCAGAGTCAGGAAACACAAAACCCCGCTTGCAGCCAACAAACGGGGTTTTTACTTTTATTCACTTACATTTTGCCAGTTCGCAGGATTTCGTGTTATCCGTCCGCCTTGGCCAACGTCATTGATTAGCAAAATATTCTGCTTATCTGTCGATTCCCCAGCACGCCAGCGCGCTCTCCTGGTCACGACGGGATACCTGACCGTAACAGTTATTTGAGCGAATACGGCAGTCTCTGCCACCGTCCTTAATCCACCAGCGAATCGCCTCACACGCTCCCCTGCGATCACCTGCATTAATTCGTTTATAAAACGTCGACGGAAAACACTTACCGGGGCCAATGTTGTACGGACAGAATGACGCGATCCCCGCTTTCTGGGGTTCACTCAATGGCACTCTGATGTTTTTCTCCACCCATGCCAGCGCCTTATCACGCTCAATGGCGTTAACCCGGTCGCATTTTTCCTTCGACAACTTCATGCCCGGAACGACAGGTTTGCCATCCACCAGGATGGCACCGCGGCAGATGGTCCAGATACCCGCGCCATCACGGTATGCCGTGGTGTGGTTACCTTCCTTTTCATCCAGAAACTGGTCGAGGATTTCAGGCGCAGGCGCACCTGCGGCAATCAGCGCCAGAACGGCAGCCGACAGGCCGTATTTGATTTTGGTGTTCATGGATATTTATCAGGGTTTATCGATTTCAAATCCCTGGATATGTTAAGTCTTCAGGCCAGCGGTGGAGTCTTCAGAGAACCAGTAATTATTCCCGGTAGTTTTCCTCTGTAGGTTATCAACACATCCTGCGCCTCTAAAATTACGGGGCGCTTTTCCGGCAACGGACCATCCCCTTCACATAACCCGGCAGCAACATCCATGAAAAACTGCTTCGCCTGCTTTTTCGCCTCAGCTTCGTAAAACTCCAGCGTGGCATCTTCAGTACGGTCAAGACTAATCGCCACATCTGGCAACAACAGTGACGGATACCCACCAATTTCCAGTGCCACAGTAACAGTAATCTTATTCGGGTAATTATTTATCCCTTTAACAACCAGTTCGTATTTTTTCTTCATCGCTTTACTCTCCCCGCGCCGCCTTACGACGGTCCTCTCTGATTTTGAAATACAGGTTAGTCAGATATGTCAGCAGCCCAAACAGCAGACTCCCCAGCACGCCTATTGCCGCCCACTGAGACGGGGAAACCCTGTCCAGCAACTGCAGGAACCAGTAGCCCGTTCCCACCGCTGACGTGGTGTATGACACACCTGTTGTGATTTTTTCCATCTGGTCCATACCCCGTCTCCCGTTATCCGGAAGCTGACAACAATAAAAAAGCCACCAGTTAACTACTGATGGCTCTGATAACTCATGCAAGCGTCTCAGACGATCCACTGACATTACCGGTGAGTTTAACGATACCTTCCATTTGACTGGCTCACTTTTTATGATGATGCCGGTGCATTTATCTCCAGCACCAGACTTTCTATCTCAACGCCATACGCTGCATTTTTGGTAATATCCGTCAGCGTCAGCGCATTCAGCCCCAGTGTCAGACTGTCTTTTATGACCTGGAATGCCGGGCCAGCCACTCCATTCAGTTTCGGAGTAACCGTGGCACTGCCGGCGGTGAACACCAGCTCCAGCGTCTGCCAGTCGTTACTGTAATTCCCGAACTCGCCCAACTTTGTGTTTCCTGCTTTCCTGTGATGCATCAGATTCAGTTTGCCGTCTGTGGTCTGGGTGAAGAACGACATCAGGAACGGGTTACCAGTCCCGGTCATCGCCACGACGTCAGGTAACGCTACATCGGTATACAGATAAATTCCCAGACCGAACTGGTTGTTGGTCAGTGCGCCTGACAGTCGAAACTTACAGCTCAGTCTGCCACCCCGTGTCAGCAGGGAGACTGCGTCATCCACCGGATGCATCAGGGACCAGGTTTTATTGCTCTGCTTGGTAACCTTAAACACACCATCTTCCAGCGCAACACTGCCGCCGGTGATGGTCCAGCCCTGCGCAGCAGCCTCTCCGGCTGTCGGCAGCAGGGAGACTGTACGAACGGATGTGTCACCATCAGACGGCCCCGATGGAGTGTCGCCGCCGGGCGAGGGTTTGATTTCCGGTGCCTTACCACTAATGAAGGCTAAGGTGCGACCGGCTACGTTCAGAATAGCAGTTGCCATACGATCGGGAATAATGCCACGACGCGCCCATGAGCTGAAATGCGTCGGGCGATTTGATGATACCCAATTACCATTACTACGGGATTGCGCGCCGTAATAACCTGCATCAGCAATATCCGGGTCTTCTGCCGGTAAGTTGGTGGGCGTGTTGTTGCCGTTACCGTCGGTCATGAACGGCACAAAGAAAACGTTGTCGCTCTCCCTGTTTTTGTACGCGCCGTAGACGGAGTCATACTGTGTGCCGTATGTGTTTTTCCAGTAATACGTCGTGTCGCCACAAATCCACGGTACAACTGCAGCACTGCCGCCATGGCACTGCGCGTTAAATCCGGAAAGGTCAGTACGGAACTGCTTCAGCATGGCCGTGAACAGGTCCGGTTGCTGTGCGTAGGTGGCAGCGCTCATGTCAAATTCGCCCTGCATCCAGCACACCGCCAGCAACACATTTTTCGGGTTCCTCTGTAATGCCGCTTTGGTGCGTGCGATCAGGTCCTGATATAACGGTTTACCCACACCCCAGCGTGCCGAATCCTGGCTGGCCCCCGTGTCCGCACTGAATGTCCCCTCCGCGCCCTGGGTGAATGCCGAACCACCACGACAGCATGGTACCAGCAGGATCCCCGCGTTATTCGGGATATACGGAAGCAGTTTTTTGGCAATATGTAAGCCCTGGCCGACACAGCCGTACTGCCCTTTGCTCAGGTCTGCCTTCGGATGATTCAGTGCGCTCATATCCTGAACATCATGCAGGCAGTGGTCTGCCGGAATGATGTCGTTAAATGCGCATGCTTTACCACCGGGAGTCACTGTGTTGCGACGGGCCAGTTGCTTAATGCGTGGGTGGGGCGCATCGTAAGAATCCGGAAGCGGAAGCCCTTCACCGTAAGCCATGGCATTGGATTGCCCGGCCAGTACGATGACGTAGTACCACTCCGGCTCAGTTGCACCACTGACGACCACATCACCTTCTGCTGCAATCGCCTGCATCAGGGTATAAGGGGTTATGGCCA
>OBZU01000089.1_pt1 | contig 63332 bp, 64 predicted proteins | sample 1495561 | NCBI WGS metagenome assembly OBZU01 (sample SAMEA2580250, study PRJEB22360) | human gut metagenome | biome: human gut; feature: human-associated habitat; material: faeces | place: Denmark | collected 2008/2010 | reverse complement strand
GCCCCTCGTGCCGGGGCGGGCACTTACTTTCGCTACGAGGCGAAAGTAAGCAAAGACTCGCCAAAGGACACCTTTGGAATCCGTTTTGGGGAACGATCCCTGACGGCGGAAATGAAAGCTACCGGAAAGGCGCTCCAATGAAAATGCCCACTCTCCGAGTTTCATCGGGAAATCAGTCTTGCTGTCCCAACTGTCGGCGGGCATTTTCAGAGCGCTCTCGTTGGCTCACTGTTTTTTGGTACGGCTTCGCCGCATGCTTTATTGACTTGTAGAGTACTTTGGTACCATTTGCAGACGTGAAAGCTTTCCTTACACACTTGCTTCACGCGCAGGCTGTGCCTGTGCGTGAGTAAGAACCAGAGCGGGAGCTTCTCCCGGTTTCCAAAGGCAGCGCCTTTGGTCGTTGAGAGGGAGTTCCAAGGGGGAGAGAATCGAAACTCTCCCCTTTGGCGAATCTTTGCTTACTTTCTTTTCGTAAAGAAAGTAAGTGCCCGCCCCGGCACGAGGGGCAAGCCCGCGCAAGCGGAATCCACACGCGGGGGCGCCTGCTGAAAATCACTCTTTCCTATTAAAGTAAAAAAGAAAGGACTTGATCCGGCACGAGGAGAAAAGCCCTGTGCCAACAGAATTCCCCGTGAGACCACTCACAGAAAAAAGAACCTGCCGCGTGGGGATGCCCGCAGAAAACCCACTCTTACATACCAAAATGGAAAAAAGAAAAAGCCCCTCGGCATGAGGGGCAAACCTATGTCAGCAGAATTCCAACGCGGGAAAACCCCCGAGGAAAATACGCTCTTTCACAAAGCAGACTGTTAAAACAACCAAACGGTCACCGGTACAATAAAAGCAAGCGAGACCATCAGCTATTTTTATCCACCTGATGGAACTGCTTTAGATTCCCGGTTTTCAGCTCGCGTTTGCTCAGTTCGTGCTCCACGTCCTGCCAGGAAATCCCCTCGTTGACCATCAGTACCGTCAGGTGGTACAACAGATCGGAAAGCTCCAGCACGGTTTCTTTGTTATCGCCGTTTTTGGCGGCGATGATGACCTCGCTGCATTCCTCGCCGCACTTCTTTAGAATTTTATCAAGACCCTTTTCAAACAGATAGCAGGTATAAGAACCCTCCTGCCGCTCTGTTTTGCGGCTCTCTACCGTTTGGTACAGCTCCTGTAAAACGCTCATTGTGCATCCTCCCCTATGGTTCGGTAAAAACAGCTGTGGTTCCCGGTGTGGCAGGCGGCCCCGGTCTGCTCCACCACCGCCAGCAGCGTATCGTCGTCGCAGTCGGTGTACAGCTCGATCACCCGCTGCACATGGCCGGAGGTAGCCCCTTTATTCCAAAGCTCCTGCCGGGATCGACTGTAAAACCAGGTGTACCCGGTTTCGAGCGTTTTGCGCAGGGATTCAAGATTCATATAGGCCAGCATCAGCACTTCCTTGGTGGACTGCTCCTGCACGATCACGGGGATCAGTTCGCTCTTTTGAAAGAAGCGCTCCAGGTTTTTATCTGTAAAGGTGTTTAACTTTTCACTCATGTTATTTTTCTCCTTGTGCCGCCGCGATGGCCTCTTTCAAATCGAGACTGCCGCTGTACAGTGATTTGCCGCAGATGGCCCCATACAGCCCTAACCCGCATAAATCCTTGATATTTTGCAGGTTTGCGATGCCGCCGCTGGCAACAATGTCGCACGAGACCGCTCGATTCAACGCATCGAGCTGCTCGAGGTTCGGGCCGGTAAGCATTCCGTCTTTTGATATATCTGTAAAGATAATATACTTTACTCCTGCTTCTTCCATCTGCTTTGCGAGTTCAATATAATCCACCTGCGAGGTCTGGGTCCATCCCTCTGCGGCCACTTTGCCGTCTCTGGCATCGATGCCCACAGCGATCTGCTCGCCCCAGCGCTGTACACAATCACGCACAAGCTGTGGGTCGTACAGGGCAACGGAGCCGAGAATCACCCGGGAAATTCCGCGTGACAGGTAAAACTCCACATCCGTAAGCGTGCGGATGCCCCCGCCTACTTCGACCCGCAGGCCGGTTTCCACCGCCCGCAGAAATACCTCGCTGTTCACGGGGTGCTTTGCTTTCGCCCCATCGAGATCAACCATATGAATCCACTGTGCACCGGATTCGGCAAAGGAGCCGGCCGTTTGCTGCGGGTCTTCCGCCACCTTGTGCGCGGTATCGTAATCGCCCTGCCGCAATCGGACACAGGCACCGTCTTTGATATCGATCGCTGGAAAAATGATCATGGAATCCCCTCTTTCTTACAGGCTGCCCTTGGTGGACAGCACCTGTCCCGGTGCGGTTTCGGCTACAGCCAGCCGCAGCGCGTGCGCGACGGCCTTGAACATGGCCTCGATCATATGATGCGAATTTTTGCCGTACTCCACACGGGTATGCAGGGTCAGCTCTGCGTTCATGGCAAAGGCGCGGAAGAATTCCTCCGTAAGGCACGCGTCATACGCACCCACCACCTGCTGGGGGAATTCCGCCTGAAAGACCAGAAACGGCCTGCCGCTGACATCGACCGCCGCAAACGCCAGCGTTTCATCCATAGGCACATAAAAGCTGCCGAATCGCGCGATGCCGGAACGATCCCCCAGAGCCTGACGGAACGCGCGGCCCAGAACGATGCCGGTATCTTCCACTGTGTGGTGGCCGTCTACAAACAGGTCGCCCTGCACCTGCACTTGCAAGCCAAAGCCACCGTGAGTGGCAAACGCCTGCAGCATATGATCGAAAAATCCGATTCCGGTCTGGATTTTTGTTTCTCCGCCGTCCAGCGCCAGCCGGACGCTGATTTGGGTTTCTCGTGTTTCGCGGGATTGCTCTGCTGTTCTCATCACCGTGCCCCCTATCTTAAAATCCGTTCCAATACGGTAAGCAGCTCTGCGTTTTCTGCCGGAGAGCCTGCGGTGATCCGCATGGTATCCCCCATCAGCCGAACCGCGATTCCCTCCGACAAAAGTTTTTCATACACAGCCCGCGCATCCGTCAGGCGAATCAGCACAAAATTGGTGCAGCTGGGGTACAGAAGGAACCGGCCGGGGTTCTTATCTAAAAGCTGCTGAAGCCCCTGGGACAGGCCTTTGCGGGAATCGATCATTTTCTCGATCGCGCGGTTCAGCGTTTTGGGGTACGACAGCACTGCCGCCGCCGCACTTTGCGTGACGGAATTGACATTATACGGGGACTTCACCGCCTGTAAGGCCGCAGTGATTGTTCTGTTTGCTACTGCAAAGCCAAGGCGGAGCGCCGCAAGGCCAAACGCCTTGGAGCAGGTGCGCAGCACCACCAGATTATCGTACTGCTCCGCCTCCTGAATCAGGGACTGATCCCAGAAATCCATATAGGCTTCGTCCAGAACCACCAAGGCGCTCACGGAACGGATGATCTTCCGCACCTGCTCGCGGGTAAGCCCCACCGAGGTGGGGTTGCAGGGGTTGGAAAACAGGATCATCTTCGCCCCGGTTTGATTGGACACAGAGATCAGCTCATCCACATCGATGGTCAAATCGCTCTTCTTCACGACATCCACGCATCTGACCTCCACAAGCGAGGAGTAGAAACGATACATGGAAAAATCGGGAGAAAGCGTCAGCACAGTATCGCCTTTCATCAGAAAGGCAGTCATCAGAACGGAAATCAACTCGTCGGAGCCATTGCCCGCCGTTACATTCTCCGGCCGGATTTTGTGATACTGCGCGAACATGCGGCACACATCCACAGCCAGCGGGTCGGGATAGCGATTGAAGGCCGTATATGCGAACGCGTCCATCATCTTCGACATTACGTTCGTCGGCAGGGATAAAAAGGACTCATTGGCGTCCAGCCGGATCCGGTAATCTCCCTCCAGCGGCTCGTACGGCTTTAAGTCTCTGATTTTGCTGTTCAGCTGGTACAATGAAATCACATCCTCACTTTGATGGAATTGGCGTGTGCGGTTAGGCCCTCCGCCTTTGCCAGAGTCATCACGTCCGGCCCAGCGGCCGCGAGCGCCTGCTTGGTGTAGTAAATAAAGCTGGATTTTTTCAAAAAGCTATCGACCGAAAGCGGCGAGAAGAAGCGCGCCGTACCCCCTGTGGGCAGAACGTGATTCGCACCCGCGTAATAATCGCCCAGCGGCTCGGGGGAGTAATTCCCCAAAAATACGGAGCCCGCATTGTCGATACAGCCGAGATATTCGATCGGGTTTTCGCAGCAGACCTCCAGGTGCTCCGGGGCCAGGCTGTTTGCAAAGGCGACGGCCTCCTGCATGGTGTCACAGACAAGGATCGCCCCGTAATTCTGGAGCGACTGCTCCATGATCTCGCGGCGCTCGAGCTGCGCGGTCTGGCGTTCCAGCTCTTCGGCAACCTGTTCCGCAAGGCTCAGGCTGGACGTGAGCAGAATCGCAGAGGCCAGCACGTCATGCTCCGCCTGCGAAAGCAGATCCGCGGCAAGGTACACCGGGTTCGCCGTTTCGTCCGCCAAAACGAGAATCTCGCTCGGTCCCGCAATCATGTCGATGTCCACGATGCCGTACAGCTGCTTTTTTGCCGTGGCCACATAAATATTGCCCGGGCCGACGATCTTCCGAAGAGCTGGGACGGTCTCGGTGCCGTAGGCCAGCGCCGCCGCGGCCTGCGCCCCGCCCATCAGGAAAATGCGGTCCACTCCGGCGATCAGCGCCGCTGCCATGATATTCGGGTTCGGCTTTCCGTCCTTCTGGGGCGGCGTCGCCATGATGATCTCGCCCACCTGCGCGATTTTCGCAGGGATTGCGTTCATCAGAACAGAAGAAGGGTATGCCGCCGTGCCGCCGGGGACGTAAATGCCGACACGATGCAGCCCGCGTACCCGCTGGCCCATCAGAACGCCGTCCTCGCGGGTCGTCAGCCAGCTTTGCTGCGCCTGACGCTGGTGAAAATCGCGGATGTTCTGCGCGGCCCGTTCCAAAGCGGCGACAAATTCGGGGTCGCAGTCTTTGGAAAGCTCTGCCATCTCTTCGCGATTCAGCTCGCGTTTGGCGGGCAGCGCGCCGTCGAACCGCAGGGTGTATTCTTCCACGGCCGCGTCGCCGCGGGTTCTGACCTGTTCCAGAATCTCCGCAACGCGGGCATCGACCAGCTTATCCTTTTCTTCGCCGCGGCGGCGGATTTGTTCCACCGCGCGGCGGCCTTCTTCCCCGCTTAGCTGGATTGCTTTAAGCATACTTTCTCCTCCTTCTTTTGGATGGCCTGGCTCATGCGAGAAACCAGGGCCTCGACTTCATCCTTTCTCAGCTTCATCACCGCCGAATTGACAATCAGCCGGGCGGAAATCGGGCAGATGATCTCGAGAATCTCGAGCCCGTTTTCCTTGAGGGTGGTTCCGGTTTCCACCAGGTCTACAATAGCTTCGGCCAGACCGAGCAAAGGAGCCAGCTCTACCGAACCTTCAATTTTGATGATGCGCACGTCCATGTCGCGGTTTTCAAAGAAGGCGCGGGCCACCTTCGGGTATTTGGTCGCCACGGTTTTCACCGAGTAGCCTTCGAAAATACCGGAATCTTTGGGGCCCGCCACCGCGAACCGGCATTTGCCGAAGCCGAGATCGAGCACCTCAAAAAAGCCGCCGGTGCTTTCCATAATCGTGTCTTTGCCGACGACGCCCAAATCGCAGACGCCGTGTTGAACATAGGTGATCACATCGGCCGCCTTGGCCAGAACCACCTCGATTTCGCCGTCGCCCACGGGCAGAATCAGGCGCCTACCTTTATTGCGTACTTGAGAGCAGTCATATCCCATCTTTTCCAGCAGAGCCACCGTTTTTTCTTCCAGGCGGCCCTTTGTCAGCGCTATTTTTAACGGAGTCATCCGTTTTCCTCCTTTGTGAGCATGATCGAAACTGTACCGTCAGAGACAAAATCCACCTGGGGAATCCCCATCGCCACCGCATAATGGATGGCCTGCTCGCGATCCTCAAATACGGAAAACTCGCAGAAAATTCCGCGCTCCGTCAGGCGTGCCGCGTAATCCAGCGCTTTGATCTCAAAGCCGTCTTCCCCGTGCACCAGAATCTGCGCGGGGGCAATTGCCGTTTCTTCGCCCTCGGCGGCCATAACGCCCGCAAGAACATCCACATTCGCGGCAAACCCGATGGCCTGCATCGGCGCGCCGTACAGCTCAAGCAGATGGTCATAGCGCCCGCCGACCAGAACCGCCTCGCCCGCCTGGGGAACATAAGCGCTGAGCACGATACCGGTATAGTAATCGTTTCTCTGTACCAGACCCAAATCGACCATGATGCGCTCTGAAAGCCGCAGCTCTGAAAGCATGCCGTACAGCTTCTTCAAATACCGGATCGGCTCCTTGGCGCTGTCCGGAAGATCGAGGCTTTCGGCCTGCTCGAATATTTCTTCTCTGCCGAACAGCCGAGGCAGCTGCCGCAAAGCGGCCGCCTCGCGGGAATCGGGCAGGGAATCGAGAATTTCATCCAGCGCGGGGTAATTTTTCGTTTCGATATAGCCGCGAATATCCTCCAGAACCTCTTCCGAAACCGGCATCCCGGCCACAATGGCCCGAAAAAAGCCGGCGTGCCCAAGCTCGATTCGGAAATCCGGCACACAGGCGGAAAGCGCCTCAATTGCCGTTACAAGGATTTCCAAATCGGCCCGGTGCCCGCCGGCCCCCAACAGCTCTACCCCGGACTGCATGATCTCGTCCGCGTGTCCGCTTAGCCCCGGATGATTCCGGTACACTTGTTGGGTATAAAATAAACGCAGGGGCTTTTCCTGCCCCTGCAACCGGGTTGCCGTAAGCCGAGCGATCGGCAAGGTGGAGTCTGGCCTTAGCACCAGTAGCCTCCCTCTGCGGTCTGTCAGCTTATACATGGTTTCCGACGGTATTCCGGAGCGTTCCGGGTCAAATACATCATAAAACTCCAAGCCAGGCGTAACAACCTGACGGAAGCCTCTGTTACGGTACACCTCTTCCAGACGGTGCTCCACGTGATGATGGACCAGGCACTCTTCAAACAGATAGTCACGAATGCCCTCGGGAGTGATTTTATGGTATTTTTTCATTCATTGCACCGCCTTTGCTTTAACATGCTAATATGATAGCATAAGAAACTGAGGGGTTCAAGGCTTATTTTGCATTTTTATACCTTCATGATGCTGAAATTGTCCCCCATTTCAGCAGACGAGTATAGGAAAAACGTAGAAATTACAGATCGATGATAAAAAACAGCTGTCGTTTTATCAAATAAAGAATATTCAAAAAAAGAGGAACCGGGCAAGCCGGTTCCTCAACAAAAAATGCCCGGCAGGCTCTGCCGGGCATTTGAGCGTAATCATGTAGTGACATCACTTTTTAAAGTGATACCTTCTTCTCCACTTAAGGGAAAAATCGATATATTGGCATAAGACCATTTAAAAGTGAATGGATCACTATTTAAAACAGGCTCATCTGGCTGCTTTCGGGCAGGCCGTTCAGCGCACCCGCCACCTGCAGCGCTTCAATCACCGATTTGGAAACCTTGGAACGAGTCTGCAGGTCGTCAATCGAAATATACGGCCCGCCGTTTTCACGCGCTGCCGCAAGGCTGTTGGCCGCGGCCTCGCCCACGCCGGAAAGCGACGCGAACGGCAGGCGGATTTTCCCATCCTCCACCAGATATTTTCTCGCGTCGGATTGATACAGGTCGATCGGCAGAACCTCGATACCTCGGGCCAGCATCTCGTTAACGATCTGGAAGGTTGCAAACGCGTCCTCTTCCTTTTTGCTGGCCTCTTTGCCCTTCATCGTGATTTCGTTCATCTTGCGGCGCACGGCCTCGCGGCCCTGCAGCACCACGGCACCGTCAAAGTCCTCGCCGCGCACCGTGAAATAAGCGGCGTAATACTCCACCGGGCGATGCACCTTATACCAGCCGAGGCGCAGGGTAGAAATCATGTAGGCCGCCGCATGGGCTTTCGGGAACATGTACTTGATCTTCATACAGGAATCGATATACCACGGCGGCACGTTGTGGTCTTTCATCGCCTGAATATGTTCCTGCGTCAGCAGTTGGGACGCTTTACCCTTTCGGGTGATCTCCATGATCTTAAACGCCATTTTCGGCTCCAGACCCTTAAGCAGCAAATACGTCATGATGCTGTCACGTGTACCGATTACCTCAGAAATCGTGCAGGTTTTGTTCTTAATCAGATCCTGCGCGTTGCCGAGCCAAACATCCGTACCGTGGGACAAACCGGAAACCTGCAGCAGGTCGGAGAAGGTTTTGGGCTGCGCGTCCATCAGCATCTGGCGGACGAAACCGGTGCCCACCTCCGGCAAAGAGAAGGTACCCGTGGGGGAATCGATGTCCTCCGGAGTCACGCCGAGCGCCTCTGTAGAGGTAAACAGCGACATCACCTTCGGGTCACTCATGGAAACTTTCATTACGGGGATGCCCGTGTAGTCTTCCAGATAGCGGTAAATCGTCGGAACATCATGCCCCAGCTCGTCGAGCTTGCAGATGGTATCGTGGATCGCATGGAAGTCAAAGTGCGTGGTGATGTTGTCGGATTTCTGGTCGTTCGCCGGGTGTTGAACCGGGCAGAAATCGTAAATCTCCATGCCGCGCGGCACAACGACCATGCCGCCCGGGTGCTGGCCGGTGGTGCGCTTGACCCCGGTGCAGCCGGTGGCCAGACGCAGCTCCTCCGCCCGGTGCAGCACTGTCCCCTGCTCCTCGGCGTATTTGCGGACAAAGCCGATGGCCGTTTTATCCGCAACGGTGGCGATGGTACCGGCCTTAAAGACGTTGTCCTTGCCGAACAGCGTTTCTGTATAGCGGTGGGCGTCGCTCTGGTACTCACCGGAGAAGTTCAGGTCGATATCAGGCGTTTTGTCGCCGTCGAAGCCCAAAAAGGTTTCAAACGGGATCGTGTGTCCGTCGCGGTCGTATTCGGTACCGCAGACGGGGCATTGCTTCGGCGGCAGGTCAAAGCCTGAGCCGTAGCTGCCGTCCGTGATGAATTCACTGTGTTTGCAGTTCGGGCAGATATAATGCGGCGCCAGCGGATTTACCTCGGAAATACCGGAGATATTGGCCACGAACGAAGAGCCGACCGAACCACGAGAGCCAACCAGGTAACCGTGCGCCTCAGAATCGGCCACAAGCTTCTGCGCCGTCATGTACAGCACGGAGAAGCCGTGCTTATTGATGGAATCCAGCTCGCGCTTGAGGCGGTCGTGGACGATCTGCGGCAGAGGATCGCCGTAAATCTCTTTTGCCCGCTCCCATGAAATGCGGTTGAGTTCCTCTTCCGCTCCGTCGATGAACGGCGGGAACACCCCGGGCGGGATCGGCGAAATCTCATCAATCATATCTGCAATTTTATTGGTGTTGGTCACAACGACCTCGTATGCCTTTTCTTTGCCGAGATACGCAAATTCCTCCAGCATCTCGGGCGTGGTGCGCAGGTACAGCGGCGCCTGCGCGTCCGCGTCGGCAAAGCCCTGCCCCGCCATCAGGATTTTCCGGTAGTCGCCATCCTTCGGGTCGAGGAAGTGAACGTCGCAGGTGGCGACGACAGGCTTATCCAGCTCCTCACCCAACCGGACGATCGTGCGGTTGTATTCCCGCAGCGTTTCTTCGTTCGGCACCTGACCATTTCGCACCATGAACAGGTTGTTGTCGATCGGCTGGATTTCAAGATAATCGTAGAACCCGGCGATTTCTTTCAGCGTAGACCACGGCTGGCCGCCGGCGACCGCACGGTACAGCTCGCCCGCTTCGCAGGCGCTGCCGAGCAGCAGACCCTCTCGGTATTTGACGAGAACGCTTTTCGGAATGCGCGGCTTCTGGTAGAAATAATCCAGATGAGAATAGGAAATCAGCTTATACAGATTCTTAAGGCCCGTCTGATTCTTCACCAGAATGATCTGATGCACCGGGCGGATTTTTTTCGGGTTCCCCCCGGCCAGGCAGGTGTTGATGTCTTTGACGCGTGTCGCGCCGGTATCCTCTTTTAAACGCTGCAGCAAATTCTGAAAAATCTTTGCCAGAACCGCCGCATCGTCGCACGCGCGGTGGTGGTTGAACGGGTCGAGTTTCAGATATTTGGCGACCGTATCGAGCTTGTAGTTTTTAATGTCCTTGAGCATCGAACGGCACATGGGCAGGGTGTCGATGTACGGATACGGGAAATCCATTCCGTGGCGTTCGGCCGCGGCGTGCATGAACGAGGTATCAAACGCGGCGTTATGTGCCAGCAGCACCGGTTTTTCCCCGCAGAACTCGTAGAACTGCCGCAGGGCTTCCTCTTCGGACGGAGCGTCCTTTACCATTTCGTCCGTGATGCCGGTCAGCTCGGTGATCTTGGCTGGAATGTGCATGCCGGGATTCACGAAAATATCGAAGCTGTCGGCAATCTCCCCGTTTTTGATCCGCACCGCGCCGATTTCGGTCATGCGGTCCTGCTCCGCGCTCAGACCGGTGGTTTCGATATCAAACGAGATGAACTCATCGTCCAGCGTGTTCTCCGTTTCCCCCATCAGGGCCGGAACCATGTCGTTGACAAAATACGATTCGATACCGTAGATGACCTTGAAATCCGCTCCTTTTTTGCGGACAGCCGCGGCGGCATTCATGGCGTCCGGGTAAGCCTGCGCCACGCCGTGGTCGGTAATGGCGATGGCCTTATGCCCCCATTCGGCGGCGCGCTTGATCAGGTCGCCTACCGGGGTAATGCCGTCCATGCTGGACATGGAGGTATGCAGATGCAGCTCCACACGCTTTTCGGGCGCGTCATCGACAACCTTGAGCAGCTCCACCGTGCTGATTCCACGCGGGCGCAGAACGATCTCGTGGTCGTATTTATCATAGCTGATTTCGCCGCTCACCAGAATGGCGCTTCCCTTTTTCAGGGTATCGATCGCGCGGCACTGGCTGTTCTCCTCAATGAGCTTTAAGGTCATGGAACCGGTGTAATCCGTTATGTTGATGGAATAGATTTTTTTCGATTTATCGCGGGTCTGGCGTTCATCCATACTGAAGATTTCGCCCCAGATGGTCACCGTGCCGGAATCCGGCCCAACCCGGCCGATCGGCACGGGCTTTGTGCTGCGGCCCATACGGCCATACAGCAGCTTCACGGTATCCAGCATGACAGTCGGCAGAAGCGTATCACCGCCGCGCACACTGACGGAATGCGGGTTCTTTTTGACTTTTTTACTCCCGCCTTCGTTCATCATGGCATCATAGTGTGCCATCTCTTCTTCCACTGCCTGCCGGCGCTCGGTTTCCTGCTCCTGCTTCACCCGTTCGATAAAGCGGGCGTCGTCCGCCTGAATCTCGACGGTGCCGTCGAAAGATACCTTGAGCGTCAGGCCAAATTCCTCCTGAATCAGGCGGGAGGCCGCCTTGTCAAACCCGCGCGAAAGCAGCATATCGCGCCCGCCGTGCGACAGCGTGATGATGAGCGTGTCGCCTTCTAAGCGTGCGGCGGCGCCCTTCAGGCTGCCGTTGAGGCTGGCGTCTCTGCGCCGCAGCTCCTGCGCAAGCTCCGGAAAATACTCCGTCTGGAACAATTCTTTCGCATAGCGGGGCTGCACGGTTACCCTGCGGACATTCAGCGCCTCCCTCAGCTGTTCTTCCAGCGCAAAAAGGACCGGGCGCTCCACCAGGACCGGGAACGCCGTCTCTATCGCCAGCTCCCGGTTCTGCTCGTCGATCCGCAGGGAAAGCACGGTTCCCTCCGGACATGTCGTGCCGGAGGGATTGAGGTATGTACCAAATACTTCAGCAAAGGTTTTCATTCCAACATCCTTTTCCTTGACAAAATGACCGCTGCGTTACAGCGATTCGATTTCCTCCATCAGGCTGTCCACAAGCCTGTCTTCGGGGACACGGCGTACGATCTCCCCTTTTTTGAAGATCAGGCCAACGCCGTTCCCGCCCGCGATTCCAATATCGGCCTCGCGCGCTTCGCCCGGCCCGTTGACCGCACAGCCCATCACCGCCACGGTGATCGGCTTTTTGCAGGAGTCCAGACGGCGTTCTACCTCACCGGCAATCGCAATCAGATCAATATTCGTTCTCCCACAGGTCGGACACGATACCATCTGTACCCCGCTGCGAAGATTCAGCGCTCTTAGAATATCCATCGCTGCAACAATCTCCCGCACAGGATCTGCCGTAAGAGACACCCGAATAGTGTCACCGACGCCGCGCTGCAGCAAAGAGCCGATACCGATCGCGGATTTAATGAGGCCCATCCGCTCAGTTCCAGCCTCTGTAACGCCAAGATGCAGCGGATAATCGCACGCCTGCGACGCGAGCTCATACGCCTCGATCATTGTATCGACACGCGAGGATTTCATCGAAAGGACAATGTCATTAAAATCGTATTTTTCCAGCAAAGACGCATGGTACATCGCGCTTTCGCAAAGCGCCTCAGCTGTAGGCCCGCCGTGCTTTGCCAGAATCTCTTTTTCCAGAGAACCTGAGTTGACCCCGATCCGGATCGGAACACCGTGTAAGCGGCAGGCGTCCGCCACCGCTTTGACGCGGTCGTCGGAACCGATATTGCCGGGGTTGATGCGGATTTTATCGATGCCTGCCTCGACGGATTCGAGCGAAAGCCGGTAATCAAAGTGAATATCGGCGACCAATGGGATCGTCGTGGCCGCCTTAATGGCGGGGATCAGCCGCACCGACTGCTGGTTCGGAATCGCAACGCGAAGAATCTCGCAGCCGGCCGTTTCCAGCTCCCGCGCCTGACGGACGTTTCCGTCCACATCCGCCGCGGGAACATTCAGCATCGATTGAATGGAAATGGGCGAATCGCCGCCAATCGCGACGCCGCCCACATTCAATTTTCTTGTTAATTTTCGGTTCATGCTCCCAATCCCTTCCCAGTAAAGAGCCGCAGAACATCGCTGTAGGTAACGATGATCATAAAGGTCATCAAAAGCGCAAAACCAGCCGCGTGTACCCAGCCCTCGTATTTGGGGTTGATCGGGCGGCGGCGTACCAGTTCAATCAAAAGGAAAATCAGGCGGCCGCCGTCAAGAGCCGGCAAAGGCAGCAGATTCACCACGCCAAGGTTGACGGTAATCATCATCATCATCATGATAATGTTATTGACCGCGGGCAGAATTCCTTCTTTCAGGCCCATAGAAGCGGCCTGCGAAATTGCATCTGCCGCGCCGATCGGCCCGGCCATATCATTCAGGCCGAACTGCCCCGTCACCAGGCCAACCAGGCTGTACCAGACCATGCGAACGACGGAAACCGTATCCGCACCGGATTTCTGGATCAGCGTGACCGGATTTCTCTCTATGCCGGACACATAGAAGTCCAGCACCATTACCTGCTTATCGCCGTTCTGGCGGGTGTTCATTTTCACGTCGTGGAAGGTAAGCTTCTCGCCTTTTCGCACCACAGAAATATCGATTGACTGCGGATTTGCCGTAGCCAGGGAAAAGCTCAGGTCGCGGTCGGTGCGCACACGGTAGCCGTCGATGGAATAAAACTGGTCGCCGGCCTGAATGCCCGCCTTCTGCAGAGCGGAGCCTTCCGCAAACTGCGCGATGGTAGTGGAGGTAAACATCGGCTGCTGCACCAGCAAAACCATCATCAGTACAATACCGAACAAAATGTTCATGATTGCACCGGCGCAGACAACGATAATCCGTCTCCATACCGGCTTATTGCCGAACGCCCGGTCATCCTCGCTGCTCTCGTCTTCCCCCTCCATGGCGCAATAACCGCCGATGGGCAGCAGGCGCAGCGAGTACTGAGTCTCTCCCTTTTGAAAATGAAACAGTGTTGGACCCATGCCGATTGCAAATTCATTGACACGGATCCCTGAAAGCTTTGCCGTGAAAAAATGGCCGAATTCATGAATGAAAATGATCAGGCCAAATAACAGCACCGCAAACAGAATAAGCAGGATATTGATAATCATATTCACCTCATCAGTCTATCGCAGCTCCGCTTTCAAAAGAAGCGTCGATTTCTTCTCCCGCATGCGGCGGGAAAGAAATTTTATTTTAGCATATCTATTTTGAAAGGGAACCGCATGGATTTTATTGTACGCTTTCCAAAACGAAATTCCGTGCATTTTGATCCGCCGCCAGCACCTGCCGCGGCGTTTCAGGCTGCCCGGCGGCCTGCCTTTTCATTGCGGCTTCCACCCGCCGCGGAATTTGTAAAAACGGAATGCGGCCCGAAAGAAACAGCTTTACCGCTTCTTCGTTCGCCCCGTTCATCGCAGCGGGCGTCAGGCCGCCCACCCGCGCGGCCTGCTTTGCAAGGCCGAGGCATGGGAACGCCAGTTCATCCGGCGGGTAAAACGAAAGCGTGCCAATCTCTGTCAGGCTGAGTTGCTTAACGGGAGATGGCAGGCGCTCCGGCCAGGTGAGCGCATACTGAATCGGAATGCGCATATCCGGTACGCCGAGCTGCGCCAGAACCGAATCATCCCGGTACTCGATCATGGAGTGAACGATGCTTTCACGGTGCACCACCACGTCGATTTGAGAAACCGGCATATCAAACAGCCACGAGGCCTCGAGAATCTCCAGCCCCTTGTTCATCATGGTGGCGGAATCGATCGTCACCTTGGCGCCCATGCTCCAGTTGGGGTGGCGCAGCGCCTGCTCGGGGGTAACCTGCTCCAGCTCCGCACGCGTTTTGCCGAAAAACGGCCCGCCGGACGCGGTAAGAATCAGCCGCGCCACCGCCGATGGACGCGGGCAGCCCTGCAGGCACTGAAAGATGGCAGAATGCTCGCTGTCCACCGGCAGAATCCGCACGCCGTTTTCGCGCGCGGCCTTCATCACCAGCGCGCCGCCCGCCACCAGAGTCTCCTTGTTGGCCAGTGCAACGTCCTTTTTGGCAGAAACGGCGGCCATAGTAGGAAGAAGCCCCACCATGCCCACCACCGCATTGCAAACAATATCTGCTTCCCCTATGGAAGCCGCCTGACAAAGACCATCCATCCCCGCGGTGACGCGCACCGGAAGATCGCGCACACGCTCCTTTAGATCTCGGGCGGCGTTTTCGTCAAACACCGCCGCGAGCGCCGGGCGGAACTCACGAATCTGCTCCTCGAGCAGCCGTATATTACTGTGAGCCGCGAGCGCACATACCGAAAAACCGTGCATTCTCGCCACTTCCAGGGTTTGCGTGCCGATTGAACCGGTGGAGCCAAGCAAAGAGATTTTCTTATCCATTCGTATTCACCATTCTGTTTCGATATCTCACTCAAAGGAATTCCATTTCAAAAAAACTTTGGAATGCTTCTTCCGCCTTTGATGAGAGGAGTATTATTTTCGCGCAAAGCCGCTTTTGAAAGTGACACTATTATTTTTTACCCGTTTTGCGGAAAAAAATCAGTGCACAACAACCGGCAGCACCTGCACCAGCAGATAAACAAACGGCGACACGAAAATTACGCTGTCAAACCGGTCCAGAATCCCGCCGTGCCCGGGGATCAGCTCCCCGAAATCCTTGATGTGGCAGCTTCGCTTGATGAGCGAGAAGATCAAGTCGCCCAGCACAGACATCACTGCGCCGCCAACGCCGATCAGCAGCAGCGAGAGATAAGACACATTAACCTGATAGGCATAAAAGAATACCTGAAAAATATACCCAAAGACCAGCATGGCGGCTACGTTCAGCACAAGGCCGCCGATAACACCCTCAACCGTTTTTTTCGGGCTGATCTTGGGACACAGCTTGTGCCGCCCCCACAGACTGCCCGCGGCAAACGCGCCGGTATCGGAAATCCAGGCGGAAAAAATCGCAATGATCACGTAGAACATGCCGTGTCTGTCGTCAAATTCACGCAGACCAAGAATGGTTCCCAGCATCGTGGGAATCATGAGGGTCATGCTGTACAGCACGATCAGATGATGGAACGATATCGTACTGCTGAAGGCGATGAGCATCTCGAACATGACCACGGTGTATACATAATAAGCGGTCTGTGTTCCCAGCCCGACCGGCACAAAAAACAATGCCGCCGCAAACAGCAGGCTCGGAACAACCAGGACATACTGCTTTGCGATCCCCAGCGCCTGAATCAGCTCATTGATCGCCAAAACCGAAATGAGGGCGACAGCCAGATTCAGCGCGGGAGGAAAACGAACGTTGAACACAACGATCGCCGCCAGAAACAGAATCAGAACGACTCCGGACATCACTCGATTTTTCAAAATCAAATCCCCCCAAAGCGCCTGTTCCGATTCGAAAACTCCCGCAGAGCGCTGTCAAGGTCTCGGGTCGTAAAATCCGGCCAGAGTTTATCCATGATGATATACTCCGTATAGGCCGACTGCCATAACAGGAAATTAGAAATGCGGTATTCCCCGCTGGGGCGCAGCACCAGATCCGGATCCGGCTGGCCGGCCGTATAAAGATGCTGCGAAATCAGATCCTCCGTAATCTGATCCGGCAGAAGGGTGCCTTTCTGCACCTGCTCCGCCAAAAGACGAACCGCGTGGGTCAACTCCGCGCGGCCGCCGTAATTCATCGCAATATTCAGAACCATCCCCGTTTTATCGGCGGATACCTCTTCTGTACGGGCAAACAAATTTTGCAGATGCTGCGGGAACACAGAAAGCTCCCCAAGAAATTTCACACGGATATTTTCGCCCAGAAAATCCCGCAAAGCTTCTTCCAAGTACTGCTGAAAAATCTTCATCAGTGCTTCGATTTCATCGGACGGGCGCTTCCAGTTTTCTGTGGAGAAGGCGTACACCGTCAGATATTTGACCCCAATGGAAGCACAGTACCGGGTGATCTTTTTAAAATTAGCCGCCCCGGCCGTATGACCGGCCGAACGCGGAAGGCCCCGCTTTTTCGCCCAGCGGCCGTTGCCGTCCATAATGATGCCCAAATGCCGGGGAATGATGGGCTGCTCCTGGTCTGAAACATGATTCATAAGCCGGTTTTATATCTCCATTATTTCTTTCTGTTTCTTTTCAAATAGTATGTCAATTTCCTTGCAGTATTTATCGGTTAAATCCTGCGTTTTTTTCTCACCCTGCTTCAGATCATCCTCGGTGATTTCGGCAGTCTTCTTCTTCGCCTTGAGCTTTTCAATCGCATCGCGGCGAATGGAGCGCACAGCCACCTTGGCTTCTTCCGACATTTTGGCGATATCCTTCGTGATGTCGCGGCGGCGTTCCTCGGTCAGCTGCGGGAACATCAGGCGGATCACCTTGCCGTCGCTCTGGGGATTGATGCCGAGCTCGGAGCTGAGAATCGCCTTTTCGATCGCGCGGACGGAAGAAGCGTCCCACGGCTGAATGGTCAAAAGCCGCGCCTCAGACACAGAAATCGCCGCCAATTGGTTCACAGCCGTAGGGGTGCCGTAATAATCCACCATGATTTTATCCAGAACTGCGGGGTTGGCCCGGCCTGCCCGGATCGTGGTGTACTCATTGGTCAGGACGGAAAGAGTTTTCTTCATTTTGGTTTCCGCTTGGGTCAGTACCTCTTGCATTACAATCTTCCTTTCTCACTTTTGCTTTTGTAAAATCAATTATTTTACCAGCGTTCCGATCGGCTCGCCGCACACGGCCCGCAGAATGTTTTCGGGGTCCGCAATGCTGAATACCAGAATCGGAATATCGTTGTCCTTGCACAAGGTAGCCGCCGTACTGTCCATGACATGCAGATCCTTATTCAGAACATCCATAAACGAAAGGGAGTCGAACTTTACCGCCGTTTCGTTCAGTTTGGGGTCGCTGTCGTACACGCCGTCCACGAGAGTGGCCTTCATGATAATATCAGCGTCAATTTCCGCAGCGCGCAGAGAAGCCGCCGTGTCGGTAGAGAAAAACGGATTGCCGGTGCCGCAGCCGAACACCACAACGCGTCCCTTTTCCAGGTGGCGCACCGCACGGTTGCGGATATAGGGCTCCGCGACCTGCTGCATGGTGATTGCCGTCTGCACCCGTACGGGCACACCCAGCTGCTCGAGGGCATCTGCCACACCGAGCGCATTGATCACCGTTGCCAGCATTCCCATATGGTCGGCTCTGGTACGATCCATCTTTCCGCTGCTTCGGCCGCGCCAGAAGTTGCCGCCGCCCACAACGATACCGACTTGAACACCAAGATCCGCGCAGGCTTTAATCGGCGCACAAATCTTCAGCACCGTATCAAAATCAATACCATGCTCTTTTCCGCCGGCCAGCGACTCGCCGCTGAGCTTTAACAGAACTCTTTTATATTTAGGTTGCAATTCATAACACCCCATTATGATTTTACTATATTTTACAATAGGAGAAAAAGAAAGTAAAGCCTTAATCGCCCGTTTTCACAAGAGGATTGCCAATATTCTTATTACCGATACGCATTGTTCACAATAATTTTGCAATTTGCCGTGAAGAGCCTGAAAAGCCGCTTCCAGTTTTTGACTTTTTGTGTTCAATGTGTTATTAAATAAGTAACAAGATTATGTAAAGAAGGGAGAAGTGTTATGAAAAAAACGAAAAAGAACATTCTGTTGGGAACACTCACCGTCACCTTATCGGCAGCAATCCTGCTGGCCGGTTCCAAAGCGCTGTCGGGTACATCCGAATCCATTATGAGCAACCAGAGCATTGCAGACAAAGGGATCATGCTTGAATCGGTTACAACCGATTCGGCCGGAAACAGTTTGACAAACATCAGCCTCGGAAAAAACATCTATCAGGTTGCAATCGAGGATCATGCCATGATAGTCAAAAGCCCCAAGGACGGCAAGGTCATCAGCGTCAATGAGCAGCAGGACGACAACACCTATATTTTAACGCTGAATCAAAAGCAGCGGATTCAGGTTGCGGTCGACCCTCAGGCGAACATGCTCCGGCTTGCGGGAAAAAGCGCCCAGTAAACACAAAGAAAGAGCAGGGAAAATTCCTCCCTGCTCTTTTCCATACCAATGGGAAACGGATTATTTCACCATGCTGGCGACTTCGTCCGCAAAATTATCTTCTTTTTTCTCGAGGCCCTCGCCCTTCTCAAAACGGGCAAATGCTTCGATGCTGATCTCGCCGCCAAGCTCCTTGGCTACGGAATCGGTATACTGCTGAACGTTCTTGTCGCTGTCCTTGACATAAACCTGATCAACGAGGCAGATGTCCTTGAAGAACTTAGACAGACGGCCGACAACGATCTTCTCTGCGATCGCGGCGGGCTTGCCGTCGTTGATGACCTGCTCGGTCAGGATCTTCTTCTCATGCTCAACCACATCAGCCGGAACAGCCTGTTCGTTGAGGTAGGACGGATTTACCGCAGCAATCTGCATCGCGATATTCTTGGCATACTCCTGGAACTCAGGCTTCGCCGCAATTTCAGCAGAGGTGCCGAACTGTGCGATAACGCCGATTCGACCGTTCGCATGCACATAGCTTACAACAGGGCCCTCCATACGGGCAAAACGGCGGATTTTGATGTTCTCGCCGATTGTCTGAATCTTCTCTTTGAGAAGATCGTCGACCTTCTTATCGAAACCGGAAGCCGTGAGATTCAGCAGAGCATCCACATCCGCGGGGTTCTGCTCTTCCACCGTGTCGGCCACCGTCTTAACAAATGCCTGGAACTCGGCGTTCTTGGCAACAAAGTCGGTTTCCGCGTTTATTTCTACCACCACAGCAACATTGCCGAGAGCGTTTACCTGCGCATACGCTACGCCTTCCGCTGCGATACGGCCGGATTTCTTGTTTGCGGCAGCCAGGCCCTTTTCTCTGAGAATATCGACCGCGGCGTCCATGTCACCGTTTGATTCTGTCAAAGCTTTTTTACAATCCATCATTCCGCAGCCGGTTCTCTCGCGAAGCGTTGCTACATCTTTTGCTGTAAAAGCCATTTTCTTTTCCTCCGATTCTATTGTGTTGCGGTATCACAACCGAAAAGCGGCTTGTGATCCCTTTGAAAATCTATGATACCACAGGCGCAACGCGCCGTTGTGGTATACTTATCAATTGGCGGAGCCTGGTATCATAAGCCGCCCCGCGGCTTATGATACCACAAAGCACGCGCAGCGCCTGTGGTACAGTATCCTCAAAAAATACCCGTCTGAAATCAGGCGGGTATCTTTTCTCTCAACTTAGAGCTGTTAAAGCGGCTTATTCAGCCTGCGCCTCTTCTTTTTCTTCTGCAGCGGCAGCGCCCATACGGCCCTCTCTGCCCTCTGCAATCGCGTTGGCCATCGTTGCGGAAATCAGCTTGACCGCACGAATCGCATCGTCGTTGCCGGGGATGACATAGTCGATCTCATCAGGATCGCAGTTGGTATCGACGATCGCAACGATCGGGATGCCGAGCTTCTTCGCTTCTGCTACCGCGATGCGCTCCTTGCGGGGGTCTACGATAAACAGAGCGCCGGGGATCTGACGCATGTCTTTAATGCCGCCGAGGAATTTCTCGAGCTTTTCAATTTCCAAACGGAGCTTTACAACTTCCTTCTTGGGGAGCAGTTCAAAGGTTCCGTCTTCTTCCATTGTCTTGAGCTGGTTCAGGCGGTCAATTCTGCGGCGAATGGTGCGGAAGTTGGTGAGCATGCCGCCCAGCCAGCGGGCATTCACATAGTAAGCGCCTGCGCGCTCCGCCTCTTCACGAACAGAATCCTGAGCCTGCTTCTTTGTGCCGACAAACAGCACCGGTCTGCCCTCTTCAGAAAGGGTACGGACAAAGCTGTAAGCCTCTTCGAGCTTCTTTACGGTCTTCTGCAGGTCAATGATGTAGATGCCGTTGCGCTCGGTGAAGATGTACTCCGCCATTTTGGGGTTCCATCTTCTGGTCTGGTGGCCAAAGTGTACACCGGCCTCCAAAAGCTGTTTCATAGATACTACTGCCATACGAAAAATCCTCCTTGGTTATTCCGCCGCCGCACCTTTATTTTGACGGGAAACCCGCGAAGGGCACCATAGCGTCAAAGCGCGGCGTGTGTGATTTACTGAAGTATTATAGCACGGCACAGAGGATTTGGCAAGTTTTTTCCTGATTTTCTGCGAATTTTATCACGTGTGGAACCAGCCGCTGCCAAACCGCTTTTTCGGGCGAAACGGCACCGAGAAATCCACCAGAACCGTTTCCTCCCCGATGATCTGAATATCCTCCCAGCGGATGACGATATCGTCCTCCCGACCCAGAAGGCCCAGCCACTTCAGCCGGCCATAAATAATGATTGCACTGATTCTTGCTGTTTTCAGTTCAATCTCAATGTCGTTTACGGCGCCAAGTCTGGTGCCGTCTTTGATACTGATAACCTCTTTGTTCCTCATATCGGCCATTCTGCAATTCGTCATCAGGCACACCTCCCGCCTGATGCTATCTATATTCATCTATTGGTGCCTTTTAACACCCGCGGACAAATCGATGGGCCGGTCAAAAGCAAATTTTTCTTCCGGAACAAAGAAACGGAAAGAAAAAACGCCCTTTTTTCTATTTTAAAATCATTTTTTGAGATTTTTGCCAGATACTAAGGTACGGTTGTATGATTAAGGAAAAGAGATTAAATCTCTTTCTTGATCTTGTCCAACGCACCTTTCTCCAGCCGCGAAACCTGTGCCTGGCTGATGCCGATTTCTCCCGCGACCTCCATCTGGGTTTTTCCCTGGAAGAAGCGCATGGAGAGAATCCGTTTTTCCCGGTCGCTCAGGTCGCTGATGGCTTCCTTCAGCGCGATTTCGTCCAGCCAGTTGCTGTCGTCGTTTTTGTCCCCTACCTGATCCATCACATAGATTGTATCGTTTCCGTCGGAAAAAACCGGTTCATACAGGGATACGGGCTCGACGATCGCCTCCAGTGCCAGAACGACTTCTTCGCGCTGCAGGCCAAGCGCCTTGGCAATTTCGTTTACCGTGGGCTCTTTTCCGTTTTCCGCTGTCATTCGCTCTTTCATCTGCATCGCCTTATAGGCGGTGTCGCGCATGGACCGGCTGACGCGGACGCTGTTGTTGTCCCGCAGATAGCGCCGGATTTCGCCGATGATCATGGGCACTCCGTAGGTGGAAAACCGGACATCCAGATCGGGATTGAAATTATCGATGGCCTTCATCAGCCCGATGCACCCCACCTGGAACAGGTCGTCCAGATTTTCTCCCCGGTTGGTAAAGCGCTGAATGACGCTTAAAACCAGCTTTAAATTGCCGCTGATCATTTCCTCGCGCGCTTTTTTCTTCTCCGCTGGTGTTCCGTGCTTGATTTTCTGCAGCAGCATCTGTTTTTCGGCCTCGGTCAGCACCTTTAGCTTGGCCGTGTTTACTCCGCAGATCTCTACTTTATTATACTGCATGACTCCCCCGCCTTCCACTCTGAAACTGTCTGGCTGTTACACGTTCATTATTGCCAGATTCTGATAGCTTCATTCGCAGAGATTCCCAGAAACCAAAATGATGCGGTTTCTTCCGACTCTCTGTCCGCGGATCAAAAGCAAAAAACAGTTCTCTCGCCCCTGCCTTGGGCATGGAGAGAAAACACAAGCGGAATGCGTGTTTTTGGGAGATCAAATTGGGATTCCGAACGTGAAAATCCGTTTAAAACCATCGATCCTCGGGGGAAAAGCAGTATTCATGAAAAAAACTTGTGCAAATGGGGAATTTATTTTGTTTTTTCTCTTGCATCCTGTAAAAAAAGGGGTATAATGAAATATGCGAATTAAGTATACGAAATTAGTATACATTAACCTCCATTTCAATTCCTAATTTCAATCTAATAATGAGGTGAACATTCATGTCCCATGAATTGCTGAAAGTAGAAAACCTGCAGGTGGGTGTTGAAGATAAGGTGATACTGGACAAGCTGAACCTTACCATCCGCAGCGGTGAAACGCATGTGCTGATGGGCCCCAACGGCGCGGGTAAATCCACCCTGGGGTATGCCATAATGGGCCATCCGCAATATAATATCTGTCAGGGTAACATCGTGTTCGACGGAGACGACATTACGAACGAGCCGACCGATGTGCGTGCGAAAAAGGGAGTTTTTCTCTCCTTCCAGAATCCCGAAGAGGTTCCCGGAATCGCGCTGGGCAACTTTCTGCGCGTGTCCCGCGAGGCGGTGACCGGTGAGGCCCCCCGCATCCTGAAGTTCCAGAAGGAAATGAGAAGCCTGATGGATTCGCTGGAAATCAGCCAGGATTACGCCGCGCGTTACCTGAACGTCGGTTTTTCCGGCGGTGAGAAGAAGAAATCCGAAATTCTGCAGATGCTGATGCTGAACCCCAAGCTGGCGATTCTGGACGAAACGGATTCCGGCCTGGACGTGGACGCCGTAAAGGTTGTTTCGAAGGGCATCCGTCAGTTCCGCAACGATAAAAATTCCCTGCTGATCATCACGCATAACGCAAAGATTCTGGACGGCCTGAAGGTGGACTACGTTCACATCCTGGTAAACGGCACGATCGTGCATACCGGCGACAGCAGCCTGATTCAACAAATCAATGAAAAGGGCTTCCAGTTTTTTGAAGCGGGAGGTGTCCGCAATTGAGAGCCTTTGAAGAAGAAAAAACAAGGGTTGACGACATAGACAGAACCATCTACGACGTGAAGGACAAGGTTGACGCCGCCTTTACCGTCGATTCGGGCCTGACGCCGGAAATCGTAAACCAGATTTCCGTTGAGAAAAAGGACCCGGAATGGATGCGTCTGTTCCGCCAGAAGTCCCTGCGCACTTATAATGAAATGCCGCTGCCCGGCTGGGGCCCCTCTCTCGACGGTCTGGATATGGATCACATCGTGACCTATGTCCGCCCCAAAACCAGCATGAGCAGCAAATGGGAGCAGGTTCCCGAAGACATTAAAAATACCTTTGAACGCCTCGGCATTCCCCAGGCGGAGCGCCTTTCGCTCGCGGGCGTCGGCGCTCAGTACGATTCCGAGGTCGTGTACCACAACGTGCGCGCCGAGGTGGAAGCACAGGGCGTTGTTTATACCGATATAGAAAGCGCGCTGCACGGCCCGTACGCTGAAATGATCCGCAAGCACTTTATGAAGCTGGTTCCCCCCAGCGACCATAAATTTGCTGCACTGCACGGCGCGGTGTGGTCCGGCGGCTCGTTCGTTTACGTTCCCGAGGGCGTGAAGCTGACGATCCCGCTGCAGTCTTACTTCCGCTTGAACGCGCCGGGCGCCGGCCAGTTCGAGCACACCCTGATCATTGTGGAAAAGAATGCGTACCTGCATTTCATAGAGGGCTGTTCCGCCCCGAGATATAACGTAGCCAACCTGCACGCCGGCTGCGTGGAGCTGTTTATCGGCGAGAATGCCCGCCTGCGCTACTCCACCATTGAAAACTGGTCGAAGAACATGTATAACCTGAACACCAAGCGCGCGCTGGTCGAAAAGGGCGGCGCGATCGAATGGGTTTCGGGTTCGTTCGGTTCCAACACCTCTTGCCTCTACCCCATGAGCGTGTTAAAGGGCGAGGGCGCGCGCACGGAATTTACCGGCATCACCTTTGCCGGCAAGGGCCAGACCCTCGATAACGGCTCGAAGGTCATCCACGCCGCGCCAAACACCAGCTCGCGCATCAGCACCAAGTCGATCTCGAAGGACGGCGGTACCTGTATTTACCGCAGCAGCGTCGTCATCACCCCTGAAGCGGCGCACAGCAAATCCTCTGTTTCGTGCGAATCCCTGATGCTGGATTCCGAATCCCGTTCCGATACGATTCCGGTGATGGACATTCAGAACGACGAGTCCGACGTAGGCCATGAGGCGAAAATCGGCCGGATCAGCGATACCGCGATCTTCTACCTGATGACCCGCGGCCTGAGCGAGGACGACGCGCGTTCCATTATCGTCAGCGGCTTTGCCGAGCCGATCGCGAAGGAGCTGCCGATGGAATACGCTGTGGAAATGAACAACCTGATCAAGCTCGAAATGAGCGGCAGCATCGGATGAGGAAAGGAGCCTTGCAATGAATATCACCTTGAATCAAGTAAACCTGCTGCCGGTCAGAACCTGGAAATGGCTCGGAGTCAACGGCACGGCGGTGGAAGAAGAAATTCCCGGCGAATTTGCCGCGTGGGAACCGCAGGCTCTGAACCTGCCGCAGGGAATCAAGCAGAATGCCGCAGCCTTTAACGGCGCGGAGCAAATAGAGACCGGCATGGGCAAAGACGCGGAGCAATTTGTTTTGCAGAACCAAAACGCGGGAATCCACCTGACTGCCGAAGGCAGCGCCGAGGAACCGATCACCGCGGAATATGTGCTGGACGCCTCCTGTCCCGCGCTTGCCGATTACAACACCATTTATGCAAAAGAAAACAGCAGAGTCACGCTGGTGCTTTCTTACCGTTCACAGGGCAGCGCAAGCGTATTCCACACCAGCCTGACCAAGATTGTCGCGGAGCGCGGAGCGCACGTGCGCCTGGTGCAGGTACAGCTGCTCGACGACAAAGCGTTCCATTTTGACGACGTCGGCGTGATCGAAAAAGAAAACGCCGTGGTGGAGATCATCCACATCGAGCTGGGCGCGCACAAGATTTTTTCGGGCTGCAAGGCCCGGCTGGAAGAGCGCCGCAGCCGCTTTGAGGCGGAAACGATTTATCTGGGCGACAAATCCAGAATCATTGATATGAACTATGTGGCGCAGCATATCGGCAAGGAAACGGAAAGTGAAATCCACGCGAACGGCGCCCTGCTGGATGAAAGCCAGAAGATTTACCGCGGCACCATCGATTTTCTGCGCGGAGCCGCTTATTCCGTCGGGCATGAAAGCGAGTACACCCTGCTGTTCAGCCCCAAGGTGCGCAACCGCACCGCGCCGCTGATTCTGTGCGGCGAAGAGAACGTAGAAGGCCAGCATGCCGCGAGCATCGGCAAGATCGACCCCGGCAAGCTGTTCTACCTGATGTCCCGCGGACTTTCAGAGCCGCAGGCCAAGCAGATCGTCATTGAGGCCCAATTCACACCGGCTCTGGAGAAAATCCCGGAAGAAGCACTGCGGGAATCTGTCCACGACTGGCTGAAAGAAAGGATGAGCAACGCATGAACCGGATTCAGGAACAATTCCCCTTACTGAAAGAAAAGGTACACGGCAAGCCGATCGTTTATCTGGATAACGCCGCCACCGCGCAGCGTCCGGTCAGCGTTTTAAAGGCCGTAGATGATTTTTACCGCCACGACAACGCGAATCCCCACCGCGGCGTTTACGAGCTGGCCGTGCGCGCCACCGACGCGTTTGAGGACGCCCGCAAAGTGGTTGCCGGTTTTATCGGCGTAAAGGACGCGGCGGAGCTGATCTTTACCCGCAACGCCACCGAGGCTCTGAACCTGATCGCGTACAGCTACGGCCTGAACTTTCTCTCTGAGGGCGACGGCATCACGATCTCCATCGCAGAGCATCACAGCAATCTGGTACCGTGGCAGCACGTTGCCGGGGTGGTCGGCGCTTCTCTCGACTACCTGTACCTGACCGACGGCGCACGGATTTCCGACGAGGAAATCGCCGCAAAAATTACAGAAAAGATAAAGCTGGTTTCTGTCGCCCATATCTCCAACGTGCTGGGCGTTCAGCTTCCGGTTGAAAAAATTGTAAAGCGCGCGCACGAGGTCGGCGCCATTGTGGTGCTGGACTGCGCGCAGAGCATCCCCCATTTTCCTGTGGATGTTGAAAAGCTCGGTGTGGATTTTGCGGTATTTTCTGGCCACAAAATGTACGCACCGCTCGGCATCGGCGCGCTGTGGGGCCGCAGAGATCTGCTGGAGAAAATGCCCCCTTTCCTTTCCGGCGGCGATATGATCGACTCTGTGGAGGAGCAGGTGACCACTTACGCCCCCATCCCCCAGAAATTTGAAGCCGGCACGCAGGACGCCGCCGGTGCGGTCGGACTGGCCGCGGCGGTCAAATTCATGCAGGAGATCGGCTGGGAAAAAATCACCCGCATTGAGCACGAGCTGATGGCCTACGCGCTGGAAGGGATGCGTCAGATTCCCCACGTTACCATACTGGGCGGCGATATCCCTGCAAACGAGCGCTACGGCGCGATTTCGTTTCTCGTAGAGGATGTTCACCCCCATGACGTAGCCAGCATTCTGGATGCAGACGGCGTTTGCATCCGCGCGGGACATCACTGCGCACAGCCTTTGCTGCATCATCTGGATGTGTATGCGACCAGCCGCATCAGCTTTGCCGTGTACAACACCAAAGAGGATATCGACGCGTTTCTGGAAAGCCTGAAGAAAGTCAGAGGAGTGATGGGCTATGGAGCTTGATCAGATTTATACCGAGATCATTACGGAGAACAGCCGCTCCAAGCGCAATAAGCGTGAGCTGGAAAACCCCACCGCTGTGATCAAAGGCGTAAACCCGACCTGCGGCGACGAAATCTCTTTGCAGATTCGCGAGAAGGACGGCATCATCGAAGACGCTTCTTTTACCGGGATTGGGTGTGCGATTTCACAGGCTTCGGCCTCCATTATGATCGATCTGATCAAAGGGAAAACAAAAGAGGAAGCGATGCATTTGGCCGAGACGTTTCTCTCCATGATCAAGGAAGGCAAGCTGGACGAAGAAGCCCAGGATGAACTGGAGGACGCCGCCGCGTTCCAGAACATTTCAAAGCTGCCCGCGCGCGTAAAATGCGCAGTACTGGCCTGGCACACGCTGGAAGAGGCCATTCAGTCGGACGGAAACTGTCCAGGCGATGATTCCGCCTCCTGTAAGACCAGAATTTAAAAGTAATATCACAAATTGCAAAAGGGCTTCGCCGGTTTTGAATCGGCAAAGCCCTTTTTAATATTACTTTTATTTAAAAAATAAGCCCATGCTTTTCAACAAGGGCTCGGTCTGCCGGTTCTAATCAGCAGCATCTTTTTCGTCCAGCAGATACCGCAGCATCTTTTCCGGATGGTTCAAAAACTCCCGGGTCACAACATAATGTTCGGTCTGCTCATAGGCGGTGCGGCGAATCCCGCCGTCCTTTGACAGCACATAGATGCACGCGCCGGGGTATGCCATCAAAATTGGTGAATGCGTCGCGATGACAAGCTGAGAATCCTGCTGCACCAGACGGTGAAGGTACACCAGCAGCGACATCTGGCGCGAGGGAGACAGCGCGGCCTCCGGTTCATCCAGAAGATACAGGCCGTCTCCTCCGAATCGGTTGAGCACCAAAGCCAAAAAGCTTTCCCCGTGCGACTGCTCGTGCAGCGACACGCCGCCGTAACTGTTGATAATTTTGGGACGGCGGGCCGGGATTTTATCCAGCTCGTCAATATTGCTCGCCACATTGTAAAAGCTTTCAGCACGCAGAAAAAAGCCGTCCCTCGGGCGACGGTAGCCCCTGACAAGACGCAGATACTCATACAGCTCAGAATGCGTTTCTCTGGAGGAAAAGGAGAAATTTCGGGTGCCGCCCTCAGGGTTAAACCCGGCGGCCACGGCGATCGCTTCGAGCAAAGTCGATTTCCCCGTCCCATTCCCCCCACCAGAAAGGTGACCGGCTGTTCCAGCAAAAGCGGGCTTTCCCACAGGCTCTGAACTGCCGGAAGCTCCTTCCAGTAACAGCGCCGCTCCGGCACCCCGGTCAGCTCTACCCGCCTGAGGTACTGCGTATCCAAACTCTCCCCTTCCTGATCACGCAATTCCCTGCGCAACCGGGGCCAGCAAAACCTTACCGGTTCCGCGGAATACATTCACCAGACCCTCGCCGGAAACAGCGGAGCCCATCAGCGATTTTCCGGAGCGCTCCACTGTGAAATTCAGGCTGCCGCTCCAGGCAATCGCCATATTTCCATCTACCTTCAGGACATCGTCCTGAAGCGTGATCTCGACCAGCTCCTCACGCGGGCAGACAGATTCCAGGCAGAGGACGCCGCTGCCGCTGACGCCCAGATTGAACAGGCCCTCGCCGCCGGCCACGGCCGACGAAAAATTAGAGCGCATGACAGCCTTGTGCTTGAGGGTGGATTCGCACGCCAGGAACAGACCGTCATCCAGCACGATGGAACCGTTCCAATCCTGAAGATCGACCAGAATAATATGGCGGTAGGTCGGTTCCAGCACCAAAGTGCCGTTTCCGGTGTATTCGGGCTTGATTGCCGATTCGCCCGTCACTTTACCGCGCATCGCTTTCCCCAGCAAATCGCCCACGCCCTTGATGCCGGTGGTGGCGTTTACATTCCCCACCGTCCACTGCATCGCACCGGCCTGCAGGGTGATCCCGCCGTTTGCCTTGCTGAGATCGCACACTACCTGGCGCTTGCGCACATTCATCGCATTCGCAAAATAGGCGATCTGCGCATCCTGCGGCATAACGCTCAGGTCGCGCTGATACTCCAGAACGGTAAAAGCTCCCAAAGAAGCCAGTGTGGTGATATTGTCGTTGTCGATAAAGTTTGAAATTTGATACATTTCCATTTCCCCCTTCGATTTCTGGTCGGAATTCATGGCGTGCCGAAAGGCCCCTGGCAGAAAACTGCTTTTGAATAAAAAAAAGCGACAGACGCTCTGTGCGTTCTGTTTTTTGCCACCAGAACCATATCCTGTGATTTTATCTTACAGAAACAGATTTACAAAGTCAAGGAACGCCCTCAAATCCCCCTCCCCCATACTGCAAATACAGCAAAAAAAGCACAGTGCAGAAAATTCATCTGCGCTGTGCTTTTTCAATTTGATCAGCGGTTCATTTCGCTCTGAAGGCCCTTGTTCTGGTGCTCCTCTATCAGGCGCTCGATATCGCGGAAATCGGAGGCCGGCATATCGCCCGGCACCGTATTTTTCACGGCGCTGCTCGCGTTGCCGAATTCCAGCGCCTTCTGATGATCGCCGTATTTCAGCAGGCCGAACAAAACGCCCGCTACATACGCGTCGCCGCTGCCGATGCGGTCTACCACCTCGATATTGGCATACGGCTCTTCCTCATAGAACCGATCCTCCTTGGCGCTGTACAAAATCGAGCCGAAGGTATGCTGCTTGGGGCTGATGATCTGCCGGTTGGTGGTCGCGACCACCTCTACCCCGTAGTCCTGGCAATAGCTCTTCATGATGTCGTGCAGCTCGCCGGTTTTCTGGAACATTCTGCGCGACGTTTCAGAGGACACGAACAGGATATTGATGTACGGGAGGATGCTTTCGATCGTACGCCGGGCTTCGTCCTCCTCCCACAGATTGGCGCGGTAGTTCACGTCGAACGAAATCTTTGCCCCGCCCGCGCGAAAACGGCGGACCAGCTCCAGCGCCACCTCGCGGGTCTGCTGGCTCAGCGCCAGAGAGATGCCGCTTGTGTGGAACACGCGCGTGCTGGTGTAGGCGGATTCGGGGATTTCCTCAAGCGTGATGCTGTTGATGGAGGAATGCTTTCTGTCGTACACCACGCAGGGCTTTCTGGGGTGCGCGCCGTTTTCATAATAATAGACCCCCAGGCGGGCATCGCGGCTTTCGTCGTACAGCAGAAAGTCATCGCTGACGCCGCCGAAGCGGATGCGGTTTTTGATGAAGGTACCGATCTCGCTGCGCGGAAGCTTGGAAATAATGCCCGTGCGCAGCCCTAACAATGACAGGCCCGAAGAAACATTCAGCTCAGAGCCGCCCGCGCGCTTTTCAAAGACCACCCCGTCAACGATCCGCTCGTTGATGGTGGGCGAAAGCCGCAGCATGATTTCCCCAAAGGTGATGGCGTCAAAAGGTCGTTTGGATTCCATGACATCTGCTCCTTTTTTACGAATAACTCTGCTCTGCCAATCAAAACAGTGGATCATACCGGTTCTCTTCCCTTGCCAAAGGCGGGGGAAGAGAACCGTGATTCCCTGTTTCATCGCAGATTTTGGTATCAGCCTCTATTTCCCAGAACCGTCTCTGATGAAGGAAAGGGCTTCCGGATGAATGATTCTCCGGGAGCCCTTTCCGCACGCCGCGAAGCGCGGCGCTGATTCGCCCGAACGTTATCTCTGAACGCGGCCGGAGCCGTCGCCCTTGGCAAGCTTGTTGACTTCGTCCACAGAAACCTGGTTGAAGTCGCCCTCGATCGAGTGCTTCAGGCAGCTGGCCGCCACCGCGAACTCAATGGCATCCTGCGGAGCGTAGCTGTTGAGCAGGGAGTAAATCAGGCCGCCGCCAAAGCTGTCGCCGCCGCCGACGCGGTCTACAATGCGGACGAGATAATTCTTGCTGAAATAGTAGTCGCTGCCGTCGTACAGCATGGCCGCCCAGTTGTTGTCGCTGGCGGAGATGGAGCCGCGCAGGGTAATGGCAACCTTGTCGAAGTGGAAGGTATCGGCCAGCTTCTTCGCGACCTCTTTGTAGCCCTCGTGGCTGATCTTACCGCCGGTGATATCGGTATTCGCCGCCTTGATGCCGAACACGTCGCTGGCGTCCTCTTCGTTGGAGATGCACACGTTGACATACTCCATCAGCCCGCCCATCACCTGGCCGGCCTTTTCGCGGGACCACAGGTTCTTGCGGTAATTGAGATCGCAGCTGACGGTGACATTGTGGCGCTTCGCGGCCTTGCAGGCCTCGAGGCAGATTGCCGCCGCGCTGTCGCTGATGGCGGGAGTGATGCCGGTGAAGTGGAACCAGTCCACGCCCTCGAAAATATCATCCCAGTGGAAGTCGGAGGGCTGTGCGGTCGCAATCGCAGAACCGGCGCGGTCGTAAATGACCTTGGACGGACGCTGGCTGGCGCCCTTCTCTAAAAAGTAGATGCCCACTCTGTCGCCGCCGCGGGTGATTTTAGAAACATCCACGCCGTATCTTCTCAGGGAATTAACGGCGCTCTGGCCGATGTCGTGCTTCGGCAGCTTCGTGACAAAGCTGGCGTCAATGCCGAAATTGGCAAGGGATACCGCCACGTTTGCCTCACCGCCGCCATAGGTGGCGCCAAAGCTCTCTGCCTGAACAAAACGATAATAGCCTTCCGGTGCAAGGCGCAGCATGATTTCTCCAAAGGTAACTACTTTCATCTGAAAATCCTCCAAATAACATAGTGATTTCTTCCAAAACGTTTTCCGCTCCCCGCCGAAGACGAAGGGAAAATTTCTGTTTTTCAGCAAATATGATTTTTGATTCGGTTCCTATTACTTTTTCTGGGCAAGATGAACTCTAAAGCCGCAGAAATCGCGCTTGAAATAAATAATGGTCATATTGCCTTTGTCATCGTATTTCGCGGAATCCGGATCGAACTCGATGCCGCGGCTCTCAAAATAGCTGATGGCTCTGGGCAGGGAATTGGTGTTGATGGAGAAATGGCCGTGATCGCCAAAGCCCTTATATTTCATGATCTCTATAATTGTACCGGCAAAGAAGGAGCTGCTTCCCTCTTTCTTAGCAAAGCCGAAAATGTCGCTGAACGCGTCGGTCAGCTCACCGGCCTCGGCCGCATCCTTGGTGTTGATGCCGATATGGCCAAGCTCAAAGCCCAGCATGGTCTGAACCGCCTCGCGGGTCATGTCGCGGATCTTGTCGAACTCGCCGGCGCTGATCAGCTCGGGCTTTACCATCCAGCTGCCGCCGCAGGCCAAAATCTTATGATAGGCCAGATATTCGTTGAGGTTCTTCGCGTTGATGCCGCCGGTGGGCATGAATTTCATCTTCACATAGGGGGCCGCCAGCGCTTTGATCATCGCAAGGCCGCCCGCCTGCTCGGCCGGGAAGAATTTGACTACGTCGAGGCCAAGCTCAATGGCCTGCTCGATGTCGCTCGCGTTCGATACGCCCGGGGTGACCGGAATGCCCTTCTCCACACAGTACTTTACCACCTTGGGGTTCAGGCCCGGGCTGACGATAAAGGTAGCGCCCGCCGCAACCGCCTTGTCTACCTGCTCGGTCGTCAGAACCGTGCCTGCGCCGACGAGCATTTCGGGGTATGCCTTTGCAATGGCACGAATGGCTTCCTCCGCCGCATCGGTACGGAAGGTTACCTCCGCACAGGGCAGGCCGCCTTCGCACAGCGCTTTTGCCAGCGGTACGGCATCCTTCGCGTCGTCGATTTTAACAACGGGAACAATTCCGATCGCACCGATCTTTTTCAATACATCATTCATGTTCAGCACCTCTTTACCAAAGTTTCGTAATGTGGAACCAAGTTTCATTTTCTTTGTACTTTTATTATACTGTTTCCACGCGTGAAGTCAATAGAATCTGACAGCTTTCCAATTGTTTTTCCCCAAACACTGTGATACTATAAAAACACGAATTCAAAAGGAACGATTTGTACCCATTTTCAGGCACAATGCTCATCGAATCCTAATGGTCAGTCACTGTCATCTAAAATCATTCATCCATTGGAAAGGAAGAAATCGCTGTATGCCCCAAACAAATCCCGTTCAGTCGGCAGAGCGTATTTTTGAAATACTGGAGGCTCTGGTGCAAAACGGCCCGGTCACGCTGACCGAGCTGAGCACTCGCCTTTCTCTTCATAAAAGCACGGTGCACCGCCTGCTGAAATCCCTCATTCTGATGGGTTATGCGCGGCAAGAGGAAGAATCGGGGAAATATCTGCCCACCTATAAAATTCTGGGGCTGGCAGGGATGCTTCTCTCGAAGCTCGATATTCTTGCGGTGGCCCACCCTTACCTGGAGCGCCTGATGAGGCAGACACACGAAACCGTGCACTTCGTTCAGCGCGAAAACACGCATATCGTCTATGTGGATAAGGTGGAATCCGACGCCAACAGCATCCGCATGGTGTCGCGGATCGGCCTGCGACAGCCCATGTATTCCACGGGGGTCGGCAAGGCGATTCTGGCGCAGATGAAGGACAGCGAAATTCGGGAGGTATGGAAGCAGAGCAAGATCCGTCCCTTTACCCCGCACACGATCGTCACACTCGAGCAGCTGATGGAAGAGATCGAGCTCATCCGGCGCCAGGGCTACGCACTTGACAACGAAGAAAACGAGCTGGGCGTGCGCTGCATCGCGGCCTGCGTAACGGATTTTTACGGCCGCGCCTCAAACGCATTCAGCATTTCCGCCCCGGTATCGCGCATGTCTGACGAACGCGTGCTGGAGCTTTCGGAATATGTGCTCGAAACCAAGCGCGGCCTTTCTCAGGAACTGGGCTTTTCCGGGAAGTAATTCCCGGCCTGAGAATGGGCGCGCGTTTTTGGGCCTGCATGGATTTTTGGGAAATATGCGGGAAAGACTTTTTCTCATCCTATCATCGCAAAAGCCGCTTTGCGGGAAAATGACGGTTGATTCCCTGCCTTCGGCGGCGAATAAACCAACAGCTTTTTCAGATAGTATTCTAATAAAATACCAAATACCAGCGAATTTTGCGGGAAATGGAAGGTTTTTATGCAAAATCTGTACGGCTTTTGTTGAAACCCCCTGCGTTTGATGGTATAATTATCTGTAATTGTTTTCAGAAATCTGAGCAGACGAAAGGATTAATTGAGATATGATTTGCGCTAACAAATATCACACCCGCCTGTGCGGCCGGGTGAGTGAAACCGATATTGACCAGACGATCCGCGTGGCAGGCTGGGTGGAGAATATCCGCGACCACGGCGGTGTGCAGTTTCTGGATTTGCGGGATCATTACGGCGTGGTGCAGGTTGTGGTACACGACGAAGCCATGCTGCAGGACGTGGTGCGTGAATGCACCATCAGCGTTGAGGGAAAGGTGACCCTGCGCGATGCGGACACCATCAACCCCAAGCTGGCGACCGGTACGGTGGAAATCAAGGCGGACACTCTGACTGTGCTTGGCAAGGTGGCAAAGTCGCTCCCCTTCGAGGTTCCCAATTCCACAGAGACCAAGGAAGACGTTCGATTGAAATACCGCTTTTTGGATCTGCGAAACCCGGAGGTTCACAATAATATCGTGCTTCGCTCGCAGGTGATTTCCTTTCTGCGCCAGAAAATGACCGAGATGGGCTTTCTGGAGATTCAGACACCCATTCTCTCCACCTCTTCCCCCGAGGGCGCGCGTGACTATCTGATCCCCAGCCGCAAGCATCACGGCAAATTTTACGCGCTGCCGCAGGCCCCGCAGATTTTCAAGCAGCTGCTGATGGTATCGGGCTTTGACCGGTATTTTCAGATCGCTCCCTGCTTCCGCGATGAGGATGCGAGAGCCGACCGTTCCCCCGGCGAGTTCTATCAGCTTGATTTTGAGCTTGCTTTCGCCACGCAGGAGGATGTTTTCTCTGTTGCGGAAGAGGTGCTTTCCGAGGTATTCGCAAAATTCTCGAACAAAGAGGTTTCGAAGGCCCCTTATGTGCGCATTCCCTATCAGGAATCCATGCTGAGGTACGGTACGGATAAGCCTGATCTGAGAAACCCGCTTGAGATTATCGATATTTCCGACATTTTTGACAACACGACCTTTGCGCCTTTCAAAAACAAGACGATCCGCGCCATCCGCGTGCCGGGCTGCACCGCGCAGCCGAAGAGCTTCTTTGAAAACATGCTGAAATTCGCTACCGAAATCGGCATGAAGGGCCTTGGCTATATCAGCGTGACGAGCGAGGGCGAATACAAGGGCCCGATCAATAAATTCCTGCCGGACGACAAGCGTGAGGAGCTGATCTCGCGCGCGGGTCTGATTCCCGGCGATGTGATCTTCTTCATCGCAGACGAGCGCGACGCTGCCGCAAAGCTGGCCGGACAAATCCGCACCGAGCTTGGCAGACGCCTCAATCTGATCGATGAATCCCGCTTTGAGATGTGCTTCATCGTCGACTTCCCCATGTATGAAATCGATGAAGAAACCGGAAAATATATCTTTACGCACAATCCCTTCTCCATGCCCCAGGGCGGTCTTGAGGCGCTGCAGACCAAGAATCCCGAAGAGATTCTCGCCTACCAGTACGACATTGTTTGCAACGGCGTAGAGCTCTCGTCCGGCGCGGTGAGAAACCACGACCCCGAGATCATGGTAAAGGCGTTTGAAATCGCCGGCTATACCGAAGAGGATATCCGCGAGAAATTCGGCTCGCTGTACAACGCGTTCCACTACGGCGCTCCGCCGCACGCCGGTATGGCTCCCGGAGTGGACCGTATGGTGATGCTGCTGACTGAGCAGCAGAATATCCGCGAGGTCATCCCGTTCCCCATGAACAGCAACGCGCAGGATCTGCTGCTCGGCGCGCCGACCGAAGTGACCGAACAGCAGCTTCGCGAGGTTCATATTAAAATCAGATAAGTTTCAGGCTAAGGAGGCGTTTCCGCATGGTCACACATGAGGATGTATTAAAAATTGCGCGGCTTTCAAAGCTCCAAATCCGCGAGGATGAGCTGGAGGCCTTTACGAAAGATATGGACGAAATCATCAATTTCGCCAATACGATCAATCAGGCCACGGTGGAATCCTCCGACTTTGACCATATCAATCATCTGGAAAATGTTTTCCGTGAGGATGTCGTTGAGCCGTCTCTTCCCTCTGAGGAAATTCTGCGCAACGCGGAAAGCCAGGAGGACGGTTACTTCCTGGTGAAAAAAAGAGGATAAGGCGGGTGTACTGAATGGAAGATTACGGAAAAATTAAAAAGCTGCATGACTCCCTGCAGAAGAAGGAATTCTCCTGCGAGGAGCTGACCAAAACCTATATCGGGGCAATTGAAGCGGACAATCCCGCCCTCAACGCCTATGTTCACTTTACGCCGGAGACCGCGCTTGCGGCCGCGCAGGAGGTTGACGCAAAAATCGCCCGCGGCGAAACGCTGGATATCCTCGAAGGAATCCCGATGACCCTGAAGGACAACATCTCCACCACGGGAATCGAAACCACCTGCGGCTCCAAGATTCTGGAGGGCTACCGCCCGGTATTCGACGCCACCGTATGGGAGCTGCTTCGCAGCAGGGGCGCTGTTCTTCTCGGCAAAACCAACATGGATGAATTCGCCATGGGCTCCTCGAACGAAACCTCGATTTACGGCGGCGCGTGGAACCCCCACAACACCGCTCACGTAGCGGGCGGCAGCTCCGGCGGCGTGGCCAGCGCCGTTGCCGGGAATCTGGCGGTATACGGCCTTGGCACCGACACCGGCGGATCGATCCGCCAACCGGCCAGCTTCTGCGGCATCGTCGGTTTAAAACCCACCTACGGCGCGGTTTCGCGTTACGGCGTGGTGGCCTATGCCTCGAGCTTTGACCAGGTCGGCCCCATAGCTACCAACGTGGAAGATACCTCTCTGGTTTACGACGCTCTGGCAAAGCAGGACCCGAGGGATTCCACCTCGCGCGGCGCGCGCGAATTGGCCTGCGACACCCTGAAAAAGGACATCAAGGGCATGCGGATCGGCTTTGCCAAGCAGTATTTTGACGGTGTTCGCGACGAAGTGCGCGAGGCCGTGGAGCGCTCCATGCAGGTTTACCGCGAGCTTGGCGCAGAACTGGTGGAGGTTGACCTGCCCCAGCTCTCTTACGCCCTGCCGGTGTATTACATTCTGAGCTGCGCGGAGGCTTCCTCGAACCTTGGCCGTTTTGACGGCATCCGCTACGGCTACAAAGCGAAAAACTACAGCGACGTCAACGAAATGATCGCCAAAACGCGCAGCGAGGGCTTCGGCAAGGAAGTCAAGCGCCGCATTCTGCTTGGCACATACGTGCTCAGCGCCGGTTATTACGACGCCTATTACAAAAAGGCGCAGAGCCTGCGCGGGATGCTGGTGCAGGCGTTCCAGTCCGCGTTTGAGCGCTGCGATGTGATCGCGGCCCCCACCGTGCCGATGACCTCTTTTGAGCGCGGCAAGGCGGCCCAGAACACGGTGGAAACGTACCTGACAGATATCTGCACCGTGCCGATCAATATTGCGGGCATTCCGGCCCTCTCTCTCCCCTGCGGATTTGACCAGAAGGGTCTGCCCATCGGCCTGCAGCTGATCGGGAATTCCTTCTGCGAGGCCACGCTTCTCAACGCCGCTTATCAGTTTGAGCAGGCGACCAGAGAAACGGTGTTCCGTGCGGCGAAAATGGGGGTGCGATAATGAAATACGAATTGGTATCGGGTCTTGAAACCCACGTGGAGCTCTCCACAAAAACAAAAATTTTCTGCAGCTGCTCCACGGAATTCGGCGGCGAACCGAACACCCACTGCTGCCCGGTATGCGTTGGGTTCCCCGGAACACTGCCGAAGCTGAATCAAAAAGTGGTGGAATACGCCATTATGGCGGGCCTTGCCACCAACTGCGAAATTTCGAATATTTCGAAAATGGACCGCAAAAACTACTGCTATCCCGATCTGCCCAAGGCCTATCAGATTTCGCAGTTCGATATGCCGCTTTGCAAAAACGGACATATCGATCTTTCGAACGGGCGCAGAATCCGCATCAACCGTATCCATATTGAAGAGGATGCGGGCAAGCTGGTTCATCAGGGCGGCAACACCTATGTGGACTACAACCGCGGCGGCGTTCCGCTGATCGAGATCGTAACCGAGCCGGATTTCCGCAGCAGCGACGAGGTGCGCGAGTATGTGGAAAAATTACAGCTCGCGATGAAATTCATCGGCGTTTCCGACTGCAAAATGCAGGAGGGCTCCATGCGGTGTGACGTCAACATTTCCGTCCGCCCGGCTGGCAGCGAAGAATACGGCACCCGCACCGAAATCAAAAACATGAACTCGATCACCTTTATGACCAAGGCGATCGACTACGAATACACCCGCCAGATCGATGTACTGGAAAACGGCGGGAAAATCACACAGGAAACCCTGCGCTACAACGAATCGGACGGCACAACCTCCAGCATGAGAAACAAGGAGGACGCCGACGACTACCGCTACTTCCGCGATCCCGATCTCGTGAACATTCACGTGACGGACGAAGAGGTGGACGCAATCCGCCGCGCTCTGCCGGAGCTGCCGGAGATCAAGCGCGAGCGCTATATCAGCCAGTTCGGACTGCCGGAGGCCGACGCGCTGCAGCTGACCAAATCCCGTGCGATTGCGGAATTTTTTGAAGCGGCCAGCGACGGTGTAGCCAATCCCAAAACGGTTGCAAACTGCATCATCGGCCAGATTTTCCGCCGGATGGAAAATGACGACGCCAAAGAGAAGTTTGAGGTTTCGATCCCTGCTTCTTACCTGAAAGACCTGGTTCTTCTGCTCGACAGCGGCAAAATCCGCATGAACCTGCTCAAATCCACGCTGGATAAGATGCTCGACAGCGGCAAGCCCGCCACGGAATTCCTGAGTGAGAGCGATTTGAGCGGCGTGGACACTGGCGACCTGAAAAAGTTCTGTGAGGACGCTGTCGCCGCGAATCCCAATGCGGTGGCGGATTACCGTGCCGGCAAGGAAAAGGCGCTCAAGGCCCTGCTCGGCTCTGTGATGAAAGCCAGCCGCGGGCGCGCGGATGCGCTGGAAGCGGAACGCATTCTGATCGAGCTGATTTCGCAAGGCTGAACACCGCCTGCTTTCGCAATTGATTGATTCACACTGCTCTTCTATTCCAACAGGCAAAAAACAGGTTTCTCCCCCGCCGTAAGCGGAGGAGAAACCAAAATTTTATTTCTGCTGATAAGTGGGAATTCATAGAAAAAGGAGGATGTTTTATGGAATTCACAAAAGAGGCCAATCGCATTTTTGCAAAGGATGCGGATGGAAAACTGATTGCCGAGGTCACGTTCCCCGATCGTTCCGCCACCACGGTCGATATTGATCACACGTTTGTGGACGATTCCCTGCGCGGCCAGGGCGTAGCCGGGCAGCTGATGCTGGCGGCCGTCGATGCGATTCGCGCGCAGGGCAAAAAAGCAATCGCCACCTGCCCTTATGCGGTGGGCTGGTTCCAGAAAAATCCGGAGTTCTCAGATCTTTTGGATTCAGAAATTTCCAGAAATAAATAGGCGTATCCTGCACATGCTATTGTCGAGGAAGTTCAAGCGAAGAACCAACTTTGCTGAAGCCTTGCCATAAAAACACTCCGTTTTTTTGGTGCCGGCGGAAGCGATACAATTGGTTCGAGATTCTTTTCTGAAATGGATTGAATTTGATCCGCTTGGCGCCTCTTGTAGTCCGCCTTAAAAATAGGACGTAAAACAATCTCCATTCAAATGGGTAAACGGGGGGAAGAACCATTGGGTTCTTCCCCTTCCTTGTGTCAAAAGGCTCTGTATCACGGGTGAAGCCGAACGGATTCAGGCAGTCTGTTTTACTTAGATACGTTCTACATGCAGGATATTTTTTCACGCATCGTTTTATCATTTTTATAAAAAATCGGAGCATCGATCTGATTTCGCGCTCCAAAGTCGTGAACATTTTTGCACACATAGAGAAGATCATCTACATTGCTGTGAAGAAGCATAATTTTGCGCGTCAGCTCATTTGCCCGGAACATGTGACACATAACCCTTCCGGCGACAAAAGCGGGGATTTTATATGGCAGCAATTCGTTTTTATAATGTTCCAACTGTACCCCTCTCGACGAAATGATGTTTGCAGTCTCGCGAACAGCACGCACCACTTCTGACAAGATGCGGGGTGAGTTCATTGCCGTTTCCGCAGAATGAGAGATCTCATTCATCTTCCCATATTTCGCGATTGTCGTTATAACGGCAGCATTGATCGCCATATGAAGCCAAATCCATTCGAGCATATCATAGGGACATTCCACTTCTATCTCTGAGCTTTTCAGGAGCTCCAACAAGGAATCGTAGTTTGAAATGTGCGCCTTTTCCCGGCGTTCCAGCATGATATGGTCGAAAATCACACATTCCAACCGGTTTTGATTCAGGGTTCCGCCTGCTACCGGGTAGGCTAAAATAGAATCCCAGCCATTCAGAATTTTATCCAACTCATTGCGATCCTGCCATATCCCGCAAAATAAAACCAAAGTACCGGTGATCCCCTTTTCCTGAAGAGAGCTTATTACACTCCCCAGTTTCCCGGATGACACGCTGACAAAGATAAAATCATAAGAGCTGTCCGAAGGGGAAATCTCAACCGAATAGAAATCTTTTTTCGCGATCCCTTTTTTACTGTACCTTCCATCCAATAGATCGATCTCTATCTTTTGGGGGCAGGCAGCCTGTTTATTGTCCCGAATGAAATGTTCCACAGTATGCCCCGCCTTCTGAAAACAGTATGCATATGTTGTACCGATCACGCCAAGACCTATCACCATAATTTTCATCTGGATTCTCCCCGATCTTTTGTAACGCCCAGTATCATTCTGATTTGGTCAAAAATCCCGTCGCACATTTGATCTGTGACAGGTAAAACCTCTTTCGTCATTTTTAATCCTTCGATCAGAATCAGGATCGTGTCTGTGGCAGCTTGCACATCGCTGACATCAAACTCTTTTGTGCTGAGTCCATATTCAATTTGTGAGCGCAGGATTTGCTGCCCTCTTTTATATTGCGCTGAAAAAAATTGCGCTCCGAAATCACTTTTCTTTTCCATGCAAAATTCATATACCGCAAAATCAATATTAGGAATTTCACGATTTATTTCAGATTTCACATGGTCAAAATAGCGATTTAAAATCGTTATTGCCGTAGCATGCTCAGATATGAAACGTTCTGTTGCTTTTTCTTCGCTGTGCTGCAATGATTGCAATAAATCCATAAAAAGCTGTGATTTATCCTCATAGTGCCGATATAATCCGCCCTTGCTCAGTCCGCTTTTCATGCAAATATCCTGCATCGAAACCCTTGTATATCCTAATTCGGAAAATAAAGCAAACGCCGCAGCACGGATTTGTTGTTTCGTTTTTTCCCCTTTTTGACCCATTGCGCCCTCCCTGTTTTGCGACTGTATAGTCGCTTTTCATTTATTCTATATCGCTGCACCCACGATGTCAATAGACTCTGATTTTTTACCATATCTAAAAAATCATTTGAAAAGATTTACAAAAAGAACATGGAAATTACAACAGTTCTATGGTATTCTGAAAGCATTCTTAACCAGTCAAAGGGAGGCGCAAGCAGATGATTCTTACAACAACCAACACGATCGAGGGGAAGCGAATTCTGGAGTATAAGCAGATTGTATTCGGAGAAGTCGTTTCCGGCGTGGATTTTATTAAAGATTTTGCGGCTGGTCTCACCAACTTTTTCGGCGGCAGATCGAACTCGTATGAAGGCGAGCTGATGGATGCACGCGAAAAGGCAATTCAGGAGCTGCAAAGCCGGGCGGCGGCTCTGGGAGCAAATGCCGTCATCGGCGTGGATATCGATTATGAAGTTCTTGGCACCGGCAACAATATGCTGATGGTGACTGCATCGGGAACAGCGGTCGTCGTGGAATAAAGCCCTTTCTCTTTTATTTGATTCAGACGATTCTCCATCAAAAAGGGCTCAAAGCAGCACCGACAGCGCTGTTTTGAGCTCTTTTTGCAATTTTTAAATCATTCGCAGCCTTCCACTCTTGCCGGAATTTCGTCATAGTAAAACTCTGTATCGCTTTCTTTTTGCAGGGGAAACTGCTTTTGTGAAAGCGCGATAAATTCGCGCATCCCCTTGCTGACATAGCGATTCTTTTTATGGGCAAGGCTCACATACCGGCTGGCGTTCGGTGCATCCACTAAATACAGATATACCCCGGGCTCCAGGCTCGTACGCTTGATGACCGTATCGGAGACAAACGCCATGCCGATTTGCTGCTGCACCATATGGTACGAGGTAATCAGCTGGTCTAAATACATGATGCGCCGAGGGGTAAAGCGGTACCGATCAAATAAGCCCGTCGCAAACGTGTTCATGTTATGCCCCCTGTTCAGCAGCAGAAAGGTAAAATCCTGAAAGATTCTGGGGTCCACCGGCCGACAGCCTGGCTTTCTGTGTTTTCCCTCGCGCACATCCCGGGCGGTCATACGGTACTCTGAGAGCTGCTCGTTGACCTCGTACCCAGAGGGCACCGCAAGCAGAATATGTTCTTCCATCAGCGGGTAGCTGGTAAAGAGCTTATCGTCAAACTCGCTGCTGTCGATCACCAAGTCGATTTCGGAATTCACCAGCTTTTGCAGCAGATCTGGCGTGCTGGATTCATTGACCTGAATTTGAATCCCCGGGTAAAGCTGATTGAAGCTGGAAATGAGCGGCGCGAGCAAATACGAGGAAAAAAACTGAGCCGCGGCAATCTTCAAAGTGCCGGTTTTCAGCTCTGTATAGTCCTGTAAATACAATTCCAAATTGCTTTGCAGCTCTAAAATCTGCCGCGTTGTTTCTATGTATACCTTCCCCGCATCCGTCAGCTGAACCGGTGTGGTGCTGCGGTCGAAAATGGTTACACCAATATCCTGTTCCAGTTTTTTGATGGTCGCGCTCAAAGACGGCTGAGAAATATACAGATTTTTCGCCGCCCGGGAAAAACTGCCTTCTTTATAAATTTCATAAACGTACTTTAAAGTCTGGAACATGGCATTCTCCCTATATTATAAATAAAACTATATACTTTCTATCATATTATATGTATTTGATTATATGCTCTCTTTCTGGTATTGTCAATATAGAAGATATGAGTTCAACAAACCCGATTGCAGAATGATTCGGAACATACAAATCACCGAAATTCGCAAGGCCAGAGCGGCAGTCGCCGCAGAGGAAAAGGCCATAAAACAGCGCGAAGCTTCCGCAGTCGTCTGTTTGAAAGTGTAATCCTTACACAATAAAATTTGCTTATAAGATCCTTTTACACAATAGAAATTTGGTTGAAAAATGCGCTTTGACCGGCAGGAATACCCGGTCAGAGCGCATTTTTCGTAGAGAGCTTACTGCTGGAATGATTTCTTTGTGTTACTGCTGATTGTTTCTTTGGGACGCCTTGATGTTGTTGCGGGTTTTGCGCAGCTCGGCCAGATTCGCGGCCAGAGCGTCATCCGTGCGCTTCATCAAATCGTCGATGTAATCGTTCGAGGCGCGGCGCATTTCGCGGAATTTCGCCTGGCTCTGGCTAACCAGCTCGTTGGCCTTCTGCTGCGCCTGGCGCACAATCTCATCCTGATTCACAAGAGTTTTGGCGCGCTCCTCCGCAATGCGGACAATGCTTTCCGCCTCGCGCTTTGCGTCGCTGATGATCTGGTTTCGGTCGGCCACAATGGCCTTGGCCTGACGAAGCTCCTGCGGCAGATTATCGCGGATTTCATCGAGGATTCCTTTTACCGCTTCTCCGTCGAGCACGGCCTTGCCGCCGGTCAGCGGAAAATTCCACGCCTTATCTACCATTTCGTAGAGCTCGTCCAACAAATTCTCTACATTCATCGTTTTTTGCCTCCTGTATAAAGACGTTGCGTGATGTCATCCAAAATACACTCCGGCACAAAATTCGAAATATCACCGTCAAAACTGGCTACCTGCTTCACGATACTGGAGCTGAGATACATATTTTCCGCCCGAGTGGTTAAAAACAAGGTTTCCAGATTCGGGTTCAGCTTCTTATTGGTCAGAGCCATCTGAAATTCGTATTCAAAGTCCGACAGGGCCCGCAGTCCCTTTACAATCGCGGTGGCGTTGCGGATTTTGGCGTAATCCGCAAGAAGGCCCTCAAAACCGACAATCTCTATGTTGGGCATGTCCGCCGTGGCGCGTTTGAGCATGTTGATGCGCTCCTCAACGGTAAAGCTGGTGTGCTTATTGGGGTTTACCAAAACAGCAACAATCAGGTGATCAAAAATTTTACGGGCACGATTGATGATATCCAGATGCCCGAAGGTAACCGGATCAAAGCTGCCCGGACAAATTGCAATTTTCATAATGATGTCACGTCCTTATGCCGATACACGGTCAGCAGAATTTTTCCGTAACGGTAAGAACGTACCTTCACAAAATCACCGGCAGAAAGAGGGAGTTCTTCGTCACTCGGATGTTCACAGATGATGGTACCACCATGGTTCATCACCGCGGCTGTCTGCGGCAAAGCCTGCTGCAGCAGCCCCGTGCGGTAAGGCGGGTCTAAAAAAGCAATGTCGAACGGCTGCGGATTGCGGGACAAAAACGAAACAAAGTCGGCATTCACCACTTTGGTCCGCTCCCCGAACCCGGTGGCGGCAATGTTGCGCTCTACCACGCCGGCGGAATCGCGCGAACTGTCTACAAACACTGCCTCCTGTGCACCGCGACTGAGCGCCTCCAGCCCGAGCTGGCCGGAACCGGCAAACAGATCGAGCACCCGGCGGCCCTCCAAATCAAACTGAATAATATTAAAAAGGGCTTCCTTCACCCGGTCGGGCGTAGGACGAACGCGCTCCCCTTCCAGAGATTGCAGCTTTTTGCCGCGCGCTGCGCCTGTGATAATTCGCATATGCAAAACCGGACCTTTCCCAAAGTTTTGTTAAATTCATTATCCCATTATTTGTGCATACTGTCAACCGCTATCTTTTTCCCCCGAATCCGGGTGAAAATACTCGTAAATCGTCTGGGCCGCGGGGCGGGTCATTCCCTTTACCCCGCACAGCTGCTCCAAATCCGCTTCGCGAATCGCGGTAATGGTGCGGAAATGCCGCAGCAGCGCCCTTGCCCGGGCGTTGCCGACACCGGGGATGCCCGTCAGGGTGCTGGAGATGGTGTTCTTCTTTCGCATCTGGCGATGGTAGCCGATCGCGAAACGGTGGACCTCATCCTGAATGGTGGATACCAGCGTAAAGGCGCTGCGGTTGGAGTGGATCGAAATCTCTCCACCGTCCTTTGCAATGGCACGGGTGCGGTGCTTGTCGTCCTTTACCATGCCGAACAGGGGAATTTCCAATCCATACTGCTGCAAAATCGGGCGAACCGCGGAAACGTGCCCCTTGCCGCCATCGAGCAGAATCAGATCCGGCAGGCGGCCAAAGCCCTCTCCGCTGTCCTTATGCTGGTAGTATTCCCCCAAACGGCGGCCGATTACTTCCCGCATAGCGCCATAATCGTCCTGCCCCTCAAAACTTTTGATCTGAAAACGGCGGTATGCGGATTTGAGCGGGCGCCCGTTTTCAAACACGACCATACCGGCCACGTTATCGCCGCCTGCAAGGTTTGAAATATCGTAGGACTCGATATACTGCGGGGGATTGTCCAAGCCCAGAAGGCGGGCCAGCTCATCGAGAGCGGAGGCTTCCCGCCCGGTTCGGCCCGTCTGCTGCGCAAGCTGCTCCGCCGCATTGCTGCGGCACATTTCAACCAGCTGCGCCTGTTCCCCCTTTTGCGGCACGGTGATATTCACCTTTCGCCCGGCCTTCTGCGTCAGCCACTCTTCGAGCAGAGCGGCATTTTCCACCGGCCCGTCCAGCGTCAGGCGCGGGGGAATCTGATCGCGCATGGAATAGTATCTCTCCAAAAACTCGCTGCGGGCCTGCTTGGAATTGCCGACCTCTCCCAAAAGGAAGGTTTCGCGATCCACCAGACTGCCGCCGCGAAAACGAAAGACCTCTACACAAGCGCTGCCTGGGCCCTGCGCAAGGGCGATTACGTCCTGCTCCGGCACACGGATGGAAACCACCTTCTGCCGCTCGCGCATCTTCTGGATCGCGGCGATGCGGTCGCGGATTCTGGCGGCATATTCAAATTCGAGGTTCTCCGCCGCCTGCTCCATTTTTTCCGTCAGGCGCTTCATGGACTCGGCGCTGCCGCCGCGCAGGAAATCCACGGCCTCCGAAACGGCTTCGCGGTATTCCTCCGGCTTCATGCGGCCGCGGCAGGGAGCACAGCACTGCTTGATATAATAATTCAGACAGGGGCGCCCTTTGCCGATGTCCTGCGGAAAACGGCGGCTGCAGGAGGGCAGGCGGAAAATCTTGAGCGCCTCATCTACCGCCTGCTTGACCGACCACGAGCTGACATAAGGGCCAATGTATTCCGCGCCGTCGTCGACAAGCTGTTTTGCCTCGGAGATTCTGGGCCACTCTCCCCCGCTGATGCGGATATAATGGTAGCCCTTATCATCCTTGAGCAGAATATTGTATTTGGGCGTATACTGCTTGATTAGGCTGCATTCGAGCACCAGCGCCTCAAACTCGCTGTCGGTGAGGATATATTCAAAATCCTGTACGTTGGACACCATGCGGCGCACCTTGTCGTCGTGGTTCTTTTCCGAGCCGAAATACTGGCTGACCCGGTTTTTCAGCGCTTTGGCCTTGCCGACATAGATGATCGTGCCACTCTTGTCGCGCATCAGGTAGACGCCCGGCGTCAGCGGCAAGCGCATCGCCTTTTGGCGCAGCTCTTTTTTATGATCCTCCAAGTGTTCTCCCCCTTTCCTTGTGTTTTTTCGGAATGCCGCTTTTACATCCGCCCGCCCTCAAAGCAAATGGAATGGAAAGCGGCAAGTTTCCCCCTTGGCGCAGAGAAGAAACTGATATTCTTTCAAATGGCGTCACCATTCTGTTTCCAAATCACTTAGAACCGGGATCAAGACCCGGCATAACAAAAAAGCACCGCCAAAGCGGTGCCTTGAATTGCCCAAAAATCGCCGGCCTCAGCCTTTTCCAATGAAAACCCGGATTCCCGCCGGCCGCCGGCGCTTAGCAGTTCATACCAAAAAACAGGTTCTTACTCCGCAAAGCCGGATTTCACCAGTGCAACCAGGCTGTCGACAGCGTCCTGCTCATCGGAACCGTCAGCAATAATGCGAATATCGGTACCGCCGACAATCCCCAGAGACAGTACGCCCAAGAGGCTTTTCGCATTCACACGGCGCTCTTCTTTTTCCACCCAAATCGAGGATTTAAATTCGTTGGCTTTCTGAATAAAAAAGGTTGCCGGACGAGCATGCAGCCCTACCTGATTCTGAACCAATACTTCTTTCACGCACATTCAAAATTCACTCCTAGCATCAAAATGTAGCTTCTAACCCGAAAAACATCTCACATCATAATAATATACAAACTGACATTATTTTTTAAGTCATAGTCATTATATCACAATAGAAAACGCCGTCAAGGAAGGAAGGCTAATTTTGGATTGATGCCCTATACGCTGTTTAGGACAGGCAATCCCTTTGTATAGTTTGCCCCGATTGTTGAAAACTTTTGTACCCTCTAACATCTCCGCTGCGAATATTCTATACTATGCGTTCTATTTTGATTCGTTCGCGGAAGAATCCCGCTCTTTTTCACAAAGTGCGGCGAGGTATCTTTTGTCCTTTTCGTCTAAATCGGCCGTTTCGAGCAGATCCGGACGATTCTTCCAGGTTCGCAGCAAAGACTGCTCTCTGCGCCATTTGTCAATGTTGGCATGATGCCCCGAAAGCAGCACCTCGGGCGCCTGCAGGCCGCGCCAGTTCGCCGGGCGCGTATACTGCGGATACTCCAGCAGGCCGCTGAAATGGCTTTCTTCCTCAAAGCAGGAATCATCGGAAAGCACGCCGGGAATCAGTCGGCTGACGCCGTCTGCTAGAATCAGGGCCGGCAGCTCGCCGCCGGTGAGAACATAATCCCCCGCGGAAATCTGCTCATCCACATAGCGGTCGATGATCCGCTCGTCGATCCCTTCATAATGGCCGCACAGAATCGCGAGATTCTCGTGTTCGGCCAGCTCTTTCATCTTTTTCTGCGTCAAAACGGTACCCTGCGGCGACATATAGACAAGATGCGGCTTTTTGCCGAGGTGGCGCACCAGATCGTCGATGCACTCCGCGATCGGCTCCGCCATGAGCAGCATCCCCATTCCGCCGCCGAACGGACAGTCGTCGACGCGGGAGTGCTTGTCGTAGGCGTAATTGCGAATCTGATGACAGCACACCTGCAGCGCACCCTTTTTGCGGGCCCGGCCCACGATGCTTTCCGCCATCACCGTTTCGCACATGTCGGGAAACAGGGTCAACAGGTCAATCCTCATCGTCAAAAATCCCCTTGATCGGTCTGATTTTCACAACCCCGCCCTCCGGATCACGCTCCAGAACCACCTGCGGGATGGAGGGAACGAGATACGTTTTTCCCTCCGGGGAGGTGACCTGGTACACGTCGTTCGCTCCGGTTTTCAAAATATCCGTCAGCTTGCCGTATTCCTTGCCGGTGTCGACATCCAGAACGGTCAGGCCGAGCAGGTCCTGTACAAACCAGGTACCCTTCGGCAAGCGCACATCCGCACGGCTCAGGTACAATACCCGCCCGCGCAGCGTATCGCCCTGCGTGGCCGAGGTGACTCCCTCCAGAGTTGCAAGAAGCAGGCGCTTATGCACCCGGCCGGAAAGCACCTTCACAGCAGATGTTCCGTTCGGGTCCCAATACAGCGTGCGGAACTGAGACAAAAACTCCGCGGAATCACACCAGGGCTCGATGCGAAGCTCACCCTTCACCCCATGTGTCCCCACGATTCTTCCCGCCTCCAAATATTGCTGCAGCATTGCCTTCCTCCTCATAGCCAATTGATTCCAGACCATACCGCTTCCCCCCTCACCAAAGGCGGAGGAAGAAGCTGCATAGTCTGTTTTTGCACGGCGGAATTTGCTACCAATCCGCCTGAATTTGTTCCATGCCTAAAACAAGACTGCAACAAAGCCGGCTTCCCATTCGGGACAGGGCATGTTACAGTCTTGGTTCATCAGTCGATCTCGACAGAAACCTTGTCATTGGTGCGGGTCGCTGCGGCACGCATTACCACGCGGATCGCTTTGGCAATACGCCCCTGCTTGCCGATCACCCGGCCCATGTCATCCTCTGCCACATGCAGATGATATACGACGTTGCCGTCCTCAGACGGCTCGTCCACCTGCACGGTAACGGCTTCGGGATGCTCGACGAGCCCCTGAGCGATCGTAACCAGTAATTTCTCCATCGGTAGATCTCCTCCGATCTTTTAAATCACTCCGTGCTTCTTGAACAGGTCTTTCACGGTATCGGTGGGCTGAGCGCCGTTAGAAATCCACTTCTTCGCCTTTTCCGCGTCTACCTTCACAACAGAGGGCTCCTCCATGGGATTGTAGTAGCCGATCTCTTCAATGAAGCGGCCGTCGCGGGGGAAGCGGGAATCCGCTACCACAATACGATAAAAGGGAGCTTTCTTAGCGCCCATTCTGCGCAATCTGATCTTTACTGCCATACGAAACAACCTCCAAAATATGATTCTAAATTGAATATATGTGATTCACTTGAAAGGATTTTGTCCTTTTTGAATGAAATCCCTGATTCTGCGGGGCTTAGAACGGCATGCCGCCCGGCCCGGGCATTCCCGGCATCCCCGGCATTCCGGGGAACCTTTTCTTTTTCTTGAGACCCTTGACCTGCTTCATCATCTTCTGCATCTGCTCAAACTGCTTGAGCAGACGGTTGACGTCCTCCACCTTCATGCCGCAGCCGGCGGCGATGCGCCGCTTGCGGGAGGGGTTGATTACGGATGGGTTCTCGCGCTCCTCCGACGTCATCGAAAGGATGATCGCGGCGGAACGGTCCATGATGCGCTCGTCGATGTCCACATCCTTGATCTGCTTGTCGATGCCCGGAAGCTTCGACAGCACGGATTTGAGCGGGCCCATCTTCTTCATCTGATTGAACTGGTCGAGCAGATCGTTCAGGTCCATCTTGTTCTGCATCATCTTGCGGGCGGTTTGCTCCGCCGTTTTTTTATCGATGCTCTGCTGAACGTCCTCGATCAGTGTTAAAACGTCGCCCATCCCCAGAATTCGGGAGGCCATGCGGTCGGGGTGGAATACTTCCAGATCCGTCAGCTTTTCGCCGATGCCCGCGTATTTGATGGGCTTGCCGGTGACCGCGCGAACAGAAAGCGCCGCGCCGCCGCGGGTATCGCCGTCAAGCTTTGTGAGGATAACACCTGAAATATTGAGAAGATCGTCGAATGTTTTAGCGACGTTCACCGCTTCCTGACCGGTCATGGAGTCGACCACCAGAAGAATTTCCTGCGGCTCCAGCGCGCCTTTGAGCTCTTTGAGCTCGTTCATGAGCGCCTCGTCGATCTGCAAACGACCGGCGGTATCGAGAATCAGAATGTCGTTGCCGTAGTCTCTGGCATGGCGCACCGCGGCGCGGCAAACGTCCACCGGCTTTGTGCTGCCCTGCTCGAACACGGGAACCCCGGCCTGAGAACCGACCACCTGCAGCTGCTTGATCGCGGCGGGGCGGTAAATATCACACGCCACCAGCATAGGGCGGCGCCCCTGCTTTTTCAGCATGGCGGCCAGCTTGCCCGCATGGGTCGTTTTACCGGCGCCCTGCAGGCCGCACAGCATCACGATCGTGGGCGGCTTTGAGGCTTCGTTCAGACGGGCCTGCTGCCCGCCCATCAGCTCGGTGAGCTCTTCGTCTACAATCTTAATGACCATCTGCGCCGGGGTCAGGCTTTCCATCACCTGCGTGCCGATGGCCCGTTCGGTCACCTTGTTGGTAAAATCCTTTGCAACCTTATAGTTAACGTCGGCTTCCAGCAATGCGAGGCGAACCTCGCGCATGGCGGATTTGACGTCGGCTTCGGTCAGCTTGCCCTTGGATTTCAAATTTTTAAAGGCGGTGCTGAGCTTTTCCGCCAATCCTTCAAACGCCACTGCTTTTCAAATCCTTTCGTCTACTCTTCACACAGCCGCCGGGCGGTGTCTTCGATCAAAGACACATCCTGCTGCACATCCTGTGAAAAGATGGATTGCGAATTGTAAATGCGGATTCGCTCGGCCGCGTCGCGGATTTGCTCGAGCCCCTCGCGCATTTCACGGAAACGCCGCGCAAGACCGAGACGTTCCTCCATCTCCAGCAGCTGGGATTCCGCCCGCTTGATGGAGTCGCGCACACCCTGCCGGGTGATGCCCTCGTTATCGGCAATTTCCGCAAGGGACAAATCGTCGTTATAGTAATACTCGATTACACAGCGCTGCTTATCGGTGAGCATATCGCCGTAAAAATCCAGCAGAAGAGATATTTCCAGATTTTTTGCCATATCGCACCCTCATTCGCTGTAAAGTTGGTCCCTTTCTGTAAAGCCAATCACTTTACAGAACTGAATTATACAGGAATCGGGCGGAAAAGTCAAGCGTTTTTCCGCCGAATCCGCTCTTTTTCAAATAATCCTGCAGCTGACCCGCCAAATCGTCCAGATCGCCTGTAAAGGTTTCGCCCAGCCATTCTTTCAGCTGCTCCTTTAATTTGCTGCCTCTATCGGACAAAGTACTGCTCGCCTGGAACAAAACGCCGTTTTTCTGCACCTTGAACTGCCCCAGCGAAAAGCCGGACTGCACCGCTTTTTCAGATTCCAGGTATGGTTTTAAGTCCACCGTAATCCTGTTGTCTTCTCTGGTGATGCCGCTCGGCAGCTCTTTTGTAAACAGATGGTTCAGCGCAAACTTTGGCGAAACGCTCAGCTTGCCCAGCCGCACCTGCCGCACCTCAATGTTCAGTTGTTCGTTCGCCGCGTCGTACACTACCTTGGACTGCGAGGTGACCCCAAGATTCTTCCCCTTCCAGGTGACGGGCGTATAGGCGGTCACTGTGTCCTCCTCCGGGAAGGTGAGATAAATCTGGTTCGGCTGAAATTCGGCCTTGCTCAGATAATTCTGGATATCCTCCAGATGATACGCGGTATAGGCGTTGATCTCCTCCTCGGTGAAAACCACCGGCTCCCCGGTGAGTATTGACGCTGTGGCGGAGCGCAGCAGCTCCTGCGACGGTGCGGGGTTGTATTTTCCGGCAAGATCGTCCGTCATCATCAATCGGTAAGGGATAAAGGCGGCAATCCCGAGAATGACGACAGCCCCTAAGGTGATCAGCCCCCAGCGGGGAATTGGTATACGCAAATCAGACAGCTCCTTTCCAGACGGCGGTTTCATAAAAACAGGTCAACCGAATCTTGCCGCGGACAAGCCGGCCCGCAGACCAGGCTCCCTACCGTTTTGATACGGAGCCTGATTTGCCGGTATGACCCAAGCCTATCGCGCAATGATCCGTTGGCCCAAAGCCGCCTTAGGGCGGCCTATTTCAGTTCTACAATCGTTACGCCGGATTCCCCTTCCCCGAAAACGCCCAGACGGTACGTTCTTACGGAGGGATGGCGGCGCAGATGCTGCTGTACGGCGGTGCGCAGCACACCGGTACCCTTGCCGTGAATAATGGTGAGCTGGTGAATACCGGACAGCAGGGCCGAATCGATCGCGCGGTCTACACTCATAACGGCCTCGATCGAATCCTCGCCCCGCACATCCACCTCAGTCATCACCGGCGCGTCGGAGCGTTTCGGCACATTTCTCGTGCCGCTGCGGCGCGCCTTGCGATTCTGGGTTTTCTGCTCAAGCAGGCGAAGATTCTCTACGGGAACCCTTGTCTTAATGATACCAGCCTGCACGAGTACTTTTTTGTCGTCTGGTGCCGGAGTTTCAACAACTGTGCCTTCTTTGTCGATGTCGAAAATCAGCACATCGTCACCCGCTTTCAGCGGACGGGGCAGCACATAGGTCTCCGGCTCTTTTCTGCTCACTGGGTCGGAAGCGCTTTCCATATCGCGTATTCCGGCCTTCATTCTGGCCCGCTGCTCGGCGGTCATGCTCTTTGCGCCCTGGCGCTTCATTTCCTCCAGCTCTTCCAGCAGCGCATCGGCCTGCGCGCGGGTGCGCGCCACGAGCTGCGCCGCGCGCTCGCGGGCCTGCTCGATCTCTTTCGCTGCCTCGCGTTCCAGCCGCTCGCGGTACTCCTTTGCTTCTTCGCTGATTCTGCGCGCTTCGGCGTTCTGCTCCTGCGCCCGCCGGCGCTCCGCCTCCAATTTCTGGCGGCTTTGCTCCAGATTCTGAACCACGTCCTCAAAGCGGCGGTCCTCACCCGAAACCAGCTCGCGGGCGCGGTCGACAATCTCCTGATTCAGACCGAGCCGACTCGAAATGGCGAACGCGTTCGAGCGCCCCGGCACGCCGATCAAAAGGCGGTATGTGGGCCGCAGGGTGGCAACATCGAACTCACAGCTGCCGTTTTCCACACCTGCCGTTTGCAGAGCGTACGCCTTGAGCTCCGCATAGTGGGTGGTGGCGGCGACCCGCGCGTGCCGTTCGCGCAGTGCCTCCAGAATCGCCATGGCCAGCGCCGCGCCCTCAACGGGGTCGGTGCCGGCGCCGAGCTCGTCAAGCAGGATGAGGCTGCGCTCATCCGCCTGCTCGATGATCTGTATGATATTCGTCATGTGCGCGGAAAATGTACTGAGCGACTGCTCGATGCTCTGCTCGTCGCCGATGTCAGCCAGCACCTGATGGAACACCGAAATTTCGCTGTTGTCGCCCACAGGCAGCATCAGGCCGCACATGGCCATCAGCGTCAAAAGGCCCAGCGTTTTCAGAGTGACCGTCTTGCCGCCGGTGTTCGGGCCGGTGATCACCAGCGTATCGAACGTGGTGCCCAGCTCTATGTTCATCGGCACGACCTGCTTGGGGTCGATCAGCGGGTGCCGCGCCTGATTGAGCAGAATTCTGCCCGTATCGTTCACCTTCGGCATGCTGGCTTTCATTTTGTAGGCAAGCTGACCCTTGGCAAATATCAGGTCAAGCCCCACGGCCGCGTGGTAGCTTTCGATGATCAGGTCGGCAAAGCCGCCCGCTTCCGCGGAAAGCTCCGCTAAAATCCGCTCGATCTCGGCGCTTTCGCGCGACTGAAGCACACGGATTTCGTTGTTGGCCTCCACCACACCCATCGGCTCTACAAACACGGTTGCGCCGCTGGAGGAGGTGTCGTGCACCAGGCCGGGGATCTCGCCGCGGCATTCCGCTTTGACGGGCACAACGTAGCGCCCGCCGCGCATCGTCACGATCGGATCCTGCAGGTATTTCTGGTACGCAGCCGAGCGGATCATTTTATCGAGCTGTTCGCGCACGCGGGAGGACGCCGCACGGATGCGACGGCGGATGGAGGCAAGCTCCGGCGAAGCGTTGTCGGCTACCTCTTCCTCCGAAATCACGACCGCGTTGATCTTTTCTTCGAGATACTTGTTGGGGACGACGGATTCAAACCGCCAATCGAGCGTCGTTTTCATGCCCTCGCTCTTGCGGCGCCAGTCCGAAATCGCGCGCATGGTGCGCAGTACTCCCGCGATCCGCAGGAAATCCACCAGGTTCAGCACGCCGCCCGCCTGCGCGCGGCGCAGGGGATTCGCGACATTTTTCAGCCCGCTGAACGAGGGCGAACCGAATTTCGCCATCAGGACGAACGCATCGTCCGTCTCCTGCAGTCGGCGGCGCACCTCGTCGGTAGAAACGGCAGGCTCGAGCGCCAGCGCCTGCTCCGAGGCATCCTCGCTGGCGGTCTGTTCCGCCAGAAGCTTTAAAATTTTATCCAGTTCCACAGCGGCGCTGTGCCGCTGAACGTTATATTTTTGCATGGAAGTTCCTTTCTTACTGTTGTTCAAAGCAGCTGTTCTTCCTGCAGCTCCACCGCCAAAGACTTCTCAAAGCAGTGAAACACCCCCTTACGGAGCAGGATTCTGCCGCAAAACTCATAGCCCAGCGACCGGTACAGCCGGATCGCAGGCTCATTCTTGGGGAACGCGTCCAGTCGGATGGCCGCGTAATCCCTTTCGCGAAAATACTCTTCCGCCATCCGGGCAATCTTTTTCCCGCAGCCCTTGCCCTGATGCCCAGCATCGACACAAAGGCGGTGAATGACTCCGACGGGGCCGGTGTGATACTGCCAGTCCACATAGCGGTACTGCGGCTCCTGGTCCTCATTCAGAACGATGGAGGCCGCGAGCCCATCGTCATCCTCCAGTACATATAATTCCCGATTCGCGATATCCTGCATTAAAACATCTTCACTTGGGTAAACATCATCCCACTGGTCAATCCCCTGAAAGCGCATCAGCTCAATGGAACCGAGATACAAATCCAGAAGGCAGGGCAAATCTTCCGGCTCTGCCCTGCGAAAAATCAGCTTGTGATCCATAGTGTTCCTCCCGCCCGGCTAAGGCCGGGTCATCTGATGATAAAAATCAAGTGTGGCAAAACGCCGCTGCACCGTGGAAAGCAGATACTGCTCCGAGGCATCCGCCAGCAGGCGAAGACCGTCGTCCGACAATCGGAACGAAAACAGCTTGTCGAAATCCGCGTAAATCGTGTGGCGAAGCGCAGTCATCACGCCGCGCGGCAGCGGAATGGCCGGTTCCTCCTGCTGGGGCACGGGAGAAAAGCAGTCTCCGCACACGATCCCCCCGCTGCGGGGCAGAAAAAACATGGTATCCGCCTCATAGCAGCCGCAGTCACGGCAGCAGACAAGATCCGGCATGTACCCGGCCAACGCCAGCATGCGCATTTCCACCACAGCCTTCAGCTGCAGGCCTGGCCGCAGCCCCTTTGCCAGAAAATGCAGCGAATTGAGCATCAGACGCAAAAAATCCCCCGCCTCCGCTTCTTCGGGAGCCAGTACGACGGCCAGCTCGCAAAAATATTGGGCAAGGGACAGCCTTTCCATATCCAAGCGCAGATCAAAAAAGGATTCGATCGGCCAGGCGTCGTTAATTATGTACTTATCCCGCCCCTTGTAAACAGAAAGGCGGGAATAGCTAAGCAATTGTGTGGAGGACAATTTTCGGTTCTGCAGGCGTTTCGCCTGCTGTGCAAACGCGCGGATGACTCCCTCGTCGCGGGTCAAAACCGTAACGAGCCGGTCGCTTTCACCCACGCTCTTCTCCATAAGGACTAAGCCCTCGGTATTGATTTGCATACTCTTCCTCCTCGGGCTGCCGACCGGTAGTCTGCTGGTTCATGGCCTGCGTCAGCCTTGCGTAATGCAAATAGGCCTCTACGCTGCCGGTCTGCTGAAAAACATTCCAAGCCTGTTCTCTGTCCACAAAAAACGCCTCCCAAAAAAGAATCCCAAGAAGAGTATTTGCAGTTCGGAGAACAGTATGAAAGGAAAATAAAAGAACGTTCGCCAGCTTTTGACAAATTTTTCGCGTTTTTTGTGTTACTGGAACGAGTTTGAATCGTACCCCAGCGAGCGCAGCAGGTTTTCGCGGTTGCGCCAATCCTCTTTCACCTTCACCCAAAGCTGAAGGTTGATCTTGCAGTCGAAGAAGCGTTCCATGTCTTCTCTGGCATACATGCCGATCTTTTTGAGCATGGAACCGTTCTTGCCGATCAGGATTCCCTTGTGCGTATCGCGCTCGCAGAAGATGATCGCCTGAATATCGGTGATTCCGCTGCCATCCTCGCGCTCCTTCATGCTCTCTACCGCCACGGCGATGCCGTGAGGGATCTCTTTGTCCGTCAGGCGCAGGATTTTCTCGCGCACCATCTCGGCCGCCAGCACGCGTTCCGGCTGATCGGTGAGGGTGTCGTCCGCAAAGAAATGCCCGCCGGGCTGCGCCAGCTTCATCAGCTCCTGCTTGAGCAGTGTCATGCCGTTGCCGTCTTTCGCCGACACCGGAACCACCGCCTCGAAGCCAAACTTCTGCGCGAAAGCGCCGATCTGCGCCATCAGCGGGGATTTATCCCCCAGCATATCGATTTTATTGATCGCGAGAATCGCAGGCAGACCCATCGAACTGAATTTTTCCATCAGCTCGTGATCGGCGGGGCTGATGCGGGTACCCGCTTCCGCAACGAGCAGGCAGGCGTCCACACCCGCAACGGATTCCGTAACGGATTTGACCATATAGTCCCCCAGACGCGTGCGCGGCTTGTGCAGGCCGGGCGTGTCCAAAAACACCAGCTGGGTGTCGCCCTCAGTCAGTACCCCCATAATGCGGGTGCGGGTCGTCTGCGGCTTGCTGCTGACGATCGCGACCTTCTGGCCGAGCAGGCGGTTCAGGATAGAGGATTTTCCCACATTGGGGCGCCCTACGATTGCGATAAACGCGGTTTTTCCGGCAGTTTCCTGCATTTGATTCAATTCCGACAAACGAATGCTCCTTTTTCTATAGCAATGCCGCTTTCAGAAAGCAGCCGTTTTGTTCCCTGCCTTTTGGTAGGGTGGAAACATCCAGCTTTCAAAGCGCATCGACTATGATCCTATTATTTCTGATTTGATTTTTTATTTTTATTGCGGTGCAGGGTATCGCGAATGCCGACCGGCCCCAGCAGAATATACCCCATACCGGCTGCCGTAACGAGTACCAGCGCGCACAGATACAGCGGATTGTATAAAAACAGCCGCACAATCGAAAGCAGTACGACCGGCCGCCAGAACAGACACAGGCCGACCCCCACTGCAAAACCGGCAAACACTAGCACCGCGCCCGCCGCCAGGTCTTTGATGATCCGCACGACCGGGTGAAAGCTGGAAGCCAGCATGTCTGAAATTTCTTCCGCAACGGTGTTGAACAGCTCCGCTCCCATCACCATGGCAAAGGTGATAAATAAAAGCGCATACTGCGTGCGGGTCAATTCAAAAAAGAACGAAAAAGCGAACACATACAACGCCGCCACTGTATGGATCCGCATGTTCCGTTCGTTATTGATACAGTATATCACGCCCCGAAAAGCATATTTCAGGCTTTTCAGAAAGCGCTTTTTTCGTTTACTCTTCATCCTCATCCAGAACGTAGCTGCTGGTACTTGGCAGTCCCAGCTGCGTCATTACCTGCTCCTCTTTTTCGCGCATGCGTACGCGGTCCATTCCGCCCTGCTCGTGGTCGTACCCCAGCAGGTGCAGCATGGAATGAGCGCAAAGATACCCCACCTCGCGCTCGAGGCTGTGGCCGTAACGGTCGGCCTGCTCCACCGCCTTTTCCATCGAAAGAACGATGTCGCCCAGAATTTTTGCCCCGGTATCGTGATTTTCATCGTACTGCCCGTTTTCGCCCATCGGGAAGCTCAGCACATCCGTGGGAACATCCTTTTCGCGGTACTGATGATTCAGCTCGCGGATCTGCTCGTTATTGACAAAGGTCACGCTGATCTCTGCCGGGTAGGGAAATTTTTCCAGCCGCAGAACTGCGTTGCAGCAGCGGCGGATCAGCATCCGAAGCCCGGTAGGGATTTTCACTTCCTTTTGTTTATTATCAATGATGACTCTGATCTTTTCCATCTCTATCTCCTGCTCTCTTCATTCTTTTCATAAGCCTTGATGATGTCCTGCACCAGACGGTGGCGCACAACATCCTTGTCGCTGAATCTGACCTGCGCAATGTCGTCAATGTTCCTCAAAATACGCATCACGTCCTTCAGACCGGAACGCTTTCCATCCGGCAGGTCGATCTGGGTCACATCGCCGGTGATGACCATTTTTGAGTTAAAGCCCAGTCGGGTCAGAAACATTTTCATCTGTTCGGGGGAAGTATTCTGCGCCTCATCCAGAATGATGAAGCTGTCGTCGAGCGTTCTGCCGCGCATATACGCCAGCGGCGCCACTTCGATATTGCCGCGCTCAAGATATTTCTGGTACGTTTCCGCTCCCAACATATCGAACAGCGCGTCGTACAAAGGGCGCAGATAAGGGTCTACCTTCTGCTGCAGATCGCCGGGCAGAAATCCCAGCTTTTCACCGGCCTCCACTGCGGGCCGGGTCAGGATAATCCGGTTGACCTCCTGAGCGCGGAACGCCGTGACCGCCATGGCCACAGCGAGGTATGTTTTGCCAGTACCGGCAGGCCCCACCCCAATGGTGATGGTGTTTTGCCGGATCTGATTGCAGTAATTCTTCTGCCCAAGGGTTTTGGGTTTTACGGGCTTGCCTTTCGACGTAATGCAGATGCAGTCGCCCGCCAGAGTTTCGATTTTTTCTTCGCTGCCGTCGTTGATCAACGAGATACAGTAGCGCACATTCTGTTCGCTGAGCGCTTCCCCTCTGTTGATCAGTGAAAGAAGGCTTTCGATGACGCGAACCGCCTTTCCTACATTTTCAGGTTCGCCGGAAACCTTAATTTCCGCCCCGCGCCCGATGACGCTGACCTGATATTCCTTTTCCACCAGCTTAATATTTTCATCGAAGCTGCCGAAAAGTGCGACGGCCTGCTCCATGCGATCTATATTGATGCGTTGTTCAAACATTCTTTCACCTTTCGCCATCTCTGCATTTCTTGTATATTATAACATGATTCGCACCATCCGTCATCAGAAATACAATAAAAATTCAATAAAATTATTCACAAAATTTTTATGGTTTAAACAGAATTTCTGATTCAAGCGCAATATTTTCCTCGCATTGGCAGTACAATGTCATGCGGTAAACATCCCCTTCCATTTTCCCGGAAAGGTTGGAGGAAAGGATCTTTACATCCTTCCATTCCTGCTGTTTTAATTCCTCTATTTTTGCTCTGGCCTGCTCCTCGGCCTGTGCCTCGGTCAGGGTAATTTCCTCGTTCGTCTGCTCCGACCAGGTTTCGGTATAAAGAGAAATCGGCAGGTCGCCCGTTTTGCCTTTGAGCGTAACGCGCTGCGATTCCTTTTGGTATTCCCCCTGCGGGCGGCCCGTGAGGGACAGCGGCAGCTCCAGACCGAAAATCCGCACGCTGCGGCGAACGATCTGCTTGCCTGTCGGGCGCTGAACGGTCTGCTTCATGGGAATTTCGGCCACAAGGCTTTTCTCGGTTTCTGCAATGACTTTACCGGAAGAGCGCATCATCCGCGTTCCGCCGGTGGCATCCTCCGCAATGCCGCTGACGAGCAGCTGACCCTTGACGACCGCGTCGCCCACCTTCACCTGCAAAGCGCCGCCGGTTACCTCCAGCTTGATGATCTGCCCGGAAGCGGAAGCCTTGAGGTTGCTGATCTTCTCCTGATTCTCCGCTTCGGGATGCTTGATCCGCTCCTCCAGCGCGATTTCGATCATGCAGCCCTGCGTATTGACCGAAAGCCACGAAACATCGGGGAAAGCGATCATTAGCCGGCGCTGCAGCTCCTGGTATTCCAGCCGGCTTTTCAGCGCACCGGGAGAAAGCCCCAGATTTTTCGCCTCCGTGAGGATTTGATCGCTCGGAATGCTGGTATTCCCCGTCACCTGAACGCTCCACACATACATCGAGAATATGTGCAGCGTCACGGCAAATACGACCATCCCCGCCAGAATCCCTTTTCTGGAAGAAACCCTTTTCCACAGGAAGGGCAGTCCATGACGCTTGCCCGATTTTAGGCGCACCCCGGCCTTGCGCGCAATCGGGCGCAGCTCTTCGTATCGCCCGACCGCGATGGCCGCGGTGAAAAACTCCTCCGAGCGCCCAATGCGCCAAAGGGCCACGCCCTGCCGGGCACACAGATTCAGAAAGCGCTCACAAGCACCCTTTCTGCGCGGGCGGATTTGAAAATCCACCCATCCCAGAATCCAGCGCACAAAAGCAATCGACCCCATTGTTACACCTCACGTTATAAATTCCAGGCCAGTCAGGTATCCCTCCACCACAAGGGAATCCGCCGTCAGGCATTTGATCTTCAGGTTCCGCCCCGTAAACCGGACGCTCATTTTCCCTGCGCGCACCCGTATCGCTTCTTCGCTGTATTCCAAAACGCCGCCGCAACCTTCTAGAACCGCCTCGCGGTTCCCGCTGATTTCCATGCGGAATCCGCTGAGCAGCGACGGCGGAGGAAGGCTTGGCACGTTCACTTGCTTTTTCTTCACCGCGACACCTCATCCCATGATTTTCTTTCTGTATCATACCAAAACTCCGCGAATCAAAATGGAAGCTCAGGCGTTTCTTTCCTGCTGACGGCCGGGAGAAACACCTGCCCCAATTCCATATTTTTATGGGAGATTACTATAAACTTATGCGATTCGTGATATAAAAATCACCCGGATTCATATACATGATCTGAGGTGAAGTATATGTATTCCGGTAAAATATTTTCCGCGCTGTTCGCCGCCGCCTTTGGAGCGGGGCTTTTGTTTTTGCCTGCCGCGGCTGCGTCGGGCGCCATACGGGGGCTGGAGTACTGCCTGATTATTCTGGTGCCCTCTCTGTTCCCGTTTATGGCGCTTTCCACCTACCTGGTAAAATCGGGAATTTCTGACGCAATGGGCAAGTTTCTTGGCCCTGTAACAAGGGTTTTGTTCCGCCTGCCCGGCTGCACCGCCGCCACCATCCTGATGAGCATGGTTGGCGGATTCCCGGTCGGAGCGCGGGGAATTGCCGCTCTGCACCAACAGGGCAGCATTACCGACCGCCAGGCGGCCCGCATGGCTTCGTTCTGCGTCAATGCGGGGCCGGCGTTTGTCATCAGCGTAGTCGGGGTCGGCCTGCTGGGCAATCCCACCGCCGGGGCCCTTCTGCTCTGCGCCCAGCTGGGAGCCTCCATTTTGCTGGGGTTTCTTTTAAAATTTTCGGAGCCGAAGGAATCGCTTTCCACAGCGCCCGCACAGAAAGCCAAGTACAGCTCTTCGCCGCTGATTGATTCCACAGTGGACGCCGCGAGAGGAACCATGAATCTGTGCGCCTTTGTGATTTTGTTCTCCGTACTGATCGCGCTGCTGCGCGAGATTGGTGCCGCGGCCTTTTTGGCACAATTTCTGCTTCGCCTTGGGATGCCCTCCGCTGTGTGCGGCGCCGCTCTCTCGGTGATTATGGAGGTAACCGGCGGCTGCTTTGACATTGCCGCTCTGGGCGGCAGTGCGATGTTATTTGCCTTCGCCATGGGCTGGGGCGGACTGTGCGTTCATTTTCAGGTGTTGTCGTCCCTGACAAAAATTCCGTTTTCGCGCTCGATGTTTTTTGCCCACCAACTGATCAAAGGAATTTTCTCGGCTATTTTTGCCGTTGTTCTTTTCCAGATTTTCCCTCAGGCTGCTCCCGCTTTCGAAAACACCTCTCGCGCCCTGAACGGGGAGCTCTCCGGCACCCCCGCTGCGGCAGCCGCACTGGTGGTACTGTGCATCGTTCTGCTTTGCTCCGTTGGGGCGGAAAGGCTGGAATTCAGGAAGAAATCATGCTATAATAACTTAAAAGCTTAGCTTTGCTTCCGTGTCAGAGATGCCTTTTTTCATCATTTAGGTATGAAAGAGTAATTTTTTGTGGGTTGCCTTACAGGGGAATTCTGCTGTCACAAGGCTTGCCTCCTTATACCGGATAAACTTTTTCTTTTTTATCTTGGTAGAAAGAGCAGTTTTTTTGCGAGTTCCTTTACTTGAAGATTCTGCTAGCGCAGGCTTGCCCCTCGTGCCGGGGCGGGCACTTACTTTCGCTACGAGGCGAAAGTAAGCAAAGGCTCGCCAAAGGGCACCTTTGGAATCCGTTTTGGGGAACGGTTCTTAACTGTGACACCGAAAGCCATCGGAAAGGCGCTCCAATGAAAATGCCCACTCTCCGAACTACATCGAAAAATCAGTCTTGCTGTCCCGTCTGTCGGCGGGCATTTTCAGAGCGCTCTCGTCAGCTTGGAGAATGCTTTCCGATCCCTTTATCGGTTATTTCTAGAGCGCACTCGTTGACTCGTAGGGGATGACGATAGTTTTGATCTATACGGTTAGCAAATGGTGTTCCACAGCGCGGCGACTTCTCGTACCTTTTTGCGGACACCCAAGCTTCCCTTATGTACTCGCTTCACGCGCAGGCCGTGCCTGTGCGTGAAACTCGACCAGAGCGGGAGCCTCTCTCGGATTCCAAAGGCAGCGCCTTTGGGCGCCCTGAGGGAGTTCCAGTAGTTTTGGTTATCGAAAGGGCAGAGCCTTTGGTCGCCCTGAGGGAGTTCCAAGGGGGAGAGAATCGAAACTCTCCCCTTTGGCGAATCTTTGC
>OBZU01000086.1_pt1 | contig 65240 bp, 52 predicted proteins | sample 1495561 | NCBI WGS metagenome assembly OBZU01 (sample SAMEA2580250, study PRJEB22360) | human gut metagenome | biome: human gut; feature: human-associated habitat; material: faeces | place: Denmark | collected 2008/2010 | reverse complement strand
AAGTCTGATAATCCCATCTGTCGGCGGGCATTTTCAGAGCGCTCTCGTTGGCTCGCAGTTTTTAGGTGCGGCTTCGCCGCATTTTTTGCTGACACAGATTATCTGCGGATTCTCCCGCGTAGGTTTCTGCTGGCGCAGACTTGCCCCTCGTGCCGGGGCGGGCACTTACTTTCGTGGAAGGACGAAAGTAAGCAAAGGCCTTCCAAAGGACACCTTTGGAAGGCCTTTGGGGGAACTGCCCCTGATTGTGTAAACGAAAGCCATCTGTAAGGCGCTCCAATGAAAATGCCCACTCTCCGGGTTTCATCGGGAAATAAGCTTAGCAGTCTCGTCTGTCGGCGGGCATTTTCAGAGCGCTCTCGTCGGCCCGCAGTCTTTTAGGGCGGCTTCGCCGCATTCTTGTGTTGGCTTGCAGAGTGCTTTCCGTACCATTTGCAGACGTGAAAGCTCCCGGTTCCCAAAGGCAGAGCCTTTGGTCGCCCTGAGGGGCCAAGCTCTGCGCCAGCAGAATTTATACGGGAAGCCCGGAAAGACAAAAATCATGATTGTGATGATCGCGTATATAAAGCTACTTCCGCGTGAGAACAGTCAGCGCACGCGCGACACATGGGCGGAGCGAAAGCCTTTCCTCGAGCTGCCCCGCGAGGTATATGCAGGTTTAATCTGTCCAAAAATAAGGGCTGTTCCTCTTGAGGAACAGCCCTTTCGGCCGGGTGGCCGGTATCTGCACGCAAACGGTGCGCGCAGAAATGCCTCTCTTACAGACAAGGTCGGCAGGGCCGGAGCTGCGATGAACTGCCAACATCGCTTTCGCATGAAATTCGGGGGAATGTTCATGAATTATCCTTCGGCCCGTACCGGGGGCTTGCCTGTAAGGCAACAAAAAAGCGCGTGTTACGGAATCCCCAAAATGGGATGCTTCCATAAACACAGCGCCTATATCACAAGTGCAATACACAACTCCCGCTTTGGTGGGATTCCCATTTTTGCCACAATCCCCTATACAAAAGGGGAAAAATGAGTTATACTGTGACTGCAAGTGCGGCTTTGCCGTTGCTTATGGAGGTCCTGTCTCCGTAGGCAGGGGGCGGGGTGTTCCAGCACCCCGCTCCTGCTTTGCACTTTATCATGCCCTACGAGATTATCCTACCATTATTTGGGATTTTTTGCAAGATAAAATACAGATATGAGAAAAATTGTCACATTGGAACAGGATGCGCCGGATTTTCAGAAATCCGGCGCTTTTTTGCGGGTTCCATCTGGAAAATGAAAGCGGTGCCTGAACACACTTTCCATCTGGATCAAAAAAAGCTTTCTTTCTTTAAGAAGAAAGCTTTTTCTATTCATTTATCCTGCCGTTTTCACAATCTGCCAATTCTGCTTTAAATAAATCAATCCGGATATCACAGCAAGAGCCGTGGCAATCAGAATCAGCAGCTGCCCCAACAACGAGGCAAGCGATTCATTCACCGTGACGGGCAGCGACACCCCCGCCACAGCCAGCTCCAGCCAATACTGCAGAAACAGAACGACCAGAATCGCGATGATCTGACTGACGGTTTTGGCCTTGCCCCAGTTATTCGCGGCAATCACCTGTCCTTTGTCCGCCGCCACAAGGCGGATGGACGTAACCATGAATTCGCGCGCGATGATCAGTAGCACCATCCAGACGTTGGCCAAGTGCAGTTCCACAAAGCAGACCAGCGCGGAGATGACCAGCACCTTATCCGCAAGCGGGTCCATGAATTTTCCAAAATCCGTGATCTGGTTATTCTTTCGCGCCAGCATCCCGTCAAGGTGATCGGTATACGATGCCACGGCAAACAGAATCGCCGCAATCAGGTAATGGTGCGGCAGCGACGTGGCCAGCAATACCGCCACAAAGAACGGGACCAGTATGAGGCGGAACATGGTCAGCTTGTTGGGCAGATTCATAACAGCTCCTCCACTTCCCCAATCAAATCGCATTCAATGAAATTCGTGATTTTCACGCGGGCGAACTGCCCGGGGTATGGCTTCTGATCCTTTGCGAAGAAAAACACCTTGCCGTCAATCTCGGGCGCATCCTGCTCGCTGCGCCCGAACCAACACTCCGCGTAGCGGTCAAAGCCTTCGGTCAAAACCGTGATGGTTTCCCCGATTTCCTTCTGACACTGCTCCTCCATGATGCGCATCTGCTGCTCCATCAGAAGATCGCGACGGTGCAGCTTGACTTCTTCTTCGATCTGGTTCGGCATTTTCGCCGCCGCGGTGCCTTCCTCCCGCGAATAAGCAAAACATCCCATGCGGTGAAACCGGATTTCTTTGACGAACTCGGAAAGCTCCGTGAAATCCTCTTCCGTTTCACCGGGGAAGCCGGTGATCAGCGTGGTGCGCAGCGTAATGCCCGGCACTTTTTCACGGATTTTACGCAGCAGCGCCGTAATGGACTGCCGGTCGCCGCCGCGGTACATGGATTTGAGCATCCGGCCCGACACGTGCTGAAGCGGCAGATCGATATACTTGACGACCTTTTCCTGCCGGGCCATTGTGTCCAGCAGTTCATCGGTAATGTAATCCGGATAACAGTATAACAGACGAATCCAGCGCAAACCGTCGATTTCACAGAGTCGGTCGAGCAGCGCCGGCAGCATCAGGCGGCCGTAAAGGTCTTCGCCATAACGGCTGGTATCCTGCGCGATCAGGATCAGTTCTTTTGTGCCATCCGCCGCAAGGCCCTTGGCCTCCTCCACAATGCTTTCCATCGGGCGGCTGCGGTAGCGCCCGCGAATCATGGGAATGGCACAGTAGGCGCAGCGGCTGTCGCAGCCCTCCGCCACCTTGATGTAGGAAAAATAGCTGGGTGTGGAGTGAACGCGCTCGCCGTACAGAGGCAGGCGGTTCTTCGGCGGAAAGGATTCGGGGTTCTGCCCCTCGAGCGTTTGGCGGATGATACCGGCAATCTCGGTGTTGGCACCGATGCCGACCACCGCGTCCGCTTCGGGCAGTTCCTTGCGGATTTCTTCACGGTAGCGCTCCGCCATACAGCCCGTGACGACAATGGCGCGAATCTGTCCCTCCTGCTTGAGCTTGGCCAGCTCGAGGATCTCATCGATCGATTCCTGTTTTGCGTCGTCGATAAATCCGCAGGTATTTACGATCGCAACATCAGCTAGCGCCGCGTCGTTCACCAAACAGAAGCCCTCATTTTTCAGGGTCGCCATCATCATTTCTCCGTCTACCCGGTTTTTTGCGCAGCCCAGGCTGACCATTCCCACTGTTATTGCCATATTTGCTCCTCATCCAATTCTATGGTTTCATCCAGACAGCGCAGCGCCTGCCGAATCTCCGGCAGGCGGTACCCCATCCTTTGCAGAGCGTTCACCGCTCTGCGCCGCTGTTTTTCATCCCTTGCGGCAAGGGGGTATTTCTTTTCTAGTAGCTGCCGGATTTTTTCCTCCGGCGGCGGGGCCAGCTCCTCGACGATCTCCTCTGCCAAGGCAGGGTCTACCCCTTTACGGCATAGCTCCAGCCGCGCGCGCGACGACGAAAAGCCCTTTCGCCCCAGCAGCTCCGCGGCCAGCTGCCGCCCGCAGGCGGCGTCATCGAGAAGCCCCAGCTCTTCCATGCGGTCCGCGGCCAATTTGGCCGCTTCAGCCGGAAAATCACGGCGCAGCTTCTCTTCCAGTTCTCTTTTGAAATGAGCCCTGTGCTCCAGCAGGTACAGCGCTTTTTCCCTGGCCCGCACCTCATCGGACTGCTGACAAAGACGGTACAGCTCCTCGTCGGAAAGTTCCGCCCCCACGCGAATCCCCTCCCGATAAAGAACGCCGGAATCCAGCTCCATGGCCGGTTCGCCGTCCAGCACCAGCAGGGAAAGGCCCTTTCGATGGGGCCGGATCGCTGTGATTAGCATCAGTCATCCACCAAAATGTCGATGTTCGCTTTGGAGGACGCTCTGCCGGATGCCGCGGGCTTTGCCGGCGGGGCCGCCTGCTCGATTTCGACCGGCTTGGCCGCTTCAGACGGTGCGGAAGGAGCCGCAGGCTTTTTGGGCGAACCGGAAGCCTTCGAGGGCAGACGGTCGGCATTTTCGCGCAGCTTCTGCTCGATTTCTGCCATGAGTTCAGGATTGCCCTTCAAAAACTCCTTGGAGTTATCGCGGCCCTGGCCCAAGCGGGTTTCACCGTAAGAGAACCATGCGCCGCTCTTCTGCACAATGTCGAGCTTGGCCGCAAGATCGAGAATTTCGCCCTCGCGGGAAATGCCCTGACCGTACATCACGTCGAACTCCGCCTCACGGAACGGAGGCGCGATTTTATTTTTGACCACCTTGGCGCGCGTGCGCGAGCCGATCTGCTCGGTGCCGTTTTTCAGCGTTTCGGTCTTGCGGATGTCGATTCGCACGGAAGCGTAAAACTTCAGGGCGCGGCCGCCGGGCGTTACTTCCGGGCTGCCATAGATGACGCCTACCTTTTCACGCAGCTGGTTGATAAAAATGGCGACGCAGTTCGATTTGGAAATCGCGCCCGCCAGCTTGCGCAGCGCCTGCGACATCAGCCGGGCCTGCAGCCCGACGTGGGAATCGCCCATATCGCCCTCGATTTCCGCACGCGGAACGAGCGCCGCGACCGAGTCCACAACGATCACATCGATCGCGCCGGAGCGCACGAGCGCCTCGGTAATTTCGAGCGCCTGCTCGCCGGTATCGGGCTGAGAAACGAGGAGCGCGTCCACATCCACGCCGAGCGCGCGGGCATACACCGGGTCGAGCGCATGCTCTACGTCGATAAACGCGGCATAGCCGCCGTTTTTCTGCCCCTGCGCGATGCAGTGCAGCGCGAGCGTCGTTTTACCGGAGGATTCCGGCCCGTACACCTCTACAATACGCCCTCTGGGCAGGCCGCCGATTCCCAGCGCCATATCCAGAGAAAAAGAACCGGTGGAGATCGCTTCCACCTGCATTGCCTGATTTTGTCCCAGGCGCATAACGGCGCCCTTGCCAAACTGCTTTTCAATTTGCGCCAGCGCCGTATCCAGCGCCTTGCTTTTATCCACTGCCATGGAAAAACTCCTCCGCTCCAAAATTGTAATCACCGATCCGCTAAAAAATGCGCCGCTGCCCTGCGGCCCATCCATCAGACGGGGCCACCGAACAGGCGCGAACCCGCAGCAACTCACTCCCCGGCTTTGAGCACCATGCTCTGCGCGAACGGCACACGCCGTCTGCCGCCGGGGAAAACCTAGTTTCATTATACTGTATTCCAAACGCAAAATCAATGGATTCGGCGAAAAAATCGAACGAATGTTTTGTGCCTCTGCCGCCAAATAAGCCCTGCAAAGGCTTACTCGCCGCGGTACACACCGGAAACCACGCGGTCGAACCCGTTAAAATCCTGATGAACCTGAATCCGTGCAAGGCCCACGCCGCGAAACAGCGCAGAGACCTGCTCCGCCTGCGTTTCCCCAATCTCAACAGCGGCAATTCCGCCGGGTTTTAAACGCGGCAGCCACACCTGTGCGATCGCCCGGTAAAAGTCGAGACCGTCGCTGCCGCCGTCGAGCGCGGTGGCCGGCTCGGCCTGCACCTCTTTCTGCAGCAGCGGAAGCTCTGAGGCTTCAATATAGGGCGGGTTCGAGATCACGGCATTGAGGTTCCGGAGCTCCGGTGCGGCATCCGCCTGTGTGATATCGGCCTGTACCGCAGAAACCCGACCGTCACCGTAGCGACCCAGATTCTTCTGCAAATAAGAGAACGCCTGCTCATACCATTCCAAACAGGCCACCCGGGCGTCGCCGCGCAGGCGGGAAAGCCCCAGCCCCCCGGCGCCCGTACCGGCACACAAATCCGCCACCAGCGGCGCGGGGTGCCCGCCGAGCAGCTCCGCGGCCGTGTAGACCAGCAGCTCCGTTTCCTCGCGCGGAATCAGTACTCCCTCCCCCACGGCAAGGCGCATCCCGAAAAACTCCCATTCTCCCAGAATATACTGCAAGGGGCGGCGGGAACGCCGTTCTTCAATGGTACGAAAAAATTCCTTGGCCTGCATGGGCGGAGCCTCTTCCTCCCCCCGCAGCAAAAGGCCCTGGCGATCCATGCCGAAGGCCCGCCGGAACAGGCAGATCGTGTCGTATGCGGGGCTTTCTATCCCCGCGCGCTGCAGCAGGTTCCTTCCCTGCTGATAGGCCTGCTGAAAGGTCATCTTACAACTCGGTCCTCTCCGTTTTCCGGAATGACTTCTTTCATGGCGCTGATCGCCACTTCGATCATCGAATCATCCGGTTCTTTGGTCGTCAGGCGCTGCATCCACATGCCCGGCGCGGAAATAATACGGGTAAACAGATTGTCATATTTGCCGCAGATGCGGATCAGCTCGTAACCGATCCCCATGAGAAGCGGCACGCACAAAAGCTTTGCCACAGTACGGACAAAGGGATTGGTAAATGGGATAAAGTACCCGGCAACGATGCCGAGCAGCAGCATAATCACCATAAAGCTGGTGCCGCAGCGCGGATGAAAGCGCTGATGCTTGCGGACATTCTCCACCGTCAGCTCTTCTTCGTTCTCGTAGCAGAAAATCGTTTTATGTTCGGCCCCGTGGTATTGAAACACGCGTTTAATATCCGGCAGGCTGGCGCAGAACGCAATGTAGGCAATAAAGATCGCGATTTTCAAAAAGCCCTCGAACACGGTGCGCCACTCGGCAAAGCCGGGGCCCCACAGGTAGGTCTGGCCCATGTTGAACAGCCAGGTGGGCAGCCAGAAGAACAGCCCCACGGCGATCAGCACACCGAGAATGGCGCTGACCGTCATGATCGCGTTCATCAGCTTGTCGCCAAAAACGCGCTGCATCCACTGGTCGAATTTAGAGGGCTGCTCGTCATCCTCCAGCCCTGATTTTTCCGCCGAAATACTCAGCGCCTTGTACCCGACGGAAAGCGCGTCGATAAATCCGGCCACGCCGCGCAGAATCGGCAGGCGCAGCAGGCTGTAACGGTTCCGCAGGCGACTGACTGCAATCTCTTCGGTGGAAACGCTGTTGTCGGGCATGCGCACAGCCAGCGCGGTCTTGTGCGGGCCCTGCATCATTACGCCCTCCATCACGGCCTGCCCGCCGATGCTTGTGATCATTTTTGTTTTTTCTCTAGCCATTTTGTTCGGAATTCCTTTCTTCCGTCGCAGGCGCCGGCTTTGCCTCCGGCGTGGACTGCCTGAGTGTTGGTATCGTGATGGTCACGACGGTTCCGACTCCCTCCTGGCTTTCCAGCTCCAGGCGGCCGTCATGCAGGCGCATGATCTCGTCCGCCAGAGCCAGTCCGATTCCGGAGCCCCGCACCGTCTGGTTTGCTTTATAAAACTTCTTTTTCACGTTGGGTAGGTCTTTGGCGGAGATGCCGCAGCCCGTATCGCTGATCACCACCCGGATTTTTCCGTTTGCTTCTTCCGCGGTAACGGTGACGGTATCCCCTTCTTTGGTATATTTCAAGGCGTTGTCAATGATATTGACAAATACCTGCCGCAGACGATTGATGTCGCCCAGAACCGGGGGCAGAAGAGGCGGTTCCTCATATACCAGGAACTTGCCCTCCGCCTGCGCACGGTCGGTAAATAGATACACCGCCTCGCCAAGCTCCGCCAGAATATCGATTTTGTCCATCATCAGCGTCATGCGGCCGTTCTGCATGCGGGAGAAATCCAAAAGCTCCTCCACAATTCCCGAAAGCCGCTCCGATTCACGGATAATGACGCCCATGCCTTTTTCATACGTTTCGCGCTCGGTCTCGTCCATGCCCTGCAGTGTTTCCGCCCAGCCCTTGATGGCCGTGAGCGGCGTGCGCAGCTCGTGCGACACCGAAGAGATAAAGTCGTTCTTCATTTTTTCCGCCGTGCCAAGCTCTACGGCCATTTTATTGATGGTCTCGCACAGCTCGCCGATCTCGTCTTTCTGGCGGTTCTGAATGCGGGCGTCAAAGTCGCCCTGGGCGATCCGTTTAGCCGTCGCACTGATCAGCTTGATCGGGTCGACGATCGACTTGATAAAGTAAGAGCTGGAAAACACCACGAACAGGATGACGAGAAAGCCCATGATCAAAAGTCCGCCCACAATGGTAAGAATCTGCCGGTCGGCTTCTTCCAGAGAGACGATATAGCGGATGCTGCCAAGGGGCGAACCGGCCTGGCTGCGAATCTGTCGTGTAACGGCCATCACCTTTTCACCGGAGGAAAGGCGGCCCTGCCAGGTTCCGTAGCCATCCTTGCTTGCCTGCGCCATCTGAACGTCCGGCATCGTCTGGTCCTGGTCGGGCGGGAAGCCCGTGGAAGTGACGAGGATTCGGCCCGAAGTGCTCAGCACCATCATCTCCATCATCTGCTTGCTGGGCGAGCTTTCCACATAAGCGCGCGCCGCGCTGGAAAACTCCGACGCCGTCTTATTGTCATAACCGGCAAACACGTTGGTCAGCTCGCTCGAGCGCCCGTTGATGGTCTGTTGAATGCCGTTGTACACATAGCCCTGCACGACCAGCGAAAGGCAGAGAATCAGTGCGGCAAGGACAAGCAGGATAATGCCCAGGCTGTTCAGAATCCAGCGCCGGGTAATGCCCCATATCTTCATTTCTCCGCCCTCCTTTCACGCTGTCATTTTATAACCATACAATTAAAATAGTGGTGAGTATCTTCCCCCGCCATAGGCGGGGGAAGATACTTCTGTGCTGATGAATCCTGTTTTACAATGAATTTACTGTTACAGGCAGCTCAGAATCTGTTTTGTACCTTTCAGGCTGTAAAACAGATTTTTAAGCTTCCCATTTATAGCCCAGTCCCCAAACGGTCACGATGTGCTTGGGGTTGGACGGTTCATCCTCTATTTTCATCCGCAGACGACGAATGTTCACGTCCACGATCTTTTCTTCCCCGTAATAGGCATCCCCCCATACGTGCTTGAGGATGTCGGATCGGTCGAGCGCCTTGCCCGGATTCGAAAAGAAATACTCCATGATCTGGAATTCCACCTGCGTCAGCTCGATGGGAACATTCTCCTTCATCAGTGCACGGTTACGCAGGTTCAGCGAGAAAATGCCGGAACGGATTTCTTCGCGGAAGTTGTTGCCGGTGCGCATTTCCGCCAGCGCCACCCGCCGGTACACCGCATCCACGCGGGCCACCAGCTCGCTGGGGGAAAACGGCTTTGTCACGTAGTCGTCCGCACCCATCATCAGGCCGCTCACCTTATCCATCTCCTGCGTTTTTGCAGTGAGCAGGATAATGCCGATCGAACCGCTTTTCTGGCGCAGCTCGCGGCAGACCGCGAGGCCGTCATGCTGCCCGGGCATCATAATATCGAGAATGGCAACGTCAAACATGCCGTTTTCCCGCTCGTACAGCTCAAGAGCCTGATCCCCGTTTTCCGCCTCGGTCACCTCGTAGCCCGCGCGCTTGAGATTGATCACTACAAACTCGCGAATGGTCTGTTCATCCTCCGCAACCAATATCCTCTTCATTCGTCAGGTTCCTCCTCTGCCTGTTTTATTCCTGCGATGCGATCAGCCGGAAGCTGTTCGTAATATCGTTGATGTTCAGGGCCATCGGGTCATCCGGCTGAAGGATGGAAGCCGCATAAACAATCCCATTTTTCTCCTTCAGCTTATAAAAGCCCTTCGTGACCACCCCGGCGTTCCATTCCTGCTCGGTGAATTCCTGCAGCTTGAGCAGGCCCGTACTCACCGCGCCCGCGGCGGCATTGTTTGCTGTATTGGCGGCAGCCCCGGTCGCCGGGAGCCATTTGTAAAAGGTCAGGGAGCGCGCCTCCCGGTCTACCTTGACGGTGACCTTGACTTTGCCGCGCCACATCTCCGGAATCAGGAACCAGTAGCCGCTCTTCTGATTGATGACCATACTCATCACCGGCTGCAGTATATTGTTAACGCTGTCGTACCGGTACCAGTTCGTCACGGCGCACGCTTCATCCGGCAGGGGCGATGAATACCCCGGCAGCGGGTTGACGATCGGGATTTCGATCAGCGTGTCGCCGTTGATGTCGCGCGAGGTCACGCTCGTACTGCGCTGCGTATAGTTGGCCGTCTGCGTCCCCGAATCCAGGAAGGGAGATTGCAGCAGCTTTTTCTTGGAATCCCAGAACAGCACCTCTGTCACATAATTGCCGCCGGCCTTTACCCCGTCGAGCACAATGCCGTACTGCGAGGAATTGATCATTCCCGCCGTGACCGCCGCGTATTTTGTCACGCCGATATCCAGATGTGCCGAACCGATGGTTTCCACCATATTATCTGTCACGCGCAGCAGGCGCGCAATGGCCGGCTGCTCTGCCGTGGAAACAGAGGCCGTAAAGATTTCGTCGTAGGTATCGCCGTCGAAATCGCGCACTTCCATTTCATTATAAGGCTGATTATAAGAAAGCTCCGTCATCTTGCCGTCATGGTAAGAGTAAATGCTCACTGATGAAGTCTGATTTAAAACATTGCCCCAGCCGACGATCACATCATCCACACCGTCACGGTTCACATCGCCAAAGCACACCTTATCCACCTGGGTGGCAGGATTATTGAAAGAGCCGACCTCCGCCCAGGTTTCGGACCCGCCGCGGATAAAAGAAATGGTCAGGCCGCCCTTCTGGTCGGCATTCTGATACAGCGCTATGGCATCCTCCGATCCATCGCCGGTTAAATCCCACATTAAAATAGCCGAGCGGTAATCCCCGCGGCTCGGGTAGCTCAGCTTTAGCTGATTGTTCGTTTTTTTCTCCAGCACCTTGTGAATCTGTTCTTTGTTGCCGGTAGCACGCGGCGGACGCATCAGAGTCTGAGGGTCCAGGCTGACCGAAGAGCAACCGGAGCACAGCACGGCCAAGGCCAGCACTGCGGCGATCATCTGTTTCCTCATGTCCTTTTCACGTCCTTTCCCCTTGCACAAGCTGAGCCTGTATTTTTATTATATGAATAGAAATCCGTTTTTTCTGCGCGGCTCCAGCGCAGAGAGAATTCTTTTTGTCAGTTTGCCTCTCGTGTCAGCAGAACCCTGCGGCAAAACCGCACCCAAAAACTGCGAGCCAACGAGAGCGCTCTGAAAATACCCGCGGACAGACGGGACAACAAAACTTAATTTACCGGCAGAACCCGGAGAGTGGGCATTTCTTTGGAGCGCCTTTCCAGCAGCTTTTGTCGGCGCAGTCAGGGCTTGTTCCCCAAACGGATTCCAAAGGTGTCCTTTGGCGAATCTTTGCTTACTTTCTTTTCTTAAAGAAAGTAAATGCCCGCCCCGATATGAGGGGCAAGCCCTGCGCCAGCAAAAGCCTTACCGTACAGCGCAAAGAAAAAATCCTTCTTAAATATGATGCACAGAAAACGGCAGTATCTAAACCCAGAGTTGGCTGCGGCTTAAAAGACAATACCCGAACTTGCAAAATTATAAATATTATATCATGACCCCAATGAAAAAAACAGTCCCCTTTCTCATATTAGCAGCGCAAACCAACTATGGAAAAAGTTTTCAATTGAATACAATTCATGATTGACTTTTTTGCGGGTTCTGCATATAATACATATGAACAGTTATTCATATGTTCATATGATCAAAGGAGAAATTGATGATGGCTGACAAAATAGAAGAACTCGAACAGTGCGAAATCGCGGGGATTCACCCCGAATCGATTCAAAAGGCAAAGGAACAGATGCCCTGCGAGGATCATCTGTTTGATCTGGCGGATTTCTTCCGCATTTTTGCGGATTCCACAAGGGTAAAGATCGTATGCGCCCTGCTTTCGACCGAGCTTTGCGTCTGCGACATTGCGGAGCTGCTGGAAATTTCGCAGTCGGCAATTTCGCATCAGCTACGCGTGCTCAAGCAGGCCCGGTTGGTAAAATCCCGCCGAGCGGGCAAGGTGATCTACTATTCGCTGGATGACGAACACATAGAGGGCATTTTGAGTCTGGGCCTGAGCCACATCAAAGAGAAATAATCACATAAATAGAAGGGTGGGAATGAATCGATGGCCGCCAAAGAATTTGTCGTGGAGAACCTGGGATGCGCCCACTGCGCGGCGGAAATTGAACACGAGGTCGGCAAGCTGGACGGTATTTCGAAAGCTTCGCTCGATTTTGTTTCAAAAACGCTGCGGGTAGAACTTTTAGATGAAAATCGTTTTCCCGAGCTTACCGGCAGGATGCAGGAAATTGCACAGAGCCATGAGCCGGATATCCGATTGACCGAACGCCGGGCCGCACAGGCAGGCGAACGGATTTTATACCTGAAAGGGTTGGACTGCGCAGATTGCGCGGCAAAAATCGAACGCGAAATCCAAAAGCTGGACGGAATCCGGGAAGCGCAGGTGAGCTTCGCCGCACAGCGCGTGATGCTGAAAGCCAGTGACCGGGAGAAGCTGCCGGTACTGACCCGCGAGGCGGTGCGCATCATCGGCGAGATAGAACCGGACGTTACGGTCTCTTTCCGTGAGGAGGAAACCGGCGAGGATGAGGACGAGAGCAGGAAACGTATTTCCCGTATTCTGCTTGCGGTCGGCGTAGTGCTGTTTGTGGCGGCGATGGCGATCCCAATGGCGGAGCTCCCGTCGTTTCTTCTCTTTCTGGCCGCTTACCTTTTGATCGGCGGCGAGATTCTTCTCATTGCCTTGCGCAACATTCGGCGCGGCCAGATTTTTGATGAAAACTTCTTAATGTCAATTGCGACCATCGGCGCGTTCGCCATCGGGGAATTCCCGGAGGGCGTAGCTGTCATGCTGTTTTACCGTGTCGGGGAGCTGTTTCAGGATATGGCGGTCAACCGCTCGCGCAGCTCGATCAAGGCACTGATGGACATTCGCCCCGATTTTGCCAATCTGAAGCTGGGCGACGAGGTACGCCGTGTTTCGCCCGAAGAGGTAGGCATCGGCGACCTGATTCTGGTCAAAACCGGCGAAAAAATCCCGCTGGACGGCGTTGTGGTGCAGGGCATCTCATCCCTCGACACCTCCGCTCTAACGGGAGAATCCCTGCCGAGGGATGTACAGCCCGGCAGCGAGGTTCTCTCCGGCTCCATCAACCAGAGCGGTCTTTTGACCGTTCAGGTGCAGAAGGAGTTTGGAGACTCCACTGCCTCCCGGATTCTGGAGCTGGTACAGAATGCCAGCGGCAAAAAGGCCCCTACCGAAAACTTTATTACCAAGTTTGCCCGTTATTACACCCCGGCCGTCGTATTTGCCGCTGTGGCTTTGGCGGTGATTCCCCCGCTGGTGATCCCCGGTGCGGAGTTTCACTCCTGGATTTACCGTGCGCTGGCGTTTCTGGTGGTATCCTGCCCCTGCGCGCTCGTGATTTCGATCCCTCTGAGCTTCTTCGGCGGAATCGGCGCCGCGTCGCGCCAGGGAATCCTGATTAAGGGCAGCAACTATCTGGAAGCACTGAACGGTCTCGACACGGTCGTATTTGATAAAACCGGCACCCTGACCAAGGGCAGCTTTACCGTGACGGAAATCCTGCCTGAGAAAATGGAAAAAGCGGAGCTGCTGCGCTATGCCGCGCTGGCAGAAAGCGTTTCCACCCACCCCATCGCCCAATCGATCGTAAGGGCGTACGGCCAGCCCGTTGACGAAGGTCAGGCAATGGAGCACACCGAAATTGCCGGGCACGGCATCCGCGCCGTCATCGACGGAAAAACCGTCCTGGCGGGAAACAGCCGCCTGATGGAATCAGAAAACATTCGGTTTGAGCCCGTTTCCGCCCCAGGCTCCCTGGTCTACCTGGCGGTGGACGGCGAATACGCCGGCTGCCTGGTGATCTCTGACGAAATCAAGCCCGACAGCCGAAAGGCTGTGGAAGCGCTCCGGCAGGCAGGAGTACACACCGTCGCCATGCTGACCGGCGACAGCCGGGCTGTGGCCGAAAGCGTCGCCAAAACCATCGGTATCGACACCGTCTACTCCGAGCTTCTGCCCGACCAGAAAGTGGAACGCGTGGAGCTTTTAGACAATCAGAAATCCCCCGGCGGGAAGCTGGCCTTCGTCGGCGACGGCATTAACGATGCTCCCGTACTGGCCCGCGCCGATATCGGCATCGCCATGGGCGGCATCGGCTCCGACGCCGCAATCGAAGCCGCGGACATCGTCCTGATGACCGACGAGCTGTCGAAGCTGCCCGCCGCGGTGAGAATCGCGAAAAAGACGCGCCGCATCGTCTGGCAGAATATCTGGTTCGCGCTGGGCATCAAAGCCATTATCCTGATTCTGGCTGCCGCTGGAATCGCCACCATGTGGGCCGCCGTATTTGGCGACGTCGGCGTTGCGCTGATCGCCGTCCTGAACGCCATGCGTGCCCTGAAAACAAAATAAATCCGCGCCGTTTGCCGCGGATTCCGGTTTCAATCAAGTAGCAATCCTACTTTTAAAAGCCTCAGATTGATTTTGATTCCTTTCCCCATCTTTTGCGGGGAAAGGAATCTTTCATTATAAAAGCGATTGTCGATCTACAGGAAGCCGGTGTCTTTGGCTTCCTTTTTTCGAGCGGAATTTTTGCCCGAATGGGACGAAAGGAAAAAAATCTTTATTTCCTGTAATAATTAGGATATAATAACCCCACGGCATAAGGTCATCTGCCAATCGGGCAGGTTTTGATTGGCTTATGTCAAAATTAATGATATAATAGGAATGTTTTGGACTGAAAGACTGCAAAAGCAAACTGCCACTGAACGCCTGCCAGGCCGCCGAGGCGTCTGTTCGCCAGGGCCAAACCAAGCGGGAAAGGGGGATGGAAGGATGCAAAGCTCGTCTTCCAATTTTAACAAAACCGATGACCCTAAAAAAGAAAAGCAAAAAAAGTGGTTTACCACCATCACGCTGATTCTTTCCATTGGCGTCATTCTCTATTTTCTGTTTACGACCGATGGTCTGGACACACTGATGCAGATTTCGAAGAACATCCGCCTGCGATGGCTGGAGATCGCTCTTCTCGCGATATTGGCCCGCTATGCGATTGAGGGCTACGTTCTGTATCTGCTGTCGCGCCATCTGGACCCTTCCTGGACTTTTCGTAAGTCCTTCACCGTCGGAATGGTCGGCTTTTTGTACAGCGCGCTGACACCCTTTTCTGCCGGCGAACCGATGGAGATTTACACAATGGACCGGATGGGTATGAGCGCCGGAGCCTCCAGCGCGGTCATCGCCCTGAAATCTCTCATCTACCAGATCGTTATGATGGTTTACAGCCTGTTTTTTATCGCGACGGAATTTTCGTATTTTCGGGCTGTACTGGACAATATTGCCCTTGTCATTATCCTGACGCTGGTCATCAACATGACGATTATCAGCGTGATACTGATCGTGATGTTCAACACCCGCCTGACGCAGAAGCTGCTGCGTTTTCTCATGATGGTTCTGCTGCGCATGAAGTGGTGCCGTCACCCGAAACGCCTGTACCGCAAAATCCGCAATCAGCTGTATGCGTTCCACGACGGCGCCGCTCTGATGGGCCGTTCCACTGCGCTGTATGTAAAATCCGGCCTGCTGACGCTGGTGCAGATCACCTGTGCGAGCATTATCCCCTACCTGATCCACCGCAGCTTCAACCTGCACGGCGCACCCTTTTACACCATGATGGCGGCGGATACCTTCGTTACCATGGCCGCGGCGTTCGTTCCTCTGCCGGGCTCCTCCGGCGGCGCGGAGGGCGGTTTTTACCTGTTCTTCCACGATATGTTCGGCTCTGCAATCTGGCCAGCGATTCTTCTGTGGCGTATTCTCGCATATTACAGCAGCATCGTGTTCGGCTACCTGACCACCTGGGTGGCTGCGAAAAAAAACTGGATGTAACGGCCTGAAAAAAACGAAGCCGTATCCCCTGTTTCTCTCCGTTTTTCGGGCAGGCAGGGGATTTTTTTACCTCCACACGCCCCGGCCCGCCGCCCTTTTTGAGGGAGTCTGGGAAAGAAAGGCTTTTCTCACTGTGGAATCTATGTTATACTAGTTAAGTAACCTAACCATTTTTCAGAGATTCCGGATCGGTCTTTTTTCACCACAGGTCTGCCGACCCCTTTTCTTTCGCCGGCGGCCGTTAAGACCCGGTCTAATATAGATGCGAAAGGAAGTAAGGAATGAGAGACACTTTAATTGACTCATTGAAGGAATCTACACAGTCCGTTTTGCCCATCTGCGCCATTGTTCTTGCCTTCTCATTTGTACTGCCCTTAACCACCGTGGCTCTGTTTCTGACCGGTGCGGTGCTTCTGGTCATCGGCCTGAGTATCTTTACCCTCGGCTCCGACATGGCGATGATCCCTATGGGCGAGGCGATCGGCTCAGAGCTGACGCGCTCCAAAAAGATTGGCTGGATCGCGGGAGGTGGACTTTTGATCGGCGTAGTCGTCACGATCGCAGAGCCTGATTTGCAGGTACTGACAAAGCAGGTGCCTGCCGTGCCCGATGATGTTTTGGTGGGAGCCGTCGCGCTTGGTGCGGGGTTCTTTCTGGTACTGGCGCTGCTGCGCATCGTGTTCCAGATCAACCTAGCGCACCTGTTTATCATCTCGTACGCGCTGGTTTTTCTGGTGGCGGGAATTTTCTCCCCCGATTTTCTGGCGGTGGCCTTTGATTCCGGCGGCGTGACCACCGGCCCCATCACCGTACCGTTCATACTGGCGCTCGGCATGGGTGTTTCCACCGTTCTTTCCGGAAAAAACAGTGAAGAAGACAGCTTCGGCCTGTGCGCGCTCTGTTCTATTGGCCCGATTCTGGCCGTGCTCATCATGGGCATTTTTTACGACGCCTCCTCTTCCGGCTTTGCGTTTGAATCGCCGGCAGAGTTGGACAGTCTTTCTCAGATTCCGCTGCTGTACGCCGTACAGTTCGTTGCTTCGCTCACAGAGGTCGTTGAAGTGCTGCTGCCGATCATGACCATATTTATTCTGCTGCAGATTCTTCGGCTGCGCCTCTCGCGCACCAGACTGATCAAAATATTCGTGGGTATTATCTACACCATACTGGGCCTGTCGATCTTTCTCACCGGCGTCAACGTCGGCTTTATGCCCGTAGGCCGCTTTCTGGGCGGGCACATCGCCAAATTTTCGCATAACTGGGTTTTGATTCCTCTTTCCGCCGTGCTGGGATTTTTCATTGTTGCGGCGGAGCCCGCAGTACACGTTCTGAACAAACAGGTGGAAGATATCACCAGCGGCGCGATTTCGCAGCGTGTCATGCAGATTGGGCTTTCCGTCGGCGTCAGCCTTGCGGTATGCCTTTCGATGATCCGGATTATGTATCAGATCGACATCTGGTATTTTCTGCTGCCAGGCTACGCCATCGCACTGCTGCAGACGCGTTTTACCCCCAAGGTATTTACCGCGATCGCGTTCGATTCCGGCGGAGTGGCCGCCGGCACAATGGCCGCGGCGTTTCTGCTCCCGTTTGGCGTAGGAGTATGCGAGGCGCTGGGCGGCAATATTATGACCGACGCGTTCGGCATGATCGCGATGATCGCCACGCTGCCCCTGATCACGATTCAGGGAATCGGTATTCTGTTCCAGTACAAGAGCCGCCAGGCCGCCGCTCTGGAGCCGCAGGTTACCGATGATGCTTCGGACGCCCTGATCATCGATATCGACCTCGACGGCGGGGAAACGGAGCCTCAGCCGGACGAAGCGGCTGCTGATTCGAGTGAGGAAGCCATTCCCGATACACAGGAAAGCGCCCTCCCCGAACAGAACGAGGCTGCCGGCGAGCAGCCGGAACCAGAGGCTGAAAAAGAGCATGACCCCCTGCCGGAAGAAGATACCGTTTGACTGTTTAGGAGGTTCTCATGGAGCAAGTATTTGAGCACAGTATGATACTGGTGATTGCAAACCAGGGGTTTTCCGCCGAAATCATGGAAGCCGCCAAAGAGGCCGGGGCAACCGGCGGAACGGTGGTGCATGCCACCGGCTCGGGACTGGAAAATCTGGAAACCTTTTTTGGAATGACCCTAAAGCCTGAGAAAGAACTGATCCTGATTCTGACGCAGCAATCCCTGCGGAAAGGGATCATGCAGGCCGTGATGAAAATACACGGTTCCGGAACAGACGCAGATGCGTTCGTGTTTTCCTTACCGGTGGATCAGGTCGTCGGGCTTACTTCTCAAAAAAATCATAAAGATCGTAACGTATAAGAATCCATAAAGATGCTGCTGTCCGTAATAAGAGGACAGCAGCATCTTTTTTCTTTCATCCCAAAAATTTTACCGGGAAAGGGCCTGTTTATGGATTTTCCATCCCTTTTTTTCATGATACAATAATAGAGCATCTTGGAAAAACCGGGTAAAATTCGGCGAGAAAGGGATTACGCATGAAACAGAAAGTGAATTTGCAACTAAGACTCATCAACCACACACTAAACACCATTGTAAAAAATCAAATTTTGCTGTATCTCAAAATGGAGGAGCAGGACAAACAGCTGAAGCAACTCTCCGTCCTGGTGCGTCAAGCCGAAAGAAAACACTTGGGAGAGCCGAAATAAGAGCAATTTCCCCGGCAGTTGATGCCTGCCGGGGAAACGCTATTTTATCATTCACTCATTTTCAAAGCCGTACCCAAAATCCGTTTTCTGCACACCGGACGGGCGTGTGCCCGAAGCCAAACGGAATTTATCCAGCTCGCGGTACAGCAGCTGGGCCTGCGAAGAAAGTTCTTCACTCGATGCGGAGCTTTCTTCCGCCGCCGCCGCGTTGGACTGTACCACGCTCGAAATCTGCTCCAGCCCCTGTGTAATGCGGGAAAGCTCCTGGGCCTGCTCCAGGCAGGCTTTTTCAATTTCACCGACTGCCGCAGAGATGGCGTTCGTTTTCTCTACACTGTCATCCACCATTTCAGAAACCGTCTGCGTCAGTCTGGCGCCTTCCGAAATGGCCGAAATCGCACTTGTGATCAGGCCGCCGGTTTCTTTTACCGCCTGCGCCGTTTTGGAGGCAAGCGAGCCGACCTCTGCCGCAACAACCGCGAACCCTTTGCCGGCCGCACCTGCTCTTGCCGCTTCAATGGAAGCGTTCAGGGCCAGAATATTCGTCTGCTGGGCGATTGATTCGATCAGGCTCGTGATTTCCCCGATTTTGGAAGAGGTCTCCTTCACCTGATCCATCGCCGTATTCAGCTTCTCCATCTGTTCTTTCGTACGGTTCATGTCTTCGGCAACAAGGTCCACCTGGCCCGATACTTCCTGCGCGCCGGCAGCGTTCTGATTGGCGGCCGCTTCCACCTTTTCAACGGAATCCGCCAGCTGCTCCACCGAGCCGGACTGCTCGGAAGCGCCCGACGCCAGCGACTGGGCACTGGAAGAAACCTGATCTGCACCGGCATTGACCTGCTCCGCCGAAAGGCTGATGGTCCGCAGCGTCTCATTCAGCGAGCTGTAAATCAGTGCCACAGACTCCCCGATCGGCTGAAAGTCCCCCGAATATTCGTAGCTGACCGTCGCACGCATATCCCCTTTGGAGATATGATCCAAATGCTGTGTCACGTCGCTGATCATGCCGGCCATGTTTTCAATGAGCGTTTTGCAGGCGAGCGTCAGCCGCCCGGTCTCATCCTGAAGCTCCACAAGCTCTGCGGGCAGCGTATGCACATCGCCCTCTGAAAGCAGCACCAGGCGCTCGGTGACCGATTCGATCGGCTTTGTCAGCCTTGCGGACCAGCGCAGCATAAAGACCAGGTTCAGCGCCCCGACAATCACGCTGACAACAACCAGAATGATTCCGTCTCTGCGCTGCTCCTGCTGATTATGAGCCATGCTTGTCTCAATATCGTCAAAATAGTTTCCCGTGCTGATGTACCACCCATAGGGTTCAAACAGCTCTGTATAGGCCCTCTTTTTAAATACGCCGTCCTGACCGGGTTTTGTAAAATAGAATTCTGTAAAATCGCCGCCTTTGTCACCGGCGGAAATCAGGTTACGAATATAATAATTGCCCTGCTTATCCTGCACGTCGTAGCGCATCTGGCCTTCATATTCCTTATTCATATGTACCGCGCACAGGCCGTTCTTTTCGTCCGCCCACAAATAGCCGTCCCCATTATTGTAGCGGGTGTCGCGCACGATCGTTTCCGCAATCTGGCGTGCCTGCTGTTCGGTGATCTCCCCGGACTTCTGCCTCTCTTCGTTCGCCTGCAAAGCACTGATAACGGTTTCCACCGCATTTTTGGCCTGATTGTCAAATGCAGATTTCTGCTGATCGTTTACTGCGCCAAACGCGCCGTCTAAAAAGAAGAAGGAAAGCCCCGACAGTACTACGACAATTTCAAGCAGCAGAACACCGACAAAACGCACAATCCTGTGCTTGAGCTGCATCGTCCTTTTTTGTCCGAAAAATTGTTTTTTCAAATTGATTCGCCTCGCCTTTCTGTTATCCCTGTTTTTCCAAGCCAAGAAGCAGGAAGCGCCGCAAAATAATAGTAATAACAATAGACGTTATCGCTATTATTCCGCAGCGTCCCCGCTTTATTTTAGTCAAAAGCACTCTCTTTCCCCTATCTTCATGAAAAGCAGGTGACTGCGAGAAAAAGAGCTGCTTCGAAATCTGGAAAACGCAAGACCTCATTTATTTTATGCAATTAAATATTACTCTCCTTATCTATTATCGTTGCTTCACTTTGATATTTTAGATTCATCAGATAAAAAAATGATAAAATTTATTAAAAATTGTTTTTATTACTTTTGGGGAAACAATAATCTCTGAGAAAATCACCTGCCTTTGCAGCAGGCGGGGCAGGATAAAACTTGCGGAAAGAGGCGGCAACTATGGAACTCAGTGTTTTTGAGGTCGTTGGCCCGATCATGATCGGCTCCTCCAGCTCGCATACTGCGGGCGCAGCCAAATTGGCCCGGATTGCGGGAATTATCGCGGGGAAACCGTATGACCGCGTATCGTTCGGGCTGCACGGCTCCTTCGCGAAAACATACCGCGGCCACGGAACCGACCGGGCGCTGGTATTCGGCGCGCTGGGATATTACGAAGACGACGAGCGTCTGCCGAACGCATTTGAAATGGCAAAGCAGGCCGGCCTCTCGTACAATTTTTATGAAACGGAGCTGGAGGGAGCGCACGAAAACACAGCCGTCCTCAGCTTTTTTCAGCGAGACCGCCTGATCTGCCGGGTGATCGGCTCCTCCATCGGCGGCGCGCAGATCATCATTACGCAGATCGACGATTTCCCCACATACTTCACCGCACAGTCGCCGGCACTGATTTTAAGCTATCAGGATCGCCCCGGAGCCATCAGCAAGCTGACAGGCGTTCTGGCGGAATACGGGATCAACATTGCGGTGATGAAGGTCAGCCGCCTGAAAAAGGGCGGCACCGCGCTCTGCACGATCGAAACCGACGAGGCCATTCCAGAGCAGGCCGCTGAACAGCTCAGGACCATTCCCAAAGTGTTTCAGGTGCGCGCCATCAATCTTTTCAGAGAGGAGGAATCGCCGTGTACCGAACCGCAGAAGAGCTGCTGAGTCAGGCGCAGGAACGGTCTGTTCCCCTCTGGCAGATCGTTCTGGAAAACGAAATGGAATTGACCGAAAAAACAGAACAGCAGGTTTTTGATCGGCTGGAGAAAACCTATGGGGTCATGGAACGCTCTGCGACAAAAGCGCTTTCTAGCCCCCAGCACGCCATCGGCGGCCTGATTACCAGTGTCAGCCAGATTCAGAACGAATATTCCAATCTGGATTCTTCTCTGTGCGGCTCCTGGATGAACCACTCCATGGCGCTGGCCTTTTCGTGCAGCGAGGTCAACGCGGCCATGGGAAAGATCTGTGCGGCCCCCACCGCGGGCGCCTGCGGGATTCTGCCGGCGGTGCTCCTCTCTGTGCGGGACAAACGGGCCCTGACGCTGCGGGAGGTTTTGTGCGGCCTGCTGACTGCCGCGGGGCTCGGCGCGATCATCACGCGCAACGCGACCGTGGCCGGAGCGGAGGGCGGGTGCCAGGCAGAGTGCGGCGTGGCCGCCGCAATGGCCTCGGCCGCCGCCGTAGAGCTTTGCCACGGCTCGCCGGAAGCCGCCCTGCACGCCGGGAGCTTCTGCCTGATGAACGCCATGGGTCTGGTCTGTGACCCGGTGGCCGGGCTGGTTCAGGTGCCCTGCGCGCAGCGCAACGCCTCTCAAACCGTGAACGCCCTTCTCAGCGCGGATTGGGCGCTCGCGGGCCAGCGCAGCGTCATCCCTCCGGATCAGGTAATCGCCGCCATGTATCACACCGGCAAGATGCTCCCCACCCAGCTGCGCGAAACCGCACAGGGCGGGCTGGCCGCCACACCGGCTGCGAAGAGCATCTTTGAAAATATCTTTATCAAGCATGAGGAAACGAAAGCGTTCTAAAAAAGCGGTCTGCCGCCTGTATCAAAACAGGCGGCAGACCGCTTTTTTAAGAGAGAGAAATCAGTAAATCAAATGGTCCTTGATAGAATCAAATTCTCTGTCGCGGCTCAAAGAGCCGGGGCTTTTCTGTGGTTTTATCGCAAAGGATAATCCTTGATCGGCTTTTCCCTGCTCACCACGGCATAATATGCGGGCCAACGAACGCCCAGATCACCGTAAAGACAACGACGGTTCCGACCGCGATCCAGCAGCCCTGGAGCATCTCTTTCAGGTTGTTGCAGCATGCGATACCCATCTGGCCGTTCATGTTGCTGCAGGGATAAGTGGAGCCGGTCAGGCGGGTCGCACACAGAATGGAAATCGCGAACATGCTCATCGGCAATCCGGTCGCCTGCGCCGCACCGAGGAACATGCCGGAGATGATCTTGATCTCTGCGACCGCGGCCGCTTCGATTCCAAAGCCGCCCACCACAGAGGAAATCAGCATAACCGCCGTCGGGCTGTTCTGAGAGAAGCTGCCGAGCAGGTTGCCCAGCGCCGTGAAGCCGCCGCCCGCTGTGACCATCTGCAGCAGCACGTCAATGGTGATAAAGATGATGAACATGCCAGCCTGGGACTGAACGCCCTTCACCGTTGCGCTAATGATATGCTCCGCATGCATCCTGGCGCACAGGGATACCACCGCGATCAGGATCATCATTACGATCAGCGCATAGGAGGTTCCCTGCTGAGTGAGGATACCGTACACCACCAGCACAATGAAGCTCACCAGGAACACGATAGTGCTGATGGTCTCCTGCCGGGTAATCACGATTTCATCCAGATTCCTCATGTCGTCGGAAAGGGTGTAGCTCTCCTTCCCCTCGGTGCGCTTCTGCGCGCGCAGGGCGCCGACCCACGCTCCGCCAATGAAGATAATGGCAAAGGGAAGCGCGGCTCCCAGCATCAGCTGGCCGTATGTAAGACCGGTCACTTCCATGGTAATCAGCGTAACGCCTGTCAGCGGCCCTAAAATCAGGCCCATCTCTCCGGAAATTTTAAAGAGAATCGCAACCACCGTCGGGGTAATCCCCAACGAAGCCATGACCGGGATCATGATCGGCGCAATCACCGCGTTGCCGCCGCCGAGCGTGCCGAGCAGGCCGCAGATCACAATCGAACAGATGACGAGCACCAGTTTCGCCTTTGTCTGCGTGTTCACGCCGACCCGCTTGACGATCCAGTAAACCAGCGTATGCGTTACGTGCGCCTCTGTCATCACCTGACCAAGGCCGGCGCCCGCCATAATGATGATACCGATCAGCGCCGTGCTGCTGGACATAGCGGTCTCAAAGGACTTTGATACCGCCTTCAGATCCAGCCCGTTTAGAAAAATACCCGCGGTAATGCCGAGAATAATGGCCCAGGTATTATTTTTCCCCCGCAAAGACAGCACGATGTAGATCAGCAGCGGAATCAGGGCAAGAAGTGGAAAGGAATTCACGATTGCCCAGCTTCCAAGTTCCATAAAAACTCCTCCTTACAGAATAAATATTTAGCGATTCTTCGCAGTCAAACACTAAAGCAATTTGCGTGCCAACGTCAAAAACCGCAGAAGAATCGGAAAAAAAGCGAATCGCAATGCGATTCGCTTTTAAAATGATTTCAATTGAAATATTTTGTTTGAAATGTTTTATTTCATTGAAAGGATTTTCTTCTCTAATTCGATCGGATTCGACAGAAAAAATGCTGAATTGGCGTTGGCATCGGATTTGCTAGTATTCTAGACAGAGCTTTTGAAACGGTTCTTGATCATAGAGACACAGGAGGAAATGGAATGAAAGAAAAAGACACACTGCGCCTGAAGGCGTTATACGAAAAGCTGCAGAACTACATAGACCACCCCTGGATTTTGAGGCACCGGCCATTTCATGTTGTCGGCGATGTCTATTTTGTGGGGAACAATTATGTATCGAGCTTTCTGATCGACGGCGGAAAGGACGGCCTGCTGCTGATCGACTGCGCGTTTCAGGAAACCGCCTATTTGTTATTTGACAGCATCCGCGCGCTTGGCTTTGACCCGGCCAATATCCGCAGGCTGTTTTTATCGCACGGGCATGTAGATCACTGCGGGGCCGCCCGGCTGGTGCAGGAATACAGCGGCTGTGAGGTGTTTCTCGGTGAGCGCGACCACTTCTTTTTCACCGAACGCCCCGACCTGATTTTATTTGAAAAGCATGTTCCGCGCTTCCCCATTCATCATTTTTATGAATACGACAAGCCGATCGTCTGGGGCAACACATCGATCACTCCCGTGCTGACGCCCGGCCATACGCCCGGCACCACCTCTTTTCTGATCCACACCCCTTACCGGGGCGACTCCGTTACCTGCGCCATGCACGGCGGGATCGGAATCAACGGCCTTTCACGGGAAGAACTGACGGAAAACCGCCTGCCCCTTACTCTGCAGCAGGAATTCCTGAATTCGCTGGAGCGCATGAAGAAAGAGAAGGTAGAGGTTATTCTGGCCTCACACGCACATCAGTACAACATGCTGGAGCGCGCCGCCAGGGACGACGGAACCGGCGCGGCTTTTCTTGACGACGGAACCGGCTGGAGCACCATGATGGAAAAACACATAGAGCTTGTCAAAGAGCTGATGGAAGAATAAAAGAAACCGGGCTGCGGCGAGCAGCCTGGCTTCTTTTATTCCTGTTCCGGCTCGATATCCTTGAGCCTGCGCCACAGCGTGGTGGTGCTGATGCCCAGCTCCGCCGCTGTTTTTCGCTTATTGCCAAAATTTCTTCTCAGCACCGCCAGCAGATGCTCCCGCTCTGTTTCCTGAGTCTGCGGCGCAAGAATGTCATCTTGTAAATCCAGCGCGTTGCTCACCAGCACTTCGTCAATTACCGTCTCGTTCGAGATCGCGCAGATCCGCTCCGCAAAGTTGTCGAGCTCGCGCACGTTGCCCGGCCACTCCTGCGTTTCGAGCAGGCGGCGTGCCTCCGGCGTAAATTCCGCCGAATTAAGCCCGTTCTGCCGCAGCAGAATTCGCAGAATCGGCAGGATATCCGCCCGGCGGTTACGCAGGGGCGGCAGAGAGAGCGTCAGCACACACAGGCGGTAGTACAAATCCTTACGGAAGCGCCCTTTCTCCACCTCCTGCTTTAAATCCCGGTTGGTCGCGGCGATGATGCGCACATCCACCGAAATGACCCGGTCGTCGCCCACGCGGGTCACCTCCTTTTCCTGAAGGACGCGCAGCAGACGGGACTGTACCTTCAGCGAAATTTCACCGATCTCGTCCATAAAGAGGGTGCCCTTGTGGGCCAGTTCAAAATAACCCGCGCGGCCATCGGCCCGCGCACCGGTAAAAGCACCCTTGACATAGCCGAACAGCTCGCTTTCCAGCAGACTTTCGGGGATCGCCGCGCAGTTGATCGCCACAAAGGGATCGTTTCTGCGCGCGCTGCTGTTATGGATGCTCTGGGCAAACAGTTCCTTGCCGGTGCCCGTTTCCCCAAAGATCAGCACCGTACTGTTTGTTTTCGCGTACAGCTCCGCTTTCTTCTTGGTTTGCGCCATAGCGGCGCTGTCGCCGCCAATATCGTCGAAGCTGTGCTTGGCGTAATACCCGCTTTGAATCAGGTTTTTCTGGATTCGTTTCTCCATGTCGCGGATGTGATCTGTTTCATGCAGGATCAGAACCGCGCCCACGGGTACTTCGTCCACCTGAATGAACTCGGAATTGAGCATCAGGTTACCGCCGGGACAGGAGACGACATGGTTTGTGATTTTCCGGCCCTCGCGCAGCAGCTGCAGCGTTTTTTCATCCGGCAGCACCTTCTCCAGCGGCGGGTATTTCTCCCCGATATTCTGCAGCTTTAACAGCTGCCTTGCCACCGGGTTGCACTGAATGATCTGCTGATCCTGCCCAACGGCCAGCACTCCCTCCGAAACGCCGTTCAGGACCGCCTGCACCATTTTATACCGATGCTCCTGCTCCTGGTAAATCCGCAGGTGATACTGGGCCTTTTCCACCGCATCGATATACGCCTCCCGATCGATATCCACATGCACGAACGGAACCCCCAGGCGCTTGGCGGCACGGGCCACACCGCCGCCGCCCACAACAACCTGAATCCCCTGGCGAAGCACCTTTTTCACTTCGCTCTCAATATATTCCTCACAGTCGCTGGCCGTGGTCTTTCCAAATTCCACGATCGTCAGGTTTTCCCGCAGCTTTGAGCGGTACTTGTCGAAATTCTTGCGGTTTTTATACCACCCCAAAAGCGCCACTTTGTCCGACATTTCATACGCCTTTTCAATGGGCTCGAGAAAATCCAGAAAATCGTACTGCAAATCGACGATCGGGAGCGTGTGAACCTGCTTGATCAAATCCGGCACGCCGCCGCGGGCGATCATGACCCGCACGCCTTCCTGCATCTGCTTGCGCACATTTTCATGGATCTGATCAATTTTGGTGTAAATTACCTTTACCGGATACCCGCACTGTGCAAAAATCCGCTTTGCGTGCTCTATATGCTCCTCATACATGGTGATGTAACAGATTTCCGAAATCATTGCCGCTCCCCCTTTTGCAGTTGCCGCGTAAATTACCTGAACGCTTTGCTTTCACTGATACCGTAAAATAATTATAGCACAAACCATGCCAACGCAAATATGGAAAGCATTCCCTGCCGGTTCTTTGACTGCATCACCCGGGCTGTTTTTCCGGCATTCTTGTCTTTTACATAAAACCCGGACTGGTCAGGCATAATAATGCAAATATTCTGGATAAAAAATACAGAAAAATTGGCAGCAGGTAGCATATGAAAAATGATTACCCTCAGTCCGTTGATTTCAAAATCAACCTGATTCAGGAGCAATTAGGCCATGGGAGGGATCTTTCGATTCAAAGGATGCGGCTGCACGAGGGCCTGAGCGGTGTTCTGATCGGCATTGTATTTTTAAGCAGCCTTGTGGACAAAGCCAAAGTCAGGGAAATGAGCCTTGAAATCAACCGGCTTTCCAACTCGGTGAAAAGCATCGGAAACAAAGATGAAATTTACTTTAAAATACTGCAAAACACCCCGTTGTGCGGCTCAAAAGTCTCGACCGGTTCAGATAATGAGGAGATGCTCCAGCAAATACTGGAGGGAAACACGGTAATCCTGTTTGACGAGATAGAGTTCTTTCTTGCCTACACCACCTACGGACCGGAAGGGAGAGCCATTCAGGAACCCACCTCCCAAACGGTAATCCGGGGCCCCAAAGAAGGCTTTACAGAAAAAATCGAGAACAACATCTCTCAAATCCGAAGAAGAATCAAAGATAAGTCTTTGCGGATAGAGCCCTTAAAGCTTGGCACGATTACAAAAACCGATGTGGCGCTGCTCTATATGGAGGGCATCGCGCTCGAAAGCAACATCAAGGAGGTTCGAAAGAGACTTTCGGAAATTCAGATAGACGGGATTTTGGAAGGCCAAAACATTGAAGAGCTGATTCGGGACGATACGTATTCGCTGTTCCCGACCATTTACAATACGGAACGGCCTGACAATGTGTCTGCCACACTGCTGGAAGGGAAAATCGCGATCATAGTGGACGGCACCCCCTATGTGCTTACCGTCCCCACTACTTTTATCGAGTTCTTCATCTCCAGCGAGGACTATTACCACAGTATTTACGATTCCGCCCTGTTCCGCCTTGTTCGCCTGCTCTCGTTTTTTTTAACGGTTTTTGTGCCGGGCATTTATATTGCCTTGACGACGTTTGATCAGGAACTGATCCCCACGCCTTTGCTGCTGAACATTGCGGCCCAGCGCGAAGGGGTACCCCTGCCCACCTTTTGGGAGGGGATTTTAATGGAGGTCACCTTTGAAATCCTGCGGGAAGCGGGAACCCGAATGCCGCGGGCAATCGGCCCCGCCATCTCCATTGTGGGCGCCCTGGTGCTGGGGCAGGCCGCCGTTCAGGCCGGATTTGTCTCTGCCGCGATGGTCATTGTGGTATCCATTACCGCAATCGCAAGCTTTTGCATCCCCAATACCGCCATGGCGGACGCGCTGCGTATGACGCGGTTTATCGTTATGGTCCTGGCCGCCTATATGGGGCTGTACGGAATATTTATCTGCATGTTCGGCCTGGTTCTTCACCTTTGCAAGCTCAAATCGATCGGGGTGCCGTACATGACTCCCGTTGCGCCCGTCATCTCCAAGAAAAATACAGATCACATTTTCCGCGTGCCGCTGTGGGCGCGAAAGAAATATCCCAGCTTGTTCAGCAAAACAAAAAAACTGAGAAACCATATGGACGGCCCCACGCAAAAGAGGCAGACACAAACCCCCGAAAGGAAATAACATGCTGTGAAAAAAAGATTGCTCGCTTGTTTTTTCATCCTCAATCTGTTGTTTTTAACAGGCTGCTGGGATCGAAACGAATTGAATCAGCTGGCCTTTTCCACTGCTCTGGGATTTGACAGAAACAGCGAGGGCGATATAGTGATCACCGCGCAGATTTTGAACCCGCGGGCGATCGCCGCACAGAAAAACACCAACGAATCCTCAGTGGTGGTGGTTGCAAAGCAGGGCCACAGCATACTCGAAACCATCAGCAGCATGAGCACCGAATTATCCCGAGAGGTGGTCGGCACTCATATGCAGACGATCGTATTCGGAGAAAATTTTGCGAAAGAAGGAATCGCAGAAGCGACCGACTTCCTGCTGCGCTACTACCAGACCAGTTCAGAACTGTATTTTACCGTTGCCAAGGAAACCACGGCGAACGAAATTCTGAACAATCTGACCAAGCTGGAAAATGACCCTTCGGCAAAAATCAATTCCTCTATTGTAATCTCTCAGGATATCTGGGCGGAAACAAACGAAATCAAATTGACGGAGCTGGCAAACTGCCTGGCCAGCGACGGATTGAGCGCCGTCATGACAGGGATTGAAATGCAGGCTGAAAAGCCCGATGACTCGTTGGAAAAATTAAAACTGACGCAGAATGATCCGCTGAAATTAAGCGGTAACGCCATTTTGAAAGAGGATAAGCTGGTCGGATGGCTCAATGAAGAAGAGAGCCAGGGATATAATTATATTTTCGGGAATGCAAGTACCTCGGCTTTTGATCTGGAGGATGGGGTCGGTAAAGTTTCTCTGAATATGAAGCATATTACCTCTAAGCAGGAAATCTCCTGTGAGGGGGGTACCCCCAAAGTAACAGTGCTGCTTGAGATGCAGGCCACCATCCAAAACATGGACCGCAGCCTGGATATCTCAAAACAGGAAACGCTGAACCAGCTGCAGGTGCTGGCGGAAAAAAAGCTGAAAGGAATCTGCATGACTGCTGTGACAAAAGCAAAGGCGGTAAAAAGCGACATTTTTGGATTCGGCGCTGCCATTCACCGAACAGATCCGCAGCAGTGGAACACCATGAAAAAGGACTGGAACGATACCGGCTTTGTCAATCTGCCCGTCGAAATCGAAGCGGACGTAACAATCATCGGAACAGATTCTATCAGCCAGATCATTAATGCAAAAAAGGAGTAGCCTATGAGCACCATTGCCATCGCCTTAATTGTGGCTTTCGTCGTGATATTATCCATCATCGAGGTCCCTAAGATGCTGAGGCGGTGTTTGTACAAAGAGCTGGTTCTGTACTCGGTATTTTTACTGATCGGCGCCGTCACAGGAATTCTGGTAACCCTTGATGTTAAGATACCCAATCCCTCCGATTCCCTTGCGCTTCTTCTAAGCCCCCTTGTGATGGTGGTAAAATTCATTTTAGGTTGAGAGGACACATGAATAAAGAAAAGATCAGCAATCATCAATTATATTCCCTGACAGCCTGTGCCACCTGCGGCTCTTCGCTCCTCGTCGTCGCTTCGCCTGTCACAGAATTATGTGGGCGTGACGGATGGATCGCCTCTATTGTGTCAAGCCTGTTCGGGGTCGTCTTTATTCTGCTCTACTATGCTTTGGGCCAGCTGTTCCCAAATAAGAATTTGATTCAGATCATTCACACGGTTTTCGGCAAATGGCTGGGCGGAATCATCTCTATTTATTTTATTATTTTCTGCATTCACAGCGGGATACAGATTACTGCTTATATCGGCCAGTTCATCACGACGGAATACCTCATTACTTCGCCCGTTTACTCCATCAATCTGCTGATTCTTATCATTATGGCAGGCGCTCTGCTCTATGGCCTTGAAACCACCGTGCGTTCTTCCGAGATATTATTGAAGGTCGTTATTTTCATCATGGCTTTCCTGTTTCTGGCGAACATCTCAAATATTAAAGTCCATTATATTCAGCCGGTGCTTGAAAACGGCTTTTATCCTATCATCAAAGGCGGCCTGTATATCACCAGCTACCGCATCTGGCCGCTGATCTTTTTAAACATGATCTACCCGATTCATACGGACAAATCTTCTTCCGCCCTAAAGGCAATGCTCAAAGGATATTTTCTGGGGTCACTGATTATGTTCCTGGTGATGCTGATGTCCATTCTGGTATTGGGCACACACGTGACCTCCGTTTTCGTATATCCCACCTACTTCCTCGCAAAGCAGATCAGCTTTGGCTTTTTGTCCCGCGTAGAGGGGCTGATTGTCGGCGCATGGCTCATCACCTTATTTTTCAAGGGATTTTGTTATTTTTACGCGGGAATTCAGAGCATCTCTACCTTCATGCGTTTGAAAGATTGCCGGAAAATTGTGTGTCCCATCTTGTTTGTGGTTCTGATTTATTCCAACATCGTATACCCGAGCAGCGCTTATCTGGCCTTTTGGGACAAATATGTTTGGGTCTCGTATTCCTTTACCGCAGGGCTTCTTCTGCCCGCTTTTATTGTAATCATCCATTTCATCCAAAAAGCGCTTCAGAAAACGAGTCGGTCGGAGCTTGCGCAGGATTCAGCCTGACTCTCCCATTTAAAAAATTTGTTTAAACAACAGGCCGGCCATTCAAATTTTCTATTCACTCTGAAAAATGGAACAAAAAGCAGCGTACAGCCGGGCACCGGTTTGTGCGCTGCTTTTGTAAAGAAATGGGCCCGGGCTTGTCAATCCGGAACAGGCAGGTTACAATAAGGGACAGAGAAAGCAAGGTGATACCATGTACCGGATTCTGATCGTGGAAGACAATTCAGGAATTGCGGCAGCGATGAAAAAGCATATTGAAGCATGGGGACTGGAAGCGATGTGCGCCGAGGATTTTCAGAATGTGCTCACGACGTTTTCCGAATACAACCCGCACCTGATTCTGCTGGACATTTCGCTGCCCTTTTTCAACGGGTACCACTGGTGCAGTGAAATCCGCAAGGTATCGAAGGTCCCCATTGTTTTTATCTCCTCGGCCTCTGAAAACATGAACATCGTCATGGCAATGAATATGGGCGGTGATGATTTTATCGCAAAGCCCTTCGACCTAACTGTTTTCATGGCAAAAATACAGGCGATCCTGCGCAGAACCTACGACTTTTCGGGACAGGTTTCCGTGCTGGAGCACAGGGGCGCCCTGCTGAACACCGCGGACGCCACGCTGACCTACCAGGGAGAGCGCATCGACCTGACAAAGAACGATTACCGCATCTTACAGGCGCTGATGGAGCGCAAAGGCCAGGTGGTCAGCCGCGAAAAGCTGATGGAACGGCTGTGGGAAACCGACAGCTTTGTGGATGAAAACACACTGACCGTAAACATGACGCGTCTGCGCAAAAAGCTCGACGCCGCGGGTCTGACGCATTTTATCACCACCAAGGTCGGGATGGGTTATCTGGTGGAATAGACCACCGGAAAGGGGCAGACTATGAGAGTATGGAGCCGCTATTTCAGGGCGTACACAAAGCAGATCGTCGTCTATTTTCTGTTCTGCGCCATTTTTCTGCTCACCTTTGCTTTATACGATCTTCCGTTGGCGGCGGTGCTGTACCCCGCGGCCATCTGTACCGTTTTGGGACTGGCGATCCTGATTCTGGATTTCATTTCCTTTGCCGCGCGGCATAAGGAGCTGCTGGCCTTATATTCGGAGGTCACTGTTACCGTAAAGCGCCTTCCGCATGCAAAAAGCCTGCTGGAAGAGGATTATCAGCAGATCATTCTTTCTCTGTTTCAGGAAAAGGTGGATTTGGAAAACCGGATGGAGAGCCGCTATACGGATTTGATTGAATACTATACCGTTTGGGCGCACCAGATCAAAACCCCGATCGCCTCGATGCACCTGAGCCTGCAGGAGGAGGATTCCCCCTTCAGCCGCGAGTTGACGGAGGAGCTGCAGAGCATCGAGCAGTATGTGGATATGGTGCTTTGCTACCTGCGGCTGGATTCCTCCTCGACAGATTATTTGATCCGAAGCTGCGATCTGGACGCCATCCTCCGGCAGGCCGTACGCAAGTTTGCTTCGCAGTTCATCCGCCGCAGGATCAAACTGGTTTACGAGCCGACCGGTTTTTCCGTTTTGACGGACGAAAAGTGGCTGCTGTTCGTTCTGGAGCAGCTGCTCTCCAACGCGATCAAATACACCAAAGGTGGGGGCACGGTTTCCATCACCATGAACGAGCCGGGCATTCTCTGCATCAGCGATACCGGTATTGGCATCGCACCGGAGGACCTGCCGCGTATTTTTGAAAAAGGCTATACCGGCTACAACGGGCGCGGCGACAAAAAGGCGAGCGGGATCGGCCTGTACCTTTGCCGCCGGATCTGCGGCAACCTGCGACACCGCATTACGGCCCGCTCCGCGCTGGGGAACGGAACCGTGATCTGCCTGGATTTGAACCGCACAGAGCTGGAGCGGGAATAGCGCTTTTCGCAGCGCCTTTCAAAACTGTAAGAAAATCGAGGGGAAATGTAAGCCGATTCGATGGCGGCTCATTTCTCCTTTTTGCTACAATAAGCCCATAACAAGGAGGAATGCCAAATGTCTATTCTCGAAGTCAACAACCTGAAAAAGGTATATACCACCCGCTTTGGCGGGAATCAGGTAGAAGCGCTGAAAAATGTTTCGTTCAGCGTGGAAAAGGGCGAATATGTAGCGATCATGGGAGAATCCGGCTCCGGTAAAACGACGCTTTTAAATATTCTGGCCGCTCTCGATAAGCCCACAGGCGGCTCTGTGCTGCTAGACGCGCGCGATTTTTCCAAGATCAGGGAATCGGAAATCGCCTCTTTCCGCAGGGATAATCTGGGCTTTGTCTTTCAGGATTTCAACCTGCTCGACACGTTTTCTCTGATGGACAACATTTATCTTCCGCTGGTGCTGGCCGGCGTACCGTACCAGGAGATGGAGCGGCGCCTGAAGCCGATCGCAGAGCAGCTCGGGATTTCGGAGTTGCTCTCCAAATACCCCTATGAGGTATCGGGCGGACAAAAGCAGCGCGCCGCCGTGGCCCGGGCGCTGATTACGAACCCCAGGCTGATTCTGGCCGATGAACCGACTGGCGCGCTGGATTCCAAATCCACAGACGAGCTACTGCAGCTGTTCGCGCAGATCAACCTCAGCGGGCAGACCATTTTGATGGTGACCCATTCGGTAAAAGCCGCCTGCCACGCGGGCCGCGTTCTGTTCATCAAAGACGGGGAAGTCTTTCACCAGATTTACCGCGGCGGCAGCACCAAAGAAGCCATGTACCAGAAAATTTCTGATACGCTTACCGTTCTTGCGACAGGCGGTGACCGGAAATGAAACACGGCTTTTACGCCCGCCTGGCCTGGACGGGAATCCAGAAAAACCGCAAAACGTATCTGCCGTACCTTCTCACCTGTGTGGGAATGGTGATGATGTATTACCTTGTCAGCTTCCTTTCCAAAAACGCGAATGTCGCTCTCATCCGGGGCGGTGATACCCTGCAGGCAATTCTGGGACTGGGAAGCGGGGTCATCGCTATTTTTGCCGTCATTTTTCTGTTTTACACCAACTCGTTCCTGATCCGCCGAAGGAAAACGGAATTTGGCCTTTATAACATTCTGGGAATGGGAAAATGGAATCTGACCCGCATCCTGCTTTGGGAAAGCGCCGCGATCTGCGCCATTTCTCTTCTTGGCGGGCTGTTTTTCGGCATTCTGTTTTCCAAGCTGGCAGAGCTGTTGCTGGTAAACCTGTTGGGCGGAAAAGCCAACTTTACCTTTACCGTAGAGCCGAGCGCCATCTTATCCGCAGTGCTGCTGTTCCTCGGTATTTTCGTTCTGATTTTTCTCAATACCTTCCGCCAGATTCACGTTTCAAAGCCCATTGAGCTGCTGCACAGCGAAACGGGGGGCGACCGCCCGCCGAAAGCGAACTGGATTGTGGCGGTTTTGGGTGTAGTCATTCTGGCAGTCGCGTACTATGTGTCGGTTACCATCGAGAACCCCCTCGCCGCTCTGGTATGGTTCTTCGGGGCAGCCGCTATGGTGGTCGTTGCCAGCTACCTTCTGTTTATAGCGGGCTCGGTCGTGCTCTGCAAGATTCTGCAGAAAAACAAAGGCTATTATTATAAGACGCGCCATTTTGTTTCGGTCTCTTCCATGATGTACCGCATGAAGCGCAACGGCGCTGGCCTGGCCTCGATCTGCATTCTGTCTACGATGGTGCTTGTCATGCTGTCCTCTACCGTCTGCCTGTTCGTCGGCACAGAGGATTCCCTGCACGGGCGCTACCCCAGGGATATTACGATCCAAACCAGCACCCTTGAAGAAGCTCAGACCAATCAGGTGCATCAGGCTGCGGAGGATGTGCTGAAAAAGCACCAGCTGCAGCAGGAAAATTTCCTGCAGTACCGTTACCTCAGCCTGGCAGCTATTCTTGAGGATAACAGGCTCAATTTCAACCGCGGCATGCTGGATTCCTCTTCGCTGAAAAACACCGGCCTGATTCGCCAGGTATTCGTCCTTTCCCTGGACGAATACAACCGCCTGACCGGCTCAAACGAGGCTCTGGCCGCGGATGAGGTGCTCCTGTGCAGCACAAAGACCGACTATACCAACGATACCATTGCATTGCAGAAGGAAAGCACCAAAAAAATCAAGAAAATCGTCCCGAAGTTTTTACAAAGCGGGACTGACGCCGCGCAGATCTACCCGTCCCTGTTCTTGATCGTTCCGGATTTCGAACAGGAACGTCAGGTATTTCGTGAATGGGCCAAAACCTACTCGGAATATGAGATTTCTGCCGAGTCCGATTTTTACGGATTTGATCTTTCCTGCGACGATTCTGAGGAAATCGCCATTCGGGAAGAAATTTCGCAGAAGATTCAGAAGCTTCAGCAGGAGGACCCGGATTTTGCTTCTGTACATGTCGAAAGCCTCGCAATCAACCGCTCGGAATTCTATGGCCTGAACGGCGGGCTGCTCTTCCTGGGTATTCTGCTGGGGATCGTCTTCGTGTTTGCCGCTGTACTGATTATGTACTACAAGCAGATTTCAGAGGGCTATGAGGATCAGAGCCGCTTTGAAATCATGCAGAAGGTCGGCATGACAAAACGGGAAATCAAGAAGAGCATCAATTCGCAGGTGCTCACCGTGTTCTTCCTCCCTCTGATTGCGGCAGGCATACACGTAGCCTTTGCTTTCCCGATCATCTCAAAGCTTCTGCTGCTGTTCGGCCTTTTCAACACAACGCTTCTCATCGTGGTTTCCATTGCGTGCTACCTGATATTTGCCCTGTTTTACGTACTGGTCTATCTCATTACGTCCCGCGCGTATTACGACATTGTCAGCGGCGCAAAATAAAACTCTGTTCAGCTCCTGCGTCAAGGTGTCCGCTTAAGTAAGTCAATATCCACCGGCCTGGCCAAGGGCAAAGAGGTCAAAAGAGCCTGTCTTTCGCTTAACGCGTCAGACGGGCTCTTCTTGCACAAAGCCCGACTTAGGCTTTATTGACAAATTATGATAAGTATGATAGCTTGTTTTGAGGGGGTTCACGAAAATGGACATGCAGCAATTGACCTATATCTGTACCGTCGCAGAGTATCACAGCATCACAAAGGCCGCAAACGCACTGTATATTTCGCAGCCGGCTCTGAGCCATTTTATCTCTAAAGCGGAAGACCAGCTCGGTGTAAAGCTGTTTGACCGTTCCACGTCGCCGCTTTCCCTTACGTTTGCAGGCGAGCAATATGTGAGGCACGCCCGGCAGATCCTGATGATGGCAAACAATATGACCAAGGATTTAAGCGATATTTCCAAAAACAGGAAAGGTCGGATCCGGGTCGGCTTTCCGTTTGAGCGCTGCACCTATATGCTTCCTCTCATTTTACCCTGCTTTCAAAAAAAGTTCCCCGGAATTCAGGTGCAAGTTTCCACCGGCAAGGGCGATCAGCTCATCAGCGATATTTTGAAAGGGCAGCTGGATTTTGCGATCCTTCCATTTGGAAAGCATGAGAAGATCAATACGGAAAACCAAACCAAACTGACCTCCCAACACATCTACAGGGAGGAATTATTCCTTGTCGCGCCCAGGAATGTTGTGAAGCAGGAGCATTTGATGGAAGACGCTCCCTATGCGGTCAATTTGGATCAAATCAAAGACCTTCCGTTTGTCTTTCTCAAGAAAGGACATGCGCTGCGAACCTTTCTGGATTACCTGTTCGCTTCTTACCGGATCAAGCCCAACCTCTTTATGGAAATCAACAGCAATGTTTGCGCCTGCCGCCTTGCGGCGTCCGGAGTTGGCGTGACCATTGTGCCCGCTATGACAATCGGTCTGGCCAACTGTGAGGCCGATGTAGATATCTATTCTCTTACCGACCATCCTGTTCAGTGGGACATTTTGGCGCTTTACCGCAAGGATGCTTATTTAAGCGAGGTGGAAAAAGCATTCTTTGAAATCGCTGGCGAGGTTTTTTCAAAACCGCCCTACACCATAAAGACCAGCGAAAGCTATCAGGTTAATCCGTAAGGTAACTCAACACACTGATCTTTTTTCACGTGCATGGTGCAGCCGTTCTTCGTTTTGAAGAGCGGCTGCTTTTTTATGTTCCACAGCAAGGCGCGGGAATAAGACGGTATTTCTATTCCGTCATATGTTTATTTCGATATAACAGCTATAAAAACTTTGCATGCCCGGTGTTTCAAGGCATTCTTGTTGCGATTGTATATTTTTTGACATGTATGTTTATCTACTTTCCCTATTTTTCTTATAAAAAATGATCTCTCAGATGACATTATGACATTTCACGCATGCACTGCATATGCATATTAGCATTTCACAAAAGTTGCAACCATGATATGATCAATTTAAGGCTTAATAAGTCAAACAATTTAGCTATTTCCACCAATCCCTACCAAGAACCTGCAACATACAGAAAGCCGGCAATCTGTGTGCAATTCAGCAAAGGAGGAACGAAAAAAGCTTTCAATCTGCGAACTCCAAGAAAAAATAACTATTGGGAAGGAGTCTTTGGAATGTCAGCAAGCTTAGGCATTGTATCCTTAATTGCCCTGATCGCGGCGATCGCTGTCGGCTGTATTTGGAAAAGCAACGTAGGTATCGCATCCATTGGATTGGCAGTCATCATCAGCCTGATGTACGGGATTAAGGAGAAAACAATCATCGAGGGCTTCAGCGGCTCTCTTTTTATTACAATGGCAGGCGTTACCTATTTATTTGGCATACTGACCCAGAATGGCACATTAGACAAAATTGCGAAAATATTTGTTTCGTTATCCCTCAAACGCTCAATCTGGTTTATTCCCGTTGTCATCTACTGTCTTGGTTTTATTCTATCCGCAATCGGCCCGGGTTCTATTCCGATTCTGGCAATCATCCCCGTTCTTGCCGTACCGATCGCTCTCTCGGCGGGCTATAGCCCCATCATGCTGACGGTAATCGGCATGTCCGGTTGTTTCGGCGGCAGAATGGCGCCCATCACTCCGGAGGGGCTCCTTGTGGCTAATCTGTTGACCAAACAGGGCCTTGACGGCAACATACTCCCCATATGGGCCTGCATATTTGTATCCTCTCTGGTGATGACCGTTCTCGCTTATGTCTATTACAAGGGCTGGAAGGTAGAAAAGCTTCAGGCAGAAGCGGGAGCAGTGCTGAATCAGGAAATCCTGCGTTTTAACAGGAACCAGATCATTTCCCTCGTCGGACTAATCCTTATGATCGTTTGCAGCCTTGTTCTGAAACGAAATGTGGGACTGATCTCGTTTCTGGTCGGCACGATCATCCTGCTGTTCGGCGTCGCAGACGAAAGCGTATGCATCAGAAAAATCCCGTGGGGTGTTCTGATGGATGTGCTTGGAGTTGGGATGCTGATGAATATCATTGTGGAATCGGGCGGAATCGACACCCTTACCGCTGCGCTGAGCTCCGTGATGAATGTACATACCGCCAGCGCGATTATGGGCCTTACAGGAGGGATCATGTCGTTTTTCAGTTCGGGTCTGGGCGTAGTGTTCCCAACACTGGTTCCAACCGTCAGCGGCATTGCTGCAAACTTTAACGGCGTCGTCTCGCCGATCGAGCTGGCCGCGGCGGCAGTCATCGGCGGTACAATGACCGGCATATGCCCTATTTCCACCGCCGGCGCGCTGTCTTTGGGCGCACTTTCCTCGGCCCAGGCGAACGAAGAGAAGAAATACGATATCAATAAGGTATTTGTCGCATATTGGATCTGGGCTTTCGTGGCCCTCGGCATTATCTTTATTCTTGGCGTTTCCGGCGTATTTCGCCTGATCTGCAGCATTTGACCGCAGATTCGCGGGATCACGCGAAAGACTGCTTCAAAAAACCAATCTGCGGAGAGCCAACGCAATTTTCTATGCTCTTCGCAAATAATTTATCATAAGGATGGTTACTATGAGTTTTGCATATGTCGGCTGCCGAACGACCAGAGAGAGAAACGCGCGCGGCAAGGGGCTGAAGGTATACCGGGTGAATCACAAAACACTGGAATGGCAGGAAATTCAGCTGATTGAAAATATTGAAAATCCGTCTTACCAGTGCTTTGACCGGAGCGGAAGCTTTCTATATACGGTACACGGGGATCAGAACCTGGTCAGCGCCTATCGGGTCGACAAGGAAACCGGACGGCTGGAATTTTTGAACTCCGTGAGCGCGGGAGGAAAAAACCCCGTTTTTATCACGGTGGATCAGACGAACCGGTACTGCTTTGTTGCCACCCTGCAGGGGGGTAAGGTTGCTACCCTGCAAAGGAACAGCGACGGCAGCCTTTCCGGGCCGGTCCATGAAGCCGCCGTTCCGGGGAACAGCGAAACTGAGCTCTCCCTCCCGCATCAGTGCATTCTGGACCGAAGCGGATCGTTCCTCTTCGCGCCCGCGCAGGGCCGCACCACCGGCTTTGGACAAACCGACGTTTTTCGGGTCGGGGAGGACGGCTCTCTTTCCCTGACCTGCCAGCTCGCTTCCCGCACGCTGGATGAACCGCGCCATGTTGCGGTTCACCCGAATAACCGTTATGTGTATCAGGTAAACGAAAAGGGAAATAATGTCACCTTCAGCTATTTTGATGAGCAGACGGGAACCCTTGAGCCAAAACAGTCTCTTTCCTCTCTGCCTGACACCTACACAGGAGAGGGGCAGGCCAGCGAAATCATCATTCATCCGAATCAACGCTTTCTGTATTGCTCTAACCGAATCCACGACAGCATTGCGGTCTACTCGATCGATCCGTTCACGGGGTACCTGCGCGGTGTAGGATTTACGGAAACACTGGGGCAAACGCCGCGTTTTATTACGATGGACCCTTCCGGTGAGCTTCTGTATGTGGCAAACGAAGACAGCGACACCATCGTTGCCTTCCGGATCGACCCGCAAACAGGGATTCCGCGCTACGCCGGAAAAACCATTCCAACCGAAAGTCCGGTTTGCATTCTTTTTTCGGAATAGCTCTTCTGAACTTACCGCAGTACTGCGGTAAGTTCAGAATTTTATAGAAAGATATGATAAGCAAAGCAGTCTAAATTTTAATGGAGGTCTTACCGTGGGACTCACAATCACCGAAAAGCTTATTTCAAATTCTTTAGTGGAAGGAGAAATGACCAGAGGAAGCAGAATCGGAATTCGGGCACACCAGACTCTGGGGCATGACTTAAACGCGGTCATGTCTTATCTGGCGCTCCAGTCTATGGGCGTGAAAAAGGTCAATACCGAAGTCTCCGTGCAGTATATCGATCATAACATGATCCAGGCCGACTATAAAAATGCAGACGACCACCGTTTTTTAAAGGACATCACCTCCAAGCTTGGGGTCATCTGTGCGCGGCCGGGCAGCGGAATCTGTCATCATATGCATTTGGAGGACTGGGCCAGACCGGGCAAAACACTGGTTGGGGGCGATTCCCACACCGTCGCCGCCGGGGGAATCGGGATGTTCGCCGTCGGCGTCGGCGGGTTTGACGGCGCCCTGACAATGGCCGGGGAGCCCTTATACATTACCATGCCCCGCATAATAAACATCCGCCTTACGGGAGAATTGCCGCCGTTTGTTTCTGCCAAGAATGTGATTCTTGAGGTACTGCGCAGGATTTCAATTAAGGGCGGAGTCGGGAAGGTACTGGAATACACCGGCCCGGGGGTCAAAGCACTGAATGTCGCCGAGCGCTCAACGATCACCAACATGGGTGCGGAAACCGGCGCCACCACCTCCGTTTTCCCCAGCGATGAGAACACCCGCGAATGGCTGAGGGCCTTTGGCAGGGAGGAGCAGTGGGTTCCGCTGCAGACCGACAAGGACGCAGAGTACGATGAAGTGATCGAGATCGACCTCTCTCAGCTCGAGCCGCTGATCGCCCTGCCTTCTCAGCCGGACAACGTCGTACCGGTAAGGGAGGTCGCCGGTTTAAAGGTTGATCAGGTCATGCTGGGAAGCTGTACCAACACGGCTCTGAACGATGTTCTTTCCATCGCGCATATGTTAAAGGGAAAAAGGATCCACCCGGATGTAAGCGCTGGGCTGTACCCGTCCACTCAAACCGTCGTGCGCGAAAGCATTGCAAGGGGCGCGTACGACACCATTGCGGATGCCGGTGTGCGCATCTTTGAGCCGATCTGCGGCGGCTGCAACGGCTGCGGCTTTGCCCCCGCCACCGGTAGCGTATCGCTGAGAACCACACCCCGGAACTTTGAAGGGCGCAGCGGAACAAAAAACGATCAGGTCTATCTGACCTCTCCCGAAACAGCGGCAGCCTCGGCTGTGACCGGCGTGATCACCGACCCGAGGGATTTGAAGCTCCCGGCATTTCACTACGAAATGCCCAAGCGGATGATTCACCCCTCCAACCTCTTTCTCATGCCCTCCGAGCATCCGGAGGAAATCGAGGTGCGATACGGGCCGAACCTGCGGCCGATTCCGGAAATGCCCGCTCTGGAGGACCGCATCGAAAAAACAGTACAGTTAAAGCTGGGCGACCACATCACCACAGACCATATCTGCCCTGCGGGCGCTTTGTATCTGCCGATCCGCTCCAATATTCCGAAGATCTCCAAATATGCTTTTCTCGTCATCGACGAAACCTTTTCGAAACGCGCCAAGGCGGCCGGCGGCGGGATTCTGGTGGCCGGGCTGAATTACGGACAGGGCTCGAGCCGCGAGCAGGCCGCCATTGTTCCCAGATACCTCGGTATCCGGTCGGTGATCGCCAAAGGCTTTGCCAGACTCCATATGGCAAATATGGTCAACTGGGGGCTGCTGCCGCTCACCTTCGTAAACCAGAAGGACTATGACGCCATCCGCCAGGGCGACACCCTGACGATCGACACGTCGGAACTAATCGAGGGGAAGAAATACCTCGTAAAGAATGAAACCTCTCAGACCGAGTTTTTCGTCACCTCTCCCCTCTGCCAGGCCGATCTGGATTCGGTCAAGGCCGGGGGCACCATCAATGTGGTCAAAAACAAACGAAGAAAGTCATTGTAATCACGGATTCTTATCAGGGAGGGATCATTTTGGATTTCGAACATACTATCCAGGCACTAACACAGCAGGCCAAGGAGGCAATCCGGCAAAGTCGGGAGCTTTCGGCATTGGCCGCGCTGAGCACCACAGAAATTTCCGACGCCATGCAGGGCGAAAATGGGATGGACTCTTCCATCCGGCCGATCGACCCGGCTTCCCGGTTGATTGGCCCTGCCGTCACGATTCAGCTTCCTGCCGGTGACAGCTTGCTGACGGGGGAAGCGGTCGGGCAGGCAAAACCCGGAGATATTCTGGTGATCAACACCGGCGGCTCCGAAAGCTCGGCTGTCTGGGGCGATGTAAAAACCATCCGCGCAATCAAGCAGGGGATCGGCGGGCTCGTGACAGACGGTGCCATTCGGGATATTACCTCGATCAGAGCCTTGGGATTCCCTGTTTTCTCGAAGCATGTGATTCCAAAGGCCAGTAAGCATCAGGGCGGCGGAGAGGTCAATGTACCGATCCTCTGCGCAGGCGTGACGGTCTGCCCGGGGGATATTGTGTTTGGGGACGAAAACGGAGTGGTTGTCATCCCGGCGCAGAAGCTTTCTGAAGTCATTCAGAAAGCAAATGAGAAAAAATCGCAGGATGAAACAAAAATAAAGCGCATTTTGTCCGGCTCCGATCAATAAAACAGGTCAACACAGTCCATTTATCTATAAAACAAACTCTTAGGTCATAAAAAAGACACCCTTGCGGGTGTCTTTTTTATCTCCGGCTAAAACACAAAGGTCAGAATTACAAGGATGCCGAGAACGATTCTGTACCAGCCGAACACCTTAAAGTCGTGCCGCTTGATATAGACCGTTAAAAACCGGATCGCAAGCAGCGATACGAGAAAAGCCACCAGCGTACCCACCAGCAAAACCGCCATTTCCAGGCTGGTGGCGGGCAGGCCGTACTTTACCATTTTCAGCAGGCTCGCACCGAACATCACCGGAATCGCCAGATAGAACGTAAACTCTGTGGCCGCGACTCTGGAGGTACCAAGCAGCATCGCGCCGATGATCGTTGCTCCTGAACGGGAGGTGCCGGGGATCAGCGCCAAAACCTGAAACAGCCCGATCAAAAATGCTGTTTTGTAGTTCATCTGGCTGACGTCGCGTATTTTGACAGAGGAATCCCTGTGGCGGTTCTCAATGACAATAAACAGAATACCGTACAGCACCAGCGTGAAGGATACGGTCTGGTAGTTATAAAACAAAGCGTTGATCGGGTCGTCGAACAACAGCCCGATGACTGCGGCCGGAATACACGCAGCAATTATTTTCATCCATAAGGAAATCGTATCGCTCTCAATATGCAATCTTCCTTCGTTCGAAAACGGCCACAGCTTTTTCCAGTAAAACACGATGACGGCCAAAATCGCCCCCAGCTGAATGACCACAAAAAAGAGCTCCTTGAATTCTGCCGATGCGTTCAGCTTTAAAAACTGATCCACCAGAATCAAATGGCCCGTACTGCTGATCGGCAGCCACTCGGTGATTCCTTCTACAATGCCTAAAAAAACTGCCTTTAAAATTTCTACTACATTCATACCTCTGTTATGGCTCCAATTCTGTTAGGATAAGCAAAAGGTTGCCGGTTCCTGCCGCCGATCGCCGAAATCCAATTTTGCCTTCGCTCTATCATAGAATAGAATCGTTTATTTTTCAACTGGTTCTTCTACCATTCGGTATCCGACGCCCATTTCTGTGAGAATGTATTTGGGTGCCCCGGGGTTCGCCTCTATTTTTCTGCGGATATTGGCCATGTTGACGCGCAGGGTATGGCTTTCATCGGTGTAAACGCCCCATACCTCCCGTATGATAAAATCGTGAGTGAGCACCTTGCCCGCGTTTTGAGACAGCAAAACCAAAATTTTATATTCTATGGGGGTCAGGTGAATCCGCTCCCCGGCTCTGGATACCGTTCGTTTGTTATAATCGATTTCCAGCTCCCCGATGGTCACTTTTTCTTCCCCCGCCGCGTTCGTACCGGCTGACTGCAGGCTATGCCGCATGGCCGTGCGGATCCGGGCCAGCAGCTCAGAGGTTCCAAACGGCTTTACGATATAATCATCGGCGCCCAAATCGAGGGCGGACACCTTTTCGCGCTCGTGCCCGCGGGCCGAAACCACAATGACGGGCGTTTTAGACCATTCGCGTATTTGCCGAAGGATTTCGGTGCCGTCGATATCCGGCAGTCCCAAATCAAGCAGGACGATGTCCGGAACATGAGAGGTGAACAGTGAAAGACCTTCCTTCCCCGTTTTGGCCTTTACCACCTGATACTGATTGGAGGTTAAAATGGCCGATATAAAATTGCAGATGGCGTCCTCATCCTCAATGATCAAAACCGTCGGCTTGATGTCCAAGTCATTCACTCCCTTTCAGCGGCAGGGTAAAGCGGAACACCGCTCCGCCGCCTTCTCTGTTCTCGGCCTCCAAAGTGCCCTGATGTGCCTGAATAATCGTTTTGCAGATCGACAGCCCGATCCCCATTCCTCTGGAGGAATCGGCACTTCTGCTTTTGCCGGGCGTATCGCTTGTGAACAGATAGGGAAAATCCTCGCCGGAAATCCCCCTGCCGCGATCGAGCACCTCGAATTTTGCCGACTTTTCTTCCTTTTCCAAATGGATTTCAACCGCAGAATCGTTAGGAGAAAATTTAATGGCGTTTTCCAGAAGATTGATCAGCACCTGTACGATCAGGGTTCCATCCATCGGGACCTCCAGAAATTCTTCCGGAACACGAACCAGAATTTCACGCTTTGGAAACCTCTGCTTGATGCGGCTGACGGCCTCCCCCACGACCTCCTCCGCGGCCTCCGGACTTTTCACCAGATTCGAGGCGTTTTCACTGATCCGCGTAACGGAAAGCAGGTTTTCCACCATGCGGATCAGCCATTGGGATTCCTCCTGAATATTGGCTACCAGACTGTCCCGCGTGCTTTCGTCCAGCATGCTCCCATTTTCGCGGATGGCGGAGCTGGCACCCAGAATCCCGGCGAGGGGCGTGCGCAGATCATGAGAAATGGCGCGCAGAAGGGTACTGCGCATTTTTTCCTTTTCCGACGCCACCATCACGTTCCTCTGCTCGTCGGAAAGATGCTGGCGCTCCAGCGCCATGGCGACCTGTGAGGCGATCATGCGCAGGAACAGGCGCGTGCTATGATCCAGCGTCCCCTTGGAGCAGGAGATTCCCCACACCGCCAAAACCTTTCCCTGAGAGATCACCGGCATATAAAACGCCGCCGCACCCATGAGGGTATCCGTTCCGGCGCCGGCGCGCTTTTGATTGAGAAACACCCAGTGCGCTACCGCCTTTTCATCCGAGGTATTCAGGACGGTCGCGTCGATATCGTCGGCCGCCTGCAGCACGGTACCGTCCTCCCCGTGCTCGGGGTCAACCGTGAAAAACACAACGGAGCGCCCGAACAGCTTGACAAGAGAATCGTTTGTCAGGGCTACGATGCGGTCAAGCCCTCTGGTTGCGAGAAGCTTCTTGTTGATCTCGTACAAAACCTCTGTACGGTGCTCGCGCTTTACGGCGAGCCGCGCCTCTGCTTTGATGCGCACGGTTAGGGTACTGGTAATCAAAGCGACCAGGAGCATGATGATAAAGGTAAGCGGGTAGGCAGTTTGAATGGCATTGAATGTAAAATACGGTTCCGTAAAAAAGAAATTAAAGGTCAGCACGCTGATGACGGAGGCGGCAATTCCATAGACATACCCTTCCGTCACCCGTGAAATCAGCAGGACAGAAAAAATGTACACCATAATAATGTTCTGGTTCATCACGTCCAACCGGTGGATGCCAAAGCAAAGCAGAGTAGCGGGCGCCAAAATCAAAACCGATTTGATTGCATCCGTCCACGATAAGCGGAAATTTTCCGTTTTCACCTTCTGGCGCGGCCTCTTATAGGCTCGTTTGACCGCACCCCCGGGAATGATGTGCACCTCGATGCTGGGCAGAAGCGCAATCAGATGATCTTCAAAATCTATGTCGAACAGATTTTTCAGCGTCTTTTTGTTTCTGCTTTTGCCGACAACAATATTGGTAATGCCGGAAAGCTTTGCATATTCCGCAACGGTAACCGCAATATCGTGCCCCGTCAGGTTGACAACCTCCGCGCCGAGCTTTTCGGCCAAATCCATATTTCCCCGGATCGTTTTCTGCTGCTCTGCAGTCATCTGCTCGCTTTCAATGTCCTCTACATACAGCGCGACCCAGCTTGCGTGGAATGCCTCCGCCGCCCGCGCCGTCCACCGGATACATTTTGCGGACGAGGGCGACGCTCCGATGCAGACAAGCAGCTTGGTGTTCGCCATTTTGTCGGACAGGCTCCGCTCGTTCTGGTTCTCAAAGCTGATTTTATCCGTTGTGCAGCGCAGCGCGATTTCGCGCAGAAGACGCAGGTTTTTCCGCGTGAAAAAATTCCGCATCGCTGTTTCCGCGCGCTCCGGACGATAGATTTTTCCGCTTTCAAAGCGCCGCAGGAGTTCATCCGGCTCAATATCGACCAGCTCGATTGTTTCGGCGCGGTCGAAAACAGAATCGGGCACCGTTTCCTGCACCTGAATTTTGGTGATGTTCTCAATGATATCATTCAGGCTTTCCATATGCTGAACGTTTACGGTCGTATACACGTCGATTCCGGCCCCGAGCAGCTCTTCAATATCCTGATACCGTTTTTTGTTGCGCGCGCCCGGCGCGTTGGTGTGGGCGAGTTCATCCACAAGGATCAGTTCTGGCCTGCGCCTCAAAGCTTCGTCCAGATCAAACTCCTTCAGCTCAATCCCGCGGTAGGATATTGTTTTCGGCGCAAGCACCGGAAGACCATGCAGCTTCTGCATGGTCTCAGGGCGGGTATGCGGCTCAATGTAGCCGACCAGAACGTCCATTCCGCTTTTATAGCGCTCCTGCGCATTCTCCAGCATGGCATAGGTTTTGCCTACGCCCGCGGCATAGCCGAAAAAGATTTTCAGCCTGCCCTGCCGCTGCTCCTGATCCGTTTCCAGCTCTTCTAAAATGGCGTCGGGGTCCGGCCTCAGGTCAAAGGCTTCCATTCAAAACTCACCGCCTTACTGTTTCAAAATATCATACCACTTTTGGCAATTACAGTCATGCTATTTAATAAAACGGAGAATTTCTCCCCCCGCCTGTGGCGGGGGAAGAAATCCATGCCCCTTAGAATAGACTCTTTTAAAATAAATCAGCTCGAAAGCAAACCATCCAGAGCCAAATTCACCTTTAAAACGTTGACGGCCGGTTCGCCGATCACCCCAAGAAAGGGCCCGCTTGTATAGGTCTGAATGATACGCCTGACCTCTTCTACCGGCACATTTCTGGCAGCGGCGATTCTGGCCGCCTGGTATTCCGCCGCTGCCGGAGAAATATTGGGATCCACGCCGCTGGCGGAGGCCGTCACCAAATCCATCGGGATATCCGCCGTGTTTCCGGGGTCAAAGGAATGCCACCAGTCAATGCGCTCCTCCACCAGCTTTTTCTGCTCCTCGCTCGTGGGGGACAGGTTCGTCACACCGGCAGGCCTGCCAATCAGGTATTCCGGCCTGGTGAATTCCTGCGCGATCAGCTCGGAGCCGTATTCTTTTTTCGTTCCGTCCTTGAGGGTCACGGTAATGATGCTGCCGTTCGCCTGATTGGGGAACAAGAGCTGGGCTGCGCCCGTGATCACTGCGGTGTAAAGAACACCGCACAAAAGCGTCATCAGGGCAAAACACACGAGTGCGGGCCTGAGTAATTTCATGCTTTTCATCGGTTCTCTCCCCCTTTATGCCAGACCGCAAACGGTCAGAAGAATGTCGATCAGCTTGATCGCGAGAAAAGGAGCGGTAATCCCGCCCAGCCCGTAAATCAGCAGATTTCGTTTCAGCAGCTTCCCGGCGGGCAGCTCGCGGTATTTTACTCCCTTGAGCGCCAGGGGAATCAGCGCGACAATAATGAGCGCATTATAGATGATCGCCGACAGCATGGCGCTTGCGGCGCTGGTCAGGCCCATAAAGTTCAGGGCGGCAAGCTGCGGGTAAATCCCGAAAAACAGCACCGGAATAATGGCAAAATACTTGGCCACGTCGTTGGCCACGCTGAAGGTCGTCAAAGAACCCCGGGTCATCAAGAGCTGCTTGCCGATCCGTACAATATCAATCAGCTTGGTGGGGCTGGAATCCAAATCCACCATATTGCCCGCTTCTTTGGCGGCCTGCGTGCCCGTGTTCATCGCGACCGCGACATCCGCCTGCGCCAGTGCGGGCGCGTCATTCGTACCATCGCCCGTCATGGCGACCAGATGCCCCTTGGACTGATAGTCCCGGATGAGAGAGAGCTTCGCTTCCGGCGTGGCCTCCGCCAGAAAATCATCTACGCCCGCTTCGGCGGCGATTGCCGCGGCGGTCATGGGGTTGTCGCCGGTGATCATGATGGTTTTGATGCCCATCCTGCGCAGGTCCTCAAAGCGCTCTTTGACGCCGTTCTTCACAATATCCTTTAAATAAATCACGCCCAGCACCTGATTGTTCTTCGCGACGACGAGCGGCGTACCGCCCGCGCCCGCCACGCGCTGTACTAGCTGCTCGCATTCCTGCGGGTATTCGCCGCCCTTTTGCAGCACAAACGCTTTGACGGTATCGGCGGCGCCTTTTCGGATTTGATTCCCCTGGTAGTCGATGCCGCTCATTCTGGTTTTTGCCGAGAATTCCACAAAGTTTGCTCCCAGTGTGGAAAGTTCGCGGCCGCGGATTCCAAACCGTTCCTTGGCCAGCACCACAATGCTTCTGCCCTCCGCGGTTTCATCCGCAAGGGAGGAGAGCTGCGCGGCGTCTGCCAAATCCCGTTCTGAAACGCCGTTTACAGGCAGAAATTCGCTGGCCTGTCGGTTCCCCAAGGTAATGGTTCCGGTTTTATCCAGCAGCAGCACATCCACATCCCCGGCGGCTTCGATCGCGCGCCCGCTCATGGCCAGAACATTGGCCTGATTCAGGCGGCTCATTCCCGCAATGCCGATGGAGGAAAGCAGCGCGCCGATCGTGGTGGGCGCAAGGCACACGAGAAGCGCAATGACGTTGGTGATGGAAATCGCCGAGCCCGCGCCGGCCTGCGCGCTTGCAAAGCTGGTAAAGGGCAGCAGAGTCGCCGTGACCACCAGAAAAATAATGGTGAGGGTAATCAGCAGAATCTGCAGGGCGATCTCGTTGGGTGTTTTCTTTCTGGCGGCGCCCTCCACCATCGAGATCATTTTGTCGAGAAAGCTTTCCCCGGCCTCCGCCGTGACACGGACAATCAGCCAGTCGGATACCAAAGTCGTCCCGCCTGTCACCGCGCTCCGGTCTCCGCCGGATTCGCGGATGACAGGCGCGGATTCCCCGGTGATGGCGCTCTCGTCCACGGAGGCTGCCCCGTCAATCACTTCTCCGTCCATCGGGATCTGCTCGCCCGCCTTCACGTACACAATATCTCCCTTTTTCAGCGCGTTGGAGAGGACTTCGGTATATTCCTCAGTATTGGCCGCAGATTTCAGCTTTTTGGCCTTCACGTCTTTTCTCGCGCTGCGCAGGCTGTTGGCCTGCGCGCGGCCGCGCCCCTCGGCTATAGCCTCCGCAAAGTTGGCAAACAGCACGGTAAACCACAGGATCAGTGCGATGGCGAGGGTATAGCCCGCATTTTCATCCTTGAGCTCTGCAAACGAGAGAAAATACAATACAGTCGTCAGGATCGCCCCGATATAAACCACCAGCATCACAGGATTTTTCACCTGCACGCGGGGAGACAGCTTCGCAAAGGATTGCCGGAGCGCATCCGCAAAGATGTTTTTATCTACATTCTTCTTTTCCATTTGAATCCCCTTCTAAGATCGCGTCGTAAAGAAATCGGCAATCGGGCCGAGTGCCAGTGCGGGCAAAAAGCTCAGCGCGCCGATGATCAGGATCACTCCGATCAAAAGCCCGACAAAGGTTCCGTTGCTGGTGGATAAGGTTCCTTCCCCCGCGGCCACCGTTTTCTTCTGCGCCATATTCCCGGCAAGAAAGAGCACCGCCGTCATGGGAATGAACCGAACCAGTAGCATAATCACCCCGCCCAAAACATTGGTGAATACGGTATCCGCACGAAAACCGGCAAAAGCGCTGCCGTTGTTATTCGCCATGGAGGAGAAAGCGTAAAGGATCTCTGAAAATCCGTGAGCGCCCGAATTGGTCAGCCACGAGACGGCGCCGGGACTGACGACGGCGGCCGCGGTACCGAGCAGCGTCAGCAGCGGCGGAGCCAGAACAATCAGGCACACCATCTTCATATCGAATGGCTCTACCTTTTTGCCCAAATACTCCGGTGTGCGGCCGACCATCAGACCCGCGATAAACACCGTAAGCAGCACGAACGCAAGCATGCCGTAAAGCCCGCTGCCCACACCGCCGAACACGATCTCACCCAGCTGCATCAGGAACATGGAGACCATCCCCGCGAGCGGGGTCAGGCTGTCGTGCATCGCGTTGACTGAACCGTTGGAGGCCGCTGTGGTGACGGCTGCCCACAAAGAGGAAGCGCCGACGCCGTGGATCACTTCTTTTCCCTCCATACTGCCGGAGACCGCCACCCCCTGAAATGCAGGGGCGGCAAACTGTTCGCTCACTGTGGCGGCCGCAAGCGCCGCCACAAAGAAAATCATCATGGTAATATAGATCGTTCTCCCCTGCTTCCCGTTTTTTACGGCTTTTCCAAAGCTGACACAAAGAGCAGCCGGAATCAGCAGGATGGACAGCGCCTGAATGAAGTTGGAAAAGGGCGTGGGGTTTTCCAGCGGGAACGCGGAGTTCATCCCGAAAAAGCCGCCGCCGTTTGTGCCAAGCTGCTTAATGGCGATCTGGCTGGCCGCGGGGCCCAGCGGGATTGTCTGTGCAGCCCCGGTTTCGAGCATGGCAGCCTCGTGATAAGGGCCGAAGGTCTGCACCACTCCCTGAGAAATCAAAAGCAGAGCAACGACGAAGGAAAGCGGGATGAAAATATAGAGAGTCGATCTTGTCAGATCGACCCAAAAGCTGCCGAGGGTCTTTTTCTGCTTTAAAACAAAGCCCCGGATCAGCGCAAAAAGAACCGCGATTCCCGTTGCGGCCGATACAAAATTCTGAACGGTAAGCCCTAAAAACTGCGTCAAATAAGACAGCGTGGATTCGCCCGCATAGGCCTGCCAGTTTGTATTGGAAACAAAGCTGGCTGCCGTATTAAACGCCAGGTGCCAGCTGGTGCCGTTCATCCCTTCGGGATTCAGCGGCAGAAAGCCCTGAATCAGCAGCAAAAGAAACAGGAAAAGAAAGCCGGCCGCACTGAACAGAAGAACGGAAAGCGCATATCTTTTCGCACTCATTTCTTCGTCCGGCGCAGCACCCATCAGCCTGTAAATTCCCTTTTCCACGGGGGCAAGCGCCCGCGTTAAAAACACCTTCTGCCCCGTCATCACCTTATAGATATAGCTGCCCAGCGGAACAGATAATCCAATTAAAATAACGATATAAAGGATGTCCTGCAAAACCATACGACTCATAACTCATCACCTCGAAACAGAACGTAAAACAGATAAACCAGCAGGGCCACGCCGATCAGCCCTACCGCGATAAAAACGATCCCCATTCTTTCATCTCCCAATCTCTCTTTCTTTGCACACATAGACCATCTAAATCCTTTCAGGCATTTTCAACCACCAGGATTTCAAAACCGGATGGAGAATGACCCGAATTTTAGAAGCCTTAAAATTTGATTCGACTGTCTCTATTGTTCTACCCTCACATCCTCACTATTCCGGTAGTTTCCATCCTATCAGAAAAGGAATCAAAACGGTGTCAAGATGAAAACGCCCGGCGTCAAGAAATTGGCAAGATCGTGTTTCAAGAGATCGTTCTATATCAAAAGCGCTGTTCATAAACCCGCGAAAGCCGGAGCAGTCGACCCGAAAAGGATCGCTGCCCCGGCTTTTGTCTTAGACTTTTTGTGAGCTGAAATCAGAAGTTTTTAGAACGCAGAAAATTCAAGAGCAGGTCTCAACAGCTGACATGCCTCATAAATATAGGACAGGATGATCCGATACGGCGAGCCGGGTAACACTGACCGAACCGCACCCTTTGCAGTCATTTTTAATGACAGCATGGGGCTGCACCTCGCAGCGCCGGTTGAACCGGTATCCAGCCGATTCATCCTCTCGTATTGAGAAAAACAGGAGGGAAGTATTCATGAAAAAACTGTTGGGAGTCCTGATGACTTTGTCCTTGCTGATGTCCGTTACCGCGTGCGCATCCGGCGGTTCGGCGGCAGGCGCTGCTTCTTCGGAGGGCTCTTCCGGAGGAGATTCTAACGCCCCGATCCGTATTGGGTTTTTCACACCGGAATCCGCCGCCGCTGCCGCCGCCGATGGCCAGAGCGCGCGTCAGTCCGCCGAGCTGGCTGTGAAAATTGCCAACGACGCCGGCGGCATCAATGGCCGCAAGGTTGAGCTGGTGGCCTATGACGATGGTCTGGACAACACCCAGGCGGCGAACATCGCCGAAAAACTCTCTACCGCCGACAAGGTGGACGCTGTTGTCTCCGGCTCTTATTCCGGCCCTACCCGCGTTGCCGCTCCCATCTTTCAGGATGCGGGAATCGTGATGGTCGCCGCCTACGCGATTCACCCCGACGTGGTCAATGCCGGCGATTTCATTTTCTCGCAGTCCTTCCCCGGCTCGGTACAGGGGACTGCCGGCGCCAAATTTGCCGTGGAGAACCTGAAAGCGAAGAAGATCGCGATTATCGGGGTGGATTTGGATTTCGGCAAGGAGCTTTCAAAATACTTTAAGTCCTACGCCGAAGCCAACGGCGCAAAAATCGTTTCGGAAGACTATGTGGCGATGTCCGACAATGATTTCACGTCCATCATCTCTAAAATCAAAAGTCTGAATGTCGACATGATTTACAGCGCCAACTACTATGCGCACGCCTCCGAAGTGGTGCGGCAGGCCGCGCTGCAGGGCCTGAAGGTTCCTGTTCTGGGCACGGAGGGGGCCGACTCCTGGCAGCTGCTGCAAACAGCCGGCGAGTATGCCAACGGACTGTACATCACCACCAATATGAACCGCGACGACAAGCTGGAAAGCACGCAGAAGTATATCGAAGAATACGAAGCCGCGTACAAAATGCAGCCCGACATGGTAGGCGCATCCGTATATGACGCCTTTCAGGTGCTGTTTGCCGGCTTTGAGTCAGTGGGCACCGGCGACAGCGCCGCACTGCGCGATTACATCAGCAGCATGAAGGACTTTGAAACGGTTACCGGCAAGCTGCTCTACTACACCAAATCCCGCTCGGCCGTAAAAACCGTTCAGATTCAGCAGGTGCAGGAAGGCGCGTTCCATGGATTTGCTGTGATCGATGATCCCAAGATCATTGACCCGACCAACTATTAAACCGAAATCGCTCCCATAAACCAAAATGGAGAAGGAGGCGTCGCCAATCGCGGCGGTGCCTCCTTTTTGTAAAAAATCTCCCAAAGAGAAGTGGTGGACGAAAATGATTACGCAACAGTTAATTAATGGACTGATGATCGGCAGTCTCTATGCTCTAACCGCTTTGGGCGCGACACTGATCTACGGTATCCTCAGAATTCTTGATATTGCGAACGCGGCCGCTTACCTGATTGGCGCTTATGTGGGCTGGTACATCTACCTTTCTACCGGCAACATTATCCTGACCTTTCTCGGCGCGATCCTGCTGGCAGGGGGACTCGGCGTACTGCTGGAGAAAACAGTTTACAGTCCGATTCTTGCGAAGCCGCAGGTGATTGCGATCATTCCTCTGGTGGCGTCGGTCGGCCTGTTCACCATCAGCAATGATCTGGTTCGCCTCATTGCGGGGCCCGGAACCAAAGCGTATAACTTTTCTTTTCCTGTAGAGTCCTACCGCATCGGCGGTCTGGTGATACTGCCCAGCTGGATCCTGATTTTTGCGCTCACGGCAGCCCTGCTGCTAATTCTGTGGTTTATTCTGAACCGGACCAAGATGGGCCTGGCCTGGCGCGCTACCGCGCAAGACAGCGAGATTGCCAGAGCGGTCGGTGTGGATACCAGTTCGGCAATGGCGCTCTCTTACGTTCTCGGTTACGGGTTTGCTGCCGCTGCGGGCATCATGGTCGGTATTCTTTACAATTCGATCACTCCTGCTCTGGGCGAGGTGCCTTCTTATAAAATGCTGGCCATCATCGTGCTGGGCGGACTGGGAAATCCCTTTGGAACCGTCATTGCCGGAATCTTCATCGGCCTGACCGAGGTGCTGGCCTCCGTATATACCCAAATCCCCATCCCGAAAGATGCCATTGCCTTTGTCGTATTAATCATCGTGCTGTTGATCAAGCCCTCCGGTCTGATCAGTCAGAAAAACAAAACATAAGGGGGTGGGGAAATGACCAACTATCTGTTTTCGATCGCCTCAAATGTCGCCATCTTCAGTATTTTGGCGCTGTCGCTCAACATCATCACCGGCTATGCCGGGCAGGCCATGATGGGCCACGCCGCCTTTTTCGGCATCGGGGCCTATTCCGCCGCGCTCCTGACGAACGCCGGGCTCAATTTCTGGCTTGCGCTGCCCGCCTGCCTGATCATTGCGGGAATCTGCGGCGCCATACTGGGTATCGCCAGCCTGCGCGTGCAGAATGACTTTCTGGCGATTACCACCATCGGCCTGAACTTCGTCATGGTGGCGCTGTTCAACAATCTGGAAATTTTCGGAGGGTCTTTGGGCCTTGCCACCAAGAAACCGTATTTATTCGGGCAGCGCATGGGCAACCGGGAGTTTTTCTTCCTTGCGGTCCTGGTTGTAATTGCTGTATGCTTTTTGATCGTCAAGATGAGGCGTTCCTGGTTCGGCATCGCATTGGCCGCCATCAACAACGACGAAAAAGCGGCCAGCTCCTTCGGCGTCAACGTCAGCCAATATAAAATCCTCAGCTTTATCCTCGGCACCGCCATTGCCGGACTGGCTGGGGGAATCTACTCGCACCGCATGGGATTCATTTTCTCTTCGGATTTTGCTTTCGTGATTTCCATCCAAATTCTTTCCATGGTGGTAGTAGGCGGTCTTGGCACGATCCGCGGCCCCCTGATGGGCGCGATTTTACTGGGAGTGGCGCCGGAGCTGCTGCGCTCCGCCTCGGATTACCGCAATCTGCTTTACGGCGGCCTTCTGGTGCTGATGGTGCGCTTTATGCCGGAGGGTCTGCTGGGCGACGGCAGTCCCCTGATGCGGGCCTTTGCGAAAATCAGGGTCTCCCTGTTCCCAAAGAAAGGGGGGCAGAGCCATGGATGAGCTGCTGCGCGTGGAAGAGCTGAAAATGTATTTCGGCGGTCTGAAAGCCATCGATGGCCTCACTCTTTCCGTCTATGACGAAGAGGTTCTTGGGATTATCGGGCCGAACGGAGCGGGCAAAACCACACTGTTTAACGCTATCTGCGGCGTGTATAAGCCCACCGGGGGCAAGGTGCTTCTTCGCGGAGCGGAGGTGCAGGGCCTGCCCGCACACGAAATGGCGCGCAAGGGCATCGCCCGCACCTTTCAAATCTCGAAGCCCCTGAAGGACCTGACCATTCTGGACAACGTGGTGGCAGCAGCCGGGATTCACGAATACACCGGCGTACGCTCTTATTTTAAAAAAAGCCATACCCCCGAAGTGGTGGAAAAAGCTGAGTCTGTGCTGGAGCTGGTCGGGCTGGAAGAGCTGCGCGACAAAAAGGCCCGCGATGTATCTCTGGGCTATCTGCGCCGCCTGGAAATCGCCCGTGTTCTGGTCACCGACCCACTCCTCATTATGCTGGATGAGCCTGCCGCCGGTCTGTCCAACTTTGCGATCAACCAGATCACGGAGCTGATCCTGCAGCTCAAGGAACAAAAAAAGACCATTGTCCTCATTGAACATAACCTCCCCATCACGATGAAGGTCTGTGACCGGATCGCCGTGCTGAACTACGGCAAAAAAATCGCTGAGGGGATTCCTGCGCAAATACAGGGTGACCCGCAGGTGATTGAAGCCTATTTAGGGGAGGAGGATGACTGATGCTGGAAATGAAGAATCTGTATGCTTCTTACGGGATGATGGAGGTCATCCATGGAATCAACCTGAAGGTCGATTCGGGCGAGCTGGTGTCGGTCATCGGGCCCAACGGCGCGGGAAAAACCACGCTGATCAAAACCACCATGGGTCTGGTTCCGCTTCATTCCGGCAGCATTTTGTACGACGGGCAGGACATTTCAGCACTGCCCGCACACAAACGGGCGGAGATGGGCATCGGTTATGTGCCGGAAGGCCGGCGCGTCTTCGGGGACCTGACGGTGGAGGAAAATCTGAGGATCGGTGCGTACCGTCTGCCGGATACCAAGCAGATACGGCCCAATCTGCAAAAGGTGTACGAGATGTTTCCCCGGCTGGGGGAACGTAAAAATCAACTGGCGCGCACAATGTCCGGCGGGGAACAGCAAATGCTGGCCATCGGCCGCGCTCTGATGCTCTCCCCCCGCCTGCTGCTGATCGACGAGGTGTCTATGGGGCTGATGCCCATTATGGTGAATACCTGCTTTCAGATCATCAAAGAATTGAACGAGTCGGGCATCACGATTTTGATGGTGGAGCAGAACGCCAACAAGGCACTCAAGATCGCCAACCGCGGATATGTGATCGAGGCCGGCAACATCACTCTCGAAGGCACTTCGGAAGTACTGCGCAGCAACGACATGGTGCAAAAAGCGTACTTAGGGAGCTAAGATTTTAAAGTATTATCAAATCCGATATACCGATTAAGAATAAGGCCATTTGTGTTTATTTCCTTCCAAGCGCATATAAAAGCGGCCCCCCATAGGGGGAGCCGCTTTTATATCAGACTTACTCTGCTGATGAACTGTTAAAGTTTGACTGGCGCAATATCGGCCTGCGTGCTATGGCGCACTCTGGTTTGCGGCTGCAAGCAACTAAGGGATCAAGCGGTATTTTTTCATTTTCCTCCAAAGCGTTGTGGTGCTGATATTCAGTTCTGCGGCAGCCTGTGCCCGGTTGCCGCCGCTGCGTGCCAAAAGCTCCTGTATTTTCTCCCGTTCATACTCCATTACGGATTCTCTGGGGGAAGGCGGCACCACAGCAGCCCGTGTATCACTGACCGCCGCGGGGCGGCGCCGGATCACTCCCTCCAAACAGTCCGGCCCGATACACGTGCTTTCGGACAGAGTAATCGCCCGCTCAAGAAGATTAAAAAACTGCCTGATATTCCCCGGATAGGCGCCCTCCTGCAGCAGCGTGACCGCTTCTTTGCTAAACGTGATCTCCGGGCAGTTTTTTCTGGTATAATGCTCGATCAGGCGGGGAATATCCTCTTTTCGTTCCCTCAGCGGCGGCAGATACAGCTCCAAAACATTCAGGCGGTAAAGCAGATCCTCGCGGAACTTTCTCTCCTGAACCAGCTCTTCCAGATTCTTGTTGGTCGCGCTGATGACCCGCACATCGATCGGAACAATCTTGTTATCGCCCAGTCGGCTGATCTCCTTCTCCTGCAGCACACGGAGAAGCTTTGCCTGAACATCGATATTCATTTCGCCGATTTCGTCCAGAAACACAGTCCCGCCGTGGGCCAGCTCAAACAATCCCATTTTGCCTTCCCTGTTGGCCCCGGTGAACGCCCCTTTTACATAGCCGAACAGTTCGCTTTCCAGAATGGATTCCGGTAGGGCCGCGCAGTTGATCGCAACAAAAGGCTCGTTGACCCGGCCGCTGGCATTATGGATGCTTTGTGCAAAAACCTCTTTGCCCGTGCCGGTTTCACCGGAAATCAGGATCGCACTGTTGCTTGCCGCATATTTTTTCCCGAGCCGGATCGTCTCTTTGATGGGAGCACTTTCTCCCACAATATCGCGGAAGGTATAGCGGGCAGCGGGATATTTTTCACTCAGCTTCATGCGAATCTGTTTTTCCGCGGATTGAATTCGGTTTCCGCTGCCGACAATGATAACCACGCTTTTCAGCTGCGCATTCACAATGATCGGCCTGCAGTTCACCAGATACACGCGAGAGAACAGATTGACAATCGACTTCTGGATGGGTTCCTTTTGATTCAGGACCCGATCGGCCTCCTTCTCCGGAAAGAGAAGCCGCAGAATTTCTTCCGATGACCGGTTGTGGAACAGGGCCTTGGCATTATCGTTCAGAAAGAGCAGCTCCCCTGAGGGGGAATAGTTCAAAATCGCGTCGGGTGTTCCGTTGATGGTAGCCAGAATGGTCTGAAGGTACTCATCCTTTGCCTCCATCGACATCAGAATATTCAGCGCCCGGTCAATGGCCGTTTCCACATTGCCGGAGTGAACCCGCAGCATCACATGGCGCAGCTCGTGAGCATCGGCGGCCTGCTTTACGGAAAATCCGCCGATCAACAGGCGGGTACCGGGGCGAAGCTCGCCAATGATATCCTGCTCGACGGTATCCGGGGATTTGGGATCGATCACCTGCACATCCATGCCGGAAATCCGGCGGAAGCGCAGCATGGTATCATAGGCACTGTCGAACCCGATCAGCGCAATTTCCTCCGGCGCACAATCGCCCATCTGAACGGATTCATAGATTTCTTCGTAAAGATATGGAACATCTACCACCGGAATGGGCACATTCTCCTCCAGAAGCCGCACGTTGCGTCCTCTGGCAATCAGCACCTTGGCCCCGGCGGAAACAGCCTCTTTGGCATTGCGGATCGTATGCTTTCCGGTCGCCTCAATAATCCCCACCCGGCTGGTCAGGCGGCGCTTTTGGATAATCTGCCTTGCAACAGAGGTAAAAACATCGGACGCGGCAAATATCATGATGTCGCGAATCTCTTTCACGGACAAGCCCTCCATTTCACATGAATTTCACTTTTGAAATTCATGTGAAAATGATACCACGATTTTTTAAAATGTTCAATCAGAAAATAAAACCTGTTTTTGTGTCTGAAAAGAAAAAACATGCAGATTTCATCCGCCTTTTCAGCGTTTTGTCAATATTTTTTAAAAATTTAAAATCAGTTGGCATAGAAATTGCGTTTCTATTGGAGTGTAACAAGAAAGGAGGCTACACAATGGCCTATCAGGTACTACTGCCACAACCTATTTTGAAAGAGGGATACGATTACTTACTCGAACATGGTTACGAGATCATCGAGGGGAAAGGCCCCGGCGAAGAAGATATTCTCTCAGACATTGAAAAGTGTGACGCCATGATTGTCCGCACCGCAAAAATAACCGCCAGAATTTTAGATGCGGCGCCCAACCTGCGTGTCATCGCCCGGCACGGGGCAGGATATGACGGAATCGATCTAGAGGCGGCACGCCGGCATAACGTTCTGGTGATGAACGCGCCGGGTGTAAACAGCATTTCGGTGGCTGAGCTGGCGATCTTCTATATGCTCCACTGTTCCCGCAACTTTAAGACGGTTCAGAAGCTCTATCAGGAGGATTACAGCTACGCGAAATTTAAGGTTCCGAAAACAGAGCTGAACGGAAAGACGCTGGGCCTCGTCGGTCTGGGGAATATCGGTAAGCTGGTCGCAAAAAAGGCTGCCATGGGGTTCGATATGAAGGTAATCGCCTTTGACCCCTTCCACCGCGGAGAACTGCCGGATTATATCGAGATGACGCAGGACAGGGACGAGATTTTCCGCGTCAGCGACTATGTATCCGTTCATGTTCCCGCCACAGAGGAAACAGTCAAAAGCATTGGCAGCCGTGAGTTTTCTTTGATGAAGAACACCGCTTTCCTGATCAACACCGCCCGCGGCTCGATTGTGGACGAACCGGCTTTGATTCAGGCACTGCAGGAAAAGCAGATCGCCGGGGCCGGGCTGGACGTGCTTTGGGATGAGCCTTTTCAGAAAGATAACCCCCTGCTGCAAATGGACAACGTGCTGACCGCCCCGCACATTGGCGCAGCCACAAAAGAAGCCTCCAGCCGCGCTTCGCTGGCCTGCGCGCAGAACATAGACGATTACTTCTGCGGACGGCCTCTGCACGCGGTCGTCCCGGAGCTGAGAGATTTCATTTCAACCAAAGAATAAATTCTGATAAAATGAGAGGAGAAAGAGAACATGAGTGTAGGAAACCGAGTTTTTCTGGAACGTGATTTACCAGATGCAAAAGTGATGGAGGGCTTTCGTGCTCTGCCCGCGGCAAATGTGGCGGACACCATGGGGCGCTCCTGTGCACTGAATTCCCAGATTCACCTGATCAGCAGCCCGGAAAGGCCCATTATGGCAGGCGCAGCGTTGACCGTGAAGGCCCGCCCCGGCGATAACCTGATGCTGCACAAGGCTCTGGATATGGCCGGCCCTGACGACGTCATTATCGTATCCAACGAAGGAGACCGCACACACTCCCTGATGGGGGAAATCATGGCGGTTTACGCACAGTGCACCCGCAAGGTACAGGGCATTGTACTGGATGGCCCGATCCGTGACATCGAGGAGTTGTCTCAGATGGAGATGTTCCTGTATGCAACCGGATCTACCCCCGGCGGCCCGTACAAGGAAGGCCCGGGCGAGATCAACGTGCCGATTTCCATTGGCAATATTGCGGTAAACCCCGGGGATATTGTTCTGGGCGACCGGGACGGCGTCATCATCATTCCCAGAACAGACGCGGCTCAGATTCTGGAGGATGCGAAAAAATATGCGGAAGCGGATGCCAGTAAGGTGACCGCCGCAAAAAATGGCACTGCAAAACGCCAGTGGGTAGAAGATACTTTGGCGAAGAAGAACGTGGAAATAATTCAAGGAAAATGTACAGGATAAGTTCTGAGAAGGAGGGAATGATTCATGATTTTGGGAATCGGAATCGGCATCTGGGCATTCATCATTTACATCGCAGCGATCATTATCTGGATGCTTGTATTGAAAAGAAACATAGCCGAGTGCATGGGCATCGGTTTTCTTATCGTCGCGTTATTCAATGGATTTTCTGCTTTTCCGGGCACTTTGGGCACCGCTTTGCTCTCAGCCTCGAAAGAGAGTTCTTTTCTCGCGACCATGCTGTTCTTGCTGATGTCGGTCATTATGACAAAGACGGGAATGATCGCTCGTCTGGTCGAACTTTTAAATTCCATTATTGGCCGCATTAAAGGCGGCGCGGCCTATGTTTCCGTATGCGCGAGCTTTTTATTCGGCCTGGTATCGGGTAATGCGATTGCCAACTGTGCAACGGTCGGCGCCATTACAGTCCCGTGGATGAAGGAAAGCGGCTGGCCGAAAGAAGTATCCGCTACCATGAACGCAGGCAATGCCGGTGTTGGGCAATCCATGCCCTCCTGCACCGCCATGTTTCTTCTGTTAGGTCTGGCCCCGGTTGCAGCTGCAATGACGGTCGGGCAAGCTTATATTGCCGTGCTGTGCGGCGGCGCGTGGACATTCGTGTATCGACTGATCCGGGTATGGCTGTATGCGAAAAAATACAATGTACAGGCAGTTCCGGAGGATCAGATCAAGCCGTTCGGCCAATCCTTCCATGATAACTGGACTTCTTTGCTGATGCTGGCCGGTATCGCGATCCCCTTGCTATTGACCATGGGCCCTGTCGCAAAGTTCCTGACTGCCGCGGAATCCTTTGCCAAAGCGGGCGTTTCTTCAATCAATATCGTTCTGTGGGTTCCCGTCGTTGTCAGCGTGATTTGCCTGATTGTCGGCAGAAAGAGCCTGCCCCAGACAGGCAGTGAATGGATCGGCCTGCTCAAGGGCTGCCAGCCGACCTTTGCAACCGTCGGAGGCGTACTTCTGTTTGCTCTGGCCGCCAGCAATGTGCTGACCATGGTCGGCTTCGACCAGGACCTCAAGGTGCTTCTGGAAGCTCTTACCCTGCCGAATCTGGTTATGATTATCCTGACCTGCATCATGATCGTGCTGGTAGCCGGGCCCCTGAGCGCCGTTGCCACAACCGCTGCCGTGGGTTCCGTTGCGTTCTCTGTTTTTGTGGGCGCGGGGGTAAACCCGATTGCCGCAGTCGTTGCGTTTATGATCTGCATTTCCACAGAAGGCGCCTCTCCCCCCAGCTCGTCTCCTATCTTTATTTCGTGCGGGTTGGCCGAGGTAGATGACCCCAAGGTTATTTTTGTACCGCTAATCACCGACTATGTCCTTCCGTTGATTGGGGTAGCCACTCTGGTAGCAGTCGGAGTACTGCCTATTATTCAATAGTCTGTAAAAGGAGGATTCCCATGAAAACGGCAGAGAAAATTTTAGACGCCCTTTGTGTTATCACCACCATCATTTTCTTTGTAGCAGTTACACTGATGGTCCTTGCGCAGGGATTTGCTGTTATTACATTGAATGGAGCGCTGTCCACTTCGCTATATAAAGCGATTGCAGTACCGGCCAGTATGGTTTCGGCCGTGTCTTCCATTATTGCTATTCTATTGGCTTATATGAGAGGTCAGATGAAAGCGGACTGAGTATTCACCGACACAGCCGTACAGGAATACAGAGAAATCCGTATTCCTGTACGGCGAAATTGCATCAATGAAAAAGGAGGAAAAAATGCTGGATTTATTAATCATCAACGGCCACGTGATCGATCCGCTCAATCAGGTCGACAACATTCAGCCGGTTGCCATTTACAACGGAAAAATCACAAAATACGAAGAAGGAGAACCGGCAAAGCACACGATCGACGCTGCTGAACGCTATGTTTTCCCCGGACTGATCGATGCGCATGCGCATATGTTTGCGGAAGGAACAGATATCGGAATCTACCCGGATCTCGCTTATTTGCCCACGGGAGTAACAAGCGCTGTGGATGCAACCGCGGGCGTTTCCAATTACCGGATGTTCCGCTCCTCTGTGATCGAGAGAAGCAAGGTAACCATCAAAAGCTTTCTGCAAATGTGCTCGGCAGGACTCGTTACCACCAGTTACCACGAGTGCATCGATCCCAAATACTTTAATGCGGAAAAAATCGCCCGAATCTATGAAGAAAACAAAGACAATATTCTGGGGCTGAAAATCAGGCAGAGTGAAGAACTGGCTATGGGTCTTGGAATTGAACCGCTGAAAGCTACGGTCGCCATTGCAGATAAAATCAACTGCCCGGTAGAAGTACACTGCACCAATCTTCCGGTTCCCACCTGCGAAGTGCTGGAGGTACTGCGCCCCGGCGACATTTTCGAGCATGTCTATCAGGGAGCAAAAAACACAATCATCGACGAAAACGGCAAACTGTATGAATGCGTTCGCAAAGCACGGGAACGCGGCATTTGGTTCGATACTGCCGAGGGCCGCAAGCATGGCGATTATGACGTGATGAAAGCCGCGATGGCACAGGACTTTATCGCAGATATCTGCAGTACAGATTTAGTGCTGGGCAGTATGTATCGGCGCACGATTTTTTCTTTGCCGAACCTGATGTCCCGCTATATTTGCATGGGAATTCCCATGCAGCAGGTGGTACAAATGGCGACAAGCACGCCGGCACGCCTGATGAAGATGACTGGAGAAATCGGCTGCCTGTCCGAAGGGGCAAGAGCAGACGTCGCCATTTTTGACTGGAAAGAATTTCACCAGACATACCGCGATTGGAAAGGAAGCGCATTTGAGGCCGATCGCATGCTCAAGCCTGAGCTGACGATCAAAGACGGTGATATTGTCTACTGTGCTCCCGACTATATTTACGAACCCGAGTACCAGTAAATTCAATTGTTCATTAAAAATCCAAACAATTCATTTGGCCTCCCGGTCGGCGCGGAAATGTGCCGACCGGGAGCTTTTGTATCGCAAGTACTGACTAATAGGCAAGTCGTCAAAAAAGCTTGTACCTGTTCATGAGGATAAAAGAAATTCTTTGTTATAACAGCTCTTTCTTTCATGCGGCGCGTTGTTTTCTGCTGACACTGGAGGGTTTGCTAATGCGCATGCTGCATCTGATTTACTTTGCAAATTTTCAAAAGCGATTATGACAAACTGCGGATCAATGCGATTCCCGATAGCAAACCAACGAATGCTTCGATTGATATTTTGGAGTAATCAATCTCAGGAAAAGATTCTGCAAAGTTCACATAAACAAGGATTTCTGTTAACCTATAAAATCTATTATTTATTTCAAATAGTACAAAATTACCGTAATAACCGGAGCTTATTCACAACCTTCTATAAATATTATGTAATTTTTTTGTTACTTATGTTGACTTAACTCTTTATTTGTTTTATACTCAAGCCAAATAAACCCAAAACAACCAAATAATAGTAAGGAGGTCACATGATGAACGCTTTTACATCAAAAGAAACTGAAGAACGTATCAACAGCACCGTAGATCAGCAGGTTCAGGAAGTTGGAATTCCAAACAATGAAGATACGACCTTTGAAGACGCAGCCATCATCACCGAATATCCGGAAAAACGGACGGAAACCTCCAAGACCTTTTTGATGAGTGACGGCACATTTTTGGCCGCCTCGTATGATCAGCCGATTCATTACAAAGACGATTTGGGTTTATGGCAGGACATTGACAACACCCTGAGTGTGACAGAAGCGAAAGCACCTGAAGCATCTCAGCGGCTTACCAACAAAGCGGGCTTTACTTCCATCAGTATAGAAAAGGTGATCAAGCCGAAAGGCTCCGTAGTTCTTAAAACCGGTAAGCATTCCATTAGCTGGGGGTTGGACGGTGCGGGAAAAGCCAGGTCTGAACTGGTGGCACAAGAAACACCATCCTATGAAAGTCATAACAACCAGTTTTTACGGCTGAAAAAGCTGAGCCATGAAGTATTGTATCGGGATGCACTCCCAAACGTTGATGTGCAGTACCTGATTGCTGCTTCCTCTGTAAAAGAAAATATTATTTTAAAATCCAGGGATGCGCAGAAAAAACTGACCGAAACCTATCAAATCGGTTCACTGATTCCAAAACAGACCAGTGATCAAACTATTGCTCTGTATGAAGCAGAAGACGCAGAGCAGGAGAACCCGATCTATACCATCAAAGCGCCTTCGATGACTGACTCTAAAGGTATCATCAGCACCGCGGTTTCCATGCGCATCCTAAAGC